>Ga0209554_1001543_pt1 | contig 17358 bp, 14 predicted proteins | sample MarorgKNORR_S2LV_5_FD_188221 | JGI IMG/M metagenome (GOLD analysis project Ga0209554, IMG submission 188221) | Marine microbial communities from the Southern Atlantic Ocean, analyzing organic carbon cycling - Bottom_A/KNORR_S2/LV (SPAdes) (version 2) | ecosystem: Environmental > Aquatic > Marine...
GCGGCGTTCGTGCGCCTGCTGGCCACCGGCGAACTGCCCGGCTGACGTCGGGCGGGCTGATCGGGCTCCGGCTCAGCCGTCCACCCGGAAGCACCAGTCGATGGTGGCGGTGCGGTCCGGGTTGCGTACAGGCCAGTAGCGGACGGTGGCGCATATGTCCTGGGCTGGCAGGCGGGCCATGACGAGGCCTTGGTCAGGTCGGAAGATGACCGAGTTGAGCGCCTTCTGGATCCGCTGCTGGTCCAGTGGGATCGCTGTTCCGCCGATGTGGAGGATCTCTCCGGCCCAGCCTGCGGTCAGGATCGCTCCGACGTTGGCCTGGGGTAGCACGGTGTCACCACGGTGTGGCAGCAACTCGCTGATCGCCGGGTTCGTGGCGACGGACACGTCGCCTGGATTGCGGGTCGGCAGCAGGGCGGTCAGGACCAGGATTCCCACGCCCACGCCCATCATCACGCTTATCACGAGGGCATTCCGGCGGGTCACCGGTGCAGGCTATCCACGGGGTCGGTACGGGTAGCCTCAGGGGGTGACCGACGGACCGTACGGGGATGATCCCCGGTTATCCGCCAACGCCCCCACTCGAGCATCGGGGTCGGCTGGCGCCCAGAGACAGGCCATGGGCGGCCGGCTGCTCGGCGGCCGGTACCGGCTGGGCGAGGCCATCGGAACCGGCGGCTCAGGCACCGTCTACCTGGCTGACGACCTCTCGCTGGGTCGCCAGGTGGCGGTCAAGGTGCTGCACTCCTCCCTCGTGGGAGACGAGGCCTTCGTAGAACGGTTCCGGACCGAGGCCCGTCTGGTGGCGTCGCTGGCCGACCCCCACGTGGTGGCCATCTTCGACTGGGGGGTCGACGGACAGGCCTACCTGGTGACCGAGTACCTCGGTGGTGGCAGCCTCCGGAGCATCCTCTCGGCGGGCCGCACCCTCAGCCCGTCCCAGATGCTGATGATCTCGCTCGAGGCCTGTAGGGCTCTGGACCACGCCCACAGGCAGGGCATCGTCCACCGGGACGTGAAGCCGGCGAACCTTCTGTTCGGACAGGACGGACGCCTCCGCATTGCCGACTTCGGGCTGGCCGAGGCACTCACCGGAGCGGTCAGCCGCGAGCTCTACGGCGGCGGCGGGGTTATCGGAACCGCCCGCTACGCCTCTCCCGAGCAGGCAGCAGGGGCAGCCCTTGACGGGCGATCTGACGTCTACGCGCTGGCGCTCTGCATGGTCGAGGGCGTCACGGGCCATCTCCCGTTCGTGGCAGACACCCTGGAGGGAACCCTCAACGCCCGCATCGGCCAGGACGTGCCCATACCCGACGCGCTGGGGCCGCTGGTCCCTGTGGTGGCGCACGCCGGTGCCGCCGACCCGGAGAACCGTCCCACAGCCCGCGAGCTGGGACGCATGCTGCTGGACATCGCCGGCCGTATGGCGAGACCCGAGCCCCTGCCTCTGGTCGGTCCCGGCGAGGTGGGTGCCGCCCCGATGCCGGGTGAGTCCGACCGGGTCGCCCCGACCGTGTTCCCGTCCCAGCCGGTGACGCCGGTATCTCCCACATCGGCCACCCGGAGGCCGGTCGGTCCCCGCCGTCGCTGGACCGGCGTCCTGCTGGCGGGCCTCCTCGTCGTCGGAGCCGTGGTTGGCGGACTGCTGGTGCGTGAGGTCGGACGTCCTACCCAGCGGGCGGTGCCAAGCCTCGTGGGTTCCTCGGGCGACAGTGCCCGTTCGCTCCTGACCGAGTTGGGATGGCTTGTCGAGCGGCGTGACGTCAGACGCGACGGCACCAGTGCCGGTGAGGTGCTGGACATGCGACCGGTGGCAGGCACCCGCCTGTCGGCCGGTGAGACCGTCATCCTGGAGGTATCCCTCGGGTCGGAGCGTCTGTTGATTCCGGTCGGCCTGGTCGGGGTGAGCCTGTCCGAGGCCGGTCGCCTCCTCGCCGACGTGGGCCTGGTCGCCGGAGAGGTGACCCGTGTGAACAGCGAGGACGTGGCAGCGGGTCTGGTTATGGAGGTGCTGACCGCGGCCGACACGATCCCCGGGGGTGGCGCCGTTGACCTCCTGGTCTCGGACGGGCCCCTTCCCCGATTCGTACCGGAGGGCCTGGTCGGCCTGATGCCGGCTGATGTGGTGGCCGAGCTGATCGCCATCCGGCTGGCTCCGACCATGGGTGAGGAATACGACGAGTGGGTGGCGGCAGGTCGGGTCTCGAGGCTGGAGCCGGTTGCCGGCACCAGGGTGGAGGTCGGCGACGACGTACGGGTCGTGGTCTCCCGGGGCGCACCCGAGCGGGCCATCCCTGCTCTCGTGGGGTTGACCCTGGCGTCGGCCGAGAGCCGGCTGCAGGTGTCGGGATTCCGCAACGTGGTGATCGAGGGACTACCGGAATCCACGGATGGGACGCCGATCGACCGGGCCGGCCTGGTGGTCATCTCCCAGGACCCATTGCCGACCCGACGCTCCCTGCCTGATGTCGAGGTCGTCCTCGTCGTCGGCGCCGGTTGAGCCCGTAGCGTGGCCGACCGATGACTGAACGGATCACAACCCGAGACGTTGCCCACGTGGCCGAGCTGGCCCGGCTGGCGTTGACCGACGACGAGCTGAATGCCTTCACCGTCCAGTTGGCCGCCATCCTGGACCACGCTGCCGATCTGGACGCCCTGGATCTCGCCGACGTGGAGCCCACCGCCCACCCGTTGCCCCTGGTCAATGTCTTCCGGGAAGACGTGATCGGGCCGACCAGCGACCGTGACGAGGTGCTGGCAGCGGCACCGTCAGTCGAGGACAACCAGTTCAGGGTGCCGCCGGTGCTGGGGGAGGGCCAGTGAGCGCCCGGAGAATCGCCGACGAGGTGAGGTCCGGTGTCCGGTCCGCCCGTTCGGTGCTGGACGATCACCTGGAGGTGATCGCGGCCCGTGAGCCTGAGATCCACGCCTTCAACGTGGTGCTGGTCGACGAGGCGCGGGCTGCTGCCGATGAGATCGACAGCCGGGTGGCAGCCGGTGAGGATCCCGGTCCGCTGGCCGGTGTCCCTGTCGCCGTCAAGGACAACATGTGTACCCGTGGGATCCCCACGACCTGCTCCTCGCGGATTCTGGAGGGGTGGATTCCCCCGTACGACGCCACCGTCGTTGAACGCCTGGCCGCCGCTGGCGCCGTCATGGTCGGCAAGACCAACCTTGACGAGTTCGCCATGGGTAGCTCGACGGAGAACTCGGCGTTCGGCGTGACCCGCAACCCGCTGGACACGACCAAGGTTCCGGGTGGTTCCTCGGGTGGTTCGGCAGCAGCGGTGGCGGCCGGATTCGTGCCGCTCTCGCTGGGTAGCGACACCGGCGGTTCGATCCGCCAGCCGGCAGCCCTCTGCGGTGTGGTCGGGGTCAAGCCCACCTACGGGGCCGTGTCGCGCTACGGCCTGGTGGCGTTCGCATCCAGCCTGGACCAGATCGGGCCGTTCGCCCGCACGGTTTCAGATGCGGCCCTGCTCCTGGAGGTGATCAGCGGGCACGACCCGCTGGACTCCACCTCCATTCCCGAGGCGCCCGCCGACCTCACGTCCGTACTGGACAGGGGCGTCGAGGGCATGCGCATCGGCATCATCGAAGAACTCTCGGGCGACGGGCTGGATGGCATTGCCGGCGACGTCCAGGCCCGGCTGGGTGAAGCCGCCGCCGCGCTGGAAGCCGCCGGAGCCACGGTGGAGACCACGTCGGTCCCGTCCACCGTGTACGGGCTGTCGGCCTACTACGTGATCGCTCCGGCCGAGGCTTCCTCGAACCTGGCCCGCTACGACGGCGTCCGGTTCGGCCTACGGGTGGACGCCCTGACATCAGGCGACATGCACACCGCCACGCGCACCGCCGGCTTCGGCGACGAGGTGAAGCGTCGGATCATGCTCGGCACCTATGCGCTGTCAGCCGGCTACTACGACGCCTACTACGGCAAGTCCCAGAAGGTCAGGACGTTGATCGTGGAGGACTTCGCCCGGGCCTACAGCCGCTACGACCTGCTCCTCAGCCCGACGAGCCCCACGACGGCGTTCAGCCTCGGCGAGAAGACCGCGGATCCGATGACCATGTACCTCACGGACGTCTGCACCATCCCGTCGAACCTGGCCGGCCACCCGTCCATGTCGGTGCCGTTCGGCGTGGGAGACGACGGCATGCCGGTCGGTGTGCAGGTGCTGGCCCCGGCCATGGGCGAGCCGGCCATGTTCAGGGCTGCAGCGGTGCTCGAGGCGGCCGCACCGCCCGGAGCGGCATCGTGATCAGCACGGCTCCCGAGATCGTCCCCGGCTGGGAGACGGTCATCGGTCTGGAGGTGCACGCCGAGTTGGCAACGGTCTCCAAGATGTTCAGCGCTGCGCCGAACCGTTTCGGTGGAGAGCCCAACACCCACATCGACCCGGTCTCGTTGGGCCTGCCCGGCTCGCTACCCGTTCTCAACCGTCGTGCCGTGGAGCTGGCCATCCGGGTCGGCCTGGCGCTGAACTGCACAGTCCAGCGGTCGGTGTTCGCCCGCAAGAACTACTTCTACCCGGACATGCCCAAGGATTTCCAGATCTCACAGTTCGACCTGCCGATAAACGGCGAGGGCTGGTTGGAGCTGGCCGACGGGCGTCGGATCGGCATCGAGCGCGCCCACCTCGAGGAGGACACGGGCAAGAGCACACACGTGGGCGGTGGTGGCCGGATCCACGAGGCTGGATATTCGCTGGTCGACTACAACCGTGCCGGAGTGCCGCTCATCGAGATCGTCGGCAGGCCCGACCTGCGAGGGGCTGAGGACGCCCGCGCCTACGTGAGCGAGCTCCGCGCGATCCTCGTCGCCATCGGCGCCTCCGACGGAAAGATGGAGGAAGGCTCAATGCGGGTGGACTGCAACGTGTCGGTCCGCCCGGTCGGCCAGGTCGAACTCGGTACCCGCTGCGAGGTGAAGAACATCAACTCGCTCCGGTCCATGGGTCGTGCCATCGAGTACGAGGCCCGTCGGCAGGTCGACCTCCTCACTTCAGGTGAGCGCATCGAGCAGCAGACCAGGCACTGGAACGAGGACGAGGGTCGGACCCACAAGCTCCGCTCCAAGGAAGAGGCCTTCGACTACAGGTACTTCCCGGAACCCGACCTGATGCCCGTTGAGCCATCCGAGGAGTGGATCGCCGAGATCCGCGCCTCACTGCCGATGCTTCCCAGGGAGCGGCGCCACCGACTTGCCGAGGCCGCCGGCGCGGAGACGGCCGCCACGGCCCTCACCGTGGACCGGGGTCTCGACGACCTGGCTGTCGCCTCGATCGACCTGGGCGCCGATCCGGGTCGTGTGCTGGTGCATCTCGACAACAACCTGGCTGACGGGGTGGGGCTCCTGACAGCCGACTCCTTCGCAGCCCTCATCGCCCTGGAGACCGGCGGTGACCTGACCGCCACACAGGCCAAGGCGGTCCTGGCCTCCCTCGTGGCCGAGGGTGGCGATCCGGCTGCGATCGCGTCTGCGATGGGCTTCGAAGCCATGGAGTCCGGTGAGTTGGAGGCAATCGTGGACCGCCTCATCTCCGAGCACCCCGATGACTGGGCCGCCCTCATCGCCGGTGACGACAAGGAACGGAAGAAGAAGTCCGGGTTCTTCGTCGGCGAGGTCATGAAGGCCACCCGCGGTCAGGCTGACGGTAGGGCCGTCAACGAACTGCTGGCCCGACGCTCCGCAGGCTGAGGCAGGGTTCCAGCCCCCGTCAGCGGGACATCGGACCGGGTCAGGACCGTTCTGCGCCCACCACCTGCCAGCGGGTTCCCAGGAACCTGAAGCCCAGGATCGCCGACCTGGCTGCGAAGAACAGCCAGAAGGCCGCCCAGAGCCACCCGATGCCGAGGTCGGCCATACGCCCGACCACCATTGCTGTGATGGCCAGCCCGGCCGCTCCGACCATGGCAGTTGCCATGAAGCGCTGGTCGCCCGCCCCGATGAGCACCCCGTCCAGGGCGAAGGCCACTGCTCCCAACGGCGCCATCAGGGCCGAGTGCAGCAGCAGGAATCCGGCGACGGCCACCACCTCCGGATCCGACGTGAATATTCCGGCTACGTCGCCGCGCCATATCCCCAGGACGAGGCCACCGAGTAGGCCAATGACCACCGACCAGAGGATGGTCCTCGTACCGATCCGTCGGGCGGCCGCAGCGTCACCTGCCCCCAGGCGTTCGCCGACCATTGTCTGGGCGGCGATGGCCGCTGCGTCCATCATGAGGACCAGCAGCATCCACGTCTGGAACGCCACCTGGTGGGCGGCCACCTCCACGTCACCGATCCGGACGGCCACGGCTGTTCCCACCAGGAACGTTCCGGTGAGGGAGAGGTTGCGTATCAGGAGCTGCGAGCTGACCGCCAGAAGGCGGCCGATGGACCCGGGTCGTGGTCTCAGCGTCACGTCGTGGCGCCGCACCTCGCGACCGATCCAGACAATGTAGAAGCCGGCCCCGGCCCACTGGGCGACCACGGTGGCCGCCGCCGACGCTCCGATGCCCATGTCCAGTCCGAACACGAGGACCAGTTCCAGGACCAGGTTCCCGACCGCTGTTCCCACCGCCACCCAGAGGGGCCGCACGGTGTCGCGGAGGCCACGCAGGTAGCCGACCCCCGCCAGCATCAGGAGCATCGCGGGTGCACCCAGCAGGCTGATGCGCAGGTAGGTGCCTGCATGGCGGGCCGTCTCTCCCTCGGCGCCCAGCATCCCGAGAAGGCCGTCGGACCAGGTGGTTCCGACGACGGCCAGGACCACGCCGAGGATCACCGCCAACCAGAGGCTCTGTACCGCCTGCTCTGCGGCCCGGCGCTGTTCGCCGGCACCGTTCAGTCGAGCGACCGCTGCGGTCGTCCCGTAGGCCAGGAAGATGCAGAGGCCGTAGCCGAACATGAGCACACCCGAGGCCACCCCGAGACCGCCCAGCTGCGCTGTACCGAGGTGGCCCACGACGGCGGTGTCGGTCAGGACGTAGAGGGGTTCGGCCAGGAGCGCTCCGAGCGCCGGTACCGCCAACTTCAGGAGTTCCCGGTCCTCGGGCCCCAGACGGGGTCGGAAACGGTGGCGGGGGTCCATGGTCCGAGCGTAGGACCGCTCCCGGGTCATGGCCCCACGGCGCCGACGGGTTCCGTGCGGGTGGCCGGGCCCGGCTCCGCGTATCCTGCACGCTCATGACTGATGTCACCCACGGGGGAATGAAGCCCCGCAGCCACGAGGTCACCGACGGCCCCAGCAGGGCACCGGCGCGCGCCATGCTCCGCGCCATCGGCATGACCGAGGACGACTTCTCCAGGTCCCAGATCGGCGTGGCATCGTCGTGGAACGAGGTGACACCCTGCAACCTGCCCCTGGCCGACCTCGCCAAGCGCTGCAAGGAGGGGGTGAGAGAGGCCGGTGGCTTCCCCCTCGAGTTCAACACCATTGCGGTCAGCGACGGCATCTCCATGGGTCACGAGGGGATGCGGGCCAGCCTGGTGAGCCGCGAGATCATCGCCGACTCGGTGGAGGCGGTCATGCACGCCGAGCGCCTGGATGGCTTCGTGAGCTTCGCCGGTTGCGATAAGTCACTTCCCGGGATGCTGATGGCCGCCGCCCGGATCAACCTTCCGTCGGTGTTCGTCTACGGCGGTTCGATCATGCCCGGCGAGCACCCGGACGGCCGCAAGCTGGACATCGTGAGCGTGTTCGAGGCCGTGGGGGCCCACGCTGTGGGCGACATCGATGATGAGGAACTGCTGACGATCGAGCGTGCCGCCTGTCCGACGATCGGCAGTTGTGCGGGGATGTTCACCGCCAACACGATGGCGGCGGTCGGCGAGGCCATCGGCATGTCGCTTCCGGGTTCGGCTTCGGCCGCAGCGGTCGACACCCGCCGGTCCGACATTGCCTTCGCCAGCGGCCACGCGGTGATGAACCTGCTTCGCCTGGACATCCGCCCGCGCCAGATCATGTCCCGTGGTGCATTCGAGAATGCCATCGCCGTGGTCATGGCCCTCGGGGGCTCGACGAACGCCGTGCTGCACCTCATGGCAATGGCCTTCGAGGCCGAACTGGAACTCGAGCTGGAGGACTTCAACCGGGTGGCCGCCCGGGTTCCCCACCTTGCCGACACGAAGCCGCACGGGAAGTACCACATGATCGACATCGACCGGATCGGCGGGGTGCCGGTGGTGATGCAGATGCTCCTGGACGAGGGGATCCTGCACGGTGACGAGATCACCGTGACCGGTAGGACGGTTGCCGAGAATCTGGCGATGCTGGACGTGCCGCCTCCGGATGGCGACGTCATCCATGCCTTTGACGATCCGATCAACGCCCTCGGCGGGCTCGCCATCCTGCGTGGATCGTTGGCCCCGAAGGGTTCCGTGGTCAAGGTCGCCGGGCTGGACTTCGACCGGTTCGACGGTCGCGCCCGGGTGTTCGATGGCGAGGACCTTGCCATGGAGGCCGTGCTGGCTGGACGCATTGAAGCCGGCGACATCGTGGTCATCCGCTACGAGGGGCCCAAGGGGGGTCCTGGCATGCGCGAGATGCTGGCCATCACCGGCGCCATGAAGGGCGCCGGCAGGGGAGGCGACGCCGCGCTCATCACCGATGGTCGGTTCTCCGGGGGAACCCACGGGTTCTGCGTGGGCCATGTCGCACCCGAAGCCGTCGAAGGCGGCCCGATCGCCCTCGTCGCCGAAGGGGACCGGATCCTCATCGACGTCGCCAGCCACACCATTGACCTCCTGGTGGACGAGGCCACGCTCGAGCAGCGCCGTGCCGACCTGAAGGAGTTCAAGCCCCGCTACACCTCAGGCTTCCTGGCCAAGTACGCCGCCCTGGCCCTCGGTGCCGACAAGGGTGCGGTCACCCAGGCGTAGGTACGTCCTGTGCGGTCAGTCGCTGGAGCTCCACAGGCCGGACGACCGGGCGGCTGAGACCATCATCCACGGTGCCGTCGTCACCGCCGCTGTCGACGATTGTCGGGCCACCCATCCGGGAACCTCGAGCTTCACCTCGTCCGGCACGTGCAGGCCATCGCGTGGTGCCACGGCGCACGTGGGTAGGCGGTTCAGGGCATCGGCCATCGCCGCCCTGCTGCCGGCGTCGTCACCGTCTCCGTCCGCCCCTCCGGACCCGTCCACGTAGAACCTCGGGTCGTGCAGCTGGTGCCACTTGTCGGCTCCCATGACCACCACGTCGTATCCCGAGGCCAGATCGACCACCAGCCGGGCGTCGCTGACGATCACCTCCAGCCACCGGTGGTCAGCGGCCACGGACTCCAGGACGGCACGCCTGGCCTCGACGGTGGTGCGACCGCCGCTTTCCTTGCCGAGGGGATCGCGTGACAGGGCCCAGACCACGCGGTCGAGGTCCCAGCAGCGCCGCGCAGCGTCGGCGATGGCCAGATGGGCCAGCGTCGGAGGGTCGAAGGAGCCTGGTTGGATGCCGCTGCGCATGGCCCCATGGTGGCCGATCAGGTGACTGGGCGGGGTACGGGCCACTCCCGGGGCGGTGCGGTCCTGTCGGATATGCGGCATGGGTCCAGCGATGATCGGCGCGACGGGTTGTGGTAGTCGGCGCCGTCGGCGCATAATTGCGTTCCATGCGGCTTTCTCCGACCACCTTCATACCTGAGGTAGTAGTACTGCCGTAGGCACGCGTCCTCCGCTGGACGGTTGCGTGCCCCGACCTCCCGTAGCGGGAGGTCGTTTCGCTTTTCCTCCCGATTCCCCGAAAGTAAGAATCCAATGGCCACAGAACAGATGGATGGCGGCAGGGCCCTGATCCGCGCCCTCGAGAACGAGGGCGTCGAGGTCATGTTCGGGCTGCCCGGTGGAGCGATCCTGCCGGTCTACGACCCGATCATCGACTCGTCGATCCGGCACATCCTGGTTCGCCATGAGCAGGGCGCCGGCCACATGGCCGAGGGCTATGCACACGCCACGGGCCGCCCGGGCGTCGCCATGGTCACATCCGGTCCGGCAGCCACGAACATCGTCACCCCGTTGTGCGACGCCTACCTGGACTCGGTTCCGATCGTCGTCATCACCGGTCAGGTTCCGACCGCATCCATCGGCACCGACGCCTTCCAGGAGTGCGACACGACCGGGATCACGCAGTCGATCACCAAGCACAACTTCCTCGTCACCGAAGCCCAGGACATCCCGCGGACCATCAAGGAGGCGTTCCACATCGCCACCACCGGGCGCCCGGGTCCGGTCCTCGTGGACATCCCGAAGGACATCGTGGATCCGGGCAACCCGCGGTCGGCCATGACCTGGACCGATGACGTGACCATTGACCTGCCGGGCTACAACCCGCAGACCGCGGTCGACCCGGAGGCCATCCGGGCCGCAGCGGAGCTCATCAGGGCTTCCGAACGACCGGTGCTCTACGTGGGTGGCGGCATCCTGAAGGCCCGTGCCGCCGATGCGCTGCGCGATCTGGCCGAGCTGACCGGGATCAGCGTGGTCACGACGCTCATGGCACGAGGTGCCTTTCCGGACAGCCACGACCTCTGTCTCGGCATGCCGGGCATGCACGGCAACTTCACGGCGGTCACCGCCATGCAGGAGGCCGACCTGCTCATTGCCCTGGGCGCCCGTTTCGACGATCGGGTGACAGGCCGTCTGGACGGATTCGCTCCCGAAGCCAAGATCATCCATGCCGAGATTGACCCGGCCGAGATCGGCAAGGTGCGCCGACCCGATGTGGCCATCCAGGGTGACGTGAGGGTGGCGATAGAAGCGCTCGTGGCCGAGCTCACGACCAACGGCACCGGCGACGTCGAGCGTGACGCGTGGCGGTCGAGGATCAGCGGTTGGCAGGAGCGGTTCCCCCTGACCTACGAGCCGTGGGTGCCGGGCGACCCCCTCAAGCCCCAGTACGTCATCGAGTGCCTGCGCGACGGCACCCCGGACGACACCATTGTCGCCTCCGGTGTCGGCCAGCATCAGATGTGGGCCAGCCAGTACTGGAAGTTCGACCACCCCTACACCTGGATCAACTCCGGTGGCCTGGGAACCATGGGCTTCTCCATTCCCGCTGCCATCGGCGCCAAGGTGGCCTTCCCGGACCGCATGGTGTGGGCCATCGATGGTGATGGCTGCTTCCAGATGACCGCCCAGGAACTGGTCACGGCCACCGTCGAGAAGATTCCGATCAAGGTGGCACTCCTGAACAACTCATACCTGGGCATGGTCAGGCAGTGGCAGGAGATGTTCTACGAGGAGCGCTACTCGGAGGTGTTCCTGTCCAAGGACGTCCCGAACTACAAGATGTGGGCCGAGTCGATGGGCTGCGTGGGCATCAGGGTCGACGACCCCGAGGAGGTGGCTCCGGCCATTGCCAGGGCCAACGAGATCAACGACCGCCCCGTGGTGATCGACTTCCGTGTGGCCGCAGCCGAGAAGGTCTACCCGATGGTCCCATCGGGGGCCACGAACTCCGAGTTGATGGTGCCTCCATCCCAGCAGGACCTGCCCCGATGAACATCCAGGGACCGGACTACCGGTACCACACGCTGGTCGTGACGGTCGAGAACAAGTCGGGGGTGCTGGCCCGTGTCGCCTCGCTGTTCGCCCGTCGGGCGTTCAACATCGAGTCGCTTGCCGTTGCCCCGACCGACGACGACCTCTTCAGCCGTATCACCGTGGTCGTGGACCTCGAGTCGGCTCCTCTGGACCAGATCGTCAAGCAGTTGGACAAGCTGGTGAACGTGGTGGAGATCCGCGAGCTGCATCCGGGCCACGCCGTGGAGCGCGAGCTGATGCTCGTGACGGTCTCGGCCGAGCCGGATCGCCGGGACGAGATCGTCGAACACCTGGACCGTGCCGGCGGCAAGGTCCTCAGCGTGGGCACCGACCGCATGATGCTGTCGCTCGTCGGCCTGCCCGCCCGGGTGGACGAGTTCGAGGACCTGCTGCGGCCGTACGGCATCGTCGAGCTTCAGCGCACCGGCAGGGTGGCCCTCGCCACCCTGGAGGACAACGACGGCCCGGGCCGCTGACACCTCCACCGGCACCTGACCCAGACCGGCAATCCAGACAAGACCAGCAAGCCCCGATCCAGACACCAAGCCAGACACCAAACCAGGAGAATCCCGTGGCCAACATCTACTACGAGTCCGACGTCGAGCGTTCGGCGATTGCCGACCGGAAGATTGCGATCCTCGGGTACGGCTCCCAGGGCCATGCCCATGCCCTGAACCTGAAGGAGTCCGGCATCGACGTGTGCGTCGGCCTGCGTGACGGATCCTCCTCGGCGGCCAAGGCCACTGAGGCCGGCCTTGTGGTGAAGTCGCTGGCTGATGCCTCTGCGTGGGCTGACGTGATCATGATCCTGTTGCCCGATACCGACCAGGCAGCGGTCTACGAGAAGGACATTGCCCCGAACCTCCAGGCCGGTGACGCTCTCGCGTTCGCCAGCGGCTTCAACATCCGGTTCGACCTGATCCAGCCGCCGGCCGACGTCGACGTGATCATGATCGCCCCGAAGGGCCCGGGACACCTCGTTCGCAGGACCTACGTGGAGGGCGGCGGCGTGCCGTGCCTCCTTGCAGTCGAGCAGGACCCGACGGGTGGCGCCAAGGCGCTGGCCCTGGCCTACGCCGACGGCCTCGGCGGTGCACGGGCCGGTGTGATCGAGACGACGTTCACCGAGGAGTGCGAGACAGACCTGTTCGGCGAGCAGGTCGTGCTCTGTGGTGGTGTCTCCGAGTTGATACGCAGTGCCTTCGACACGCTGGTGGACGCCGGCTACCAGCCGGAGATCTGCTACTTCGAGTGCCTCCACGAGCTGAAGCTCATTGTTGACCTCATGTACGAACAGGGCATCGGTGGGATGCGCTTCTCGGTCTCGGACACCGCCGAGTACGGCGACCTCTCCCGTGGCCCGCGGGTCATCAACGACAGCGTGCGCGAGACCATGCGCGAGATCCTGTCCGAGATCCAGAGCGGCCAGTTCGCCGAGGAGTGGGTGGCCGAGGCCCAGAGTGGGCGCAAGAACTTCTACCGTCTCGAGGCCGAGGGCCGTGAGCACCGCATCGAGAAGGTCGGCAGCGATCTCCGGGCGATGATGCCGTGGATCAGCGCCGGTAAGGCTTCCGTCCAGGAGGCCTCAGGCGGCCAGGGCTGACCAACGGGCCCGACCACGGGCTCCTGAGCGCGACAGTGGCCCGCCCTGAGGGGCGGGCCACTGCAGTTTTCACCACGTTCCAGAAATCATGAAGCCGCCCCGGTCGGCGGCGTCGGGTCAGCGCAGGCGCTGGACGACCATGGCCATTCCCTGGCCACCGCCCACGCACATGGACTCCACGCCGAACTCGCCGTCGGTGTCCTCCAGGCCGTTCAGCAGCGTGGTCATGATGCGGGCACCGGTCATGCCGAACGGATGGCCCAGCGCAATGGCCCCGCCGTTCACGTTCAGCTTCTCCAGGTCGATTCCGAGTGCGTCGGCCGAGGGCAGGACCTGCGCGGCGAATGCCTCGTTGATCTCGAACAGGTCAATGTCGTCCGTTGTCATACCCGCACGCCCGAGGGCCTGACGGATGGCCTCAATGGGGCCCAGTCCCATGATCTCCGGGCTGAGGGCCGAGACGCCGGACGAGATGATGCGTGCCAGCGGCTTGATTCCCAACTCGGCTGCACGGGTATCGCTCATGACCACCACGGCGGCGGCCCCGTCGTTCAGGGGGCAGGCGTTGGCGGCCGTAACCGTTCCGTCGGGACGGAACACCGGCTTGAGCTGCGACACCTTCTCGTAGGTGGTGCCGGGCCGGATGCCGTCGTCGGTGGAGACCACGGTGCCGTCCGGAAGCGTGTACGGGGCGATCTCCCGCTCGAAGAAACCACGGGCCTGTGCTGCCTCGGCCCGGTTCTGGGAACGTACGCCCCACTCGTCCTGGGCCTGGCGTGACACGCCCATGTGCTCGGCCACGTTCTCGGCGGTCTGGCCCATGGCGATGTAGACGTCCGGCAGGCCGGACGGCGGCGTCCATGCGCCGGTGCCCTCTCCGGTGCGTTCAGCGGTGCGGCCCTCGGCGTCGCCGAAGCGCTCGTTGTGGGAACCGGTGTCGGATGCCCCGTACTGGAAGCGGCTGACGCACTCCACGCCGCCGGACACGAAGACATCTCCCTCGCCGGCCATGATGGCGTGGGCGGCCATCCTGATCGTCTGGAGCGATGAGGAGCAGTACCGGTTCACGGTGGTGCCGGGGGCGTCGAGGCCGGCCAGCAGGCCCGCCACGCGACCCAGGTTGTAGCCCTGCTCGCCGCCCGGCTGGGCTGTGCCCCAGATGACGTCCTCGATCTGCTCGCGGGGGAGCTCGGGAACCTTGGCCAGGACCTCCTTGATGATGAAGGCGGACATGTCATCGGGACGGGCGTCCACGAAGCTGCCCTTTCCTGCACGACCGATTGCGGTGCGGCTGGTTGCGACGATTACGGCTTCGGCCATGGGAATGGTCCTCTCGCTGGTTGGTGCATGCCGGGATCCGGCGGTCCATCGGTTACCGACAGGTAACCCTTGTGACCGCTGAGGAGCCTAATCCCGGGCCTGCTGACGCTCCCACCCGGGCTCAGCGCCGCCGGACCACCGAGACGCCGTCTCCGATGGACAGCATGACCACCTCGGAGCGGTCGTCTGCGACCACGCGGGCGTTGAACTCCCGTAGGGCCACGGTGTCATCGTCGACCGCCGACGGGTCCATGACCCGACCGGACCACAGCACGTTGTCCACCACCAGGAGGCCGTGGTCCGAGAGCCGTGGGAGGAGTTCCTCGTAGTAGGCGAGGTAACCGGTCTTGTCGGCGTCGATGAAGGCGAAGTCGACCGTTGTGTCAACGGGCAGTGCACGCAGGGTCTCGATGGCGGGCGCTATCACCAGGTCGATCCGGTCAGCCACGCCGGCGGCTTCCCAGTGGTGCCTGGCTATGGAGGTCCACTCCTCGGAGACGTCGCAGCAGAGCAGGCGCCCGCCGTCGGGTAGCGCCCGGGCAATGGCCAGCGACGAAGCACCGGTGAAGGTCCCGATCTCGACGGCCAGCCGGGGTCGGACGGCCGATACCAGCATCGACAGGAACATGCCCTGGTCCCTGGCGACCTGCATGCGCGCCACGCCGCCGAGTTCCCGGGTGGTATCGGATAGCGCCTCGTCCACCGCATCACCGGCGGTGGTGTTGGACAGCACGTAGTCGTGGAGTGCCTCGTCCAGGAAGAAGGAACGGTGGTCTGCCATGGTGGTGTCGTCTTTCTGGTCAGCGGCTGTCGGTGCCGCTGCGGAGCACCCGACCGGGTCGGGCACGTGTGAACTCTCCGGCCTCGACGACGGCGACACCGGCCACGAGAACCTCGTCGATGCCCGTGGCTCCGGCGTAGAGGCGGGCGGCGCCACCCGGCAGGTCGGGGCGCATGGTGACGGGGTCGGAGTCCACGGTGGTTTCGTCGATCAGCAGCACATCGGCATGGGCTCCCTCGTGGAGTCTTCCCCGGTCCACCAGGCCATAGAGGTCCGCCTGGACTGCGGTCATGAGGTGGACCGCCTCCTCCAGGTCCAGCAGGCCGTGCTGCCTGACCGGCTCGGCAAGGACCCTGGTCGGGTAGTTGAAGGTGGCCAGCAGGTCCAGGTGTGCGCCGGCGTCCGAGGCACCGATGACAGCTCGGCCGTCCCGCCAGATCCCCACCCGCGCCTCCCAGTCCTCGCGGCTGGAGGGAACGTCGGCCCGACCGAAGGAGGTCTGCAGGTCGTCGGCGATGGCGATGTCCAGGAGGGCGTCGAACGGGTCACAGCCCAGCTCGGCGGCGATGTGGGCCACCGTGCGCCCGTTGAAGCGGGCGTTGGCCGGGTTCACCGTGTCGAAGATGGTCAGTGCACCCCAGTTGGCCAGCCGCCGGAGCGGGTGGTCTCCCTGGGCCAGGTCGTCCAGTCGCTTCCGTTGGGCGGGATCGGCGAGCAGCCGCTTCTTCTCCTCGCGGGGAAGGAACATGACGTCGGCCCAGCCGGGGATCGCGTCCAGCACGAAGCCGCTGGCGAACGAGAGCCGGGCGGCGATGAGCATTGGCACGGTGAGGGCCACGACCTTGGCCCCCCGCTCGGCGGCGTGGGTTCCTGCCTCCAGCTTCAGGAGGCACTCGTCGACGTTCCCGGCCGTGACCTGCATGACGTTCCAGTTGAGCTGTTTCCCCCCGGCGGCCAGGGACATGTCGGTGAGTAGTTGGCGTGATTCCTCGTCTACGGGGCCGCCGATCCCGGGCAGGAACTCGAGACCTGTGCCCGGGAAGTCGACGAGCACCGAGCAGAGGTGGATCAGCTCGCTGCGGGATGCGTGTCGGCTCGGCACCGGCCGACCCTCGGCATCGTTGTGGGTGGTGGACCAGGTTGACGAGAATCCCATGGCTCCGGCGGTCAGTCCTGCCCTCAGGAGCTCGGCCATGGCGGCCACCTCGGCCTCGGTGGCTTCGCGCTGTACCGAGTCGTCGCCCATGACGACCCGACGTAGTGCCGAGTGCCCGACCTTGTAACCGGCGTTTATGGCCAGCAGCGGGTCGACGGCATCCAGGAACTCGGCGGTGCTCTGCCAGTTCCACGGCACCCCCTCCCGGAGGGACTCGAGCGGCATGCCCTCCACCCGCGAGAGCATCCGCATGAGGTACTCGCCATCGGCCGGATCCTCGGAGAGCGGAGCGATGCTGAAGCCGCAGTTCCCGCCTATGACCGTCGTGACACCGTGAAGCGGTGAAGGACTGAGGGTGCCGTCCCAGAACGGCTGGGCGTCGTAGTGGGTGTGGACGTCGATGAATCCGGGACACACGATCCGGCCGTCGGCATCCAGGATCGACGCTCCCTCTGTCTCCAGGTCCGTTCCGATGCTGGTGATGCGACCGTCCACGATGCCCACGTCGGCACGGAGCCGTGGTCCGCCGTCGCCGTCCACGACCCAGCCTCCCCGGATCAAGGTGTCGAACATAGGTGCTCCCGTTCCTGTCTCGGCCCGTCACGCCATTCGGCGTGGTGATCTGCCGGAACCCGAAGTGTCCTCCAATGCTGGGCGTGCGTCCAACCGTCAGGGCCGGGTGGGGTACCGCACGGGACTCCTCGGTACCCTCTGGCAAGGACATCTGACGCCGTGTCAGACGCCGTGTCAGACGCTGGGGCCGGCCCCAGCCGGGACTACGGCATCCAGTACCCGGGAGAACCACCGCCATGGCCGAGACCACCGCCATTGACCCCCACGAGGAGTGGAAGCTCCTGATCGGGGGAGAGTGGAAGTCCACCTCGGGCACCTACGAGGTCGTGGATCCCAACACCACCGCCGTGGTGGGCCATGCCCCCGACGGGTCGGTTGCAGACGCCGAGGCGGCCATCGCA
>Ga0209554_1001544_pt1 | contig 17354 bp, 12 predicted proteins | sample MarorgKNORR_S2LV_5_FD_188221 | JGI IMG/M metagenome (GOLD analysis project Ga0209554, IMG submission 188221) | Marine microbial communities from the Southern Atlantic Ocean, analyzing organic carbon cycling - Bottom_A/KNORR_S2/LV (SPAdes) (version 2) | ecosystem: Environmental > Aquatic > Marine...
ATCACAACCCTGTCTTCTGGTTTCAGGGTACCTTCAAGTTGCTTGGCAGTGCCATATTCCTTTTTTTGATTTCGAATGAAAATACATGGGAGGTCACTCGCTATTGAGGCGGATGTGACAAGCGGAATCCCACCGAGTTCAGCGCCTGCAAGCAGCGTCGTGCCCTTTGGAATCATCTCTGCAAAAAGTGGGCCAATTGCCCTGAGAATGTCCGGTTTCGTTGAAAAAAGGTATTTATCGATATACCACGTGGACTTTCGCCCACTCCGAAGCGTAAAGTCACCATGAAGCACTGCGGTATCTGCAATTCGCTTGGCTAGTTCTTCTCGTGTCATGTTGTGTAAGTGTACCCGAGGACGTAACGTCGTCGGATACAGCGTGGAAAACTATCCGCGGGATAGTTTTTTGCGGATGAAGTGTTGGCCGGTGAGACCGAAAGGGATGACAACGATCAGTTCGACGAGGCGATTGATGAGGTCTGCGATGAGCCCGAGGGCGATTGCGGCGGGAAAGACTGTAATCCAAGAAGCAACCAAACCAATGATCCATTCGCGACCACCGAGTCCACCAGTTGGAAGTGGAATTAAAGAAGCAACCGAACCAGCGCCCGCAAGAAGAATTGCCGTTTCGGGTGTTATGTCATAGTCCATCAATCCAAAGATGATCCAATAACGCAGAGCCAACAACAAAACATCGAGGTACCTACAAATAATCGCAAACGAAATTGGTCTTAAGGTCTTGTTACATGTAGACAAGCACAGCAAGCCAACTGGTAGAACGAGTACAACGATCACATGGACATTCATCGCGTTGCTCAAAACTGCTAATAAAAAAGCCATCAGGGCAACACTTATTAATATTACGATTGTTTCAAGCATAACCCTGAGTGATTTTGTCGCGGGTATACCATTCACTTTACTGTGATAAACGGTCCTGCCAATGAGTCCTGCACGCATCGGAAGCCAATTCAACATTCCAGTCACCATAATGAGCCAAAACATTTCACCCCTCTCAATTGAACCAAACCCATCCTTTGCTATACCGTTTCGGTTGAGAAGTTGGCGAAAAGATTCTGAAACACATCCCACTGCAACGAGCATAATGCATGGCAAGGATACAAGGCTCCATGGATTTGGTCGTTCAATTGAAACAATCGCTTCAGAAAGATCATCCCAACGAGTCCAAATCGTAAAGCCTGCAGCACCGAGCAGCAGAATGCTCACGACCCACCCGACAATTCGCATGCGATGTTTATCATGTGCATTCATGGTGAACCAGATTCAATATCGAAACTTTCCAGTACTGATTCTTTTCGCGTTTCTACTTGAGTTTCAACCCATTGATAGATCCATTTGGCTATCAGGCGAACGCGGGGGCTCTCTTCATCCATAGCTGCAAGAAGACGAGCGTTGTCAAGCACCGTGTCTTCTACAGATGGTGAAACGAATCGTAACATCCAACCAATGGTTGTAAGATCGTTTCCACCTGCATCAGCCATGGTAATCAAGGAGTCAAAAGAAGGGTCACGAGACATCACAGATAGAATCCAGGCTTTTGAAGTAATGTCCAAAGAGGGGAACGTCATTAAAAGGGTATTGGTTGCCTCATCTTGAAGTGGGTGCCGCTCGCCCTCTAATACCAACGGAGCCTCTTCACCGGGAGGGGGTGGAATGAGGGGCTCAACGACTTGAATGTCTGTGTCGTCCCCAACAGCCCATGTTAGAAGAGCAAATGAAATGAGGTCGCCAAATGTCTCCATTTTTTTTACTTGGTCTATTGCTTTTTCTAACCACAGGTCGGTAAGTCGCACACCCTCGACACGCATTTGCACTTGTTTTGATCTTGAACCAAGTATTGATGGTTCATACACCAATGTTGTTGTACCCTGCATCGTTTGGGTTGTTCTTACTGAAAAATTAGATACCGCATGCATCTGCAAAAATCCGCCACGTGTTGGCCACTCGTTCATCACCATGCCAACCCAATAGTTTCTCAAATCAACCGTGATTGAAAATCGCTCTCGCGGTTTTAAAATTAACTTTCTGTCGATATCGATTATAATTGGTATTCGACTTGAAACGTTCGCGTTTGCAATTTGCGTTACTACTTCAAGCAGAACAAGTGGTTGGATTGGTCCTTGCTGCGAAATTTGCATGGGCAAAACACCATTGTTTGTTAGTTCAATGGTAACAAGAATGGGCTGATAGGGTCCTACACTATGTACAACTGGGTTGACTCGGATTCTAAATGTAATACTTGCGTCGCTCGTGTATTGATCTATTACTTTTGGAATACCATCAATAAGTAATTCCAAATCTTTCGACTCGGGACGTGCAACAATGTGTTGACCTAGAAGTTTTTCTAATTGATTACGCGACCAAATACCCAAAAGAGTTCCAGCACTTTCGCGCGCAAGTTGAAAAAATAACGTTGCAGCTTCGCGTGGTCTACTCTGTTCAAGCCTCAAGGTTGCTAATCCCGCAACAATTGGGTCACTTGTCACGGTGTTTTGTAGAAAGTACTTTTCAGCCTTATTTAAATCACCCGAACGCAGTGCGACCCACCCTTCAAGGTTATTTTTATCCAACTTGGAAATTTCAATAAGTGATTCTGCTTTACTCATAAAATCAATCGTGACTTGGGGATCAACCCCCAGCCAAACATTGATCCACGCAGCGTTTAAACAGAGTTCAGCAACCCTCGCGTCAATGTTTACTGATTCTGCTTGGGCCTCATAAAAAGAAATCATTACATCAATCGAATCAATTGCCCTGTTTAGCGCCCATAGAGCCTTCTCCTTACTGCCCTCTGTATAGATTGCTGCTTTGACAGTTGCTAGTTTTGGGGCAAGTGGAGCATGAATTCTTGCAAGTTCTAGGGGTGTTGCCCTTGGTTGTTCTTTCCGTATGGAACCGCGAAACAAATCGTCAGCGTTTCTCTGTCTTTTGGCAATAAGTGCAAGTGCCCCTTCAACATCTCTCGCTGCCCAGTGAGACATCACCATGTCTGCAAATAAATTATTGCTGATCGCAGCAGGATCATTTGCATTATCAGCAAGCGCAATATCAAATATTCTACTTGCGGCTTTATAAGCCCCAAAAGACATAAGCAATTCTGCAAGAGAAACCTGCGACGTAATATCTCGCATATTCGAAAGCATCAGCGTCGTTAACAATTCAACTCGTCTGTATGCATCTGCTGAGTCGTCCCCAAAAAAACCAACTGCAACTGCTACTCCATCGGTAAAATGTGGGTCTAACGCAACAGACTCTGCAAGCCATCTCGCAAATTGTTGGGTATTTCCCAACTGTCTTTGTAACATTGCTGCATCAAATGCAAGCCTTGCTGCAACACTTGCAGGTAATTGATTTGATGAGTTGGGTGCTAATAATTGTTCGTATAGAGCGATGCGCTGCGGCGCTGTGTTCAGGTTGTCTATTGCATCTCGCAATCTCGCTAGTTGCAAGGGTGTTTCACTTGGAAGAAGTTGTAGGAGTGTTTTTACACCCCGCCGACGCATTTCTACATTATCTGCGATCTTAGCAGTTTCGATCCATGCCCTCCAAACAGTTGGGTTGGAAGGATCCATTTCAGCAGCAAGTTCAACAAGGGCAACACCTACGTTAATACCTTCGACGGTAAGGGGTTCTGATTGAAAAACTGTCCTTGAAACCCGCAGTAATTCTTCGGCGAGATGAATACCTGCATCTTGTTGTATCTGCCCGATTTTTGCGTTGTTTGGTTCAGCAATAACGGGCGATAAAACCAGTGTGGAGGCGAGTGCAGCAAGGGCAAGTGTGGTGGTGCTGGTGCGTAAGAATGGTGTCATAACTGGGTTAATGTGCTGCACAGTAGTGCATTTGATCGGGTTTGTAACTCTAAATTGTAACTCAGTGAGAAATGGGGGATAGTAATTGCCAAAAGTTGTTGACACCATGTGGTAGGATTGGTAATTTCGTCAACTCCCATGTGGATTCAATAGAATACTGGAACTCTTTTTTGCTATGTTTAACTCATATAAAATCCTTTTACCTACCCTCCTTGCCATCGCTACATCTGCAATTGCTCAACCATCTTTTCGTATCACTTCATTTATAAGCCATCGAGATATTACTGATAGTCAAAAAGGTGATATTAAACAATATGCTGGTGGTTGGGCAGACGCGATGCTCACAGATGATGCTGCAACACTTTCTGAGGCAAGACGAGCCCTTGCTGAACCTCTTGATAAGCGATGGAGTATGTCCAATACTGCAAGAATGCATTACGGAGAAGCACTTCTCGATGCTTTTGAACCCTTCCTGTCTAAAGAAAACAAAAATCAAATGGCTGCCGTGAACGCACTTCAAGTTCTATCACTTTTGGGAACAGAGAGAAGTGTCACAACAATTATGCGCCACGCAAGTAGTGCTTCTGAGAGCCGTGTTGCGGTTCGGCACTGGGCAGCCGCAAGTTTAGAGGACAGTTTTCAAACTGGCCGTCTACCACTTTCTCGGCTTACCACAGTTGCAACTCTATTAACAGACGCTGCCTCTAGGGAACCCGTATGGCACGTTGCATCAAGACAACTTCAAGCGTTAAGTTCACTTTCAAACACTCCGGGGCTTCGAAGATCAGAACTTCTAGAATTACAAAAACTTTCGTTTCAACTACGGGTTCTAGCAATTTCAAATGTTCTTGAAGATATAGCGACGCAAGATGATGCTACGCTTAGAATGAGGTCGGTGAGATATGGTCTTGCTTCGCTGAGGTTTCAGTTAATCGAGCCGAGTTTCGATGTTGAAATTAAATCGAATACGATTAATGACATCAAGCCAGTGTTGCTCAGAGTATTACAAGTTGTTTCCGATCAAGCGCAAAGTGCAAGGAAAAACGAAGATCTCGCTACTGTTTATGCTGGGACAATTGAAACGGCAGACGCAATGTTACGAAGGCACGCAGGTGGTCGCGATAAAGGTGATGTTTCGCTTCGTGATACTTGGATGGGTGGAAGTGATCTCACATTGAGCGACGTGATCAAGCATTGGCAAAAACAACTTTCATCAAAGTAAGTAACCCCTGTGTATAGACTTCTTTTACCTGCCATGATTCTTTTTGCGGTTATGGTTGCGGTGTTTACTTTTGACGAGCAGCGACCCAAGTCTGATTTTGTGTTTATCAATCGCGGTGACGTTTTTACACTTGATCCACAACGAATGAGTTGGTTGAACGATATGCAAATGGCGTACTGTTTGTATGAAGGATTAGTCAGGTGGGATCCAGAAGATTTTTCAGTAGAGCTCGCTGCTGCTGACTTTATACAAACAAGCAAAGACGGATTGTCGTATACATTTCATATTCGAGAGGATGCCAGGTGGAGTAATGGAGCACAGCTCACCGCACACGATTTTCAATATGCGTGGATGAGACTTCTCACGCCAGATTTTGCTGCAGATTATTCCGATTTCTTCTTTTCAATCAGAGGCGCACGAGCGTATTGGGATTGGAGATCAACACAGCTTGCCGCCAAAAATATTCTTACAGACAAACGCATTTCTGCAACTTTTCAAACCCTCGTTGGAGTGATTGTTGTTGATACAAATACACTTCGTGTAGAACTCGAACGACCTGTCCCATACTTTCTTGATCAGCTTGCACTCGCCGTTTGTAGCCCTGTGTATAGACCTTGCGTTGAGGGGTGGACTCTTGAAGCGTTACAAGAAAAAAAAATGATTCGCGATGGATGGCATACTCTTGAACCACCTTCCATGGATGACCGGAGATGGTTTTCTATAGATCAACATACTGGCAGGCTTAAACAGTCGCATAGGTGGGCTCGACCCGCATCGCTTGTATCTAATGGCCCGTTTGTGCTGGATCGCTGGCGATATAAACGTGATATGCGGCTTGTACGAAACAGGTTTTTTCATTCTCCAGAACAAACCACACTTAATTCTATTGAAGCAATTACTATTGCTGATACGAATACAGCAATTATGGTTTTTGAAGCAGGCGTTGGTGATTGGCTCAACGGTGTGAATGCTGATTATCAAGCGGACATGCTAGCGCAAAAATCTCGTGGAGAGAGAACGAACATACACGCCCTGCCAACATTTGGAACAGATTTTTTCTCGTTTAACTGTCGCGAAAAACTAAACAATCAAAATCAAAATCCTTTTTTTGATTCAGGCGTTCGCCGTGCATTTGTGCACGCAACAGATCGCGAAACAATTGTTAAACACGCAACACGGTTACTTGAACCAACCGTCTCAAGTTTTGTGCCACCCAACTCTATTGAAGGATACGAAACCACCATTGGTCTCGGCTTCGACCCACAAAAAGCCCGTGATGAAATGACCGCTGCGGGCTGGGAAGATCGTGATGGTGACGGATTGGTTGAGAACAGTTCTGGCGATGTCTTTCCTGTTGTTGAAATATTGTATACAACCAACACCCCTAGATATAAATGGATTGCGCTTGAACTGCGTGATCAGTGGCAAAAACGTCTCGGGGTTCGGGTTGAACTTCGCGGTACGGACAACAAGTTTTTTAGTGCCGACTTAAAGAGTGGCAATTTTATGGTAGCTCGGGGTAGGTGGTACGGTGACTATGGCGATCCAACAACGTTTTTAGATGTATTCAGATCAAACAGTGGAAATAATGATCGCGGATTTGTCAACAAGGAAATTGATGATGCACTTGATATGGCCGCACTTGAACAAGATCCAAAAAAGAGAATGCAAATGTTGCAGAAGATTGAAGAGCAATTATTTAACAAAGAAGTTCCCATGTTGGTCATTTGTCAATTATTACAGTTATATATGTATGAACCAGACATTGTTAGCGGTCTTACAACTCACCCAAGGCTAACGCAACAGTTGTGGAGAGTACAAGTTAAAAAAAAGTCGTCCAATTAATGTACGCGAGGATCAACAAATCTATATGCAACATCAACTAGCAGGTTAAACAAGGTTAACATTGTTGCGTACACCAACACAATGCCCATAAGTACGGTGATGTCTTTGCCAAGCACAGCATCTACAAAATGGGTTCCAATTCCCGGAACTGCGAACACTTTTTCTACGACGAAGGAGCCGGTCATAGCCGCAGCGGTTGCTGGGCCGAGATAACTCAGCACCGGTAAAAATGCGTTTTTTAAGGCGTGTTTCATCACGACAACTCGCTCGCTTAAACCCTTTGCTCTCGCGGTGCGGATATGGTCACTTGCAAGTTGTTCACTCATACCAGATCTTGTGAATTGTGCAATGTATGCAGCAAACGGAAGGCTCAACGCGATGGCTGGCAATGCAACGTGTTTCCATGTTCCCCATCCGCCAACTGGAAACCATCCTAGCCAAACTGAAAACACAATAAGCAAAACAACGCCTACGACAAAGGCTGGAAAACTAATTCCAACAAGCGATACTGCGATTGTCAACGAGTCTAACCAAGAACGAGGGCGCACCGCCCCTAACACGCCAGCGGTGATTCCCAAGATCATTGCGATAACCATCGCGGTAAACCCAAGAACCATTGATACGGGAAGTTGGCTTGCTATTATTTCATTTACAGTCCAGTTTTCGTGACGTAAACTTGGTCCAAAATTAAAAACAGGTCCGTCTCGATCTCCAGCTAGCCACGCGCCGCCACTTGCTTTCCATAGATATCCTGTGTAAAAACCAACCGGATCATTCAGGTTGTAACTTTCACTCATCGCCTCCATTACCTCTGGGGGTGGTCTGCGTCCATCTTTTTCAAGGGGGTTTCCGGGAATAACCCAAGCGAGAGCGAACGTTATCGAATAGACCGCCAATAAAATAAAGGGTAGTTGAACCAACCTCCATCCTATGAGCTTCAGCATTGTGTTTTCTCGTGCATCACACTCCGAACTTGGCACGATCGCCAAGTTGTTCGGCTATGCGAATGAGTTGGTTGTATTTTGCTGTTCGGTCACTTCTACACGGGGCGCCTGTTTTGATTTGTCCACAGTTCGTTGCAACGGAGATGTCGGCAATTGTAGTGTCTTCTGTTTCACCGCTTCGGTGGCTCAACACCGCGGTGTAGTTGTTTGCGTGAGCGAGTTCGACCGCTTCAAATGTTTCGGTCAGTGTTCCAATTTGGTTTGCTTTCACAAGAATTGAATTTGCACTGCCTTCTTTAATTCCACGGCTCAGAAATGCTGGATTAGTCACAAATAAATCGTCTCCAACAAGTTGTATTTTTTTGCCAAGACGATCCGTTAATTGTTTCCATCCAGCCCAGTCGTCTTCTCCAAGACCATCTTCAATTGAACAAATTGGATATCGGCTGCACCAATCCACCCAAATATCAATCATCTCGTCCGATGAAATTACTTTTTCGGGTGCGCTGCTGAAAAAACAATATCCTTCCTTGCCAAGTTTACGCGCTTCAGTGACAAGTTCACTTGTGGCCGGATCAAGGGCAACAAAAATTTGCTCTCCCCAACTGTACCCAGCCTTGTCAACTGCTTCTTCTATGACCCGAAGTGCGTCTTCATTATCTGAAAGGTTTGGTGCAAATCCACCTTCGTCACCAACAGCTGTTGACATATTTCGATCATGCAAGACACCTTTGAGCGTGTGATAAATTTCCACGCAAGCCCGAAGTGCTTCACCAAATTGTTCAAACCCCAACGGCTGAATCATGAATTCTTGAAAATCTACCGTATTGTCTGCGTGCTTTCCTCCATTTAAAATGTTGAACATGGGCACTGGAAGTGTGCACGCCTCCTCACCGCCGAGGTATCTATAAAGTGGAAGATTTTTAGCATTTGCCGCTGCATGGGCGACTGCCATCGAAACCCCAAGGAGTGCATTCGCTCCTAGATTTCCTTTGTTATCTGTTCCATCAAGGGCGATCATTGCGTTATCAACATCAGTTTGATCGGTTGCGTCTTTTCCTATGATGGCACTTGCAATTTCATGGTTAATGTGTGACACGGCCTTGGAAACACCTTTGCCGCCCCAAATATCTCCGCCGTCTCGCAACTCCACCGCCTCGTTCTCTCCTGTACTAGCGCCAGATGGTACCGCTGCGCGACCGAAGCCGCCGCCTGTAAGGGCAACTTCGCACTCAAGAGTCGGATTTCCTCTTGAGTCAAGGATTTGTCGGGCATGAATCGTGGATATTGTTGTTTTCATGGAGTGGCTCACTAGAAACGGAATCATACTATGGAGTGGTTAAGAATATTTAGATTTTGCTTCATATGTTGGCTCTTCTCCACGCAAGACCAAATCTACATCTTTGACGACCCACCCCATGTTCTTCATAGCTGTTTCTGTTTTTGCAGCAATATGCGGATACAAATTTGCATTTTCAATTCCTAGTAGTGGATAACTCGAGGTAAAAGGTTCGGGGTTGTGCACGTCAAGAATCGCAAATGCAGCTAAGTTTTGTGCTAGGTGAGAAGTCAAATCGTTTGAGTTTACAACAAATCCTCGTGAAGTATTGATGAATAATGCGTCGGGTTTCATCATCGTAAAGGTTTCCGCACAAATAAAGTTGTTGTTTTCGGGACGACCATCAACGTGAACTGATATAACATTGCTCTCTCGCAAGAGCAAGTCTAGGTCAACTAGATCGCAACCATGATCATCTTCTATTTTTTTAATATCATAAAAAAGAACCTTAAACCCCAGATTTTTTGCCGTCATTCCCAGTCGTGACCCAACCCGACCAAACCCAATAATACCGAGGGTTGTTTCATTAAATTGCATCTGACAAACAGACGCGTCGCGGTGTAGTTTCCACTCATCAATATCAAGAGTTGTTTCAATTTTGTGTAGAGGTCGCAGTCTTGGCAACATTGTTGATAGAACAAACTCGACGACCGCCTCACTGTTTGCATCGGGTGTATGAACAACCCTTATATTGTTCTCAATGCAAATATGAATGTCGATGTTGTCGATACCAACGCCGGCCCTTCCAACAACCATGAGTTTATTTGCCGCTTGTAGCATCGGGGCATCCACCGTTGTATAGGTACGAATGACAAGACCTTGGGCTTTGGGCAGTAATTCCTTAAATCGCAGCGAATCAGATGGACAAATATGTAAATCAACGCGCTCTGCCAACCAATCGCTGCATTCTTGTGGAAGGTTTTCGGTTTGGATGACAAGAGGTTTCATGTTGATATTTTACTGCATGTTGTGAATACTTTTTACTCAACCCATGAATTCTCGCTTATCGTTACGCTCCGGACTTCAGGGTGTTTCCTATTACGGTTGTGAACTGAAAATTAATTGACTCTGGGTCAATTAATTATGCGTAGGAATGTAAACCAGAAATGGTAAAGTTAATAATGACCCAATTAAAAATCATTACTGCGCAGCCAATAAGGGCTAACCACGCGGTCCAAAAACCTTTGTCTTTCACTTTGAGGCGGGTGTGAATCAACACAACAAAAATCAAAAACGTGTTTAGTGCAAAAACTTCTTTGGGATCCCATCCCCAAGGTCGACCCCACGAATGATCTGCCCAAATTGCACCCATCACAATGCCGGTCCACAACAATATAAACGCAAGTTCTACAAGAATCATCGTGGCACCATCAAGCACTGCTCCCGTGTTATTTGAAAGTGCAGAACCTCCACCATTTCCTTTTTCAAAAAGAGACGCCGCGCCGCCAGCCTTTGCATAATCTTGCAGGCAGTCTATTCCCCTTGTTCTCTGAATAACACGACGTATCAAATAAAGGGACGCTGTCACTGCAGCAACAAAAATAAGGCAATACGAGAAGATTATGAAGTTCACATGTATGTAAAGCCACACATCATGCAAGACCGGCATTTTGTTTGAAATGTGAGGATTCAATTCAAGTGGATATAACCTCACGGCAAGCAGTGCAACCATTGCCGCAACGGCGGCACCCAGGGGCAACAAATATTTCATCGCTGTTTTTCGTAAGTACAATTCCATGAGGGTCGCAAATAATCCGCCCATCCAAGCGGCAGTTGTGATGGATTCGAACATGTTCGTGTTGGGATATCTTCCTGATACATACCACCGCCAAATTACTGCAAGTGTGTTGAGCATGAGTGCAACAATAAAGAAAGACATGCCAACACGTCCGACAGTCTTAAAGCGATACACGAACGCCATCAGAAGAAGCACGATGCTTACGAGATAAATGAGCCAAATCCATGTTAGGTTTCCTAGGCGAAAATACAAACTTTCCAGTTTTAGTTTTCCGGCTTTGGGATAGGATTCAATATCAGCACCTAACGCTGGAATAAGTTTCGCAAGGGTTGTAAGTTCAACATTTGTTGCACCCGCATCACCCGATTGCCACGCAGCAACCATCCGCTGCCATGTACCAACAATTTCTTTATTTTCTATTGTGTCGAGGGTATTCCAAGTGTCGTCTGCATTACCACTTGTTGGAGGAACAATTTTGAGACTGTTCCAAAGACTGCGCGGGTCACTTGCACTAATCGCAGCGTCAATTGTCTCTATTGGAATAGCAAATCTTCTGTTATCCTGCCGCAAACGGTTGAGTAGAGTTTGAACGGCAGGTGTTTGAAGTAACTCTCTTGAAATCAACCCCGTTTTCATGAACATTGCAAGTCGATGACGCATGCTCGTTGGGTTTGCGTCTATTTCACCGGCAATACTAGCGCGAAGCGACTTGTGTTTCACAAAAATAATATCTTGATCAACATATCGTTCGGGTCGCAACATCATGTCTAAGTAAGTAAAGGTTGCTTCTTGGCCTTCAAACTGTTTTGATCCCATGATGAACGGCATAAATGAGCGTGCAAATGTTTCATAGGACTTGACGCGTCCCTCAGTGAAAACCGCTACTTGATCACCCCATGGTGTCATATCAACTTTTTCTTCAAACGTTGGGGGCGGGGCGGCGAAGGAAACTCCAGTAACTATAAGCAAAAACAAGATAGCAACTGGTTTTATCATGCTGAAGACCGATCATAATCTGCTTGTTGCCTTTTGCGCTTGATTGTTGGTTTGACATAAAAGGCCCAAATCATCCCAGACACGGTAATACAACAACCAATCAACATTTGATGCACGCCAAACCTGTTTCCTACCCCCAATACTGTGTAGTTCAGCCCCGCCGATGTACTCGTTGGTGGATCCCACTGCGACTGGAAAAACCAGTAGTTTTCATATTGTTGAGGATCATTCACGCTCACGGCAGTTGTAACTTCTTCTTTACCTAGAAATCGTATCAGACTTCGCCAATTCAAAACACTAGATGTTCTTCCTGAAAAACCTCCGATATGAGAGTCTATTTCAAATGAATCTAACGCAATTGGAGCTGGAAGTTCTTCGCTTTTTCGAGAGAATATTGCTCTGAGCGACTTACCATCTTGTAATTGAAAAGTTGTTGGTTCAAAACGAAACCTTTCAATTGATTCGGTTTCTGATTCAAACGGGTATTGATGGTATGGGATCCACGCAGATGTATTACCGCTTTTGGTAGGAACAACGAGTTTTATCATCGAATAAAAATTACTTGCACTTGGATCACGTTGCGATGGTGGAACAACTGATGGTTTTGTTTCCATTTTTGTTCTTTCCTCAGCACGATTTAATGTAATCGTTACTGCTTCAGAAAGATCGATAGAATCTCCGACTTGCATTGGAAAATATTTTGGGTCATCATCATCCGTGTCAAGGAGAATCCCATATAAACCATTTTCAAGGCCCCCGACAATTGTGATGGTAGAACCACCTGCCAAATATTTCATGGTGATTGCATCATCAATAAATGTGGCTTCGTTTTCATCGTGTGCCATTTCTTCGATGACATCCCTGTTCATTTCTGGGTTGTCGAAGACCCAACGCTCCCACCGCTGCTCATCTTTTTGAATTTCAACCTGAGCGAGTGAAACGGTTATTCCTGATATGCGTAAGTTATTCTGGAGAGACTTAAGTCGAAAGGCATACGCAGTGTTGCCAACCTGCACAAACTCTTCGCTGTTGGTAAGTGGAATAGAATACTCTTTCCCTTCCACGGTGCAGATAATTGTTGGCTTCAATGTTTTTTGCAGGGCTTTAAGTTCTAAATCATCTTCAAGCCACAAATACGACAAGAACGATGGATCTATTTTAGCGAGAGTATTGTCAAAAGCATACAGTTCTACTTGTTGTTCAACTCCACCATTTGCCTGCATTGAAACCCAAACAACAGGAAATAATTCTTCGCCTACAACGACTCGGTTTCCAAGAAAAGCGTAGCGAAGGTAGCCCTCTACAAGTACATCTTTCTGAAGTAAATCCTCAGCACTTGATGGTGCAAGAACTATCGATAGTGGTCGGGGTGTGAATCCCTCTGCCCTGACACCCCACACTTCTTTGTGATCTGGAATGTAGTCATTAAATCGAGGAAGGTTTTCAATTATCCTTTCATTCCACTTTCCAATAGGGTCGCCAGATTCAGATAACTCTTGAATATATACGGCAGCGCTTTGGGTCACAAAAAACCTGTCTTTTGCGTCATGTGTTAATTGAATATTAATGGAGTCGTCAACCAACGCGGTACCGATGACTTTTTTAGCTCTTGCCATGGGCTGTGATGGGTCACCTGTTGAAATAACATCTTCTGTGTATTCTGGATATCCCAAAATGAGTTGTCTTATAAAGGAATTATCTTTAGGACCGCGAACCGAAACCGAAACCGCGTACACTTTCTTGCCCTTGTCAGTACCAGACATCAGTTCCCAGTTTGGATTGAGATTTGAAATGGTAAACGACCAATCTCCTACATCAACCGAGTTGTTGGGTGTTGCAACCATAGAAACTGGTTCTTGATTTGGCAGAGTGATTTCTACTCGAGCGCGTGAAATAACTACGTCGCCCTCAATCTTTTGAGAAAAGTAAACGACGCAACCAAGAACCATGATGATGATACCGGTGTGAATTGTCCAGACACCAACCGTCAAGATATTGAATGGAATTTTTCGAATTGTCACAATTGTCATATTCAAACACAAATTCGCAATCAGCCATTTGAACGGCCACCAGTGAAACCATTCGAATTCTGTCATTTCAATGGATTCGCGTATGTTTTTCCATGTCTCGGGTTCCCACAGTGCGAAACTCACTGGTATCCCAGAGGAACCAACAGAAGAATAGATAAACAAGAGGGTGAGAGTTGAGATCCCGAACCAAACTTTTGTAAATAGATCAATAAGCGCAAAAGAAAGAAGTGTTGGAACAACGAGGTACCACCAAAGTGATCCTATGCTTTGGGTTTGCCAAAAAAACAACACTGAAGCCAACATTGGTAACAACCAAAACAAACTGCTTGGCCACTTGAATAGCGGATGGGTTTTTTGTGACATCCGTTACCCTTTTTCGTGCTTGTACACACCTTGGCCTGTTTTGTCTCCAAGGTGCCCCGCATCAACCAAAGCAACGATTTTTTCGCTCGGTAGATATTTGGGGTTTTGATCTAGACCCTTATACATCACCATCATGATGTCGCGGCACACATCAAGACCGATATAGTCTGCTAAACGTAGTGGCCCCATTGGGAAGGCGCAACCAAGTTTCATGATCGAGTCAATAGCCTCTGGTTCTGCTACTCCATCTGCCCAAGCGTGAAATGCTTCGTTAATCATTGGCATCAGTACGCGGTTAGAGACAAAGCCAGCAAAATCGTTTGCTAATACAGGTGTTTTTCCCATTGCTTCTGATAATGCAATAGTTGCAGCAGTCGTTTCTTTGCTTGTTTGTTTTCCTTGTATGACTTCAACAAGTTTCATAATTGGAACTGGATTAAAAAAGTGCATGCCGATCACTCGTTCTTCTGCGCTGGGAACTGCGGAAGCAAGATCTGTAATAGAGATAGACGATGTGTTTGTTGCAAGCACTACGGTGTCTTCAAATGTCTCTTCCATTTGGATGAATATTTTTTTCTTAATTTCTATGTTTTCTGTTACTGCCTCAACTGCCCATTGTGCGTCAGAAGAATCAGACATCGAAGAAACGTAAGAAATCCTTGCCCTCGCCGAATCCGATTCGGTTTGAGTCATTCTTTCTTTTAATACTGCCCGAGCGCATTGTTTTTCGTGATATGATTTTGCTCTGTTGAGTTGATCGTCACTAATATCAACAATCACCGCGTTCATTCCGTGCGTTGCTGCTGTTAGAGCAATCCCACTACCCATCGTCCCGCCGCCAATTACTGCTATTTTATTAGTAGACATACATCAACCGTTCCAAATTCGAAGTTCTTCACCTGTGTACTGCGCAAGAGGACGAATGATTCGGTTGTTTTGGTGTTGTTCCATAATGTGCGCACACCAACCGGTGATTCTCGCTACCACAAAGATTGGGGTGTACTGTGGAACCGGAATTCCCATGGCGTAATACGTCATGCCACATGGAAAATCAACGTTTGGAAAAATGTTTTTGTCGCGAAGCATGATTGCCTGAACCTCGTCGCCGAGATCAAACCATTTCTTTGCATCTGCATTCGCTGCTTCACAATAATCTAGACCCCACTTTCGAAGAATTCCTGCACGGTGATCGCCATTTTTGTAGACACGGTGACCAAAGCCCATTAGTTTTTTCTTGGTCTCAAATGCATGTTGCATGAATTCTTCCGCGGTAGAACCTTTTTCGACTTCAGTCATAATTTCCTGAAGCATTTCCATTGCCGCTTCGTTTGCTCCACCGTGTAAATTGCCCTTTAAAGCACCAATACCTCCGCAAACACACGAATGTAGGTCTCCGTTTGTTGAAGCGACAACCCTGCACGTGAATGTCGAGGCATTAAAGTCATGCTCTGCATAGAGAATAAGTGAAACGTCCATGACCTTCGCGGCTGATTCGTGCGGCTTTTCTCCACTCATACACCAAAGCAGGTTGGCAGCATGGTCGAGGTTTGGATCTGGGTCAACAGGCTCCTTTCCATCGAGCGCCATTTGGTGCACACCGATACACGTTGGAATTTGTGCAAGTAGGTACATCGATTTTTGCATATCTGCCTCAGCACTGTTGTCTTCACATACGGGGCATTGGTGTGACAGCAAGGAGACCGCCGTGCGAAGCACTGCCATTGGATGCGCATCTGGAGATTGATGTGCAATACGTATAATCTCGTCTTTCACGCTTTCTGGGATTGCTCGCATAGACACAAGTTGTGTTTTGAATGCTGCCAACTCCTCGCTTGTTGGTTTTTCTTCATTGAAGAGTAAGTACGCTACTTCTTCAAAAGTTGCATTTGCTGCTAAGTCTGCTATTTCATATCCCCTGTACATCAGTTGCGTTTGATTTACGGCGCAGACAGATGTGTCACCAATCACTTGGCCGGCAAGACCTCGTTGATCCGCGGGTTTATTCGTTGATTCTTTTGTTTGTGCCATAGGGAGTCTTTCCGTAAACCGCTTTCAGCCAATTGAAGTGGTCTGCGCCCCCTATTCTACCTAAAAGAGGGGGGTCTATGTGTTATGAAACCGCCATGGCTCACTTGGTACGTAGTCAAGCAAATCGTATAAATCTTCTCTTGATTGCATTTGAGATTCAAACCCCTCAGCAGTACCTGTTTTTAGTAATTCAGACAAACAAATGGTTATTGCACCCATCGCTACTCGTTGCATGGTGACTGGAAAAATAACGAGGTTATATCCAAGAGCTTCGAATTGTTGGGTGGTGATATGTGGTGTTTTTCCAAACTCGGTCATGTTCGCTAATAATAAGCCCTTGCATTCTGTTGCGAACGTTTTAAATTCTTCAACAGAGTGAAGACCTTCTGGAAAAATCATGTCGGCGCCTGCTTCACGATATGCACATCCTCTTTCGACAGCTGATGTAAACGAGTCCGTGCCCCTTGCATCAGTTCGTGCAATCAAAATGAAATCTTTGTGTGGTTTACTTTTTACTGCAGATTCAATTTTTTCCACCATCGCAGTTTGCGAAACAAGCGTTTTTCCGTCAAGGTGACCGCACCGTTTTGGAAACTCTTGGTCTTCGATGTGCATACCCGCTGCGCCGTTGCTTTCATATTCCACGACTGTTCGAGAAACACTCTCGGTTTCTTCGTAACCAGTGTCGGCATCAACAATCACTGGAAGTTTGCTTGATGAAACGACTTCTCGAATTGTCCGACACATTTCAGTAAGTGTGATAAGACCGATATCGGGATAACCCGAAGCGTTTGCCGTAGCACCACCACTGATATAACAGGATTGAAAACCAGTTTTTGCTATTGCAGCAGCAACAAGCCCATTCCAGGCACCAGGGCACATGACAATGGAGTCATCCATTTTATTTCTAAGTATTGTTCCAGCGTGTGTCACGGTGTAGATTTTACATCAACGTCTGCATGAGTGTTTTGTTGTGAGGTCGTCGTGATAAACATCTTCGCAGATGCGATAAACAACACA
>Ga0209554_1001545_pt1 | contig 17350 bp, 9 predicted proteins | sample MarorgKNORR_S2LV_5_FD_188221 | JGI IMG/M metagenome (GOLD analysis project Ga0209554, IMG submission 188221) | Marine microbial communities from the Southern Atlantic Ocean, analyzing organic carbon cycling - Bottom_A/KNORR_S2/LV (SPAdes) (version 2) | ecosystem: Environmental > Aquatic > Marine...
CCTCTGGTTGCGCCCACCCTAGACATGGTCATGGGCTGCTACTACCTGACCGAGGTCCGGGAATCCAGCGCCGGCGCCGGCAAAAAATTCAACGACTTCGACGAGGCTAGCATCGCTTACGCCTCCGAACTCATAGACCTGCACGCCCCCATAAATGTTCGCGAGGTCCGCAACTACGACGGGGAATGGGTAGAGACCACTCTGGGCCGCATGATCTTCAACGAGATTCTGCCGGCAAAGATCGGGTTCCGAAACATCCTGATGAACCGGGGAGCCCTGAAAGACCTGACCGCCGACCTGTACCGGACCCTCACCAACGAGGAGACCGCCGAGGTCTTGGACGGCGTCAAGGACTTGGGTTTCCATTACGCGACTGAGTCCGGAATAACTATCGCCATCAACGACATCCAGGTTTCCGCCAAGAAGCCCCAGGTCTTGGAAGAAACCAGCGCGCTGGTCAACCAATATGAAGACCAGTTCCTCTCGGGCCTTATCTCCGATGAGGAGCGCTACGAGAAAACCGTGGCCGCCTGGACCAAGGCGTCTGACAGGACCACCGAATTCGTGGAAGAAGAGCTGCCCAACTACGGCGGCATCGCAGTGATGGCCGTTTCAGGCGCCAAGGGTAACATCTCCCAGATCAAACAGATGGCCGGTATGCGCGGCCTGATGAGCAACCCCAAAGGACGCATCATCGACCTGCCCATCAAGTCCAGTTTCCGTGAGGGCCTGACGGCCCTGGAGTACTTCATCTCCACCCACGGAGCTAGGAAGGGCCTGGCCGACACCGCCCTCAGGACCGCCGACAGCGGTTACCTGACCCGGCGGCTGATCGATATCGCCCAGGATATGATTATCCTGGAAGAAGACTGCGGGACCATCGATTCCTTCCGGGTCGTGCCCCGCCCCGAAGACGAGACCGGGAAGACGCTTCCCGAGCGGATCAACGGAAGGCTGGCCGCCGCCCCGGTAGCCCATCCTGAGACCGGCGAGATACTGATCGACCGCAACCAGATGTTTGACCTCGCTATCGGCCAGGCAATAGTCGATGCTGGTATCAAAGAAGTGGCAGTGCGCTCCCCATTGACCTGCGAATGCCGCAGAGGCGTGTGCCAGTCTTGCTACGGCCTGTTGCCCGCCACTGGGAAGATCGTAGAGATGGGACAGGCCGTCGGCATCATCGCCGCCCAGAGCATCGGCGAGCCAGGCACCCAGCTAACCATGAGAACGTTCCACACCGGCGGCATCGCCGGTCTGGATATCACCAGCGGTCTGCCCAGGGTAGAGGAGCTCTTTGAGGCACGTGTGCCCAAGGGCGCGGCCATCCTGGCTGACATCGACGGCGTGATCGAGTTGGAGGCGGACGAAGAAGGCCGCCGCCTCAGGATCACCAGCAAAGAAGAGTTCCGCGAGGACTACCAAGCCCCAGAAAACGGTCTGATCTTGGTGGATGAGGGCGAAACCGTGGAACCGGGGATGGTCCTGGCCACCAGCATGCCCGCACTCAAGGGCAGGAAGTCCAAGGCCTCCATCAAGAAGGCCGCCGAAGACGCGATCGAAGCCGCCCAGTCCGGTGAAGGCGAGGCCGTCGAACAGGTGGTAGCCAACATCGGAGGACGCATCGAGATCGACGGCGACGTCATCTCCATCGTCTGGGACGATGTGGAGGTCCGCGAACACCTGATTCTCGCGTCCTCCTTCCTGTTGGTCAAAGACGGCGAAAACGTCATGGCCGGCGAGCCGCTGATCAGCGGTCCGCTGAACCCCCATGACATTCTCCACATCCGTGGCAAAGATGACCTGCAAAGTTACTTGGTTGACCAGGTGCAGCAGGTCTATGTGTCTCAGGGCGTGGCGATCCACGACAAGCACATCGAGATAATCCTTCGGCAGATGCTCCGCCGCGTTCAGGTGGAGTCCACCGGAGACTCGGATTTCATACCCGGCCAGATGGTCGACAAATTCCAGTTCCAAGACCAGAACGCCAAGGTAGTGGCCGAAGGTGGAGAACCCACCACCGCCAAGCCGATCTTTCTCGGGATAACCAGGGCATCTCTGCTGACCGACAGCTTCCTGTCCGCGGCCTCCTTCCAGGAAACCACCAGGGTTTTGACCCAAGCGGCGGTGAGCGGGGCGCAGGACTGGCTCCAGGGACTGAAAGAGAACGTCATCATCGGCAGGCTCATCCCGGCTCGGATAGAGATACCGGGCATGGAAGACCTGCTGAAGCCCCAACCGGTGCCGGCGATCGCCGCAGTGTCCCCCGGTGGATGGCTGGGCGCCTCCGAAGGCGAAGACGGCGCTGCCAGCGGCGCCTTCGACCAGCCGGTCGTTGAGGAAGACGCTCCCTCCGAACCCAATATCTTTACCGACGGCAATGATAGCCAAAGTGGAGAAGACGCGGAGAAAGCGGACTCTCCGGAGATGGCCGTCAAAGAAGAGGAAGAAGGCGGCACTCCTGAAGACGCTCCGGATGATGAACTGGATGCAGAAGAGGAAGAAGACGAAGACTTGGACCTAACTGGCACCGGCGAACTCAGCGCCAACGGTCTCAACCATGACGCCGAGAACGGTGCAAGTCCGGCCTTTGGAGAAGAGGATGCGGAGGGGAACGACGAACCAAGCGTCGCCACAGATGACGAGGGAGACAAGTAGACCGGAGTCCGTTCAAGGGCTGGACCTATCCGTAGATCTGGCCCCTAACAACCCCAATCATTTGCGGTTGGCCAATCCGGTGATGATTGCCTCTGGGACCTTCGGTTACGACGGTTACGGCAGGGGCATCACCGAAGATATGGATTTGGGCCAACTGGGCGCGGTCGTCCCTAAAACGTTCACTCGCCTACCCAGGGAAGGCAATCCAGAGCCCAGATGGTACCCCCAGTCTTACCGGGAGGCTTGGGACTCCGGCGATCTTCTGTTCCTGAACGCCATCGGCCTCACCAACCCCGGCATCGAAGCCGGAATCCGGGACGTTACGCCCACTTGGGACCAGTGGAACGCCACCTGTATCCTAAGCTTCTCCTCCGATACCGCTGAGCAATTTGGCGAGATGGCCAACATGACCAACCGGGGGACCGGGTTCAAGGCCATCGAACTCAATCTCAGTTGCCCAAATGTGGAAGATGGGTCCCTCTTCGGCCACAGCGCCAGCCTCACGGCACAAGCAGTCGCGGCGGTTAGGGCCGAGACTGGCCTGCCGGTGCTGGCCAAGCTTGCGCCCAACGTTCCCAGCATCACAGACATCGCCAAGGCTGCGGTTGACGCCGGGGCCGATGCTCTGACCATCTGCAACACCATGCCGGCCATGCGCATCGACACCACAACCCGCCAGCCGGTGTTGGGCAATATCACTGGCGGCCTCTCCGGCGTCGGTCTGCGCCCCATATCGCTGGCCCTGGTTTACCAGGTCTCCAAAGTGGTGGACGTGCCGATCATCGGGGTCGGGGGAATATTCTCCGGCGAGCACGCGGCCGAATACATCCTGGCAGGCGCTACCGCCGTACAGATAGGCAGCGCCAACCTGGTTGGGCTGTCGGCCCCCTGGCGTATCTTGGCTGAACTAGAGGACTGGATGCGCCAGTCCGGAATCTCCAGCCTTCAAGAACTGGCCTAAGAGACGCCGTCCCGCCGCTGAGATGGGCCTCAGGCGCGTGCATCCCCACACAACTTTGGATACAATATAATTGGCTTTGCCGCGCCTGACAGCCTCAGGCGCTAATACAAGAGGTCTGAATATTCATGGTTTCCGTTCTCCAAAAAGTGCTTGGCGACCCCAATGTAAAAGCGCTGAAAAAACTGACTCCCTTCGTTGATGAGATCAATGAGCTAGAGCCGCGATTCCAAAAGATGACCGACGATGAACTCCTGGCGATGACCGAGGAGTTCCGGTCGCGGCTGGCCGAGGGTGAATCGCTGGAGGATATGGTCCCGGAGGCCTTCGCCACCGTGAGAGAGGCCGCGCGGCGCACCCTGAAGCAACGCCACTACGACGTTCAACTCATCGGCGGGTTGGTCCTGCACATGGGCCAGATCGCCGAGATGAAGACCGGGGAGGGCAAAACCCTGGTCGCCACCCTGGCCGTCTACATCAACGCACTGGAAGGCAAGGGTGTCCACGTAGTAACCGTCAACGACTACCTGGCCCGCCGCGACCCGGTGTGGATGGGCCAGATATATCATTCCCTGGGCCTGACGGTCGGATGCCTGCAACACGACATCAGTTACATGTTCGACCCCGATGTCACCGAAGCCCCCGCCGGCATGGAATATCTCAGGACTGTATCGCGTCCGGAGGCCTACCAGGCAGATATCACCTACGGCACTAATAACGAATTCGGTTTCGACTATCTTCGCGACAATATGGCGCTGGACAAGGCCAACCGGGTCCAGAGGGACCTGAATTACGCCATCGTGGACGAGGTCGACAACATCCTCATCGACGAGGCCCGGACCCCCCTGATCATCAGCGGCCCGGCGGAAGAGCCGGTGCAGCTCTACCAGAGCTTCGCCAAGCTTGTGACCCGGCTGGATGATGAGACCGATTTCACCATCGACGACCGCACGCAGTCCATCTCCCTTACCGTTGACGGCATATCCAAGATGGAGGAATGGACCAATACCGACAACCTCTACGACCCGGAGAACTACCACCAGGTCCATTACATGGAGAACGCTCTCACCGCGGAGGTCAACAAGATCCGCGACAAGGACTATGTCGTGCAGGACGGCGAAGTGGTCATCGTCGATGACTTCACTGGGCGCCTGCAACCCGGCCGCCGTTGGTCCGACGGCCTGCATCAGGCGGTCGAGGCCAAAGAAGGCGTCAAGATACAGAGGGAGAGCATCACCTACGCCACCATCACCCTCCAGAACTATTTCCGCCTGTACCAGAAGCTGTCTGGCATGACCGGTACCGCTCTCACCGAGCAGGACGAGTTTTACAAGATCTACGGTCTGGAAGTCGTGGCGGTTCCTACGAATCTGCCCATGGGCCGCAAGGACAACTCAGACTTGGTCTTCCAGACCGAGGACGGAAAGTGGAATGTGGTCGTGGAGGATATCGCGACCCTGCATGATACCCACCAGCCGGTGCTGGTCGGCACCACCTCCGTAGAAGACTCCGAATACCTGAGTGAGCGCCTGAAGAAACGGGGCGTGCCGCACCAGGTATTGAACGCCAAGAACCACGAGCATGAGGCTACTATCGTCGCTCAGGCAGGCCGGCTGGACGCCGTAACCGTGTCCACCAATATGGCCGGCCGCGGCACGGATATCATGCTGGGCGGCAGTGACCATGCCCGAGATGGCTGGCAGGAAGAACACAACAAGGTTGTCGACCTGGGCGGCCTATACGTCATCGGCACAGAGCACCACGACGCCCGCCGCATCGACAACCAGCTGCGGGGCCGCGCCGGACGCCAGGGCGATCCGGGCAATTCTCAGTTCTACGTTTCCCTGGAAGATGAACTGATGCAGCGGTTCGGCGGCGACCGGATCAAGTCGATCATGGGCTGGGCCGGTCTGGACGAAGAAACCCCGGTTGAGAACAAGATCATCACCAAGTCCATCGGCAGCGCGCAGGTCAAGGTGGAGGGTTATCACTTTGACATGCGGAAACACCTTCTGGACTATGACGATGTCCTCAACAAGCAACGTGAGGTCATCTACGAGGACCGCTTCGAGGCCCTGAGCGGCGAGTCTCTCAGGGAAAAATTCATCAACATGCTGCGGCGCGAGTTCGCGGACGCGGCGAACCACCATCTGCCCGGAAAACACGTCGATGACTGGAATTCCGCCGGCCTGATCGACGAGATTCTCCAGGTCTGCCCGCTGCCCCCGGAACTGGCTACCGAGGACCAGATCTACGAGTGGAGCCGCGAACAGATCGATGATATTCTGGACGACTTCGCCGAGACGGTCTACCGGACCCGGGAACAGGACATTGGCGAAGAACAGGCGCGGACCATCGAGCGGTTGCTGCTATTGCGGGCCATCGACAGCAATTGGGTGCAGCATCTGACGGCCATGGAGAACCTGCGCACCGGAGTCGGATTGCAAGCCTACGGCCAAAAAGACCCGTTGGTGGTATACCGGACGGAAGGCAACAAGATGTTCGGCAACCTGCAGGTGGCGATCGAAACTGAAGTGGTCCACACCGTGTTCCATGCATCGCTCACCCAACAACCGCCCCAGACGACCGGCCGACGGACTGCGGCAGCCACTCCCAAAGAGAGCCCGATGAAGGCCGTGAACGACGCCAACCGCGCCTCATCCCCCGCAGCCGCCGGAACAAAAGTGGGGCGCAACGCCAGTTGCCCCTGCGGCAGCGGCAAGAAGTACAAACGCTGCCACGGAGCCGCGGCTTAGGGGCGATTCACCGGCCACGCCAACCTCGCCTGTCAAAAAGCACGCATCGGCGGATGAGTAATTTGGCTTGAAAAGTGGATTCCGGCTTTCGCCGGAACGACGGGAGAAGTTCCCTCTCCCGCGCATGGGAGAGGGCTAGGTTCCCCGATGCATCGGGGAGACTCTCGACGCAGTCGGAGGTGAGGGCGCCCGCTATCAACAAGTCATCAACAGCCACTAGATAGTGTTCGCGCGGGTTCCCGCTTCCGCCGGAATGACGAGAGAAGTTCCCTCTCCCACGCATGGGAGAGGGCCAGTTCCCCCGATGCATCGGGGAGACTCTCGACGCAGTCGGAGGTGAGGGCGCCCGCTCTCAACAAGTCAATCAACAGCCGCTAGATAGTGTTCGCGCGGGGTTCCCGCTTTCGCCGGAACGACGGGAGAAATCCCCTCTCCCGCGCTAGGGTGAGGGCGCCCGCTCTCACCAAGTCATCAAAACTCCGGCAGACGTGGTTCGCCTCGATTCCTGCTTTCGCAGGAATGACGGTAGGCGGCGCAGCAACACCTTTCCTTCCGCTCAACCTGAGCTCCGACTGAACGTCGAGAGTCTCGATGGAATCGGACTTGTCAAAGGATTGCTGGGGAGTGCGGCCAGATTCCGGAGCTAGTACCCCGAAAAGCCCCTAGCCCTTATTTCTTGCCGAACAACCGGGCGAAGAATCCGGGCTTGCTGGCCGCAGACGCGGACTGAGCCGGCGCATCCGGCATGTGGTGCCCGTGGCTGTGGCCGCCAGGACCGTGGTCATGGTCATCATGGTCATCGTGGCCGGCATCAGCAGCAGGTTCCTCATGGGCCCCATGGTCGTGGCCCTCGTGCTCATCATGGCCGCCGTGGTCGTGCCCCTCATGATCGTCGTGGTCGTGGGCTTCAGACACGTACTTCTCAGGCTCTTTGTCGAAGGCCACCTTGCAGCCGGGAGCGCAGAAGTAGTAGGTCGTGCCGTCGTGTTCGCTCTGCCCTCCGGGCGGGTTGTCGGTGTCCACATCCATCTGGCAGATCGGGTCTATCGCTGTCGCCATTTCTATCTCCTCCGTTGTCTCTGGTCTAGTTGCCTGTCAGTTGCCCGCCGCTGGGCAGGCTATACCTTGGCCCCCCGCAGTCTCAGTGAATTGGTGACCACGGTTACCGAGCTGAACGCCATGGCCAACGCGGCCAGGGCCGGATTCAAGAACCCCTGCTGTCCAAAGAAGAAGTCCAGGCTGCCGGGGACGCCCCCAAGCCCCTGGAATACAGGGTAGAGCGCGCCGGCGGCCACCGGAATAAGCATCACGTTGTAGAAGAAGGCCCAGAAAAGGTTCTGTTTGATGGTGCGGATGGTCTGTCGGCTCAGGTCCAATGCCGTCGCCACGCCATTGACGTCGCTCCGCATCAGGGTGATGTCCGCCGACTCCATGGCGACATCGGTGCCACTAGCCATCGCCAGACCGACGTCCGCCTGGGCCAGTGCTGGGGCGTCGTTGATACCGTCGCCGACCATCGCCACCACACGGCCCTCGGCCTGAAGCCGCTTGATCACGGCGGCCTTGTCTTGGGGCAGCACCTCGGCCTCGACCCGTTCCACGCCCAACTGTCCCGCGATGGCGTGGGCGGTCTGGATGTTGTCGCCGGTCAGCATGATCACTTCCAGGCCCATGCGCCGCAACCTGGCCAGCCCCTCAGCTGCTTCCGGTTTGACGGTCTCGGCCACGGCGATCAGCCCCATAGCCCGGTCGTCATAGGCCAAGAACATGGGCGTTTTGCCCTGTGACGCCAGCGCCGAGGCCTGTTCCGCCAGGCCGTTCAACGGCACACCCGAGTCTTCCATCAAAGCCTGGTTGCCAAACCGGACCATGTGCCCGTTGACCTGGGCCGAGATGCCCCGGCCGGGTATCGCCTGGAAGCCGGAGGCAGCCTCCAAAGTCAGGCCGCGGTTTTGGGCCTCCATGACTATGGCCTCGCCCAGAGGATGCTCGGAGCCACGCTCGGCGGAAGCTGCTAGGAACAGCAGCTCTTGCTCTGAGGTCCCAGCCGCTTCAGAGAGCACCAGGTCGGTCACGACGGGTTTTCCGGTGGTCAGGGTGCCGGTCTTGTCCAAGACCACTGTATCGACCTTGTGGGCGATCTCCAGGGCCTGTGCTTGCTTGATCAGCACCCCGTGCTCGGCGCCCTTCCCAGTGCCCACGATGATAGCCGTGGGCGTGGCCAGTCCCAGGGCGCAGGGGCAGGCGATGATCAGCACCGAGACCAGGACCAGCGTTGAGAAGGTCAGCGCCGGAGCCGGGCCCAGCAGCATCCAGAACAGGAATGCGGCCAGAGACGCGATTATGACCGCCGGCACGAAGTACGATGCCACCTGGTCGGCCAGCCGCTGGATGGGCGCCTTGGAGCCTTGGGCCTCTTCCACCAACCGGATGATCTGGGCCAAGACTGTCGCGCCGCCCACCTGGGTGGCCTCGAAATATAGTGCGCCGTTGGAGTTGATAGTTGCCCCGAATATCTTCTGGCCGGGGACTTTCTCCACGGGCATGCTCTCGCCGGTGAGCATGGACTCGTCCACCGCTGAATAGCCGTCGGTCACCAGGCCGTCCACCGGAATCTTCTCTCCCGGACGCACCAGCACTGTATCGCCGATGACGACTTGGTCCACGGGGATGTCCACTTCTTCGCCGTTGCGCACCACCCGCGCCGTGGTGGGCCTGAGTCCGATGAGCCGGCGGATGGCTTCAGACGTGCGGCCCCGCGCCCCAGCCTCCAGGAACCTTCCCAGCAGGATCAGGGCGATGATGATGGCCGCTGTATCGAAGTAGACCTTGGCCTCGATGCCGTTGTCGGCCAGCACGCCAGGCGAGAATTGGTTCAGCAACACCACCGCGGCGCTGTAGACATAGGCGACGGTTGTGCCCATGGCGATGAGGGTATGCATGTTGGAGGTTCGGTGCCTGAGTGCGCCCAGTCCGGAAACATAGAAATTGGAGCCCGCCCAGAACTGCACCGGCGTCGCCAGCGCCCACAGCAAGAAGGGGTAGTAGCTCCGGCCCATGAGATTCGAGACCCATGGCAGGGCATCGAACGTGCCGAGGAACAGCAGTATCGCGCCGGTCCCGGCGAACATCAGCCGGTTGCGCAGCTCCCTGATCTCTTTGACCTTGGAGAGCCGCTCAAGTTCCCTTTCCTGGTCGCCCGAGTCGTTGAAGCCCTCAACCCGGTATCCGGCGCCTTCCACCGCCGCTTGGAGGTCAGAAAGCTCAACCATGCCTGGCACGAATTCCACCGACGCCTTTTCCACGCCCAGATTCACGTTGACGCGGGAGACGCCCGGCACTTCGCTGATGGCCTTTTCGATGTGGCTAACGCATGCGGAGCAGGTCATGCCGCCGATGTTCAGGGAAGCGGACTGGGTGCCAAGTTTGTAGCCCGCCCCGGACACGGCTTCCTGAATCTGCTCGATAGTGACTTCGGTGGAATCGAATTCCACTGACGCTTTCTCCGTGCCGAGATTGACCGAGGCGTCGACCATGCCGGGCACACTCTGGAGAGCATTCTCCACGTGGCCCACGCAGGCGGCGCAGGTCATGCCCTCCACGGGCAGGTTGATCTTAATGATGTTTTTGTCTGTTGTAGCCATTCTTATTATTCCAAATACAGGCCGCGGCCCATTTGATGCGCTCTAAGCGTGAGAGATGTGCCGCCGGACGCTATCCGCCCTCGGCAAATATCGCCTTTCCGTTGGAGGCGCTCCAGCGCAGTTTTTTCAGGTCGGCGTACTCCGGGGAGTTGTACCACTCTTTGGCACGATTGAGGCTCTCGAACTCCAGCACTACCAAGCGGCTGGGAGTCCATGAGCCTTCAAGGACCTCGCCAGTTGCGCCCCTCACCAGAAATTTCCCACCAAACGCAGCAATGGTCGCGGGAACTCCAGCCCGGTAATTCTCGTAGGCGCTAGGATCTGTAACTTCGATGTCTGCGATCAGGTACCCCGGCTTCCCAGCTTCCCTCCCTTGGTCAAGGGGCTCTACTCCCTCGGCGACAAGCACAGTTCCGGTGGACGCGCTCTGGCGAAGCTTCGTAAGCTCTTTGTATTCGTCCGAGTAGTACCAGGCCTTGATCGTGTCCACGTCTTTGTACTCGGCCAGCACGAAGCGCTTTGGGTTCCAATCGCCTTCGGCGGGTTCACACTTGTCTGGCCCGCGAACCAGGTACTTGCCGCCGAACGCCCCGCTGCTGGCGGGCACCAGGCTGGCATACTTGGCGAAGGTCTCTGGGTCGGTGACATTGATGTCGCCGATGAGGTATGCGGACATTTCTTTTTTCCTCTCGTTCAACTCAGTATATTGCTAGTGCGTGCTGCCAACATTGATCGCCACCAAGACCGCTCATGGTGAGCCTGTCGAACCACAAGCTCAGGGCAACCGATTTCCACAATAGGCATGGCTTGTGCGGCCCTTCGACGGGCTCAGGATGAGCGGTTTGTTCAGCTTCACTTGTTGGACAGGATGTACAGGTCTTTGAGCTCTTCGACGATCTCTTCGGCGCGCCCTGACTGGATGCCTTCCACCACGCAGGACTTCAGGTGTCCTTCCAGCAGCAGGCTCTCCATCTTCTCGATGGCCCGGCGCACGGCGTAGGTCTGCTTCAGGACGTCGACGCAGTATTTGTCCTCTTCCAGCATTTTCCTGATACCGGAAAGGTGACCTTCGATATAGCTCATGCGCTTGAGTGCGTCTTGTTTAACTTCAGGAAACATCGTGGTTCCTCCCAAACCCATACCCCCTGGGGGGTGGGTTTACTTACTTTATGTTATCCCCTCCAAATGGGCCTGTCAAACGACCGCCCCAGATATGTTAGGCTGGCCTGATTCACTATCCAAGGAGCGGCCATGGACGCCCACGAATTCTGGGCAGCGTTGAAGGCACGGGGGCTAAATTTCTTCTCCGGCGTCCCCGATTCCACCTTCCAAGGCGCCTACAACGTCATGGTCAATGACCCGGACATCCGCTACGTGCCGGCGGTGCGTGAGGACGTGGCATTGGGCATCGCCAGCGCCACCTATTTTGTTGGAAAACCGGGCAAGCCGGGCGGGCTGGGCGGGGTGATCATGCAGAACTCCGGGGTGGGCAACCTCATCAACCCCCTAACGTCCTTCAACCTGATGTACAAGATTCCAGCATTGCTGGTCGTGGGCTGGCGCGGCTACGGCGGACCGCCCAACGACGCCCCTGAACACTGGATCATGGGCGCCAAGACCCCCCAGTTCTTCGACCTGCTGGAGGTCCCTTACGAGATTCTTGAGCCCGATAACCTGGACTCAGCGTTGGACCGGCTTTTGGCCAACATCAAAGAGCGTTCTATACCAGGGGCGCTGCTGGTCCGCGCCGGGGTGATCTCTTGATCGCGCGCTACCAGGCCATCGAGCAGGTCTTGTCGCACGTCCAAGACGCCGACCTGCTGATCAGCACCACAGGAATGATCTCCCGAGAGCTGTTCACCCTGGACGACCGCCCCGGAAACTTCTACATGATCGGGTCCATGGGGCTGGCTTCGGCCATGAGCTTGGGATTGGCGATTCAGGCTCCCCACAAACGGGTATTCGTGCTGGAGGGCGACGGTAGCGCGATGATGAGCTTGGGCACGCTGCCGCTCATCGCCTCGGAAGCGCCATCCAACCTGGTCCACATCATCCTGGACAACGAGGCCTACGAGTCCACCGGCGGCCAACCGTCCATCAGTTCGAAGTTCGACCTGGCCCAGACCGCCGCCGCAGCCGGTTATCCCTGGACACGCCGTGTCGATGACATCGAGGAATTGGAGGCCGCCCTATCGGAAGCCAAACAAGGCAGCCAACTAAGTCTCATCTTGGTCAAATGCGGCATCGCCCCGATCGAGGGCATCCCGCGGGTCTCCCACACGCCTGAGGAGATACGGGACCGGTTTCAGGAAGCAGTCCAGTCTTAGGCGCCTAATCCACGTACCCGTTTCGCCTATCCCACTCATCCGCCGCTTGGCTGCGGTCTGACGGCTTGCCGTAGCCGCCGCCTCCGGAAGATAAGCAATAGACATGGTCGCCGGGGTTGACTACTACCTCGGTCTCTTTGGAACCTAGGGGCCGTTCCGAGCCGTTGGATAGGATCATGTAGTCGTGGGGGAGGCCGTTCTCGCCTCCGAATAGGCCGAAGGGTGGGACCACTATGCCGTCGCCGGCGGTGTTCAGCAGCGCCGGGCCTTCTCCCTCGTAAACCAGGTCGCAGATGCCGCCCAGGCCGCCGCGCCACTCTCCCTGGCCGCCCGAGTTGGGGCGCATCTCGTGCCTGCGGATGAAGAAGGGGAACCTTTCTTCGGTGACCTCGATGCTGGGACTTCGGATGCCGCCGGCCACGTTGATCTCGCCGACACCAGGCCAACCGTCATACCCATACGTGGCTCCGCCGCCGCCTCGGGCCAAGAAGAAGTGCCAGATGAACTGCCGGCCGGTGCGCGGGTCCTTGCCGGTGATGGCGTAGCGCAAACGGCGGGAGAACCCGGCATTCACTTCTTTGGGCACCGCTTGGGACAGGGCTTTGAATATCGCCTCTACTATCTCCTCGGCGCAGTGGTTGGTGCTCATGCACACCGGGGCGGGCGGATTGGCGTTCACGATCAGCCCTTTGGGCGCGATTATGTCAACCGGCCGCATGGAGCCCTCATTCTTGGCCACGTTGGCCGGGGCCACGTACATGATGGCCGCGTGGGCCAGTGAACGGGTGTTGGCGTAGGCGCTGTTGATGAACCCGGTCACCTGGGGGCTGGACTCGCCCAGGTCGATGGCCATGGAATCGCCGGAGATGGTCACCTTGGCGCGGATCGGAATCAGCTTGCTATCGAAGCCGTCGTCGTCCACCAGGGACTCGCCGTGGTACACGCCGTCGGGCCACTCCGAGATGAACTGCCGCACCTGACGCTCGGTTGCGGACAGAATCTCTTCCACAGCAGCCAAAAGCCGGTCGGCCCCGTAGCTCTCCAGCAATTCGGCGATGCGCTGGGCGGCGATCATCGTTGAGCCGATCTGGGCGTTCAGGTCGCCCAGGAAATTCTCGGGCTGGCGCACGTTGGCCGAGAGCATCTGCAAGACGTCGTCCCTGGGGACGCCCTTGTCGTACAGCTTTAGGGGCGGGATGCGGATGCCCTCCTGGAATATCTCCGTGGCACGGGGGTTGTAGCCGCCGTGGGTGCCGCCGCCAACGTCGCTGTGATGGGCGCGGTTCACGCCGTAGAACAACAGCCGCCCTTCATGAAAGACGGGTTTGATGATGGTGATGTCGGGGAGGTGGCTGCCGCCGAAATACGGGTCGTTCAAGATGAACAGGTCGCCTTCAGCCATGGTGTCGCCAAAGTAGTCCCGCACCGCCGCGCCGGCCACCGGCAGGGCGCTGACGTGCACCGGGATGCCCTCACCCTGGGCCACCAGTTGGCAATCGGCGTCCAAGATAGCGGTGGAGAAGTCGCGGCTGGAATTCAGTATCTGCGACATGGCGGTCCGCAGCATGACCTCGGTCATCTCCAGGGCGATGGACTCCAACCGGTACTCCACCACGGCCAGGGTCACCGGGTCCGGGCGGTCCGTCGCTGCGGCAGCCGCATCCGTGGTCTCAAGAGAGACTCTCAACTCGATACCGCCGTAGGGGTCGATAACCGCCGAATCACCAGCCTCGACCAACACGGTGGTGAAGTCCGATTCCAAGACGGCCGGGCCGTCGATTGAACTGCCCGGAGACAGGTCCCCGATCTCGTAGACCGGCGCCTCGACCCATCCCCCCAGGTAGATGTTGCGCCTGCTTTTCTCTTTGATGGGCTTGGCTGGGCCGCTCTCCAGTGGCGGCGGGTCCATCTTGGGCAGCCTTCCCACCACACTGGCGCGTAGGGTCACCAGCCGTATCTCCTGCTCGGACTGGCTGTAGGAATACAACTCCCGGTAGCGCTGGTGGAAATTCTCCGCCCATTGATCAAGCAGAGATTCAGTGTCTTGGCCAAAGTCGGGGACCGGGACATTGACCTCATATATCTGGTCCAGGTAGCGCATGTCGGCCGAGATCGAGACTTCGATATTCGACTCAGAAACACCCTGACTCAAGAGCTTCTCGCGGCCCTCGGACTCCATGCCTACCACGATGCTCTTGACTGTATCGAGGTCCATGCCCAGCAGGGCGGCCGGGTGAGACCGGGAATAGTCGTATTTGAGGTCGGTTGATAGCATTCCGTGGGCCGACAAAACAGCCGCGGCCGCGGGTATGACCACTTTCTCCACCTGTAGCTGTCTCGCCACCTTGCCTGCCTGGAGTCCGGCCGCTCCGCCGAACGCCATCATGGTGAACCGGCGGGGGTCCACCCCGCGCTGCACCGACATCAGCCGGATGCCCTCGGCGATAGACGTCGAAACCACCGTCGAGATTCCCTCAGCCGCCTCGATCATCGATAGACTCAACGGCTTAGCCACGTGCTCGGCCACGGCTTTCTCGGCCAGGGAGGTCTCCAGTTTCGCGCTGCCGCCCAGGAAATTCCCTGGGTCCAGGTAGCCAAGAACGAGGTTGGCGTCGGTGACTGTGGGCCGGTCGCCTCCCTTGCCGTAGGAAGCCGGACCAGGCAATGCGCCAGCGCTCTCAGGCCCGACCTGCATGATGCCGCCGCTGCCCACGGAGGCGATGCTGCCGCCGCCCGCGCCCATGGTGTGGATGTCGATCATCGGGACTGATATCTTCCACCCAGCCTCGAATTTCTCGGTGCTGAGGTGGGGTTCCCCGTTCTCGATCAGTGAGATGTCGGTGCTGGTGCCACCCATGTCGAAGGCGATGATGTTGGGCGTACCTACCAGTCTGCCATAGGCCGCGGCGCCGCTGACCCCGCCGGCGGGGCCCGACAGGATGGAGCGCACCGCAAACCGGCGCGAGTCCTCGATGGGCGCAACGCCGCCATTGGACTGCATGATCAAAAAATCGCCGGCCTGACGACCTGAACGGTCGATCTGCGTCAACCGCTCCTGGAGGTTCTCCAGGTATCGGCCCAAAACCGGGCCAACGTAGGAATTGATCACGGTGGTGCTGAGGCGGTCGAATTCTTTGATCTGGGGGATGACCTGCGATGAAAGGGACGTATACATGCCGGGGAACTTGGCGCTTATAATCTCGCCGACCCGGTCCTCGTGGGCCGAGTTCAGGTAAGAGAACAGGAAGCAGACTGCCAAAGACTCCACTCCCTCGTCTTTTAGGCCGTCCAAGGCTGCGTTCAGCGCGTCTTCATCCAGGGGGAATTTTACGCTGCCGTCGGACAGCACCCGCTCCGGCGCTTCGGCCCGCAGGTATCTGGGCACCAGTGGCTCCACGGGGGTCATGCGCAGGTTGTAGCGGTCCTCTTTCAGGCCCTCGCGCATCTCCAGCAAGTCCCTGAACCCGTCGGTGGTAATCAGGCCGACCTTGGCGCCCTTGCGTTCCACCAGGGTGTTGGTGGCCACGGTGCTGCCGTGGATGATCATGTCGGCCGAAGCCAGAAAATCTTCCAGGGACAGGTCATGGGCGGAGGCGGCTTCGTTCAGGCCCGTCATGAGGCCCTCGGACGGGTCGTTGGGTGTGGAAGCAGTCTTGAAATAACGGGGAGGCTGGCCTTCTCGGGCGACAACAAAGTCGGTGAACGTGCCACCAACGTCGATTCCAATAACGTACACGGTCAGCTACTCCCTCGTCTTTTTTCGTGGTTGTTGCCGCTTGATCGGCTTAAACGACCAGGCTAGACGTATCTGGGCTCCACATCGAACGGCAGACCAAAGGCGTGTTTGCCGATCATCTCTAAGGCATCGAACCCGCCGACGGGGTGCATGGTCCCAGCGCGCACGTCCCGGTAGTAACGCTCCAATGGCCGTCCTTTGGCCAGGGCCGCGCCGCCGACCATGTCGACCGCCTTGTTGACCACGTCCTGGGCTGCTCTCATGCAGAAATACTGCATGCCAATAGCCTCCATCAGAGTGGCGTCATCCCTCGCGTTCTCGCCGTCCAGACGCTCAGCGATACTCTTTTGGAACGTCCAGGCCGCATTCAGGGTGATGTCCATCTCCGCGGCCAGGAACTGGTGGCCGGGGTAGTAGCTTTCAGGGTGCTTGAAAGGAATCCGGGACCGGCCCTTGGTCTGTTCGATGGCGAAGTCTCTGGCGGCCTTGGCGATTCCCAGGTAGATGCTGGCAAAGCTCCCGCCGTGCCAGGCCCATAGACCCCTGGCGAACTGGTCCCAGACCCAGGGCTTATGCTTGATCACGCCCTCTTCAGATACGAAAACGTTCTCCAGCGTCCAGCTATGGCTCTGACTGGCCCGCATGCCCATGGTGTTCCAGTCGTTCAGGCAAGTCAGGCCTTCAGTGTCCGGGGGAATGATGAAGATCAGCGCGACCTCACCTTCGTCCGGGTCGTCGTAGATGGCGGTGCTGGCGAAAAGGTCTCCGCCGGGGCTGTTGGTGGCGAAGGCCTTGCGGCCATTGATCAGGAAGCCGCCGTCGGTCTTAGTCGCCTTGACGGTGGTGTAGCCCAAGCCGGTAACGCCCTTCAGCGAATCGACCTGCGGGTCGGTGACCGCGGCGAAGACCATCAGCTTCTCGGCGGCGATCTTCTCCAGAAGGGGCCGGGGATGGTCGTCGCCCGCTTTGATCAGGTCGCACATGACGTAGGGCAGGCCGAAGTGCATGTTCACGGCCAAGGCTGTGGCGCCATCGCCCTGGGCCAACCGGTTCTGCGCGATGCAGACCTCGAGGAGGGAAGCTCCGCCGCCGCCCATGTCGGCAGGGATGGGCATTGAGGTGTAGCCCGATTCCCGGAGGGCCGCCATGTTCTCAAAGGGATAGCTGTTTTCTTCGTCGTGCTGGGCCGCCCGCAGGGCGAAGTCGTCAGCGTGCGTGGCGGCTAGGTCGTACCATTTACGCTGGGAATCGGTGAGTTGGTCCGGCATAGGCCC
>Ga0209554_1001547_pt1 | contig 17315 bp, 15 predicted proteins | sample MarorgKNORR_S2LV_5_FD_188221 | JGI IMG/M metagenome (GOLD analysis project Ga0209554, IMG submission 188221) | Marine microbial communities from the Southern Atlantic Ocean, analyzing organic carbon cycling - Bottom_A/KNORR_S2/LV (SPAdes) (version 2) | ecosystem: Environmental > Aquatic > Marine...
AATCTTAGGAGTAATGGTGATATAGTTATTTTGTTCCTGAACATTGTTACAAATTTTTATTCAGAAAATTTATATCCACCGCCGTAAATCGTGACTATAGATTTAAAATCATTGTCAGCGCTTTTAAATTTTTTTCTTATTCTTTTAAAATGATGGTCAATTGATCTATCATCAATATTTTCTTTGTCTTCTCCAAATGCTGAAACAATTAATTGATCTCTTGATTTAACTGCTCCAGCATTTTTTACTAATGACTTTATTAGTAAAAATTCTGTTACAGTTAAATTAACAGTTTTATTTTTCCATTTACACATATATTTTTCTGTATCCAAAAATATATTTCCTTCCTTTATAGAATTTTTATCATCAATGTTACTTTTTTTTTTTATATTTTTTAACTCAGTTCTTTTAATTAAAATTCTTATTCTTTCCATCAAAACATTTTGTGAAAATGGTTTTGTAATATAATCATCTGCACCTATTTTTAAACCTAACAATTCATCAATTTCTGTATCTTTAGAAGTTAAAAAAATAACAGGTATATTTGATGTTCTTCTTAATTTTTTTAATAACTCTATTCCGTCTAATCTAGGCATTTTAATATCAACGACAGCTATATCTGGACTGTTTTCTAGTATTGCTTTTAAACCAGATTCTCCATCAGAAAATGTACTAACTTTATAACCTTCATTTTCCAATAACATAGAAATTGATGCCAGTATATTTTTATCATCATCAATTAAAAAAACATTATTTTTCATATTAAATATTAATCTAATGGGCTTCAGCCCAGTTAGACCCTTGTCCAATATTGACTATCAATGGTATGTCCAACTTTATTTCTGGTAAAGATGAATTTTCCATTATTTTTTTTATATCCATTGAAAGATAGTTAATTTCTGATTCACACATTTCAAACAATAATTCATCATGAACTTGCAAAATCATTTTTGATTTAGTTTTTTTTTCCTTAAGAAATTTATATATATTTATCATAGCTTTTTTTATAATATCTGCTGCTGATCCTTGAATTGGTGCATTAACGGCTGCTCTTATTGCAAAATTCCTAAAACTGGGATTTTTATTGTTAATTCCTTCAATATAACATTCTCTTCCAAACAATGTTTTAACAAATCCATTTTTTTTACAGAAATCAGTTGTTTCATTAATATAATTCAATATTCCTTTATAATTTTTAAAATACTCTTTTATAATTAGATCTGCTTCAGATCTTTGAATATTTAATTGTTTAGCAAGACCAAATGCACTAATACCGTAAATAATACCATAATTTATTGTTTTTGCTTTTCTTCTTAAATCATCATTAACATCTTTTAATTCAACATTAAAAATTTGTGAAGCCGTTTTCTTATGAATATCTATATTTTTATCAAATGCTTTTTTTAAATCTTCAACTTTTCCTATATGAGCCAGTAGTCTTAGTTCGATTTGGGAATAATCTAGTGATACTAATTTAAAACCTTTATCTGATATAAACGCATTTCTTATTTTTTTTCCTTCCTCGGTTCTTATTGGAATATTTTGTAAATTTGGATCGGTTGATGATAATCTTCCTGTATTCGTAGCGGCCATAGAATAAGAAGTGTGTATTCTTAATGTTTTTTTATTAACTTCATTAATTAAAGAATATGTATAAGTATTTAGTAACTTTGATATTTGTCTCCATTCTAATAGAAATTCTGCAATTTTATGTCCTTGATAAGATAAATTCTCTAAAACATCTACGCTAGTACTGTAAGCACCACTTTTACCCTTTTTTTTACCTTCAAGACCCAGTTTATTAAATAATATTTCCCCTAACTGTTTAGGTGAGGCAATATTAAATTTTATACTTGATAATTTAAATATTTCTTTTTCTATTTTTGATAATTTTTTTTGAAAAACTAAACTTAAATTTTTTAACTTTTTTACATCAACCTTAATACCTTTTTTTTCTATTTCAGCTAAAACATTTATAAGGGGTTTTTCAATATATTCATAAACACTTAATAATTTTTCTGAAATAATTCTTTTTTTTAATATTTTATATAATCGCAATGTTATATCTGCATCTTCTGCAGCATAAATATAGGCATCTTTTATATTCACTTCATTAAATTTCTTTTCTTTTTTTCCCACACCAACAACATCTTTATATTTTATTGTTTCATAATTGAAATAAATTTTTGCTAAATCATCTAAATTATGTCTAAACTTGCCTGTATCAAGAACATAAGACAAAAGCATCGTATCATCTACTGGATTTAAATTAATTCCTATCCTAGAAAAAATTATTTTGTCATATTTTATGTTATGACCTACTTTTATTATAGAATCATCCTCAAGAATTTTTTTTAAAATTGGAAAAACTTTTTGTAAATCTAAATTTTTAAAATTGTTATTTGTATCTAAACTATGCTTTAACGGTAAGTAAAAAGCTTCCTTCTCATTTACTGATAGTGAAATACCTACAAGCTCGGCTACATTTGCATTAAGCGCGCTAGTTTCTGTATCAATTGAGACCAACTTATTCTTTTGAATCTTTTTTTCTAAATTTATTAAATCTTTTAATGATTGTATAACAAAGTATTTTTGTTTTTTTTTTAAAGATTGATTAGTTGAATCGTTTTTTTTTCTTGTAAACCTTGAAATTAAATTTTTAAAACCATGCTTTTCAAAAAATTTTAATGCTGTTTTTTGGTTAATACCTTGAAATAAATTTGAATCATATTTTTTTTTTATATCAACATTACATTTCAAAGTTACCAATTTTTTACTAATTAAAGCTTTATCTTTTTCATCAATTAAAATTTGTCTCCTTTTTGGTTGTTTTATTTCATTAACTTTAGCTAATACATTTTCTAAACTATTGAAATTGTTTATTAATTCAGCTGCTGTTTTAACACCAATACCTGAAACACCAGGAATATTATCAATTCTATCTCCAGCCAACGCCTGAACATCTATTATTTTTGAGGGCTCAACGCCAAATTTTTCTTTTACTTCTTTGACTCCAATAAACTTATCCTTCATTGAATCATACATTTTTGTGTTTTTATTAACTAGCTGCATTAAATCCTTATCTGAAGATATAATTGTTACTGAAACACCTTTTTCTTCAGCTTGTTTTGTATATGTTGCTATAATATCGTCAGCCTCATAACCATCCATTTCTAGTCTAGGAATTTGCAAAGCATCAGTAGCATCTCTAATTATTGAAAACTGAGGTATTAATTCTTCTGGAGGGTCTGTTCTGTTACTTTTATATTCTTTATAAATATCACTACGAAATGTTTTTTTTTTAGTATCAAAAACTACAATCATCTGTTCAGGTTTAAATTTTTCATATATATTTAAAATCATATTGCAATATCCATAAACTGCATTAATAGGAATTCCTTGTGAATTTGTTAATAGTGGTATTGCGTAAAATGCACGAAAAATAAATCCTGAACCGTCAATTAAAAATAGGTTTTTCAATTTTAACTAATTATATACATTTTAAAAAAAGAAGTTATTTATATTATCATTAAAAAAAAAATTATTTTTTGAATTAATGAAAAAACAAATTAGATATGCAGTCGATATAAAAAAACTAAATAAAACATTTATCAATAAAAAAAAAGATGAAAAAATTTTGGCTTTAGTTAATGTAAGTTTGCAAATTCCAAAAGGATCTTTGTTTGGCTTGCTAGGCTTAAATGGTGCTGGTAAATCAACTATAATAAATATATTGGCAGGTTTATGTTTGAAAAATTCTGGAACTGTAAAAATAAATAATTACGATATTGATACAAATAGAAAACAAGCCAGTTGTCAAATAGGTATTGTACCACAAGAACTAAATTTTGACCCTTTTTTTACTCCTAAAGAAATATTAGAAGTTCAAGCAGGACTTTATGGAATTAAAAAAAAAGATAGAAAAACAAAACAAATTCTTCAAGATTTAGATTTGTATAGCAAAGCTAATTCATATACAAGAAGTCTATCAGGGGGTATGAAAAGAAGACTTATGATAGCAAAAGCTTTAGTTCATGATCCATCAATTCTGGTTTTAGATGAACCAACAGCAGGGGTTGATGTAATGCTTAGACAACAATTATGGAAATATATAAAGAAATTAAAGGCTAAAGGCAAAACAGTTCTTCTAACAACACATTATATTGAAGAAGCTGAAAAATTATGCGATAGAATATGTATTGTAGCTAAGGGAAAAATTGTTGTATCTGAAACTAAAAAAAAAATTATGAAAGGATATAAAAAAAAAAAATTAGAAGATATTTTTATAAAATTTACAAAATCTTAATTGAAGAAATTATTTTTTTAGCCTCTTTTTTGTATCTATCATAAAATTCCATTTCAGTTGCAATAAAGTATACTGAATATAATTTTTTATTTTTTATACCAACAATAGCAAAACCCTTATAGTTTAAACCTAATTCATTCTGAGCTTTTATATCAAATGAAACACCTTCAGCATCAGCAATTTTATAATTTTTTATGTCAGTTGTTTCAAAGGTTGTAAATTCTTTTGACCAAATAATACAATTTTCAAAAAATTCCTTAATTTCAAATTTGTTCATTTTTGAATCAAAAATGGGTCTTTTTTCATTTTTTTTTGTAAAAAAACTATCATGATCAAATAATGACCTTCCATCTTCAATTGGTTTAAAAAAAACTATTCTTTGTAAAGTATACCCATCAACTGTCCAAAAAATGAAATTGTATCCACTTTCTTGGAATTGACTCCATTTTTTATTAGTACTTACAGAATAAATTTTTTCTATTTCAACTTTTCCAGGTTCAACTAAAATATATGTTTTATCTGGCTCACAAGAAATTAAAATTAGAAAAAAAGAAATAATAAATAGTTTTTTTATAATTAACATTTAGTTTAAATAACTTTTAATAATCGATTCATCTTTAGGATTTTTTGCAAGCTCAAGATATTTTTTTAAATTTTTTTTTGCTTCATTATTTTTTTCTTTTTTAAGTTGTAATAGACCAAGCTCTCTATAAACATTTGGAAAATCTTTTTTTGCTTGTATTGATTCATTATAATAATCAATCGCTTTATCATAATTATTTTCTATATTCCCTCTTAAACGATAAACTTCTCCTTTATAAAATTTTAATAAATATTTATTTTTATTATCTTCAAATATTGTTTCTAATACAAATTCTGTTTGTTCTATTTTATTATTAAGTCTTATTTCGTTTTTTATCCATTTTTTTAAATGTGGCTGAATTTTGTCTTTTAACTCATTTGTTTTTTTTTTATTTTTTATGTTTTCATATTCTTCAATTTGTTTTTTTAAATTTTTTATTCTTTCTTCTGGAGCTGGGTGTGATGCTAAAAAACTTAGAGGTTTATTTACTTCTCCTAATTCCATTTCTTTAACTATATTTTCCCATATTTTTGGCGCCTCGTAAGGATCATAGCCTGAATTTATTAAAAAATCTAAGCCAATTTTATCTGCTTCTCTTTCATTATCTCTACTATGCTTAGCCATAAAGCCTATTTGAAGTAATTGTGTTAAATTAAATATATCTCCCCCTGCAGGAACCCCACCAACTGCAAGTCCTATTGATAACAGTACCATCAAATCTGTTCGAGATTTAGCATCTAGCCATGACTTAAGAGAATGTCTTTTAATGTAATGACCTGCCTCATGCCCTATAACAGCGGCAACTTGCGCCTCGTTTTGTGCTCGCAAAAGTAATCCTGTCCAAACAACCATCATTCCGTTTGGTGCCATAAATGCGTTGAAATAAGGCATGTCTTGAACATATACTCTGATATCTTTACAATAATCAGGCGATAAATTACACAAAATATTTTTTAAATATTTTTCTAAATCTTTATCTTTAAGCCTGGACCCTGAAGTTTTTAATTTTTCTTCATAATTATTCATTTGCATCCATAGTCCTGCCTCGATTGTTTCTATTGATGGTGTTTCTTGAGGTTTAATATCTTCAATTTTTTTTGCACCACCTATAGGAGTAGTGCAACTTCCAAGAAAAATAATTATAAACAAAAATATTTTTTTCATCCTGGAAATTCTTCAAAAAGTTTATTGACAGTATCTCTTGCATTTTCTAAATCCCTAACATCGCCAAAAGATCTATAGTAACCATTAAACCAAGTAACTTCACCGTTATTTAAATTTACTAAACTGGCAAATGCTATTTGTGAACCACCTATAGGTATAATCCCAGGAAACAAAACTGCAGTAACTATATTATAAATAATTCTTTCAGTACTTGAGTATTGGTCTCTGAAAAAAATAAATATTGCATAATCACTTTTATATTTTTTTTTTAATAATTTTACTTTTTTCCCTAAAGTCCAATTAAATTCTTTTTTTGTTGGTAGTTCATGAGGACCGTATTCATTATTAATTATTTCTTGTCCAATTTGTGTATGTAGTTTAATTACTTGAATTATCTCATCATTTTGCTGCTCATTCATATTATATTTCTTTAAAATAGCATTTCTTTTATTTAAAATTTCTTCAAAACTTGTAATAATATTTTCTCTAGAATTTTGGGTCCATGATGCACTAGGTTCACACATACCAGCAAGAGTTAGCTCACAAATCTCTATATCTACAGGCATTAATAAAATTTTAGGACTATCTTGAGCAAATACTCTAATTGTATATTTAGGTTCCGTATTAAAAGAGGAACAACTATATATAAAAAAAAATAAAAAAATTACTAATAATCGAGACATTTTTTTTTAATAATGTAATTATTCTATATTAATCCTATGAATACAATATTGCTAATATTAACTGGTGGAACAATAGGAAGTGAAAAAAAAAGAAATATAATAAATATTTCAAGAAATAATTATTTAAAATCATTTTTATTAAAAAATATTAATAAGAAAATTAATTATAAAATTATACAACCTATTAATATCCTTAGCGAAAACGCTATTCCAAGTGATTGGAATAATATCATAAAATGTATTGAAGAAAATTGGGAAAATGATTTTTCTGGAATCATAATCACTCATGGAACTGATACATTATCTTTCACCGCTTCGGCACTTTCTCAATATTTTTATAATTTTAATAAACCTGTTGTTTTAGTAAGCAGTGATAAACCAATTAAAGAAAAAAATGCTACTGGAAAATCAAATTTGGAAGCTGCGGTAAATTTTATTATTAAAACGCAATTACCAGGTACTTATGTTTCTTATAAAAATCCTGGAAAAAATTTTGTATCTTTTTTTCTTGGCAGTAGAGTAAAACAAATAAACAGTTACGATAATAGTTTAAATTCAAGATTTAGTGACATTTTTTGCAATTTTAAAAATAATAAATTTCTTTTTATAAAAAAAAAGAATCCATCTTTTCTTTCTATAAAAAAAAATGGTAATAGCTGTAAACTAAATAAAAAATTTAGATTTTCGAATAAAATTTTAATTATAAAACCTTACCCTGGATTAAATTATGACATTTACAATTTCAATAAGATAAAACCAAAAGCAATTTTACATACCCTATATCATTCTGGAACTGCTAGTACTAGAAATGAACCAAAAACAAATGTATCATTAGAAAAATTTATAAAACAAAATAAATATAGAAAAATTCCTTTTTTTATTTCCCCCATATCTAATAAAAAAAAAAATATTTATGAAAGTTTAAAAACCTTATTAAATTCAAATGTTAAATGCTTAGATGGAATAACTTTTGAGACAGCATATGCTAAATTGGGATTAGTATACAAAAGTTTTAAAAATGAGAAAAAAAGAAATCATTTTTTAGCAAAAAATAATTTCTTTGAAAAAATTCCATTTTAAAAAGTGGTATTTAATATTTCGTCAATAATTATTGATGAACTAAAATTACTTAATATTTTAGTTCTTAAAATTTTTCCTCCATATTTTTTAACTTCTTTTGCACCTATAATTTGATTTTCTTTATAATCACTTCCTTTAATCAATAAATATGGTTTAATTTTTTTTATAATACTAAGAGGCGTTCTATCAGAAAAAACAATAATTAAATCAATAAATGGTATTGAATTTAAAACTTGGAGTCTTGTATTTAACTTTTGTTTTGGTCTAAAAGAACCTTTATTTTTTTTAATAGAGTTATCAGAATTTATTGCAACGATTAACTTCGAACACTTTTGTTTTGCTTGTTGAAATAAAGAAATATGTCCAGGATGAAGATAATCGAAACATCCATTAGTAAAACCAATTATTTGTTTTTTTTTCAACCAAAAATTTGCAACTTTCTCTACTTCAGATAAATCCATAACTTTAGATAAATGATAATCATTTTTATTAACAGAAATAAGCATTTCAGACAAATGTGCCACTGATGTACCTGTTTTATTTACCACTATACCAGCAGCAATATTAGCAATTTTAACAACCTCTTCAATTTTTAATGAACAAGCCAGTCCTGCTGCTATAAAGGATACAACTGTGTCACCTGCACCTGAAACATCGAAAACTTCTTTTGTTTCTGCATCTAATTTAATCACATTCTTTTTTTTTTTTGAAACTAAAATCATTCCAAGTTTACCCATGGTTACTAATAAATGATTAAAATTAAATTTTGAAATTAATTTTCTAGAAGCATTAATAATTTCTTTATCGTTAATTAATTTTTTTTTCATTACTGCCTCTAACTCTTTAATATTTGGAGTAATAATTGTAACTCCCTTATATTTTTCAAAATCTGTACTTTTTGGATCAAGTATTACAGGTTTTTTATGATTTTTTGAAAAACGTATTATTTTTTTTAAAATATTTTTTGTTATTAGACCTTTATTGTAATCTGATATTACAACTACATCTGCTTTTAAAATCTTTTTTTTTGAACACTCATATATTCTTTTTTCTGTACTTTTACTAATAGGAAGTATTTTTTCTTTATCTACTCTAAGTATTTGCTGATTATTTGCTATAAAGCGTGACTTTGTAATTGTTGGTCTATTAGCGTCCTTAACTATATTTTTATTAACACTTATTTTATCTAACTTTTTTTCAACTTCTTTACTTATTATATCATTTCCAAGTAAACTAACTAAATGAGTTTCTACTGCTAGTGTACTCAAATTTCTAACAACATTCCCAACACCACCTAACATATTAATTTCTTTCTTTATATCTAAAACAGGTATAGGGCCTTCCGGAGATATACGATTAGTAGTACCAATTATATATTTATCTAACATTAAGTCTCCTAAACAAAAAATTTTAGTATTTAATAATGATAAAATTTTTTCAGATATATTCTGTGACATTTTTTTTAATTAAAATATTTCATCTATAGCAGTACACATTAAATGCCCTACTAAAATGTGAAGTTCTTGAATTCTGGCAGTTTCTTCAGCAGGAACACCTAGAATAAAATTAGAAATTTTTTCTATTTGTTTTTTTTTTGGATATTTTTCTTTTGTTAAAATAACAGATGTTATTTTCTTTTTTTTAGCTAATTTTAATGCATTAATTACGTTTTTACTTTTTCCCGAAGTAGTTATCCCAATAGCTATATCTCCTGGTTTTCCAATAGATTCTATTTGCCTTGAAAAAATCTCATTAAATGAAAAATCATTTCCAATTGCAGTTAATGTTGAAGTATCAGTTGATAAAGATATTGCAGGAATAGATCTTCTTTTTTTTTTATATTTTACAACTAATTCTGCTGCTATATGCTGTGCATCAGATGCGCTACCACCATTTCCAAATAAAATTATTTTATTGCCTTTTTTTAATGTTTTAATTACTAAATCTAAAAATTCTTTAAAATCATCAAAATAATTTTTTAGGAAAAAATCAATATTGGAAATATGCTCGTTTATTTCAGATTCAAAAATTTTCTTTACATTTAATTTTTTCATATCAAATTTTAAAAAATTTAATAATATTAATATTATTAGTTAGGTAATTTAAAAAATAAAACTATATATTTCTTATGGTAGAAAAAAAAGAAGATAGTAAAGATTTTAATAAACAAAATTTTAGACAATATTTTGAAATAATAAAAAAATATTGTTTGAAACTTTTAAAATTAGACCCTCAAACCTATTTCTTTATTATACCAGGTATTTTGCTTTTGATTGGTCTTCTTCCAGTACCAGATCTATATTTTGCAATACTTAGAATTTATTTATTTGTTAGCGCCTCAGTATTAACCTATAAATTTTATATTGATGAAAAGGACAATATATATGCAACAATTTTTGCTGGAATAGCAATTATCTACAACCCAATTTTTTTTATTAAATTTGGTAATGAGCAAATAAATACTGGGCCCATAATTTTTGTACTAACTATTGCCCTTTTTGTTTTAGGTTATAAAAAAATTAAAGAATAATTAAACTTCTTAATTTAACAATTTTAATATTCTTTTATCTCTATTATTTTCTGCTATTTCTCTTAGAGTTCGACCAGTGTAATCAGATTTAGATATATCCACATCTTTATCTAATAATAATTTAATTACATAAAAATTATTTCTTTCTGCAGCTTTCATTGCTGGTGTTAGCCCCTGTTTATTTTGATAATTAATATCTGCACCATTATTAATTAAATAATCCACTATTTCCATGTACCCTTTTTCAGATGCTTTCATTAAAGCAGTATTTCCGAATTCATCAGTAATATCTATATTAATCTTAGTTTCACTTAGAAAAAATTTAACAAGTTCAAAATTATTAGTGCTTACTGCGTGTACAAATGGGTTTAAGCCGTTGATAATAAAATTTAAATCATTTTTATAATTGTTTAAAAATATTTTAATTTTTTCAATATTTCCAAGTTCAATATTTCTTATTAATTTTGTTCTAATTATATGAATAGAATCTCTCCTTTGACTTTCAAATCCAAGGTTTCTCTTTCTCGTATCGATTACAGGATCAAAATCTTTATCTGCGCTGAAAATTAAAGTTATTGATAGAAAATAACTTAATAAAAAAATAACAAATAAAGAATTAATTTTTTTTTTTATCATTTTCAAAAATTATATATCAAGATTAACAACTTTTTTAGCGTTAGCTTGTATATAATCTCTTCTTGGTTCTACTTTTTCACCCATCAATCTTACAAAAGTTTCATCTAACAACGTTTCATCTTCTATTTGAACTTTTAAGAGAGTTCTTTTTTGAGGATCTAAAGTTGTTTCCCATAATTGTTCTGGATTCATTTCGCCTAAACCTTTGTATCTTTGTATACTTACTCCTTTTTTTCCAGCTTCTTTAACTTTTTCCAAAAATTCGAATGTTGACGTAACCGGAAATTTATTTTCACCTGATATTAAAACATTTTTTCCATTATGAAAAAATTTAGTCAAAATATCCTTAGTTTCTTTTTGGCCAAGAAATTCTGCTTCTGGAGAATTTAAATGTTGTTTTTTTATAAAATATTCTTCTATAATTCCTCTTGATTTCTTTTTAAATAAAAAATATTTTTCTTTTTTATCTTTATCATTAATAAAGTCTCCTGTCCAATCTGCTAATTCTTGCCCAAACTGTTCCAGTTTTTTTGCGATAAAATTTGCCGCTTCTTTTAATTGTTTTTCAGTGAGTTTAAAATTTACCAAATCCTTTCCAAAAAAACATCCGATAGCAGATTGTTCTACAAGTTGGATAGATCCCACTTTATTTCCAAGATCTGATATAGCGTCTCTTATTTTTATTGTTTTTTTAATTAAGTTACTTAATTCTTTATCTTTAAAATTTTTTTCATCAGTTGTTATAAGTTTTAAACTATTTACAGCATTTTTGATTAAAAAATTATCCATATCTTTTTCATTTTTCAGATACTTTTCTCCAAACCCTAGGGCTTTTATTCTATAAAGAGGTGGTTGGGCTATATACAAATTTCCATTAATTATTAATTCTTTAAATTGTCTAAAAAAGAAAGTTAACAAAAGAGTTCTTATATGACTTCCATCTACATCTGCATCAGTCATCAATATTATTTTATGATATCTAAGATTATCATAATTAAATTCCTCAGAGCCTACACCTGTTCCTATGGCACTTATTAATGCGCCAATTTCATCTGAACTAAATATACGATCTGGTCTTGCTTCTTTTTCAACATTTAAAATTTTACCTTTAAGAGGAAGAACTGCTTGATACTTTCTATCTCTTCCTTGTTTTGCTGAGCCTCCTGCTGAATCACCCTCAACAATAAAGAGTTCGGATTTTGCTGGATCTTTTTCCTGACAATCTGCAAGCTTTCCTGGAAGATTCCCAAAATCTAAAATACCTTTTCTTCTTGTAAGTTCTCTTGCTTTTCTTGCTGCTTCTCTTGCTTGAGCAGATTCTAAAATTTTTGTTAAAATTAATTTAGTATCTTTAGGATTTTCTTCTAACCATTGTTCTAATCCAGCATTAACTGCTGATTCAACAACTGGTCGTATCTCTGATGATACTAATTTGTGCTTTGTTTGACTTGCAAATTTTGGATCTGGCATTTTTACCGATAAAACACATGTCATACCTTCTCTGCAATCTTCGCCTGTTAAATTAATTTTATTTTTTTCTAAAATTCCTGATTCATTTGCAAATTTGTTAATAACTCTAGTTAAAGATGATCTAAACCCAGCTAGATGTGTTCCTCCATCAATTTGTGGAATGTTGTTTGTAAAACAAAGCATATTTTCGTAGTACCCAGTGTTCCAAATAATAGAAGCATCTACTATTAAATCACCTTTTTTTTCTGTAAAAGTTATAGGTTTAGAAATAAAGTTTTCTTTTGATTTATCCAGAAATTTGACAAATGATTTGATACCACCTTTAAAACGAAGTTTTGATACTTTTTTTTCTGATGATCTTTCATCCAATATTTCAATTTCAATACCGGAATTGAGAAAAGCTAGTTCTCTAAATCTATCTTCTAATTTCTTAAAATCAAAATTAATAGATTTAAAAGTATTCTGTGAAGGATAAAATGTTATTTTAGTACCTGATTCACCATTATTTTTAGCAATTTTTTTAAGTGGTTTTACTGAAAATCCATTTTTAAATTCCATAAAATATGAATTTCCATCTCTATTAATTTCTAGTTTTAATTTTTCAGAAAGAGCATTAACTACGGAAACTCCCACACCATGAAGACCACCCGAAATTTTGTAAGAATTATGATCAAACTTTCCACCTGCATGTAATTGCGTCATTATTACCTCAGCAGCAGAGATTTTTTCTTCTGAATGAATATCAACTGGTATACCTCTTCCATCGTCCTTAACTGTAACAGAACCATCGGAATTTAAATTTATAGAAATTTTTTTGCAATGTCCCGCTAGAGCTTCATCAATTGAATTATCAACAACTTCATAAACCATATGGTGGAGACCCGAGCCGTCTTCTGTATCGCCGATATACATTCCTGGTCTCTTTTTTACCGACTCTAGCCCTTTTAGAACTTTAATGGAATCTGCTTCATATTTAGTATTTATTTTTAAAGTTTTCTCTTTAAATTTAACCATAATTATATTTTATTATTGTTTTAACAAATCTTCAATTTCTAAATTTGCCACTTCTTTATCTTTAATTATATGAGAAAAAAGGCTTACATCAGTGCCGGACATCCATACCTGATTTTTTAAAGTTTTTAATTCTTCAAATAAACTTATCTTAATCTTATTGTCTAAGTGTGCTACAATTTCGTCAAGCAAAAGAATTGGATAATTTTTTTTATTATTCATTAATTTACAAAATTGAATAATTAAAGATATTAAAATAATTTTCTGTTCTCCTGTTGAACATTTTTCAGCTAATTTTTTTTTTTTTAAAAACATAACCTTTAAATCACTTTTATTTGGCCCATAAGAAATACTTCCTTTAATAGAATCAATTTTTCTGCAGTTAAGCAATTTTTGGAGATATATTTTTTTTACTGTTTCTAGATTTTTAGAAGATAGAAGTTTTTCTATTTTTCCTGTTAAAAAAATTTTTATTCTTGGAAAATTCTTAAAATTATTTGATAAAGAATTAAAATCATTTGAAAATTTAATTCTTTCCAAAAAAATTTTTATTCCTTCATTAACTAACTTTTCTTCAATTTTTTCTATCCATAAATCTTTTTCAATATTTTTTCCTTTTATATAAAAAAAATCTTTTGCAGATAAATCTTTTAATATTTTACTTCTTTCCTTTAAATTTTTTTCATAAATTCTTAAATAATCCAAATAATCAGGGTTTAAATTAAAAATACACCTATCAATAAATTTTCTTCTAAATAATGAATTTGTTCGAAAAAAAATATCCATTTCAGGAGTTAACCAAATCAAAGAAACCAAATTTGGCAAATTGCTTTGTTTTTTTAATTTTTTTCCATTTAAATGAATTACTTTTCTTCCTTGGAATCTATCATTCTTACTTTCATTAACAAAACCTATACCAATTTCATTTCTCTCATTTCCATCTTCAATTATAAAAAATATAGAGCACTGATTTGAATTTGAATCAGTATTTATAACTTCATCTAATCTACAATTTTTAAAACCTTTACCAGGAGATAGAAAAGATATTGCTTCAAGTAAATTTGTTTTTCCAGTGCCATTTTTTCCGGTTAAAACAACAAATTTAATATTTTTAATTTTTATATTTAATTTTTTGTAAGATCTAAAATTTTCTAAATAAACAGATCTCAATCTCATAAATATTTATACTCTCATAGGCATTAAAACATAGAGGCTCTCAGCTTTTGAACTATCTTTGATAATTGTAGGTGCGGTAGCATCTGAAAATAAAATTGTAATTTCCTCTAATGTAAATTGATTAATTATTTCTTTAAGATATCCTGAATTAAATCCTATATCTAAACTTGGTCCATTATATTTTATATTTATTTCCTCAGCCCCACTTCCTCCTTCTTCAACATTATTTGCTGATATTGTTATTTTATTTTTATTTAAATTTAATTTAATTGCTTTTGATTTTTCTGAAGAAATAGTTGATATTCTGTTAATAGATTCTAAAAATTTTTTTCTATTAATAGAAAAGGTATTACTTGCATTTTTAGGTATTACTTTTTCATAATCAGGAAATTTACCATCAATTAATTTTGAAACTATTATTGTTTCATTAAAAGAAAATCTTATTTTTCTCTCTGATAAATCAATTTTTACATTTTCTTTCACCTCATCTATTAATTTTCTTAGTTCAAAAATTAATTTTTTAGGAACAATCACGCCAAAATTATTTTTAGTAATTGTAGGCGGGGAGCTTATTTGATATTGTGCAAGTCTATGTCCGTCAGTTGCAACTACTCTTAAGTAATTTTTATTATTTAATGAAGCAGTGTGTATATAAAGACCATTTAGATAATATCTTGTTTCTTCATTTGAAGAAGCAAAATATGTTTTATCAATTATTTCTTTCAAAATATCTGCTTCTAAATTAAAACTTATTTTAAAAGTTTCGGTTGATGAAATAGGAAATTCATCAGTAGATAAACATGAAAAAACAAACTTTGACTTAGATGACATCAAATGTAATTTTTTATTATTCTGGTCATAACTTAAATCAATAGGATGATCATCAGGTAACTCTTTAATAACGTTATATAAAATTTGTGCAGGGACACTAGTTGAGCCTTCAGATTCAATATTATTTATCTTAATTTTATCAAAAATTGTTATGTCCATATCGGTTGCAGATAAATTTAATCGGCCTTGTTTAGCCTCAAGTAAAACATTTGCTAAAATAGGTATTGTAGTTTTACTTTCAACAATATTTTGAACGAATGAAAGTGATTTTACAAAATTAGACTTTGATAATTGTAATTTCATTAATTTAGAAAATAAATCTATTATAGCAAATTTTTAAATAAATAAAAAAATTAACTTTGCAAAGAACGAGTTAAAATTTCTATATCCTCAGAGAGGCTTGAATCATTTTTTACTAATTCTTTTACTTTTTTTATGGCATGAATCACTGTTGTGTGATCCCTACCACCAAACTTTCTACCAATTTCAGGAAGTGATCTTGTTGTTAAATTTTTAGCTAAAAACATAGCTATTTGTCTTGGTCTGGCTATAGTTCTTGATCTTCTTGCTGAATGCATATCTGACATTTTCACATTAAAATGCTCAGCAACTTTTTTTTGTATTTGATCAATAGTTGTCCTTCTGTCACTTGCTCTTAATAAATCTTGAAGTAAATCTTCTGCAATTTCTAAATTAACTGTTCTACCAACTAAAGTTACATGTGCAGCTAATCTTGTTAAAGCACCTTCAAGTTCACGAACATTTGTGGTTATTTTATGAGCTAAAAACTCTATTATATCTTTAGATAAATCAATATTATATTTCTTAATTTTTGCCTCAATTATACTTAATCTTAATTCATAAGTAGTTGGATGGATATCAGCCACTAGCCCCGAACCAAGTCTTGATCTTAATCTTTCTTCTAATCCTTCAAGATCTGAAGGTGATTTATCAGCAGAAATTACCATTTGTCTATTTTTATCTGTTAATGCGTTAAATGTATGAAAAAACTCCTCTTGTGTAGATTCTTTACCAATAATAAATTGAACATCATCAATCATCAATAAATTAACAGATCTGTACTGATCTTTAAAAGCAACTGTATTTTTCACTCTAATAGCTTTTATAAATTCGTACATAAATTTTTCTGCTGATAAATATAAAATCTCAAATTTTGGGTTTAATTTCTTTTTTTGCCAAGCAATTGCATGCATTAAATGGGTTTTACCTAATCCAACGCCGCCATATAAAAATAAAGGATTAAAAGGAACATCTTTAGAATTTGCAACTCTTTCACAGGCTGAAAACGCAAGTTCATTAGATTTTCCCACTACAAAATCTTTAAATGTAAATCTCGGATCCAAATTATTTTCAAAATCGTCTGTTTTTGGGTTTGGTATAGTCTTGTTAAAACTTTTATAATTTTCATCTTGTTCTTTGTTAGTTTTTTTATCGTTATATACAAACACAGATATATCTTTTATTGATATACTTTTTTCTCTCCACAATGATAATATTTTTTTTCCATAATGAGAAAGTATCCAATCACACATAAATTTAGTTGGTGCATAAAATATTATTATTTCTTTTTCAACTTTATTAAATGTTAACAACTTAAGCCAATTAGAATATTCTGCATCTCCATATATATCTTTTAATTGCAATTTAATGCTAGACCACATAATTTCGTCAGATTCAATATTATTTTTAATATTTTTCATATTAAACATTGATGATTTAAGTCTATATTTTTCTTAAAAAAAGCAAAAAACAAGCAAAATAAAAACAAAAGAAAAAAATAACTTATTTAACCAGCTCCCGACACTTTATTAAGTGTTGTAGTAA
>Ga0209554_1001548_pt1 | contig 17314 bp, 16 predicted proteins | sample MarorgKNORR_S2LV_5_FD_188221 | JGI IMG/M metagenome (GOLD analysis project Ga0209554, IMG submission 188221) | Marine microbial communities from the Southern Atlantic Ocean, analyzing organic carbon cycling - Bottom_A/KNORR_S2/LV (SPAdes) (version 2) | ecosystem: Environmental > Aquatic > Marine...
TGGACTTTTAAAAAACGCCCAAGTTATTGTAGCATATATAGGAGACGAAGAAAGCACAGGAAAACCATTAACCATAAGTCGAAAAGATTTAATTGAAGCAGCAAAGCGAAGTGATATAGCATTAGGATTTGAAGCCTCTTCAGGATTAAACGAAGCTACTATTGCAAGACGAGGTGCATCTGGTTGGAAAGTAGAAGTTACTGGAAAAAGAGCACATTCTTCCGATATTTTTAGTGACGAAGTAGGAGCAGGAGCAATTTTCGAGCTTTCCAGAATTATAAATGAGTTTTACAACGATGTAAGAGGTGAAGAATATTTAAGCTTTAATCCTGGCGTAATTCTCGGAGGCACCTTTACATATTTTGATGCTGCCTTTAGCAAAGGTAATGCATTTGGAAAAAGTAATGTCGTAGCACAAACTGCTGTTGTAGATGGAGGGTTGCGTTTTATCTCGGAAGCACAAAAAGAAAAAGCCAGAGAAAAAATGAGAGCCATTGTAGCCAATAATTTACCACTAACATTTGCAAAAATTAGTTTTATAGATAGTTATCCGGCTATGGGACCAACCAAAGGAAATGAAGCATTATTAGAAGTATTAAGCCAGGTGAGTGTAGATTTAGGCTATGGAAAAGTTATAGCTTACGACCCAAGTAAACGTGGTGCTGCCGATGTTTCTTTTGTGGCAGCTTATACCGATTGTTTGGATGGTTTGGGCACCATGGGAAATGGTGGACATACACCTCAAGAAACCGTAAACCTTAATACCATTGAAGCCTTAACACAACGTGCTGCTATTTTGATTTATAGGTTGATAAATCAGGAGTAATTTTTTTAGTTTCGTTATTGTTCAGATAAATTCAGTTTTAATTGATTTTATCGGTCGATAAAGAAGTTAGCGTTTTTTATTTACAAAGTCAAGAAGTTTCATTTAAAAAAAAACTTTCATTTTGCATTAAAGAATATTTTTCAAATCTTGTCTTCCTATTATCGCCATAATTTCTACAGTGTTATTATTTATTTTGAAATAAATTGCATCAGTGCCACATACACAACGTCTATATCCTTTTTTTATAAAATTAACTGATTCAAATGAAAATGGTCGCTGAGCTATAATGTCGAAATACTCAAAAAATGAATTAAAATATTTGTCAGCTTGTACCATTCTAAATTTTTTGATTCCGTAATGATGAATTCTAATTAAGTATTCTTTAGCTGCATTACTTAATTTATAATCAGCCACTAAGTAAAGATTTTGATTGAGCTAATATTTGTTCTCCACTGTCATTGGTAAATCCACTATTTTCAGCTTTTTCCAATTTGGAACTTATCCAATCAATTTGTCGTTGTTGCTTTCTAGCTTGTCTTATTAAATCATTTACAAGTTCACTTTTACTGGAATACTCTTTATTTTCAACTTGAGACTTTAACCACTCATCATTTGGTTGTGTGAATGAAATGCTTTGCCTTGCCATAATATCTGTTTTGGTGTAAATTTACACCAAAAACGTGCGTTATGCAAAAATAATCTAATAATTAGTTGCTGATTTTTAATTTGTTGGGATTTTATAGGTGGTAATTTTAAGATAATTTCAGTTTTAATACTGAAACAAGTTCAGCATAAGATTAATCTTATTAGTCGATAACGAAGGCAATTTAGTTAAGAAATATTTTCTTCTTCTTCATCATCTTTTAAATTTTCGTAAATACCTTCAGTTACTTCTGAATCTGAAACTAATATTGCTGTGAGATAATCCCTAAATTCCTCAAAGAAAAGAGATTTTCTATTCTCCCAATACTCAAGAAAACCTGGTTGATTTTTTACTGCTATTAAAGCAGCAGTTAGTGATTTAAGAATATTTTGGTCAAGTGTACCTTCAGCTGCTAAATAGTAACTGTTTTGAAACGATAATATTAAACCATGTACTAATACTGTGACTTGATATATTTCTCCACTTGATGTTATACTTTTGGGATCCTTTATATAATCCCACATAAGTTGACTTGATTGTGCACTATTACCAGTCTCGGTATACCATGCAATTACTATAGCATTAGCTGCATTGGCTGTTGCAGATTTTGTTGCAATAGTATTTTCTCTAAATTGAATGCCAACAAAAATCAACGAGGTAACTATTGCAATTCCTCCAATAATTTCAGACAATTTTATGACTTTTTTTAAGGTGTATTTCATAATATTAGCTTTATCGTATTTTAACGAAGTTAGCTTTTTTTAATTACAAAGTAAAACTTAGTTAATATGGGAATTCTATCAAAAATAGAAATTCTTATTACGGAATATCGGTATTTACTTTGTTAAACTTCCCTTTAAACACAACAAAAATTGCTACCATCGCATAAACTCCACAAACTGCTAAATACGGCCCAGCTAGGTCTGCAGGCAAGGACCATTGTGTAAGTAGTTTTGGAGTTATTGGAACTTCGCTATCTAATGGCATAAATCTGATAATTGAAAGTGATGCATTAGAAATGGCATGAAATCCTACTGCAAAAATGAGACTTCCACCAGATCTATTATACAACCAGTTAAAAATAAAAGTCCAGGGAAAAACAAACACCACTATAAAAAGAAAAGGGACATTATGCATACCTTGTCCTAACCAGTAGGTTGGTAAATGCCAAAGTAAATGAACAGTAGCGAGAATAAAAGCGGCTTTTATTGGAGAGAAGTTTCTCTGTAACCTTGGTAATGCAAAACCACGCCAACCGAGTTCTTCTCCAAACCCTGCAATTAAAAACGAAGGAATAATTGCCCCTAACCAATAGGCAGGATTTAAGTGAAATGGATTTATTTCACCATCATAAAATAATTACCACAATGAGCGACCGACAAAATGTATAGTGACCGGAAGTAATAATAATAAGATCCACCAATACCATTTTATCCTAACGCGCTTAAAACGTCCAAACATTTTCGATAGTCCTTTTTTACCGAAGAAATACAGAGTTAACCCAATCGATGTTAATGAAGGCGCCCAGATGCCTAATAAAATTATTGGTAATATCTGAGTTTTATGACCAATAAAGAAAAATAACCATGATAGTCCATAGGTTAATACAAAAAATGTAATGAGTTGTTGTTTTGTTGTTGCTGTTGTGGTTTTCATAATTGTAAAATTTATACCAATTCATAATTAATGTTGGCAAATCTACAATCAATAGTAACACGACCTGAAATTTACATGCGCCATATCATGATATAGCGCATCAAAAGTCTTTATTTTGCTTTTGAAATTGACTTGGAGTAAGTCCGGTATGTTTTTTAAATAAATAATTAAACCTACCACTTGAAGTAAAACCAGACTCTTGAGAAATCCCAAAAATTGTAAGATGTTGTTTTGATGGATTATTAAGATTCTTCTTTGCATCTTCAAGTCGAAGTTGAATAAGATAATCTGAAAAGCTTAAATTGAGGTTTTGATTAATAACCTGAGATACATATTTGGAAGGGATACTTATTTTTTCTGCAAATCTTGAAATCTTTAATGTTGTATCGCGATATAATTTTTCTTCGTCCATGGCAAATTTTATTCTCAATAAGTAATCTTTGGATTTTTCATTAGAAAGCGGCGTAGTTTTATATTTCTTTGGTTGAATTCCGTAAGTGTTGGCCGAGTTCATTTCCTTATATGCAATATAAAATATTGGAATAGCAAGTAAGGATGTAAAACTTTGGAGAATAGTATTTGGTAAAACATCAATTCCAAAATTACGCAAAATTGTGAGACAAAAATTAAGTGCTACCAATAAGGTAAAAGCTATAATTGATGGAAGCACCCAGCTATAAAATTGCTGTTCAGCTTTATAATTTTTAAAACAGAATTGAAGCGATAAAAATAAGTATATACTCATTTGAGTAAATCCCATAATAGGAATGATAGTATCAAACGCTTGCCAGTTGAAAAAGATGTCAATTATAGAAGGAAATAAATAAGGCAGTAAATGTAATAAGATAACTTTTTTACTTGGCTTCTTTAGATTATAGATTACATACAAATAGAGTGATGGTCCTATAAACCACATGACATTATTAGCGATATCTTGTAGTAAGATAGACCGAGCTTCAAAATTGTTAAGACTTATATAAGTGTTTATGAGAATTAAAGTAAAACATAAGCATAATAAGGCTAAAAGCCGATTTAACACTTTTGTTCCTTTTGATTTTAATATAAAATGAAGAAAAAGGAACAGAGCCTGTACAGCTACAATTAGATTAATTATGGAAAGAAATTTTAGCATACAAAAGTTGTTATGAAAATATAAACTACAAGTTAATTTTTTATTTATAAAGTCCATCTATTTTCATTTTAAAAAGCACTAATTTTGAAGTATGCAACAAACCACAAATACTATTTTAATGGTTCGTCCTACACACTTTAGGATGAACGAGCAAACTGCAGTTAATAACTATTATCAAAAAGAAATTGCAGGAATTTCACAAGAAAATCTTCAGCTAAAAGCGCAACAGGAATTTGATACTTTTGTTGAAAAATTGAGAAGTATTAATGTTAATGTAATTGTTTTTGATCCGACAGATGGATTAGATACTCCTGATGCACATTTCCCAAATAACTGGATTTCGTTTCATGAGAAAGGGACTATTGGTTTATATCCAATGTTTGCCGAAAATCGTCGTTTAGAACGTCGTGAGGACGTTTTGTTTCAATTGGAAAAAGAAGGATTTCAAATAAAAAATATTATAGATTATACAAGCGCAGAAGATGAAGGTTTGTTTTTAGAAGGTACCGGAAGTTTGCTGTTAGATCGTGTTAATAGAAAAGCCTATTGTGCTTTATCGGAACGTGCTGATGAGGAATTAGTTATTGAGTTTTGTGAAGATTTTGAATATACTCCAATCGTTTTTTCTGCAAATCAAACAGTAGATGGTGAGCGTATGGCAATTTATCATACCAATGTTTTAATGTGTCTTGGAGAAACATTTGCCGTTATATGCTTAAATAGTATAGACGATAAAAAAGAGCGTAAAAATGTCGTTAAACATTTAAAAGCGGATAATAAAGAAATTATAACTATTACAGAAGATCAGGTGAATAGTTTTGCTGGCAATATGTTACAAGTAAAAGGAAAAGATGATAGACTTTATATAATAATGAGCCAGGCTGCATACGATTCATTAACACAAACCCAAATCACTATTTTAGAAAAACACGGAACAATCTTGTATAGTTCTTTAGATACTATTGAAGCTTGTGGAGGCGGAAGTGCACGTTGTATGATGGCTGAAGTTTTTCTACCTAAAACGGATTAATGTTATCAGGACACAGGTTTTACCCTTGGCAATTCAACAAAGAATTTGCTACCTAAATTAGGTTCGCTTTCTACCCAAATTTTACCTTTGTTAAGCTCTACAAGTTCCTTACAAATAGAAAGTCCTAAACCAGTTCCTTTTTCGGCATTGGTGCCTCTGGTTGTAAATCCAATGTTTTTAAATAATTTTAACTGGTTTTCTTTATAAATACCTACTCCTGTGTCTGCAATACAAATAAGCACATTGCCATTACGTTCTCGGTTTGATACTGTAATAACATCACCAATTTTAGAAAATTTCACAGCATTTGCGAGCAGGTTTTGAATAATAATTTCTACCATGTTTCTGTCTGTAAAAACAAGATCATTAACAGATTCGTCTATAAGAGTAACTCGTTTTTCATTTACTTTTTTCTCAACGAAGTTTATTTTTTATTTAAAGACATCTTGGATATTAAATTGTTCTGGTTTTGGTTTTAAATTCTGCATTTGAGACTTGGACCAATTCAGTAAATTTAATAATAATGCTGCTGCACTATCTGCATTTTCGCTAAGTTCAGGAATAAGATCGTTAAACTCTTCTTGACTAATACTGTCTTCTTTCAGTAAATCTAAAAAAGCTTTTATAGAAGTGATGGAATCTTTTAAATCGTGAGAAACTATCGAGAACAATTTGTCTTTAACTTGATTGGTTTCTTCTAATTCTTTATTTTTCTTTAAAAGTACTTGATAATCATTATTAAACGATTTTACTTTTTCTTTCAACCTAGAAATGTTATCTTTTTTACTTCTTTTATGTAGCAGAATACCAATTAAAACAGCACTTAAAATAATTAGTAATACAATGAGACCATAAATATAAAGTTTCAATATTTTTGCCGATTCACTTTCATTTTTATAAATATCTTGAGGAATTGAAATAGAATTAATAGGCATTTCAAAATCTAAAGGATCTTCAATTACAATAGGAACAGCGTTTTCTTTTTCTATTTTATTTTTTAGATCGTGGTATTTATTTTGCCAATGAAACGCTTTTCTATAATCTCTTTTTGTTGAATATAAAGTAATTCGTAATCTATAATTTTCTAATAATTCGGTTTCGTTATCTACTTGTCTGGTTAGCGCAAAGGCTTTATCTAATTGAGTTTCTGCCAATCTTATTTTATTGCGTTTCAGGTTTAAGTTTGCTAAACTATTATAGGTTTTTAAGATTCCGTTTTTGTTGTTTATACTTTTATTTAGCCTTAATCCTTGCAACAAATAGGTTGTGGCATTTTTAATATCGTTAAACTTTAAATATTCTGTGCCAATGGTAGGAAGCACATCGCCTCTAATCTCTTTATCCTTTTCTTCATCGAGATAACGCAGTGTTTTTTCATAATATTCAATAGCTCTCCGATGCTCTTTACGCATAGAATATAATTGAGCAATATTTTTTGTTGAAGAAATTATACCAACACTATCTTGTAATTGTTCTCTAACTTGAAGTGCTTTAATATTAAAATCTAAAGCTTTGTCAAACTGTTTGGTGTTAAAGTAAGCTTCAGATAAATTATTATATGCTAACCCTAATTCGATTTTTAAATTTCTTCGTTCAAAAATATCTATTGCAGATAATGAGTATATAAGACCTCTATTAAAATTACCACGTTTTATTTCTATCAACCCAATTCCATTATTCACTTTAGCAATTCCTAAAGAATCTTTTATAAACGCAAATAATTGAAGTGATTTGTTGAAATTGTCATAAGCATTAAAATAGTCGTCTTTTTTTGAGTAAACCAAAGCCTTGTAATACTTTATTTCTGCTGTGCCTTTATAGTATTTAAGTGATGTAGATAATTTTTCACTTAAACCAATATGTTGGAGTGCCTTTTTTAAATCGTTTGTAGTATAATAAGATTTGATGAGCTGTATTGAGGTATCAACTTTAGAAGAGTCTTGCTTTTGATACGCTAATTGTATGGTAAGTCTATCTTGCTCTTGAGTTTGCGAAAAACTAGAGATAATAGTTAATAATAATGCAGTTAAAGTAATTAACTGTTTCATGAATTACAAGTGATTTTAGGTACAACATTAAAATTAAGACCTAAACTTGCCTTGAGGGAGAGGAAAATTAAGCGCAAATTATAAAGCAATTTAATTGCCTTATAACGATAAAAAAGTGGTATCAAATTCGGAATTCGATTAATAGCTTTACAATACAAAATTATCAAAAGCAATTTAAATGCCTAATATTGGCGTTTTACTACCAAAAAATCAGATGAAAGGGAAGTTATTTTATTTTGAAAATAACATCAATCGACCAATGGTAAAAATAATAGAAAAAGTGCACTTTTATCGATGAAATGCACTTTTTTATTAACCAACTGAATGTTAATATGTTAATTAATTTAACATGAAATATTGCTTGTGCTTTTTAGCGAATTAACAGGTATTGTTTTCAGTGTTGAAAACTATAAATAAAATGGGTTCGTAAATCGCAGTTATTCCATTTAAAACACATTAAGAAAAGTTCTATCTTTGCATCTTAATTTTTAGTTTAAATGAGTATTCAAAATACTATATCATTTCATGTTAAGGAAGCATTTAAAACACTGTATAATTTAGAGTTAGAAACAGTAGAATTTCAGGCAACTCGAAAAGAATTTGAAGGCGATATTACTATAGTTACGTTTCCTATGTTAAGAGTAATTAAAATGAACCCTGCTCAACTTGGCAACGATTTAGGTGATTATTTAGTTGATAAAGTTGATGAGGTTAAGGGCTTTAATGTTGTTAAAGGATTTTTAAACATAGAAATAGCTGATGCCTTTTTTCTAAACTTTTTTAATGAAATAAAAGATGATGAAGCGTATGGTTTCGTAGAAACTGAACCTAACGGAAAAGCAATTATGGTCGAGTATTCTTCTCCAAATACAAATAAGCCACTGCATTTAGGACACATAAGAAACAACTTGTTAGGTTATAGTGTTGCCGAAATTTTAAAAGCTGCTGGAAACAATGTTTATAAAACACAGATTATCAATGACAGAGGTATTCATATTTGTAAAAGCATGTTGGCTTGGCAACGTTTCGGGAATGGAGAAACACCTGAAAGTACAGGATTAAAAGGTGATAAACTGGTTGGCAATTATTATGTGAGATTCGATCAAGAGTATAAAAAAGAAATAGTTGTTCTAGTTGAAGAAGGTAAATCTGAAGATGATGCAAAAAAGCAAGCTCCGATTTTATTAGAAGCTCAAGAAATGCTTCGTAAATGGGAATCTGGAGACGAAGCAACGGTTACACTTTGGAAAACCATGAACCAATGGGTTTACGATGGTTTTGAGATTACCTATAAAAATTTGGGAGTCGATTTTGATACGCTTTATTATGAAAGTGACACCTATCTTCTTGGAAAAGAATTTGTAGTTGAAGGCTTAAAAACAGGAGTGTTCTTTAAAAAAGATGACGGTTCAGTTTGGTGCGATTTAACCGAAGATGGTTTGGATGAAAAAATCGTTTTGCGCAGTGATGGCACAGCAGTTTATATGACACAAGATATTGGTACAGCCATACAACGCATTAAGGATTATCCCGATGTTGGAGGTATGGTTTATACTGTAGGCAATGAGCAAGATTATCATTTTAAAATCTTGTTTTTAATCCTTAAAAAATTAGGTTTCGATTGGGCAAAAAACCTATTTCATTTAAGTTACGGAATGGTTGATTTGCCAAGCGGAAAAATGAAAAGCAGAGAAGGCACAGTTGTAGATGCTGATGATTTAATTGTAGAAATGGCAACTACTGCTAAAGAAATTTCTCAAGATTTAGGAAAGTTAGAAGGCTATGATGATACTGAAAAAGAGAACATTTATAATACCATTGGACTTGGTGCTTTAAAATATTTTATTTTAAAGGTCGACCCTAAAAAACGCATCTTATTCGACCCAAAAGAATCGGTCGATTTTCAAGGTAATACAGGGCCATTTATACAATATACATACGCAAGAATTCAGGCTATTTTACGTAAGGCAGATTTAGACGGGAATGTCACATTGAGCGCAGTCGAAATGTCTCTCCACCCAAAAGAAAAAGAACTCATAAAGCAATTACAACTATTCCCTGAAGTGATTCAAAATGCGGCCAACAATCATAGTCCGGCGTTAATAGCCAATTATACCTACGATTTGGTAAAAAGTTTTAATTCATTCTACCAAAATGTCTCCATTCTTGGAGCAGACAACGACAACGAAAAAATCTTTAGAGTACAATTGTCTCAAGTAGTATCCAACACTATAAAAAACGCTTTAAGCTTATTAGGAATTAATGTTCCTGAGCGAATGTAAATACCATTACACTTACTTTTATTTGTATAGATAATCTATTAATATTTCCAGTATAATGGAAAAATTAGTATTAATATTTCTATTACACAAGTAATAACACCTCGAAATTTTTATAAGTTTACGATGATAACAAATACAGAATTATAATAAAAACAATTATGTATAATTTGGGTTGAACTTATTTGGTTTTTTTGTAGGTATTCTTTTAACTATAACTACGATTTAACAGCTTGAATATTAATCCAGTAATTTTCTTTAAAAGGTAGATTTATTATTGTAAATCCAGCCTCTTTCAGCCATTGCATTTGGTCAGTATAATCATCAGGGTAGTCAAACTCATTATAATGTTCCATAAGCCATTCCCATTTTTCGCCATCCGGAAAATTTTTGTTTACAAAAGCTTCCCATTCCTTTAATAATTTTGAATGCTCAGGCTTGTTTTTATTAACCATTAAATCAGAAAATGAAAAAACTCCTCCTTTTTTCAAGGATTTATAAATGCGCTTGAAAAGTGATTTTTTTTCTTCAGAATCACAATGATGAAGACTAAAACCTGCGGTAATCAAATTATAATAATCACTTTTGAATCTGTAATCATTAAAATAAGATTTCACATATTTAACTTTATAGGTTTTAAATCGAGCTTTACATAAGGTAATCATTTCTTGAGATGCATCTAATAATGTAAAATTTGATTCTGGAAATAATTGTAATATTTTGGAAGTAACATTGCCATTGCCACAGCCTAAATCTAAGATGTATTTAGGAATAAAGTTTTTTGGCAGATAAGAAGTAAAAGCTGAAACTAGTTTTGAATAGTGAGGCACACAACCAATCATGTCGCTTGTGTAATCTTTAGAAAACACATTAAATTCCTTCTCAATATTCTTTTCTATTCTCATTAGCTTATTAGGTTCTGTAAGAGTTTAGTATAGGAAACTAATATAATGAAAATATGTTTTAATCTTTTACTTATAAAATTAAAAATAGTAAGTGTAGTTATGTAGTTTTTTTGAGGATAATTAAGATAAATATTTTTCAAAATCAAACCCTTAAAACCGTACTCTAAAACTCACATTTGGCCTAATACCAAGCGATTGGTTTTCGATTTTTATAATTTAATTACTGTCGTCGATAGTATAGTATATGTTTATAATATTGGTTTTGTTTAAAATATTCCAAAGCGAAAATCCTATAATAGCATCTGAAGTATCACCAATTTTAAAGATGTAAGTACCTGAAAGATCAGCTCTTAAATAGTCGTCCAGATTAGAACTGTTTGGAGCTTGATAATTTATTGTATTGTTAGTTGTAGACGAAATGCCTTCAGGTTCGGTAAATGGTTTTCCTGTGCGCCAATTTACTCCAATAGTAAACTTAAAATCGTTAAAAGTATAAGCTCCTGCAAAAGTCAGTGCATGTGTTATATCTACATTATTTGGAAAAGATTCGCCCGAATTTAAACCTTTAAATGTATAATCGTTTTTACTGTACGAGTAACTAAACCAAGTACTAATATTGCCAAATTGTTTATTTATTAAAAAATCGATGCCTTTAATGCGATAGCTTCCATCTTCAATTCTAAATTGATATTGATTCTGGAAACCTTGACTTCTGGTGGTAATTCCATCAACATCTTTTATATAAGCTTCGGCACTAATAAGAAGTTTATTTTTGTTGAAGTGTATTCCGGCAGAAATTTGCTTGCTTTCAATTATTGGAATATCATCATTGTTAGACAAAATCCAACACCGTTTTTCAACACCCAGAAAATCGTTTTGTAAATCGATGATTTGTGAAGTGGTTTGGCTTTTAAATTCGCCAAGAATTTCTAATCTAAAATAATTTAAAAATCGCTGACTAAAACTTAATCGAGGTTCAATAAGCGTTTTAGAAAATTTCTCAATATAATTGGCACGTACTCCAATTTTAGCTTTTGTGCTATTAGAGTTCGAACTAAACTTTACTTCGTTAAAAATGGCATGAGTTCTAATAACTTCTTTTATAAAACGTCTGAAGGGAGGATTATTCACATCTTCAAGATTGCTAATGTCAACTTCGGCAAACTGATAACCACCTAGTATGGAAAGATTACTGTTAATAGTGTAATAAAAGTGAAGTTTTAAGCCACCATCATATACTTCGTTTTCTTGTATTAATCGCTGGTTATTAAGTACATCAAAATTGGTAGCATCTAAAGCGTAGTTAGATAAGTATAATTGTGCTGTTGTATAAAAATCTGGATTCCATGTTCTTAAATATTCTATTCCAGTAACAAGATTTCGTTCTGGTCATTTTTTCTGGATTGTTCCTGATAATCTATTTTGTTATATATATTTAAAAAATTGAAACGGAACTTGTCTTTCTTACTAATGTTGTATAACAATTTTGCTGTGACATCATAAAAATAAAAACGTTCATCTTTTGATATAAAATTACTACCTCCTAGATTGTTTGTTAAGTCAGTATCTTGAAAAATACGCTTAAAATATTGATCGAATGTAGGTGTTACAATTAAATCGGTTATAGAGCGTCTTGCAGACAAAAGCAATGCAGTCTTTTTTCCTAAAGGAATTTTTCCGAAGGCATCCACGTTAATCATATTAAGCCCGGCACCACCTGAAAATTCTCTCTCAATAGTATTAGAAGTCTGCATATCTATAACACTGGAGACACCATCGCCATAAATTGCAGATGTTCCATTTTTTGAAACCAAAACATTTTCGGTTAAATAGGGATTGAATGCCGAAATCAATCCAAACAAATGTCCGGATTGATACATTTTAATACCATCCCAAAGTATCAGGTTTTGGTCATGCGTTCCGCCTCTTATGTTAAGATTAGAAATGCGTTCATCTACACTTTGTATTCCTGGAAGTGATAGAAGGGTTTGCAAAACATCAGGCTCAATTAAACCTGGTAAAATGCCAAACTGTTGTGGTTTAACCTTTATACTTCCATCATTTTTTATGGAAATTCCTTCGGTAAGATAATCAGTAATTAAAACTGCTTATAAATACTGTGTTCTGAAATTCCTTTTTTGAATTAAGTTTCTGATAACTATACTATTATCACTGAGTTTTTCGAAGGATAATGACGTATTCTCTTCTAAATATTTAAGAAGTTCATCAAGTGATAAGCCTTCTGGTGGTACAACAATAGTTTTGTTTTTTAAGTTGGCATCAGCATACGAAAAACGAACGTCATATTGAGACTCCAATTGTTTTAAAACAGTAATAAGTGGCTGCTTTTCTTCTTTATTGGTTTGCACTTGGGATTGCAAAAAAGAAAAGAAAAATAAAAAAAATATAGAAAAACTAAAGTGGTTCTATTCACGCGATAATACTATAGAATTGTTGTTCTCTATACTATAATTTAAGTTCAATGGTAAAGTTATAGATTTTAACGCCAACTCTTTATTGTTATGAACAAAACTTCCGGTAAATAATTGTTCTACGTCTACATGTTGTGAATTAATGGTAACATCGTATTGTCTTTCAAACTCATGCAGAACATGAGCGAAAGACATACTTTTAAAATAGCTTTCGTTATTAATCCACGACGGATTTAATTTGGTTTCTTTTTCTTTAGCAATAAATTTCCCATCTATTATTAAAAAGCTATCTCCAGATTTTAAAATTTCAGTATTAGTTTCATAAGTAACATTAACAGAGCCTTCATAGCAAACGACTTCAAAGAAGTCTTCGCGTTGCTTCACATTAAATTGTGTGCCGAGAACAGTGACTGTTCCAGCAGAAGTAATAACATTAAATGTGGAGCCTTTAGCAACCTTAAAATAGGCTTCACCATTAAGTATGACTTCGCGAATAGTAGCCCAGTTTTTCTTGTTAAATGTTAAAGTAGATGCTGCATTAAGAGATACACTTGAAGCATCTGGCAACTCAATGGTAGTTTTTTGAGCAGCTAATGTATTAATATTAGTATCTAAATTTGTCGTGTAATAATATATGCTTAAAGAAATAGCAAGTATAGCTGCAACTCGTAACAAAGGTTTTAACCAGTTAAGAGAATATTGTTTGGCGGTATTAATAGTATGCAACACAGTATTAAGTGCTTCCGAAGAGTTAAATTCAGGAGACTTAAAACGTTTTGTCGCACTAGATAATTTAACCAAATTCTCGTAATCTTCAAGTGCTTTAAAGGCTTCAAGTTCTTGAGTGTTTAGCTCATTATCCAACCATTTTTTTATTAAATCTTCTCGTTTCATTTGTCGTATTTCAATTATATAACATTCTAAACCTTAAAACTCCTACCCTTAAAAAAATAATTTTCAAATTCAAGATTTCAAAGCTTCAAAATTTGTAATATTCTAAAATCTAAAATCTAAAATCTAACACCTCATATCTCCTCAATATCTTCCCTCAATTTTTTAAGTGCACCATAAATACGTTTTTCAACAGCTTTTGTAGATATATCTAAAAGTGCAGCAATTTCTTTGTGTTTTTTGCCTTCTATTATATTTAGTAAAAAAGCAGTTCGTTGCGCTTCGGTTAAATTAGAAATCGCTTTTTGTAATTTTTGCATGTATTCATTTTCCTCCATTAAAAATTCAGGAGATTCATTGGTGTAATGTTTTGGAGCCATTTTTTGATAAGCCAGAACAACCTTTTGGTGTGCTGCTTCATTGAGCATTAAATTATTTGCAACAGTAAACACATAGGACTTGGCTTTATTTACACTAACATTACTACAATTTTGCCACAGTTTTATAAAAGCATCTTGTACTTTGTCTTTTGGATTAAAGGATTCACCAAACTTATAATATAAAAAATCGTGAAGATCTTTAGAGTATTTATTAAATACTGAAGAGAAGATAGTTTCGTTACATACATTGTCGTTTAAATCTTTATTCATTTATTGTAGTTTGTAACTATAAATATAAAAAAAAAGAAGTATCAGGGTAGGAGTTTTTAAATATTAACTGTTTTATATAAAAAAATTGAAGTCTAAATTAAAACCTACGTTATGAAAACACTATTTAAATTATTAACGATTACCTTTTTTGCCCTATTAGTCTTTACTTCTTGTCAAGACGAAATAATTGAAGAGACCCAAATTAATGAACAAGAACTTATAGTAGCTAATTCTGAATTGGCAAACCTATTGCAATCAACTGCTGCCAGAGACGGTAGTGTAGATAATATATTGGACAATGCAAATTGTTTATCAATTAATTTGCCTGTTACAGTTATTGTAAATGATATTACGATAACCATAAATACATTGGAGGATTTAGAATTAATAGAAGATATTTTTGATGAATTCGAAAATGATAGCGATGTCTTGGAACTTCTTTTTCCTATTACCATAATTTTAAACGATCATGAAGAAATTGTAATAAATAATCAGGACGAATTAGATGCATTTATTGAGCAATGTACAGATTATTCTGATGATGATATAGAATGTATCGATTTTCATTACCCAATTTCGTTTTCTATTTATAATACGCAGTTTCAAATTATAGAAACAGTATTTATTGAGAATGACAGAGAGTTACACCATTTTTTAGAAAGAATAGAAAACAGCAATTCAGGTGCTCTTTTGGTTAGTTTAAACTTCCCAATAACTATGGTCTATGCAAATGGAGAAACTATAGAAGTTCATAACAATCAGGAACTGGCAAGAGTACTTAACGAAGCACGTGAAAATTGTGACGACGAAGAAGCTTGTCGTAAACAAGCCGTAGATAGGTATTTGCAAGAATGTTATTGGGAGATTCATAGGTATAATGGAGATGATAATTTTAGAGACTTTGATATTTATTTTAAAGAAAATGGAGAGTTACTTATTGTTAATGAAAATTCTACTGGTGTTGCCAATATTACTGGAATTTGGAGAACTTCAGTAACAGACGCTGGCATTGTGTTAAGTATTTCAGAATTAACATAATTTGATGAGGATTTAGGTGGAGACTGGTTAATCGTACAATGTCATCATAATAAATTTGAGCTAATTAGAGAAAATGCAACAGTTACTGACAATACACGTATAGTACTTAAACAAGAATGTGAAGACCATTTAGGTTGCAGCGCACAAGAAGTGAGATCATTCCTCAGAGAATGTCAATGGTTTGCAGGTTCTAATTTGTTTGCTAATGTACCCTCAGGCGCATTCCATTTTCTAAATGATCATGTGTTAGTAGTTGCAAACTCAGTTACTAATGAAGAAATAGTAGGGCATTGGGATATAGAACTTACATACCAAGGGATAACTCTTGTTATAGATTTACCCCCTCCTTATGATATAATCTCAAAAAGATGGAAAATTTCAGAATGTGGAGAACATAGGATAAAAATGATTAATGGAGATAATTACCTTGTATTTGAGAAAGATTGTCCTTACCAATGTTTTGAAAACACAACTCTTACAGAATGCGATGGAGAAACGGATGATGATAGTGCGATATTCGATTTAACTGCTGCTTTTGCAGATTGCGTTCTTACTGCAGTACATTCATTCACATATTATGAAAGTAGTGAAGATGCTGCAAATGGACTGAATCAAATAGAAGTACCTACAGAATATGCTAATACTTCTAATCCACAAACGGTATATCTGAAAGTAGAAAATATTAATAATGGAAATTTCCAATTGTTTGAAATTCAATTACATGTAGAATATTGTAATACTGACTGTACTGAATTAGAAGTTGATTCTTATTTGTTGGAGTGTGTTTGGAATGTTGTTGATTTTAATGGTAGCGATGATTTATCCGGTTACGATTTAGATTTTAATAACGATCAAGGAATAACTATTACAGATATGAATATTAATGATGCATTTACAGGATTCTGGTCAACATCACAAACCAATGATGGTGTGTTAATTCAATTTGCAAATATTAATGGACCAAATATTCAAGCCATAAATGGTGATTGGATTGTTACAGATTGTGGAAGTGATAGATTAGTATTGCATAATAATTCAGGTGTTACTATCGTTCTGGAACAAGATTGTAATTAATTTTATTAAAGTAAACAACTACCTCATGAACTATAGTTGTTATTTAGTTATTGGTTAAGTTGAAGGGCTGCATACTTTGTAGCCCTTTTTTGATTCATAACTTTAATTATACACTTCAAATTCATAACTTTGCAACTTTCATATTCATCGAAGCTCTAGCACAGATGAACTTTAAATTTGTAGTAGAAAATGTTTAATAATTTAAGCGATAAATTAGATAAAGCTCTCCACGTTCTTAAAGGACACGGAAGTATTTCAGAAGTTAATGTTGCCGAAACCTTAAAGGAAGTCCGTCGTGCATTATTAGATGCCGATGTTAATTTTAAAATAGCTAAAGAGTTTACCAACAGAGTAAAAGAAAAAGCACTTGGACAGAACGTGCTTACCAATTTACATCCTGGTCAACTTATGGTTAAGATTGTAAAGGACGAGCTTACCCAACTTATGGGAGGCGATGCCGAAGGTCTTAACTTATCTGGAACACCAACAATTATCTTAATGTCTGGATTACAAGGGTCTGGTAAGACTACGTTTTCTGGGAAACTTGCTAATTATTTAAAAAATAAAAAATCCAAGAAACCATTATTGGTAGCTTGTGATGTATATAGACCCGCAGCAATCGATCAATTGCATATTGTAGGAGAACAGATTAATGTTGAGGTTTATAGTGATAAAGGGAATACTGATCCAATTGCAATTGCAAAAGCAGG
>Ga0209554_1001553_pt1 | contig 17271 bp, 15 predicted proteins | sample MarorgKNORR_S2LV_5_FD_188221 | JGI IMG/M metagenome (GOLD analysis project Ga0209554, IMG submission 188221) | Marine microbial communities from the Southern Atlantic Ocean, analyzing organic carbon cycling - Bottom_A/KNORR_S2/LV (SPAdes) (version 2) | ecosystem: Environmental > Aquatic > Marine...
TTGATATATCAAATTTATAATAATTTTTTTTCTCTAAATTTTTTATAAACACTATATTCGATTGGTTATCATATACATCCAATAATATCTTATTTTTAATTTTAATATTAATTATTTGGTCTTCAAATTGAATACTTGTTTTTAATTCTAAAACATCATTAATAATTTTTTTTTCTAAAAAAATTAATTCTACTTTTTCAGAATTAAAATAAACTTTAAAATTCTCACTAATGTATTCCTCTACATATTCATAATTTGAATTTAATTTTTGATTTTCATCAATTGAAATTGAAAAACCATTTTTTAATCTTAAAGCATCTTCTATATCATCAAGATATAATTTCATAACAAAATCTATTTTTTTATTAGTTATAGAAATATTCATAGTACTTATATAGACTGGATGACTTAGTAGAAGCGTGTATAAATAAATAGAAAACACAGAATAAATTTTTATAAATAAATAATATTTAATTAATATTGAGTGTAAACTAACTAATCATGAACATCAACACAAAAGCAGTTCAAGAAAATTCATATGATGCAATAGTTGTAGGAACAGGAATAAGTGGAGGTTGGGCTGCCAAGGAATTAACAGAAGGAGGATTAAAAACATTAGTACTTGAAAGAGGAAGAAACGTTAAACACGTAACAGATTATCCTACAATGAATAAACATTCATGGGAACTTCCATATAGAGATCAATTAACTGCAAGAGAAAGAAAAGATTATCGAATTCAATTAAGGACTGGATATACAGTAAAACAATCTACAAAACACTGGTGGGTAAAAGATACTGAACAACCATACACTGAAGCTAAAGGTGCATTTGATTGGATAAGAGGTTATCATGTTGGAGGAAAATCGTTAGTATGGGGAAGACAAGTGTATAGATGGAGTGATATTGATTTTACTGCAAACACCAAAGAAGGAATAGCAATCGATTGGCCTATAAGATATAAAGACATAGAAAAATGGTATGATCATGTTGAAAATTTTATAGGTATAACTGGTATGAAAGAAGGATTACCTCAACTCCCTGATGGAAAATTTTTACCAGCTATGGAAATGAACTGTGTAGAAAAGGACTTTAGAGAAAATCTTTCCAAGAATTTTATAGGAAGAGTATATACAATAGGAAGAGTTGCTCACTTAACCAAGCCTCATAATGGAAGAGGTCAGTGCCAGAGTAGAGATTTATGTATCAGAGGTTGTCCATATGGAGGTTATTTCAGCTCTAATGCATCAACTTTACCAGCAGCTGAAGCAACAAAAAATATGAAGCTAAGAGCAAATTCAATAGTTCATTCTATAATCTATGATGATGAAAAAAATAAAGCTATAGGGGTTAGAGTTATTGACTCTGAAACACTTGAAATGAAAGAATATTTCTCTAAAATTATATTTTTAAATGCTTCTACAATCAATTCAACTTTAATTATGATGAATTCAAAATCAAAAAGATTTCCTAACGGATTTGGTAATGACTCTGAACAATTAGGTCATAACTTAATGGATCATCACTTTAAAGCAGGAGCACGTGCAAAAATGGATGGACATGAAAATTCATATTACCATGGAAGAAGACCAAATAGTGGTTATTTAGTTAGATTTAGAAATATAGATAAAAATAAAATGAGCTTTTTAAGGGGATATGGCTATCAAGGTGGAGCAAGTAGAAATGGTTGGTGGAGAGCAGCTGAAGAAGGACTTACTGGAGAAGATTTAATTAATACAGCCATTAAGCCAGGAGAATGGGGAATGAATCTATCAGCATTTGGAGAAATATTACCATATCATGATAATAAAATGTATCTAGATTATGAAAAATTAGATAAATGGGGAATGCCAACTGTTGTATTTGAAACAAAAATTAAAGAAAATGAACTAAAAATGAGAGTGGACATGAAAGATTCTGCTGCCGAAATGCTTGAATCATGTGGATTTAAAGATGTTACACCATACGATAATTTTTATAGCATGGGCAATGGAATTCATGAAATGGGGACTGCAAGAATGGGAAAAGATCCAAAAACATCAATTCTTAATAAATGGAACCAAGTTCATTCAGCTAAAAATGTTTTTGTGACTGATGGTGCATGTATGACATCTGCAAGTTGTGTTAACCCATCAATAACATATATGGCCATAACTGCTAGAGCAGCAAACTATGCTATAAATGAATTTAAAAAAGGAAATTTATAAATTATGAAAAGAAGAGAAGCTCTAAAAAATGTATCTTTATTCATATCTGGAACTTTAGCTATTCCCACTGGATCAATTCTTTTAAATTCATGTAGCAATCCCTCAAAAGAATTAGAATGGAACCCTAAATACTTAAATAATGAAGAAGCATTCTTTCTTTCAGAATTAGCTAATACTATAATACCAAATACAGAATTTCCTGGTGCTTTGGCTGTGGGTGTTCCATTGGAAATAGAGACTTATGTTTTTAATGTATATGAAGAAGAAAATATATCTAAATTTAGAGATGGACTTAAAAAACTTAATGATTTCTTAAACAACAATTCATCTAAATTTCCAAAGCCTTTTTATGAATCTAATTTATTAAAAAAAACAGGAATGCTTAATTCCATTCAAAAAAATAAAAATTCAAAAATACGAATCATATATATGTCACTCAAATCATCAGTAATAACATCTTATTTTAATTCTGAAATTGGTGCTACTAAAGTACTAAAATATAATGGTCCATCAGTAGTTTTAGGATCATATAAAGGATGTGTACCATTTGATGAAATTGGAAAAACCTGGGCTACATAATTTTGAAAAATAATTTAAAAATTCCATTAGAATATTTCTATGAATGGGAAAATAATAAACCTAATGATACTTTTTTAGTTCAACCAATTAATGGAAAGTATCACTATTTTACTTGGAAAGAAGTTGGAGATCAAGCAAGAAGAGTTTCTAATTATATCAATAGCTTAAACCTAAAACCAAACTCACAAATTGCAATAATATCTAAAAATTGTGCTCATTGGATTATTACTGATTTAGCAATAATGATGAGTGGAAATACTTCAGTTCCTTTATATGCAAACGTAAATGGAAAAACAGCAAATTATATACTTGAACATAGTGAATCTAAATTAGTTTTTATAGGTAAACTTGAAAAATATGATTGGGAAGAAATAAAAAATAATATACCAAAAAATATAGTTCAAGTTAATTTTGGATATTATGGATTAGACACTAAAATCCAGAAATGGGAAGATATAATTACAAATAATAACCCAATAAAAGACAGCCCATTACGTAATCTTAATAAAATTATAACAATAATTTATACATCTGGAACAACAGGAATACCAAAAGGTGTTGTACTAAAATATGCTGCTGCTGCTTTAGCAACAAAAAATCTAAATTATCTTTTTCCTTTAAAAACAACAGATAGATTTTTTTCATACCTCCCCTTATCCCATATTGCTGAAAGAGCATTGGTTGAACACGGAGGAATTATGTCTGGAGGAAAAATATTTTTTGCTGAAACACTAGATTCATTTGTAGAAAATTTAAAGTTCTGTAAACCAACAATCTTTTTTGGGGTACCAAGAATATATGCAAAATTCAAGTCTAAACTTTTATCAAAATTTCCACAAGGGTTGATAAATACAATATTAAAAATTCCAGTATTGAATACTATTTTTAAAAACTTAATAAAAAAAGGATTAGGGTTAAACAAATCCAGAATTTGTATAACAGGAGCTGCTTCAACACCAATATCAACACTAGAATGGTTTGATAGATTTAATATCAAAATATATGAAGCATATGGAATGTCAGAAAATTCAGCATGTTCTCATGGAAATTATCCAGAAAATATAAAATTTGGAACTGTAGGAAAAGCAATGCCAAATACAGAAGTAAAAATTACATCTCATGGTGAAATAATTATGAAAAATGGATGCATCATGGAAGGGTACTTTAAAGACAAAGAAAAAACTAATAAAGTATTAAAAAATGGATTTCTCCACACTGGAGATAAAGGGATAATTGATAAGGATGGATTTTTAAAAATTACTGGAAGAATAAAAGATATTTTTAAGACATCAAAAGGAAAATATGTATCTCCCAATTTAATCGAAATGAAATTAAGAAAAGATAAAAATATAGAACAAGTATGTGTTGTAGGAGAAAATTTAACTCAGCCACTTGCTTTAATTATTTTATCTGAAGGAATAGAATTAAAAGAAGAAATTAAAGATAATTTTAAAAATCTTCTTAAAAAAATAAATTCAGAGCTTGAAAAACACGAAAAGGTTAATAAAATAATTCTGCTAAAAGATAATTGGACCATAGAGAATAATATTCTAACTCCAACAATGAAAATCAAAAGAAATATTGTTGAAAAAAAATATAAAGAAAATTATGATAAATGGGTAAAAGATAAAAATGAAATTATTTTTCAATAATTAGTTTATTCTTGATTTATTTTTTGCACCTATCAAAGGATTATAACCATTCATTTTTCTCTGATAAAATCCTGTTCCATCATATTTTCTAACATTTGGACTTAACATACATTTTTTTGAGCAACAACCATTAAACTTTTTAGCACCTTTCTCAGACAAAGAAAAATGTCTATTACATTCCGCATTAGCACAATTAACCATTCTATCCGTTTTCTCACCAGTCACATAACACCTACTTATAACAGATGGATTTATTTTATTAATTTCTTTTACGATTCTATTATCAAACACATAACATTTTCCATGAAAATTTTCTCCCCTTTCTTCTATTCCATACTTAATAATTCCCCCATGTAATTGATAAACATTTTTGTATCCTTTTTTTATAAGAAAAGCACTTGCCTTTTCACATTTAATGCCTCCAGTGCAATAAGTAATTACCTTTTTAAATTTATCAATATTTTTTTCTATTTCAGATATTTTATCAGGAAAAAGTCTAAAATTATCAAGATCTAAAATAATTGCATTTTTAAATTTTCCAATATTATGTTCATAATTTGATCTTACATCCAAAATAAAAGTATCTTTTGGTTCATTATTTAGTATTTCTTTAAACTCATGAGGTTCAATATATTTTCCAGATTTATTTAAAACATCTATGTCTTGAATACCAGAATTAACTATTTCATTTTTTAATCTAACATGAAGTTTTTGAAATGCATTAGAATTATAGTTATCTACTTTAAATTCTAGGTTTTTAAATAATTTATTTTTTTTAAAATTATTCATATATTTTTCACATTCTTCAATTTTTCCTGATACAGTCCCATTTATACCCTCAGAAGAGATTATAATTCTACCTCTTATATTATTCTCTATACAGAAGAGATGATGTTTTTCTCTAAATTTTTCTGGATTATTAACTTTAGTATAACAATAAAATAAAAGTATTTGATATTTTAAATTCATAAAACATTACACATAGAAAGATAGCTTGACATTTCTAATTGAATATTACGTGCTTTTTCTCTAACTATTTTTTCAAAATTTATCGATGAATCTGAATAAATAATACTTCTAGAAAGATTAACTATTAAACCACAGTTATTATTCATTCCATTAATACTTACATTTTTTAAACTTCCTCCTTGAGATCCAATTCCTGGAACTAATATAAAATGATTTGGTATCATTTTTCTAATTTTTATTAAATCCTCAATCCTATTAGCACCAACAACGTACATCATATTTTTATGTGATGACCAAGAAAGAGAATTCTTTATTACTTGCTGAAATAATTTATTATTTGAACCTTCAATATTCAAATATTGAAAATCTTCAGCTCCAGAGTTTGAAGTAAGAGATAATAATATTGTCCATTTATTTTTAAATTCTAAATAAGGTAAAATAGAATCTTTACCCATATAAGGTGATAGTGTTACTGCATCAAAATTAAAAGTTTCAAAAAATGATTTTGCATACATAGTAGAAGTATTACCAATGTCTCCTCTTTTTGCATCAGCTATTTTAAAAATATTATTGGGGATATACTCAATTGTTTTTTTAAGAGATTCTATGCCTTTAGAACCTAATGACTCATAAAAAGCCAAATTAGGTTTATAAGCAATTACTAAATCCTTAGTCGCATCTATTATGATTTTATTAAATTCAAAAACCGGATCAGCAGTTTTTAACAAATGTTTAGGAATTTTATTTATATCTGTATCTAAACCAACACATAAGTAAGATTTTTTTTGTTTAATTGAACTAGTAATTTGTTCTAAATTCATATCACCTAAAATCAATAACTTCAATATCTGGATAAAGAGATACATCAAAAGTAAAGAAGGTATTATCAAGTTCTTCCTCTAAAAATTCATGGATTGTATAGACAAACTTACTATTAGTATTATCATATATAGAAAAGCTATGTAATAAATTATTTAGATCAATTTTAAAAACAATTTTATAATAAGTTTTAGATTTATCTTGAGGATATAATTCTATAATATTCAATTTATCTTCTTCTCCTATATACTTATAGTCAAAACCATTTTTGTAAATATCAAAAATATTACTTAGTGAAATTTCTTGTTCTGATGCATCAAATTCCGATATAGTTACCTCATTTAAATCATCTAAATAAGTCCATAAAGTTTTAGAATCATTTATAATTTTTTGGTCTTCTATGTATAGAACATATTTTTCTCCTTTTACAAAAATTTTTCCTTCAAAAGAATCAGAAATATTTTCTGTCAAGTTTATCATTGAATAAGTGAATGTAGTTGAAAAACTTTTCATCTTTTTATAATTATCACTCATAGAATTAAGCAATGAAAATGCTTTTTTATCAGGATCATAACCAGATGAAGAAATAATCGAAGTCAAAAATGTTAATAATAAGTATTTCATAATTTATAATACAAATTTAATCAAGTTGATTAATTAATTTCTCTAAAGCATATTCATTTTCAATCAAAACTTTTCTTGCTTTACTTCCTTCTGATGGTCCAACTATGCCAGCCACTTCAAGTTGATCCGTTAATCTACCTGCCCTATTATATCCTAATTTTAGTTTTCTTTGTAAAAGAGATGTGCTTCCTTGTTGATGAAGTACAAATAATCTGGCAGCGTCCTCAAATAATGGATCCCTATCAGATAAATCAATATCAGCTATTTGTATTTCATTTTCATCAATGTATTCAGGTAATAAATAAGCAGAGACATAACCTCTTTGTTCACCAATAAAATTACATATTCTTTCAATTTCAGGAGTATCAATAAATGGACATTGAAGCCTAATAATATCTGAACCTGTAGAAAAAAGCATATCACCCATTCCTACAAGTTGTTCTGCTCCCTTAGCATCTAAAATAGTTCTAGAATCCATATTTGAAGTTACCTTAAAAGATATTCTTATAGGAAAATTTGCTTTTATTACTCCCGTTATAACATTTACAGAAGGCCTTTGAGTAGCAATTATCAAATGTATTCCAATTGATCTAGCTAATTGAGCAAGTCTAGCTATAGGATTTTCAATTTCTTTTCCAACAGTCATCATTAAATCTGCTAACTCATCAATAACCAATACTATATAAGGTAAATATCTGTGTCCTTCATTAGGATTAAGTTTTCTATGAATAAACTTTTTATTGTATTCTTTTAAATTTCTAGATTGAGCTTCTCTTAATAAATTATACCTAACATCCATCTCTGTACATAGAGAATTTAAAGTGTGAACTACTTTTTTAGTTTCAGTAATTATAGCCTCTTCACTATCAGGTATTTTGGCTAAAAAATGTTTTTCAATTTTACTAAAAAGTGATAATTCTACTTTTTTTGGATCTATAAGAACAAATTTTAATGTAGAAGGATGTTTTTTATACAATAAAGATGTTAACATAACATTTAAACCTACAGATTTTCCTTGACCAGTAGCGCCTGCAACTAATATATGAGGCATTTTTGTTAAATCCGTTATGAAAACTTCATTAGATATAGTTTTTCCTAAAATAAGAGGTAAATCAAAATTATTTTTTACAAACTTTTCAGTTTTCATAACAGATCTTAAACTAACTAATTCTCTATTTTTATTTGGAACCTCAATACCGATAGTTCCTTTACCTGGAATTGGAGCAATTATCCTAATACCTAAAGCTGATAAACTTAAAGCAATGTCATCTTCAAGATTTTTAATTTTTGAAATTTTTACACCTGCTTCAGGCACAATTTCATAAAGTGTTACAGTTGGTCCAATGGTCGCTTTAATTTTAGCAATCTCAATATTAAAATTTCTTAAAGTTTCTAAAATTTTTTCCTTATTAGATTCAAGTTCATTCCTAGTGACTTGAATTTTTTTATCAGGTATGTGATCTAAAATATCGATTTTTGGGTATTTATAAAATGATAAATCAAGTTCAGGATCATAAATATCTCCAGTCTTAGCAGAAGTCTGTTTTTCCTTTTTAGTTTCTTCAACTTTCAAAACAATGTCATCATCTGAATTAGTTGAATCAATATCAGGTATTTTATCTAATACTTTTTCTTTAACTTTATTCAATTCTTCTTCGACATTAATTTCTTCTTCATAAACATCACCATTTTCTACATCTAAATCATCTATAGATACATTTTTATTTTTATTTAAAAAATTAATATTGATTGAATAGACACCGAAATAAAAAATAATAAATAAAAAAAGAAGTAATAAAAGTATTAATATGGTAGAAAATCCAAATAAATTTTGAAGAAAAATTGATAAATTATAACCAACATTTCCTGTAAAATTTGTAAGAAAAAAATTATCAGGAAAAATATTTAAAAAATAACCCATAAATGATGATATCCATATAATTCCAAAAGAAGAAAAAATAAAAATTTTTCTAACAGAATAAACTTTAATATCAAATAATAATCGCATTGAAATAATCACAAAAAAAGGAACTAGAAAAAAAACAGAAATTCCAAATCCTTCAAAAATCAAATAATGAGAAGTGTACGCACCAACAATTCCTAGCCAATTTTTTGCTTCTTTACCTAAAGAATCTATTGATAATCCTGAATTGATTAAACTTTGATCATCAAAACCTGTAAATAAATATGAAACTAATGATAATAATATTATAATGGATGCAACCAAACTTAAGCCACCAGAAGCAAGTTTTATTTTATTAATAAATGAAGATTTTTTATTATCCTCTTCTCCATAATAATCTGTATTGTATGAACTTTCTACCATTTAATTCAAATTTAACTATAGATATTTTATTAAATATTCATTTTTTCTTTTTTTAATAAAGCTTTATTTATTCTACTAATCATACTTGGGCCTTCATAAATCCAGCCAGTATAAACCTGAACTAATGAAGCACCTAAATTTATTTTATTAATAACATCATCCGATGTAAATACACCTCCTACTCCAATAATTTTAAAATTATTACTTGATTTATTATTAATATATGAAATGATCTCATTTGATTTATTTTTAAGTGGTTTACCACTTACTCCCCCTTTTTCAATACAATTATTTTTTGATATAATATTATTTCTAGATAAGGTAGTATTAGTTGCTATTATACCATCCAGCTCATATTTTAAAGAAACTTCAATTATATCATCAAGTTCAACATTCGTTAGATCAGGAGAAATTTTTAATAGAACAGGCTTTCTTTTACCACTTGAAAGATTTTCATTTTGAATTTTTTCAAGTATTAAAGAAAGATTATCCTTACTCTGCAACTTTCTAAGTCCTGGTGTATTAGGTGAACTCACATTAATTACAAAATAATCAACATACTTTCTTAATTTTTTAAAGCAAATTAAATAATCATCTACAGCTTTTGAATTAGGAGTTATTTTATTTTTTCCAATATTCGCTCCAACAACTATACTCCCAGAATAATCTTTTACTCTTTTTAATATTTCATCCACACCGTCATTATTAAAACCCATACTATTAATTAAAGCCTTATCTTTTTTTAATCTAAATAATCTAGGAGTATCATTTCCTGATTGAGGTTTAGGAGTAATTGTACCTACTTCAACGTGACCAAAACCAAAAAATTCAAGCTCATTAAGTAATTTTGCATTTTTATCAAATCCTGCTGCCATTCCAATTTTATTTTTAAAATTTAGGCCAAATACATTGATCTCTAATAATGCATTAGAAAAATTATATCTCGACTTAATTAAGTAAGATAGGATAGGTATTCTAAAAATAAATTTTATTAGTATGAAAGAAATATTATGGATTAATTCAGCATTAAAAAGAAAGAAAACTGGACGAATTAACAGCTTATACATATGCAAATATAAACATAGAATTAACTCCTAGGATGAAATTCTCTTACAACTTGTTTTAAATAATCTCTATTTAAATGAGTATAAATTTCAGTTGTTGTAATGGATTCATGACCAAGCATTTCCTGAACTGCTCTAAGATCTGCTCCTCCTTCAATCATATGTGTTGCAAATGAATGTCTAAATGTATGTGGACTAATATTTTTCTTTAATCCTATTTTTTTAGATAAATCTTTAACAATTATAAAAATCATATTTCTGGTTAATTTTTTTCCATATCTATTAAGAAATACAAAACCCTCATTACCTTCTTTAATTTTCATTGAATTTCTATAGTCATTAATATATATGGTTATAAATTTAATAGCAGGTTTACCTATAGGCACTAATCTTTCCTTTGAACCTTTTCCTAAAACTTTTATAAATCCTATATCAAGAAATAAATTTTGAATACTCAAATTATTTAATTCAGAAACCCTTAAACCACAGCTGTATAGTGTTTCAATTATAGCTCTATTTCTAGTTCCTTCATAAGTTGATAAATCAATGCTTTCTAAAATTTTTTCAATATTTTGTAATGTTAGTACATCTGGTAACTTTCTAATAAGCTTTGGGGCTTCAACTAATTCCATAGGATTAACGGTAATTTTTTCTTCAATTAATAAATAAGAAAAAAAAGATTTAATTCCAGATATTATTCTTGCTTGTGTGTAAGATGAGATACCTAACTTAACAATATACTCTAAAAAATTACTAATAATTTTTGAATCAATTTCAACATAACTAATTTTTAAATTTTTAATTTCTAGAAACTGAACAAATTTGTTTACATCATTTACATATGCAGAAATAGAATTTTCTGAAAGAGATCTCTCTAACTTTAAAAAATTTTTATACTCAATAATTTCGTACTCCCACATACATGTATTTTATTTATATTAAATTTATATAAATCATGAAATTAATAATTATTAATGGTCCAAATTTAAATCTTCTAGGTATAAGAGAAAAAAAAATATATGGAAATACTTCATTTGAATCATATTTTAAAATTTTAAAAAAAAAATATTCCAAAATTCAACTTGAATATTATCAATCTAATCATGAGGGAGAACTAATAGAAAAAATACAAGAAACTGGCTTTGATTATGATGGAATAATTATTAATGCAGGAGGATTTACTCACACCTCTATAGCTTTAAGAGATGCTATTTCTTCTATTAATTTACCAGCTGTTGAAGTGCACATTTCCAATATATTTTCAAGAGAAGAATTTAGAAAAAAAAGTTACTTAAGTGATGTGTGTGAGGGAATTATATCAGGACTAGGATTAATTGGATATGATTTTGCTATTAATTATTTTGATTCCAAATAATGATAAAAATTTTTACTGATGGTTCAAGTAGAGGAAATCCAGGCCCAGGAGGATATGGTGTAGTAATGTTATATAAAGGCAATAGAAAAGAATTAAGTCAAGGTTACAGAATTACGACAAACAATAGAATGGAATTAACAGCTGTTATCAAAGCACTAGAAGCGATAAAAAAAAATAGCATTAAAGTAACAATTTATTCAGATTCAAAATACGTAGTCGAATCAGTTGAGAAAGGTTGGGTATGGAATTGGGGGAGGAAAAAATTCAAAAAAAAAAAAAATATAGATTTGTGGAAACAATTTATTCCACTATATAAAAAATTTAACATAAAATTTGTTTGGGTAAAAGGTCATGCAGGAATAAAAGAAAACGAAAGATGTGATGAACTAGCTAATTTAGCTCAATCCAGCAATTTAATAAATGATACAGGCTATAAAGCTTAAAAATTAATATTCTTTTTTATTTAACATAATTTATTGCAGCTCCAATAATTCCAGCATTATTTTTATAATGAGCTGGAATTATTTTAGAATTACATTTTAAATCAAATTTAAACTCGTCAAAGTACTTACTTATTCCCCCACCAAATATTATTAAATTAGGAGATATCAAAGATTCAACAAATAATAAATATTCTGTAAATCTTTCTGACCACTGTTTCCAAGATAAATTTTGTTTCTTTCTCACATAATTTGACGCATATTTTTCAGCACAATCACCATACATCTTTAGATGACCAAATTCAATATTTGGAACCAATTTTCCATCATAAAAAATAGAAGTGCCAAGACCTGTTCCAACTGTAATTATTATAACAGTTCCTTTAGTATTTAAATCCTTATTTAAAGTTATCTCAGCAATACCTGCTGCATCAGCATCATTACAAACTACGCATTTCAAATCAAATTTTTTTAAAAATTTGTTTTTCAAATTTACTCCAACCCATTTTTTACTAATATTAACTGAGGAATAAATTTTATTTTCTTTTACAATTCCAGGAAATCCACAACCTATCTTTCCATTCCATTTTAATTTCTTAATTATATTATCATTAATACCTTTTAAAATTAATTTAGGAGTAGATGTGTCAGGTGTAGAAAATCTAATTTTATCTGAAAGAAGTTTTCCTGATTTAGTATCAACAATTGCTCCTTTAATTCCAGAACCACCAATGTCTATACCTAAAACTTCCATTATTTTATAATTTTTAATTTAGCAAAATTTAATAATAAAGTCTTCTCTCCCACAGATTTAAATTTTACTATAGCTTTTTTTTGATTCGCATCAATATCAACTTTCATTATTTCACCACTACCAAATGAAGGATGTTGAACATTTACACCTTCCTTTAATTCATTAATATTACTAGATGCAAATTGAGAATTGATATTATTTTTTGACAATTTAGAAATAGGCTTTATATTTTTCCTCTTTTCTCTCAAAACATTTTTTATAAATGATTTATTCACAAGATTAGATTCATTTTCAAGATATAATGGGTTTATTTCTTTAATAAATCTACTCATCTGACAATCTTTTAACATACCATATCTATACCTAGTATTAGAATAAGTCAAATAAAGTTTATTCATTGATCTTGTTATAGCAACATAAAAAAGTCTTCTCTCTTCTTCAAGATCTTCTCTTGTTGTAATCATCATTTGAGAAGGAAACAAATCTTCTTCAACACCAACAACAAAAACAACTGGAAATTCAAGACCTTTAGCCATATGAATGGTCATTAAAGATATATATTCTTCATCAGAATCATCATCAGAGTCTTGATCAGTCATTAATGATATTTCTTGTAAGAATTTATCAATATTAAAGGAAGAATTTTCAGAGTTATCAACAAATTCCTTAATTGAATTTAATAATTCTTGGATATTTTCAAATCTACTAATACCTTCAATACTTTTATCATTATATAAATCTTCAAGTAATCCAGAAGTTGATGCTATATGAGAAGCACTCACATAAGCATCATTATTATTATTAAATATTTCAAAAGATCTAATCATATCTACAAAAGGAATTAAAGACTTAAGAACTCTTCTATTGAAATAATTACTTGCATTTTTAAGTATTTCCCACAATGACTTATTTTCTTCATTAGAAGTTAAAATTATTTTATCAATACTTGTTAATCCAATCCCCCTTCTGGGATAGTTAATTATTCTTCTAAAAGATTGTTCATCATTATGATTAACAACAAATCTCAAATAAGCTAATAAGTCTTTAACTTCTTTTCTTTGATAAAATGAAACACCTCCAAAAACTTTATACTTAATGCCTATTCTTCTTAAAGCTTCTTCCATTGAACGAGATTGACTATTTGTTCTGTACAAAACTGCAAAATTTGAATTAGTTAATTGTTTCCTGTGTTTTTCTTCAAATATTAAATTTGATATCATCCTTCCTTCCTCATTATCAGAAAATGCTTTTTTAACAGATATTAATTCTCCTTCCTCATTTTTCGTCCACACGTCCTTACTTATTTTAGATTGATTTTTTTCAATAATTGAATTTGCAGCATTAACTATGTTTTTAGTAGATCTATAATTTTGTTCAAGTTTAACAACTTTTAAATCATCAAAATCATCTTCAAACTTTAATATATTTTTTATTTCAGCTCCTCTAAATGCATATATACTCTGAGCATCATCACCAACTACATATATATTTCTATGAACTGATGCAAGTTTTTTAGTAATTAAATATTGGCAATGATTTGTGTCTTGAAACTCATCTATTAAAACATGCTTGAATATTTGCTGATACTTATTTAAAACATCTATATGATCAGAAAAAAGAACATTTGTATTAAATAATAAATCGTCAAAATCCATTGCCTGGGATTTAAAACATCTCTTAACATAAATTTTATAAATTTCTCCAATTTTAGGTCTTAAAGACAGAGCATCTTCCTCCTGAATTAAAGCATTATTTACATATTCAGAATAAGATATTAACTTATTTTTAGCATTTGAAATTCTATTATAAACGTAATTTTCCTTATATATTTTAGGATCTAAAATAAGTTCTTTTACTATTAATTTTATTAAAGATTTAGAATCTTGAGTATCATATATTACATAATTAGATGGATAACCAATTTTGTGTCCTTCAGCTCTAAGTATTCTAGCAAAAATAGAATGAAAAGTACCCATCCATAAACTTCTAGCATCAGTACCAACAATACTCTCAATCCTATTTTTCATTTCATTGGCAGCCTTATTAGTAAAAGTCAAAGCCAAGATTGAAAAAGGATCGATTTTATGTTCTTTTATTAGATGTGCAATTCTATAAGTAAGAACTCGAGTCTTTCCAGAACCAGCTCCAGCTATAACCAAACAAGGTCCTTCAGTATGTGTTACTGCGGCTTTTTGAAAACTATTTAAATCTTTTAAGTAATCCATTTTAAATAAGTAAATGAATCTAATACTTAATTAATAAAAAAATTAGTTAGTTTTGAAAAAAGTTTAAAAAATGGAGTATAACACAACAAGAAGCAAGTTAGCACTACGGGAGTACGGAAGAAATTTTCAGAAATTAGTTGATCATCTAAGAACATTTAAAGAAAAAGAAAAGAGAAATGAATTATCAAAAACTCTAATAGAAATGATGAAAATAACTCATCCAGATTTGAGAGATCAAAATGAAGTAGATGCAAAATTATGGGATGATTTATATATTATGTCAAATTATGATTTAGACATAGATGGTCCATTCCCTAAACCAATAAAAAAAAGTATTGAAGCAAAGCCAACAAGGTTACCGTACCCAAAAAATATAATAAAATATAAGCACTATGGTAAAACAATTGAAATTCTGATTGAAAAAGCCAGTAAATTAAAAGATGACCAAGAAAAGGAATCTGCTGTAGTTCAAATAGGTAAAATAATGAAATCATTCTTTGGAATGTGGAATAAAGAATCTATTGATAACAGCGTAATTATTGAACATATAAAAGAATTATCTGATAAGAAGCTTACCATAGATTTAAATAAAGTTCAAGAATTAAATTTGTTTCATAAGGTTACTAAAGAAAGAGGAAGTAATTCCTATCCTAGAAAAAATATTCGACCTAAAAGACCATTCCGAAAAAGAAAAATGTAATGAGTTCATTTAGAATTTTAGGTGGAAAAAATCTAAAAGGTGAAATTAATCCACAAGGAGCAAAAAACGAAACTCTTCAAGTTCTCTGTGCTGTTCTTCTAACAGAAGAAAAAGTAAAAATCGAAAATATTCCTAATATTAAAGATGTTAATCTTTTAATTGATTTAATAAAAGGTGTTGGTGTTAATGTTAATAAAATTAATGAAACTTCATATTCATTTGAAGCTAAAAATATTGATGTAAGTTTTACAAAAACTAAAGAATTTTTTGAAAAATCATCCAAAATTAGAGGTTCAATAATGATGATGGGACCAATGTTATCTAGATTTGGATCTGCTTACATCATAAAACCAGGAGGTGATAAAATTGGAAGAAGAAGAATTGATACTCACTTACTTGGAATAGAAGAACTAGGTGCAAAATTTACAGTAGAAAATAATAATACTGTATTTAAAATTCATGCTGAAAGACTAAGTGGCACAAACATATTATTAGATGAAGCATCTGTCACTGGAACAGCGAATATTATTATGGCTGCAGTACTAGCTAAAGGTAAGACAACCATCTATAATGCTGCATGTGAGCCCTATATTCAACAGCTCTGTAAAATGTTAAGTTCAATGGGTGCTATAATTAAAGGAATTGGATCCAACTATTTAAAAATTTCTGGTATAGATAAATTAAAAGGAACAAATCACAAAATACTTCCTGATATGATTGAAATTGGAAGTTTTATTGGAATGGCAGCAATGACACAATCAGATATTTTAATAAAAAATGTTAATGTTGAAAATTTAGGTATTATTCCTAATACTTTTAAAAGACTTGGAATTAAAATGAATATAGATGATAACTCTATCCATATACCAAGTCAAGAACACTATGAAATTGAATCTTTTATTGATGGATCTATTATGACTATTTCAGATGCTATTTGGCCAGGATTTTCTCCAGATCTATTGAGCATAGCCTTAGTGACATCAATTCAAGCTAAAGGAACTGTTTTAATTCATCAAAAAATGTTTGAAAGTAGATTATTTTTTGTTGATAAATTAATAGATATGGGGGCTCAAATAATATTATGTGACCCGCATAGAGCTACAGTCATTGGTCTAGATAGAAAAATATCTCTTAAAGGTATTCAAATGACTTCGCCTGATATAAGAGCAGGTATTTCACTATTAATAGCAGCACTATCTGCAGATGGAGAGAGTATAATAAATAATGCTGATCAAATAGATCGAGGGTATAGTGATATTGAAAATAGACTAAAAAATATAGGTGCTCAAATCGAAAGAATTTAAAAATTATCTTTTAAATTATTTAATGAATATAGAGGACTTTCTAATATAAAAAAATCAGAAATAAAAGTAGGTATTCCTTCAATCACAGCATAACTCTGCAGTGAAACTTTAGTTTTATTTTTTGTAAGATATTCTAATTTCCAAACTGATTTTGTATCCTTAATCCTCTCAAAATTAGGATTTATTTCCATATGACCTGGAACTGAATTTAATTCAATTATAATTTCATTTTCTG
>Ga0209554_1001554_pt1 | contig 17271 bp, 17 predicted proteins | sample MarorgKNORR_S2LV_5_FD_188221 | JGI IMG/M metagenome (GOLD analysis project Ga0209554, IMG submission 188221) | Marine microbial communities from the Southern Atlantic Ocean, analyzing organic carbon cycling - Bottom_A/KNORR_S2/LV (SPAdes) (version 2) | ecosystem: Environmental > Aquatic > Marine...
AAATGACAGTTGCTGTTTGGTCTCCAGACGCAGGTATTCAAGTTAGACTAAAGGCTGAAGATCATGCTGACGTAACTCATACAGTAGAAACGGAAGCAACTACAACAGTTGCTGCAGGATGGGAAGTTTTAGAATTTGATTTTTCAAATCAGGCTGCTGGAACCGAGTCATTGTCTCATGGATTAAATAATGGATGGGTATATGATAAAGTATCGATATTCTTTAATTTTGGAGTTGACGGTCCTACAGCAGGAGAAAAAACATATTATTTTGATAATGTTGCATTTGGAAGTTTGGCATCACTTGGAGTAGATGATGTTAACTTAGTAACTGTAAAAGTGTATCCTAATCCAACAAAAGATATACTAAATATAGCTTCTCAGTTAACTATAAAAAAACTAAGTATTTATACTGTTTTAGGAAAAGAAGTAAAAAGAATAGAGATGAATAAAAAAAGCCAAAGTATAGATGTTTCAGAATTAAATTCTGGAATATATTTTGTCAGGTACTCTATAGGTAATTCTATGTTTTATCATAAATTTATTAAAGATTAACTACTGTTAAAAAGAGATTGTTGGCATCAGCTAACAGATAAAAGAGGCTATCTGAAAAGATGGTCTTTTTTGTTTTCTTTAACAAAAAAGTCCGCTTTTTTCTGCATCTTTGCTATCCATGAAAATCTATCCAATAGAAACAGGAAATTTTAAGCTAGATGGCGGCGCCATGTTTGGCGTAGTTCCTAAGTCTATTTGGCAACGAACAAACCCTGCTGATGCGAATAATTTGATTTCGATGAGCATGCGTTGTATGCTAATTGAAGATGAAGATAGGCTTACCTTGGTAGATACCGGATTGGGCTCTAAACAATCAGACAAATTTTTTGGATATTATTATTTATTCGGTGATTTTTCGTTGGATGCTTCTTTGGCTAAATTAGGTTTTCATAGAGATGATATTACCGATGTGTTTTTAACCCACTTGCATTTTGATCATTGTGGAGGATCAATTCAATGGAACGCTTCTAAAACAGGCTATGAACCGGCGTTTAAAAACGCCAAATTTTGGTCTAATGAAAATCATTGGGATTGGGCAATCAACCCAAACCCGAGAGAAAAAGCTTCCTTTTTAAAAGAGAATATCAACCCGATACAAGAAAGCGGTCAATTAAACTTTATCGGAAAGAACGCTAAAAACAACATTGGTTTTGACGTGTTGTTTATGGATGGGCATACCGAAAAACAAATGCTTCCGAAGTTGACATACCAAGATAAAACCATTGTTTTTATGGCAGATTTATTACCAACGGTTGGTCACATTCCGCTACCTTATGTCATGGGGTACGACACACGGCCACTATTGACCATTAAAGAAAAGGCAGATTTCTTAAATGAAGCAGCAGACAATGACTACTATTTGTTTTTAGAACACGATGCCTACAACGAATTGTGTACGGTACAACACACAGAAAAAGGCGTTCGATTAAAAGAAAGCCATACCTTTAAAGATATTTTTAATTAATACAACAATCAATACAGATACTTATGAGAATTTTAAAACCAATTTTTTACACAGCAGTTGTAGCCATTACTTTTGCAAGTTGTAAATCAGTGAGCAGTATTCCTGTTCCTGCAGGATACGATACGGTCGTAAGCATTACCGAGAAAAAAGCAGCTTTAACCGAAGAACAAAAAAATTCTTGGGGACATTTAGATCTTGCTACAGATTCTATTCCTGGAATGAGTATTGAAAAAGCGTATCAGTTTTTAGAAGGCAAAAAAGGCAAGATGATTGTTGTTGGAGTGGTTGATTCGGGAACAGATTTACAGCACGAAGATTTAAAAGATGTTGCTTGGATAAATCCTAAAGAGATCGCAGGTAATGGTATTGATGATGACAAAAATGGGTATATCGATGATATCAATGGGTGGAATTTCTTAGGGCCTATTTATAAAGAAAATTTAGAAGCAGAACGCATTCTTAAAAACCCAAAATTAGTTGATGAAGCTATTTATAAAGAAGTAAAAGCTGCTCATGATAAAAAGGTTGCTGGAGCAAAAAGCAGCAAACAACGATTTGGGCAAATGTTAGAAGGCGTAACAAGTGCCGATAAAGCGCTTTCTAAACATCTAAATAAAAAAGACTATACAAAAGAAGAGGTGCTAGCAATTAAAACGGAAGACGCTTCTTTGTTGGAAAGTATTGGTATTGCCAAACAAATGTTTGGATTTGGACTTTCTTCTTTAACGCAAGCGATAGAGGAGCTAACAAGCATGGTTGCAAAAAGTGACGATTTAGTAAGCGGAGATCTTTTAAAGAAAGACTATAGAGGCGTTTTGGGAGACAATCCACAAGACATTACAGATGTTGTCTATGGCGATAACAAAACAGGACATTCTGTTAAAAAAGAAGCACACGGAACTCATGTTTCTGGAATTATTGGAGCGACTAGAAATAATGACAAAGGAATGAACGGCGTAGGGAACCGAGTACGAATTATGGCCGTAAGAGCAGTTCCTGATGGAGATGAATACGACAAAGATGTTGCCTTGGCAATTCGGTATGCAGTAGATAACGGCGCCAGCGTAATCAATACAAGTTTTGGAAAAGGATATTCTCCAAACAAACAATGGGTTTGGGATGCTATCAAATATGCTGCAGAGCATGATGTGTTGATTGTAAATGCCGCTGGAAATGATGGAAAAAATATTGATGTAGAAAAAACGTATCCGAATGATTCAAAAGATTTGATCACAGAAATTTCTGACAATGTAATTACCATTGGAGCGATGAGTTCTAATTACAACGAAAAGTTACCTGCAAGTTTTTCTAATTATGGAAAAATCAATGTAGATATTTTTGCGCCAGGCGTTAAAATATATTCTACAACACCAGAAAATGGCTATGCAAAGTTTAGCGGAACATCAATGGCAGCTCCATCTACAGTAGGAGTCGCAGCGATGATTCGGTCGTATTACCCAAAATTATCAGCAAGTCAGGTAAAACATATCATCATGAATTCTGGTACTAAAATTGATTTTGAGGTGATTAAGCCAGGTTCTACATCAAGAGAAAATCCGAAAGGAGAATTGGTTCCTTTTTCTGAATTATCAGTGTCTGGAAGAGTGGTAAATGCGTACAATGCAATTCGCATGGCAGATAGAATGGTGAACGGAAAATAATGAGTTCCATCCGTTATTTTGTAATCCTGCAAGGTTTTGAAAACCTTGTAGGTATCCAACAAAAAAGCAGGACGATTTCCAAGGAACAAAATCAAGTATAAAATTTCAGTTAAAAGAACAAAACACAATGAATACAAAATTTCTAACAACACTCTCTTGTTTGCTGCTAATTTGTGTTGCTTCTATAAACGAAGTGAACGCACAAAACGGCTATTGGCAACAACATGTTGATTATACCATGGATGTAGATGTAGACGTCAACAAGTTTCAATACAAAGGGACTCAAAAATTGGTGTACACCAACAATTCTCCAGATGTATTGCGCACCGTATATTATCATTTGTACTTCAATGCGTTTCAGCCAAACAGTGAAATGGATGCTCGTTTGCAAGGTATTTCTGATCCAGATAGAAGAATGGTAACAAAAACGGGCACAAAAGAAAACCCGATTGTTAGCAGTAGAATTGCTGCCTTAAAACCGAACGAAATAGGGTTTATAAAAGTAAAATCATTAACACAAAACGGAAGATCCGTAGCATATGAAGTTGCAGGTACTGTTTTAGAAGTAAGCTTAAATGCCCCTATTCAACCAGGAGAAAAAGTTACTTTCGATATGGTTTTTGACGGGCAAGTTCCGTTACAAATACGTCGTTCAGGAAGAAACAGTAAAGAAGGTGTTGCTTTGTCAATGTCTCAGTGGTTTCCGAAGATGGCAGAATATGATTTTGAAGGATGGCAAGCACATCCATATATTGCTCGTGAATTTCAAGGAGTGTGGGGAGATTTTGACGTAACAATTCATATTGATAAAAAATATACTGTTGGAGGAACTGGAAACCTACAAAACCCACAAGAAATTGGTCATGGATATGAAGATAAATCAAAACCTCTTAAAAGACAAAGAGGAAAAAAATTAGCATGGCATTTTAAAGCACCTAACGTTCATGATTTTATGTGGGCAGCAGATCCAGCGTATGCGCATGATGTTTTAACAATGGAGAATGGTGTTGATTTACATTTTTTATATAAGAAAACATTGGAAGCTAAATACTTAGAAAACTGGAAAAATTTGCAGTTAAAAACCGCTGAGTTGATGACTTATTTCAACGAAAACATTGGTCAATATCCGTACAAGCAATACTCCGTTGTACAAGGAGGAGATGGTGGAATGGAGTATGCAATGTCTACTTTAATTACGGGGAAACGTAATTTTGGAAGTTTGGTTGGAGTTACTGCACATGAAATGGCACATACGTGGTTTCAATTTTTATTGGCAAGTAATGAAAGCACCCATTCTTGGATGGACGAAGGCTTTACATCGTATGTTTCTGGATTGGCATCAAACAAGATCTTAAAAGGCGGTGACGGAAAACCATCAGCAGGAAGTTATGGCGGCTACTTTTATGTGGTAAAAAACAATTTAGAAGAGCCTTTAACAACACATTCAGACCGCTTCAATACCAATGTTGCTTTTGGTGTAGGAAGTTATACCAAAGGAAGCATGTTCTTGACCCAATTGAATTATATTATTGGTGAAGAGAACACAAAAAAAACCATCAAAAAATATTTTAACGATTTTAAGTTTAAACACCCAACACCTAATGACATTAAAAGAACTGCAGAAAAGGTTTCAGGACTGCATTTAGGATGGTATTTAAACGAGTGGATAGAAACCATGCACACCATAGATTATGGCGTTGCATCGGTAGAAGGCGCAGAGATTACCTTAGAACGCATCGGGAAAATGCCCATGCCAATAGATGTTACGGTAACTTATATTGATGGGACCACAGAAATGTTTAACATTGCTTTGCGTATGATGAGAGGGAACAAACCAACCAAGGCTACTGTCTTAGAAGATTGGACTTGGGCACACCCAACCTATACCTTTACGGCTTCTAAAACGGTATTAGCTATTGAAATTGATGCCTCTCAGCTTATGGCAGATATTGATAGAAGTAATAATGTATATCCGAAAGCAATAGAGTAGTTGAAAAGGCAAGATCGTTATTTCATAAAAAAGGAATTGATTCTCGATACAATTTTTCTTTGCTTCGCGCTAAAAAACCACTCGAATTGACATTCGTTTTTGTTACTGGTTGTTTGTCGTTGGTTTTTGCACAACTGTTTACTGAAAACTGGATTCCCGCCTGCGCGGGAATGACAAACGCTTTTATTTTTCAACGTTTTCGATAAAGCTATCGATATTGAGTTTGTCTTTTGGGATAAATCCTTTTAGAAGTAAAGCAACTCCGAAGATGATTAGCATAATTCCCATGGTTTTTTTAATTTTATAAATAACAGCGGGTGTCAAGTTGCTTTTTAGTTTTTTTGCTAAAAAGATCTTTCCCAGGTCGGTCACAAAATAACTACAAAGAATTGTCGTAAAATACCAAAAGATATGTGTTGGGTTCATGTCTAACGTTGGGCCAATTACTACAATTAAGCCAAGCCAAAACCCGAGCACACCAATATTGATAAAGTTTAGAAAAAACCCTTTTAAGAGCAGTTTTAGGTAGTTATTGTTTACAGGAATGCGAATCAGTGGTTCTTCGGCTTCTTTTTTACTGGTCTTATCAAAATAGGTAATTAGCCCATAAATGACAAGAATCAATCCGCCAATAAAAAACAAGCGAGGATCGTCTTTAATTTTCTCTAATAAGTGTCTACTTCCTAAATAGGCAATGACAATAAAAGCGATGTCTCCTAAAACAACACCGACATTAAAAACAATTGCTGCTCTGGCGCCTTTTAAAATACTGGTTTGAATCAACATGAAAAACACAGGTCCAATCATAAAAGAGAGGAAGAACCCTAAAAAGACAGCATTTTTTATATCGTAAAAATCCATAAAGGTGGTTAAAAAACTAAAATTGATTTTTATACATTGTCAAAATCGATGGTGATTTTTGAGGTTGTTGGATGTGCTTGACAGGTTAAAATAAAACCCTCTTCCAATTCGTCATCCGTTAAAATAGTGTTTTTGCTCATGATGGCTTTTCCTTCTGTAACCTTCGCAATACAGGTACTGCAAACACCACCTTGACATGAATACGGAGCGTCTAATTGATGGCGTAAAGAAGCCGCCAAAATATTGTCTGTTTTTTCCATGGTAAACGTAGTTTCTTCATCGTCTAGCAACACGGTAATTTCTGATTTTCCATCCGGAATATCGATGCCATTATCGGTATCAGAAGCGGTAAACAGCTCAAAATAAATAGCCTCTTCATTCATGCCATTTTCTTGTAATGTTTCAGAAACGGTCTGGATCATGGCTTCTGGACCACATAAAAAAGCAGCATCAAAAGAAAGGTCATTATGAATGTTTTTGACAAATAAATTGGTGCGTTCTTTATTGATTCTTCCAAATTCACTGTCGCTTCTTAGCTCTTTACTAAACACGTAATGCAAGTTAAATTGACTCGTGTATTTTTCAGAAAGCGCGTCTAGTTCATTTTTAAAAATAGTGCTTTCGGCAGATTTATTTCCGTACACCAATGTAAATGTTGAGGAAGGCTCGTTTTCTAATACTACTTTTACCATAGAGATCACGGGCGTAATTCCGCTACCTGCTGCAAAAGCAATATAATTTTTAGAGGCTACAGGCGCTAGCATAAATTTACCCTCAGGTTCTGCAACTTCAAGGACGTCGCCTTCTTTTAATTTGCTTGTTGCAAAGATCGAAAAGAACCCTTTTTCTACAGATTTTATAGCAACTTTTAGTTGATTGCTATTGGGAGATGCACAAATAGAATAGGCTCTACGTACTTCTGTTTCATCCAATTCTTTTTTGATGGTGATGTATTGCCCAGCAACAAAAGAAAATTGTTCTTTTAAGTCTGCAGGAATCTCAAACAAAATAGAAACGGCGTCTGGCGTTTCTTTGATGATCTGTTGAATGGTTAATTTATGAAATGTAGACATTAAGTAAATTTAAAGATGCAAAAATAAGAAACAAATAACGATTCTTTCGTTAGAGTTTTGATAAAATAACACCTTAAGGAGCTGTTAAACAATAACTCATTCATTTTGACATGTTATTTTGCCCTTATTTTCCGTTAAAAAATAGAACCGTAACTAAGGTTATGCTTAGATTTTATGTCTAAAATAAAAACAAAATTCCTGTGTCAAATTTGAAGAACTTAGTATTTAATAGACCCTAAGATTCTTATACATAAGAAAATTATGCATACATTTGCTGTGAGTCGCACACATAAAGATGCTGTCATGAGAGGTGGGATTTAGCAAATAAACAGTTACACGATTATATAGCAATACCATGGGAAATCAAAAATTATACAAAGGCTCTTTACAGACCATTATTTTAAAATTGTTGGGAGAGCACGACAAAATGTATGGGTATGAGATTACGCAAAAGGTAAAAGAACTCACCAAAGGAGAGCTGCAAATTACTGAAGGAGCGTTGTATCCGGCATTGCACAAGTTAGAAGCAGAAGGAATGCTCGATGTTGAGGTTGCAAAAGTAGGCAACCGTTTGCGAAAGTATTACAAACTTACGGAGCAAGGCACTAAAGAAACGGTGAACAGACTGGCAGAAATGCAAGAGTTTTTAAGAACCATGCAGCACTTGGTAAACCCTAAATTTAGTTTAGAATAAAAAAGACCTATGAAACTAACCGAAAACCAGATAGAAAAGCTCTACAAATTCACAAGAGAACATTTTGTAGAACACTATGATGTACAAGCCGAGTTGGTAGATCATTTGGCAAATGATATAGAAAACATTTGGGCAACACAACCACAAGTATCTTTTGAAAAAGCACGAGACCTTTCGTTTAAAAAGTTTGGTGTTTTTGGTTTTATGGATGTTATTACAGAAAAGCAAAAAGCAATGCAGAAAAAATATTGGAAAATTCTCTGGCGTTTTACAAAAGAATGGTTTGAATTGCCAAAAATTCTCACAACAGCCGTTGTTTTTCTATTATTCTTTAGTGTCTTACAAAGCGGTTTTGCTTATGAAATTCTTTTAGCATCCTTTATAGCCTTAATGGCTTTTGAGCTTTTTTATGTTGCTACATTTGTACTTCCTCAAAAAGCAACAGAACTATTAGAAGAAACCTATCCCGAATATAAAATTTCCTAAAGCAGTGTAACAAAAGGCATCAACGAGACACTAATTGTACAGGTATATATATGAACAGTTCACTAATTTATACAACACCAACCAAATGATTCGACATTTTTTAAGACTAGAATGGAAACAATATTTCCGTTCGGCATATTGGCAAAAAGGCATTGCATTGAAAATTATACTGGGCTTTTTCGCCTTGTATATGATGCTCACTTTTTCAGCAATGGGCTTTTTTGCTTTCAAAGCATTGAAAAAGTTTTTCCCAGAATCTGACCCCTTGCAGATTGTAAATTCGTATTTGATTTTTGCAATTGTTGCGGATTTAATTTTCCGATATATGATGCAAAAAATGCCCATTATGAATATCAAGCCACTGCTTATTTTACCCATTCAAAAAAGCAAATTAGTGCATTATGTATTGGGCAAATCGGCATTCTCGTTTTTTAATGTCATGAGTTTGTTTTTCTACATTCCGTTTTCTATTGTTTTAATTGGCGAAGGCTATGATACAAATGGAATTTTTGCATGGCTTTTTTCAATGATCTTGATCATTCAATCTGTTAATTTTTTAAACTTTTTAATCAATAAAAATAACAAAGCATTTTGGACTTTAGTTGTGGTATTACTAGGCGGATTTGCGTTGAAATATTTCAATTTGTTTGATCTAAGTGCAATGAGTCAAACGCTGTTTGATGGCATTGTTGCGGATCCAATTATGGCCATCATTCCGTTGGGAACTTTACTTCTTTTATACCGTATAAACTACAAACAATTAAAAAGCCAAGTCTATTTAGATGCTGCGGTTTCTGTAAAAGTAAAAAAAGCCAACACGGCTGATCTCTCTTGGGCAAATAAATTTGGAGATATGGCACCATTTATTAAAAATGAGATTCGGTTGATTTGGAGAAATAAAAGGACGAAAACAGTCTTTTTAATGTCTTTTATCTTTCTTTTTTATGGATTGATTTTTTTTACAAATCCTATGTACGAAGAAAAAATGCCCACGTTTTTAATTTTTGCATCCTTATTTATTACTGGAGGCTTCGTTATTAATTACGGACAGTTTATTCCCGCTTGGGAAAGTTCGTATTATAGCATGTTAATGACCCAAAATTTACGCTATAGAAAGTACCTAGAATCGAAATGGTACTTAATGAGTGTAATAACAGCCGTTTTATTCTTTTTAAGTACTCCATATCTATATTTTGGACTTGATAAGTTTTTAATGATTGCTGCAGGAGCAATTTTCAACATCGGCTTTAACACCTTGTTTTTATTATATGCGGGTTCGTTTAATAGAAAAAAAATTGATTTAAATGCTAGTGGTCTTGGAAATATGCAAGGAACAAGTGCCACTCAGTTTTTAATTATCATTCCAATAATGGGGCTTCCAATGTTGTTGTTTTGGGGATTTAGTTCACTTTTTAATTTTAATGCAGGAATTATTTCCATTGCCATTGTTGGAATTTTAGGAATCGCCTTTAAAAATTATTTTATGGGCTTGATAGAAAAAAAGTACATCAAAGACAAGTATGTCACAATTCACGCATTTAGTCAAACAACATAATCAACACAATTTCAAATCACAACATAATGATCACATCAACACATATTTCAAAAACATACGGCAACATACAAGTATTAAATATTGAAGACTTGACAATTCCGAAAGGACAAAGTTTTGGTTTGGTAGGAAATAACGGCGCTGGAAAAACTACGTTTTTCAATATTCTGTTAGATTTAATTAGACCCACAACAGGAGAAATTATCAACCATGAAATTGCTGTTAGCAAAAGCGAAGAATGGAAAACATTTACAGGTTCTTTTATCGATGAAAGTTTTTTAATTGGCTATTTAACTCCTGAAGAATATTTTTACTTTATTGGAGATTTACGCGGAATGAATACGGCCGATGTAGATACTTTTTTACAGCCTTTTGAAGAAATTTTTAATGAAGAGATTTTAGGGAAGAAGAAATTTTTAAGAGATTTAAGCAAAGGAAATCAGAAAAAAGCAGGAATTGTTGCCGCATTAATGGGCAATCCACAAGTAATTGTTTTAGACGAACCTTTTGCGAATTTAGATCCAACCACACAAATCCGATTAAAGAAAATGCTAAAATCTTTGACAGAAGACAAAGAAGTAACTGTATTAATTTCGAGCCATGATTTAAGTCATATTACCGAAGTTTGTGAGCGCATTGTTGTCTTAGAAAAAGGGAACGTGGTAAAAGACCTCAACACTTCAGAAGAAACATTGACAGAATTAGAGAGCTATTTTTCAGCATAAAGAAATAATTCTTATTTTTACGGGCTCTTATCAACAATATTTTTTAATAAAAAATGTTGTTGATAAGAGCTTTTATGTAGTTCCGACATAAATCTCGGGGTAGGCTTATCATCAAGTTAAAGGTTAAAACCCTGCAATATCAGTGTAGTTACTTTTGTTTCTATAAATTTTGTCATTCCTGCCTCTGCCTACGGCAGATAAATTCGCGGGAATGACAGGTAGTTTTAAAATTCACAGTGGTTTATTTTATGAAAAAAAGCATTAAAATTGGAATTTTCTTAGTCATTACAGCAGCAATATTGGCTTCTTGTAGTGTAAAAAAAGACACCCTTGTTTCAAGAAAATTTCAGGCTTTTACAACAAAGTACAATGTGTTGTATAACGGAAATGTCGCTTTTCAAGAAGGCATTGAAGAAATACAAGAAAAACACAAAGACAATTTTTGGAAACAATTGTTTATTGAGCCAATTACTTTTGATAAACAGCAAATAGATCTTCCTACATTTAACGGAAAAGACGCAAGGAAAGAGACGTTAACTACTTTTGAAAAAGCAGAAGAAAAGGCTGTAAAAGCAATCCAAAAGCATTCCATGAATTTTTATGGAAGAGAAAAGAACACTCAAATTGACGAGGCTTTTTTACTGTTAGGGAAATCGAGATATTACACCCAACGGTTTATTCCAGCAATTGAGGCTTTTAATTATATCATTATCAATTATCCATATGCAAATGTAATAGGCGAAACTCGCATTTGGAGAGCCAAAACAAACATTCGATTAGACAATGAAGAGTTGGCGATAGAATCGTTAAAAATTGTACTGAGCAATACTGAAATTTCTGAGTCGATAAAAGAACAAGCTCACACGGCATTGGCAATGGCCTATGTAAAAACAGATAGCATACAGAATGCTATTGAGCAGTTAAAGAATGCTACACAAACACATGAAGACGTTGTACAAACATCGAGAAATCTATTTATTTTAGGACAGATTTATGTTTCAGAAAATAAAAAAGATTCTGCTGCTATTGTGTTTCAAAAATTAGCAAATTTTAAAAAAGCACCCTATAAATTTAGAATTCACTCAACCATTCAATTTGCAAAAATGGCTTCAAGTGATTCTCTTGCAAGCGATTTGATTGTAAAATTTCAAAAACTGATAAAAAATAGAGATAACAAGAAATATATAGACGCATTGTATTATCAAATAGGGCGTTTAGAAGCGCAAAGAGATAGTACCGATAAAGCAATTGTAAATTATCAAAAATCATTACATGTTGTAGGTGGAGACGTGTATCAGAAAACATTTTCCTACGAAAAATTGGGCGACATCTTTTTTGATAAAGCAAACTTTGTATTGGCAAGTTCTTATTATGATAGCGTTGTACAAATTTCTAAAGAAGGCAGTGAAATTAGAATCAGAAAAATTAAACGAAAGCATAGGAGTTTAGCGGGATTAATCCGTTTTGAAAACGTGTTAAAAACAACCGATAGTGTTTTGACGATTGCTGCAATGAGTGAAGAAAATCAGCAAATATTTTTTAAAAACCATATCAAAAAACTTCAAAAAGCAGCCAAAGAAAAAGCGCAACAGCAACTGAATGCTTTGTCTTTTGGAAGTTCTTTTGGCGGAGGTAGCTCAAAACAAGCAAGCAATAAAGGAAAATGGTATTTTTACAATACACAATTGTTAAATTACGGAAAGGCCGAATTTTTAAAAATTTGGGGAAACAGGCGACTGGAAGATAACTGGAGAATTTCTGAAAAACCACAACTCGCAATAACTAAAGATTCTGTAAAATCAGTAGAAGTGAAGTTGGCAACATATGAGTTGTCTACCTATTTAAACACATTTCCAAAAACAACAGCAACCATAGATTCTTTAACGCTTGATAGAAATGACGCATTGTATCAAACAGGGTTGATTTATAAAGAACAGTTTAAAAACAGCACATTGGCGATTGATCGATTTGAAAGACTGTTAACTCTCAATCCCGAAAAAAACAGTGTTTTAGCAATTCATTATCATTTGTATCAGCTGTTCAATGCGTTGAAAAACAAGAAAGCGAATCTTTATAAACAAGTCATTATTGAGCAGTATCCAGCTTCTAAATACGCGCAAATAATTCAGAATCCAACCATCAAATTTACAAAGGAATCGATTGGAGAGTTAGAGGCTATATATAAAGAAATGTACTATTTATATAAGGAACATAAATACATAAGTGTGGTGGAACAGATCACGGAATTAAGCCTAATAATTCAACAGTCAAAATTAATTGCTAAATTTGAACTCTTAAAAGTATTGGCAATAGGAAAATACCAACCAAAAGAGGCATACAAAAAAGCGCTAGAGTTTGTGTTCTTAAATTATGGAAACACAGAAGAAGGAAAACGAGCAAGAGAAATAGCAAGACAATTAAATTAAAGAGAACCCCGTATGTTTAGTAAAGAAAATAACATGTCAAAAGCAACAACAATGGAAAGAAATATCTTAGCAAAAAACACCACCATAGTTGGTGACCTTAGTTCTGAAGGAGATTTTAGAATTGATGGAACGTTAGAAGGAACGTTGACAACAAAAGGAAGAGTAATTATTGGACAAGATGGTGCGGTAAAAGGAACTGTTCATTGTGAGAATGCGGATATTGAAGGAAATTTTTCTGGAGATTTAAAAGTAAACACCATGTTAACAATTAAAGCTACCGCAAACATTTCTGGCGATGTGGTTATCGGAAAACTATCTGTAGAACCGGGAGCTTCTTTTAATGCGACTTGTAGCATGAAAGGAGCAATTAAAGAGTTGAATTATAATGAACAAACTTCAGCAGCCGAAAAAACCGCTTAATAAATTTGTTCGACTCACTGGAGTTGGATTACAAATGGGAATTACCATTTATGTAGCAGCATATGTTGGTAAAAAATTAGATGCTTACTATGGGCTTGAAAAAAAGTACTTTACACTAACCTTAGTTATTCTTGGATTTCTTGCCTCACTTTGGAGCTTACTAGTACAATTAAAAAAAATAAATGAAGAAGATAAATAACGCTCGAAAAATAGCAATATATTTTTTCTTACAACTTGTGTTTGGATTGGGAATTGTTTTTTTAGTACATCTTTTTTCCCTTAACTCTAATCACTTGCCACTTTTTAATGATAAGATTATAGTTGCTTATACAACCAACCTTTTGTTGGCGGTTATTATTTTTTTAAGTCTCTTTTTTTTAAGAAAAAAATACAACGATCAATTGGGTTTTCTATTTTTGTTTGGTAGTTTTTTAAAATTTGCTGTCTTTTTTATCTTTTTTTCTCCAGCATATAAAGCAGATGGAAATATCTCAAGATTAGAGTTTTTTGCATTTTTTGTGCCCTATGTAATTTGCCTAGTTATAGAGACAGTTTTCCTAATTAAGCTCTTGAATTTACCTGAAAAAGAAGTCTAGATTTCTAACCTTTTTTCGGATTAAAAATAAACCTCTAAATTGTTTTTCTTTTTAAGAGAAAGACCCTACCTTTGCCCCGATTTTTAAGACACTATTATCTGAGTGATATGCGAAGAAATTTTTTAATGAAAAAGATTACATTATTACTATTTTTAGTTTCGTTTGTTTCTGTGGCTCAACACGATGAGACTGCAGTAGCAGAGACTACGTCAAAAGACAAAGGAATAAAAGAACAAGTAAAAGAGTTCATAGATCATCACTTACAAGACTCTTATAGTTTTGATTTCTTTTCGATGACAAATGATGCAGGAGAAATTACGCATTATAGTCTTCCGTTACCTGTAATATTATGGGACAATGGATTGAAAGTCTTCTCTTCTTCTAAATTTCATCATGGAGAAACCGTTGCAGAGGTTTCTGGAAACTACTATACATTATATCACAGTAAAATTTATAAAACAGATGCGTCAGGAACAATCAACTATGATGAATATCACCACGCAACAAATGTAAAGCCTTTAGATTTTTCATTTACAAAAGCAATTACCTTTGTGTTTTTAGTAGCATTACTTATGTTTTTCATGTTTAGAAAAATGGCTAAAAATTATGAAAAGAATGCATTGCCAAAAGGAATGGGACGTTTGTTAGAGCCAATCATCTTATATATTAGAGACGATATTGCCATTCCGAATATTGGTGAAAAACATTACAAAAGATATATGAGTTATTTATTAACCATATTTTTCTTTGTGTGGATTATCAACTTATTAGGATTAACACCATTAGGAGTGAACGTAACAAATAATATTGCGATTACTTTTTCATTGGCAATCATGACCTATTTAATTACCACATTTACAGCAAATAAAAACTATTGGAAGCATATTTTCTGGATGCCAGGAGTTCCTGCTCCAATGAAAATTATTTTGGCACCTATAGAATTGCTAGGAACGTTTATCAAGCCTTTTGCGCTAATGATTCGTTTGTATGCAAACATTACTGCAGGCCACATTGTATTAATGAGTATCATAGGAATGATGTTTGTTTTTCATAATTGGATTGGAAGCTCATTATCATTTGTGTTGGCATTTGTATTGTCGTTGTTAGAATTATTGGTAGCGGCATTACAAGCGTATATATTTACAATGTTATCGTCATTGTATTTTGGGGCAGCGGTTGAAGAACATGAAGATCATTAAAGTAGAATTTTTTTAATTTTTAATTATATATATTATGGAAGGATTAAATTACGTAGGAGCAGGATTGATAGTAATTGGTGCTGGTATTGGTATTGGTAGAATTGGTGGTTCAGCAATGGACGCTATTGCACGTCAACCAGAAGCTACAGGTAAAATTCAAACAGCAATGTTAATTGCAGCTGCCTTAATTGAAGGTATTGGATTTGCAGCGTTATTCGCAGCCTAAAACATTCAACAAAAGCTATAACGGTTGGTTATAGCTTTTGTTTACAATTAAAAAAACAAGATAATTAATATAGTATGGATAAGTTAATAAATGATTTTTCTTTTGGAACCTTTTTTTGGATGTCGGTTCTTTTTCTTGGATTACTGTTCTTATTAAAAAAGTTTGCATGGAAACCTATTTTAGACGCTGTTAATGACAGAGAAGAGGGGATTTTAAAAGCCTTAGCATCTGCTGAAGAAGCTAAGAAAGAAATGCAAAATCTAACGGCTGATAATGCTAATTTATTGAAAGAAGCAAGAGCAGAAAGAGACGGTATGATGAAAGAAGCTCGTGAAATCAAAGAATCTATGATTTCGGAAGCAAAAGAAGAGGCAAAAGAGCAAGCAGCTAAAATGATTGAAAATGCAGTAGTTGCAATTGATCAAGAAAAGCAAGCAGCTTTGGCGCATTTAAAGAAAGAAGTAGCAGAATTGTCTATCAGTATTGCAGAAGCAGTTGTTAAGAAAGAATTGTCTTCACAAGATGAGCAAATCAAATTGGTAGAAGGAATGCTTAAAGACGTTACCTTAAACTAAACAGGTTTATGAAAGGAACAAGAGCAGCATTACGATATGCAAGAGCTATTTTAAATCTAGCAAAAGAATCAGGATTAGAATCAGAAGTAAATGCAGATATGCAACTGATTTCCGCAACCATTTCTGAAAGTAGTGAATTGCAAATCATGTTAAAAAGCCCAGTAATTAAAGCGTCTGATAAAAGGAACGTTTTAAAGGCTCTTTTTGCAGATAAAGTAAACAGCATTTCATTAGGCTTGTTTAACTTATTAGAAGAAAATAAGCGAATGGTGCTATTAGCACCTATCGCATCACGATACACAATTATTTACGATTACTTAAAAAGCAAGCATGTTGCTATTGTAACTACAGCAGTTCCTTTAACAACCGAATTGGAAGAAAAAGTATTGAGCAAAATAGTTGAATTGACTGGGAATCAAACCAGTATAGAAAACAGAGTAGATCCCTCTATTTTAGGAGGATTTATTATCCGTATTGGAGACTTGCAATACGATGCAAGTATTTCTAATAATTTTAACGATTTAAGAAGAGAATTTGACGACAGTCATTACATTCCACAAATTTAAGCATACATCAAACTAGAAAAGATGGCAACAATTAAACCCGCTGAAGTATCAGCAATTTTAAAGCAACAATTAACAAATTTCGAAGCAAAAGCTTCGTTAAACGAAGTAGGAACCGTTTTACAAGTAGGTGACGGTATTGCTCGTGTTTACGGTTTATCGAACGTACAATATGGTGAGTTAGTAGAATTCGACGGAGGATTAGAAGGAATTGTATTGAACTTAGAAGAAGACAACGTAGGTGTTGTACTTTTAGGAGCTTCTACTGCTATTAGAGAAGGTTCTGTTGTAAAACGTACGGAACGTATTGCTTCTTTAAGAACTGGAGAAGGAATTGTTGGACGTGTGGTAAACACGTTGGGTGTTCCAATTGACGGTAAAGGTCCTATTGAAGGAAAAACATATGAAATGCCTTTAGAGCGTAAAGCGCCAGGGGTTATTTTTCGTGAGCCAGTAACAGAGCCATTACAAACTGGAATTAAAGCAATTGACGCCATGATTCCTGTTGGACGTGGACAACGTGAGTTGATTATTGGTGACCGTCAAACAGGTAAATCTACCGTTGCAATTGACACCATTTTAAATCAAAAAGAATTTTACGATGCTGGAAATCCAGTATATTGTATCTATGTTGCTATTGGTCAAAAAGCATCTACGGTTGCTGCCATTGCAAACATGTTAGAAGAAAAAGGAGCATTAGCATACA
>Ga0209554_1001556_pt1 | contig 17262 bp, 15 predicted proteins | sample MarorgKNORR_S2LV_5_FD_188221 | JGI IMG/M metagenome (GOLD analysis project Ga0209554, IMG submission 188221) | Marine microbial communities from the Southern Atlantic Ocean, analyzing organic carbon cycling - Bottom_A/KNORR_S2/LV (SPAdes) (version 2) | ecosystem: Environmental > Aquatic > Marine...
CCTGAACGTTTGCAACCGCTATGGCGCGTATCGGGCGCCCGCCCTAACTGACGTTAACGTCGTCTCCAACGTTCACCGTGCCGTCAAACAGCGGTGTCACGAAGAGGCCGCGTTGGCCCTCGATCTTCTCCCGTAGTCCTGGCCGGATGTGGTCCATGTTCTCGCACGGATCGCACAGTTCACCGATCTTGAACTCCAGTCCGTCGCCCACCTTCAGGGTCTGACCCTTCTTGAGGCCGAAGAGCGACACGCCTTCTACGGTGATGTTCTCCCGGAGCTGACCGGGTCCCACCTCCAGTATGTCCATGATGGCCTTGTCCATCATCAGGATCTGGCGTGTGCTTCCGGCCTTTGAATGCCGGTCCCCGACCAGACCCTCGCCGGCCTTTACCTCTGCACTCTCGACGACGCTCATCGGCTGTCGGCGTGCGACGTTCAGGCGGATGTCGACAATTTTCCCGGTGCTTGAGTCGCTCATGGCAAGGCCTCCGACGGTGGATGTTCTGCTGCGGCGTTCGTAACTTGACTCGTAACTTGGCGCATTGGTTACGGAGGAGGCTAGCAGCATCGGCCCTCCCGTCAACGTTATTGTCAGGATTACGAGGCAAACGACACGGCTTCCTCACTTGCGGCTCAATCAACCGCCATCCAGATACACTCGGTATGTGGCCAACCAACGGATCGTCGCCGACCTCCACCTCCACTCCCGATACTCGATGGCGACGAGCCGCGCCCTCGACCTGACGACGCTCTCTGGGGCGGCGGAACGCAAGGGCGTCCAGCTACTCTCGGCGGCCGATTTCACACACCCGGAGTGGCGATGTGAGATTGGTGAGAAGCTGGTCGATGATGGCTCCGGCCTGTTTCAGTTGAAGGTCGCACACCCGGACGCGCCCCGCTTCGTTCTGGGAATTGAAGTCAGTTGCGTGTGGCGAGATCCACCGATCACGGGCCGTGGCCGACGGGTCCACTTGTTGCTGTTCGCTCCCGATTTCGCAGCGGTTGACGCGCTTATCAGCCGTTTTGAGCCACATGGAGCACTCGCATCCGATGGCCGTCCGCTGCTGAAGTTATCGGTACACGACGTTGCGGACCTTGTGATGGACGCGGATGAACGCTGTGAAATCATCCCGGCGCACGTGTGGACGCCCTGGTACGGCGTCTATGGGTCGAAATCCGGATTCGATTCGCTCGAAGAGGCGTTCGGTGAGCACGCCGGCCGCATCCACGCCATCGAGACTGGACTCTCAAGCGACCCGGAGATGAACTGGGCGTTGCCAGAGCTGGCAAACCGGGCGCTGGTGTCTTTCTCAGACGCCCACTCTGCCGCCAACGTCGGGCGTGAGGTCACCGAGTTCGAGATGGAGCCAACTTACGATGGGCTGATGGCCGCCATCGCAACGCAGTCGATAGCCGAGACCATCGAGTTCTTCCTGGAGAACGGCAAGTACCACCTGGACGGCCACAGATCTTGCGGAATTCGGCTAACTCCCTCGGAAAGCGCAGAGCTAGACGGTAAGTGCCCGACGTGCGGCAAATCGCTCACCCTCGGTGTGTTGAATCGGATCGAGTCGCTCTCGGGCGAAGCCCAAACAAGCCAGGCAAACAGCGATGGGCTGGTGCGAAGCTCTGGAAATCGACCACCGTTCCGCCGCCTGGTTCCGCTGCGTGATCTCGTAGCCGCGGTTGAGGGAGTTGGCAACAACACAAAAATCGTAGGTCGGGCGGTCGACATTCTGATAGAGCACTGCGGTTCGGAGCTATTCGTTTTGATAAATGCGACCTCACGGGAACTTCAAAACGCCGCGACCGACGAAATCGCGGCCGCCATCATATCTGTGCGACAAGGCGATCTGGAGATCGAACCCGGCTACGACGGCATCTACGGCGTGGTGTCGACGATTACTGATTAATCTGGCTTAAATTACGTTCATTCCCGCAAGCCGCGTCGCGAAACGCCAACTCCGATGTACGATTACGCGCGTCACGACCGGAATCCCTAAATCCCTGTATTTTCTGGAAACCAATCGGGATCTGGCCTGAGGAGGAAATGTCCTTGATCGACCTTACCGACGAGATGAAGACGGCTATGGACAATGCGCTTGCCGACAAAGCGCCCTGCATCCTCGCCACGGCATCGGCGGACGGGAAGCCGGGAATTGGATACCGAGGCAGCATGATGGCCTTCGATGGCCAGAACCTGGCTTACTGGGAGCGCACCAAGCGAGGCGGTTTGAGCAACATTCAATCCAGCCCGTACGTGATTGTGATGTACCGGAACCCGGCGACGCGGCAGGCCTGGAAATTCTTTGGCAAGACCACGGTTCACGAGACAGGCGACATTCGCGAAGCTGTGAAAGCGCGAACCGTCCAGGCTGAGATTGACAGAGACCAGGACGGAACCGGCTTTGCCGTCATGGTGGAGTTGGAGCGCGTCGAGACGATGGCCGGCGAAGTTCTCATGTCCAAAGACTGAACTTCTCGAATAACTTGTCTGACAGCGAGATCATATTCCTTGGCACCGGCACGTCTGAAGGCGTGCCGCGTGTCAGTTGCCTGACGCGCCAGCCGCAAACCTGCAAGGTGTGCCCGGACGCGGTCTTGCCCGGCTCGCACAACCGACGTCGCAACACGTCGTTGTTGATTCGTTATCGGTCACCGGACGGCGCGCAGAAGAACGTTGTGATCGATGTAGGCAAGTTTTTCTATCACTCGGCGATCGAGTGGTTCCCGAAGATTGGTGTGACGTCGTTGGACGGCGTGATCCTCACGCACCAGCACGCCGACGCTATTGGCGGGCTTGACGATCTCCGTGACTGGACGAACAACGTCCAGCAGGCGATCCCGCTCTACCTGCGTCAGTCCGAAATGGTTCACGTTGCACGGGCGTTCTACTGGCTCGTAGACACAAGCCTGGCTTCGCCCGGTGGAGTATCAAAACTCGACTTTCAGATCATCGACGAGCAGCCGTTTGACGTGTTCGGACTTACCGTCACCCCATTACCGGTCGATCACGGCCCACGCACCACCGCATTTGGCTATCGGTTCGGCGATGTCGTGTACGTATCGGATGCTTCCGGCATTCCAGATTCCACGGCAGAGTTGATGCAAGGCGCGGAAATTATGGTGATGGACGCGTTGCGGCCGGCACGCTCTCACGGCTCCCACTTCGTTCTCGACGAAGCGCTGGAGCAACTACGCCGCTTCCGGCCAGAACGGGCGCTGCTAGTAGACATGACGCACGACTTCGATCATGAGCCGACAAACATCGAACTTGCGAAGCTCAAAGAGTCAGAAGGCCTGGACGTACAACTCGCCTACGACGGCCAGCGAGTGGCGGTCGATCTATAAACGTTCGCCCTCTAGAACTCGAACTCGGTGCCTACGCCGCTCTCTACCGCCAGGTCGTACACCAGCCGGGCGCAAGACAGATCCTGGATGGCGAGGCCCACGCTCTTGAACAGAGTCACCTCTTCATCGTTCTCACGACCGACCGTCGTGCCATTAACAACCGCCCCTAGCTCGCCGTGGATCTGGTCTGCCGAGTAATCGCCTTCCTGGATTGGGATCATGATGTCCCCGGCCTCAAGCAGGCATGCCTGAGTCTGGTCGCAGATCACCTTCGCCCGCTGTATGGACGCCGTGTCCAGTTCTCTTAGGGCGGGCGCGTGTGATCCGACCGAGTTGATGTGCGCTCCGGACTTCCACCAGCTTACTTCAACGATCGGGTTTGGGGCGGTGGTCGCAAGCGCAACGATGTCTGACTCGGCCAGCAACTCCTGCGTGCTGCTTGCGAGTCGAACCTCGACGCCGGTCTCTTCCGTGAGGGATTCCGCGAACGCTCGGCGCTTCTCGTCAGGGTCGAGCGAGAACGCAAGAATCGTCTCAAGGTCTCGTGCCGCTGCCATCCCGGTGACCTGCGTGTACGCCTGAACACCCGTGCCCAGAATGCCGGCCACCGTGGAATTCGCCCGTGACAGATGTTTCGTTGCCACACCCGTCACTGCGCCGGTGCGGACCGCCGTCAGGAAGCCGCCGTCCATGACCGCAAGGGTCTTACCGGTCTGATTGTCCTGGACGATGATCGTGGCCAGGGTCGTCGGCAGATCGTACTTCTCGGGATTGCCCTTGTAGACCGTGACCGCCTTGACGCCGAGAGCTCCGGACGATCCCAGGTACGCCGGCATGTAGGCGATCCATCCTCCGACCTCGTCGTCGGTTATGACCGTGCGGTCTGGCATCTCTGCGGTGCCATTTGCGAGCTCCGAGAATGCGCCTTCAACCACGTCGATCGCTTTTGACATGGGGAGTAGCTGTTGGACGTCGGAGCGCGATAGCAGAAGTGCCACGTTGAGCCTCAAAAAAAACTGAACTAAGTGCCGAGAGGTCCCGGCAAGCGGGCCTTCAGCGTAAGGCAGCGAATTATACCGTTGACTACCGATGTGACCGGACAAGTCATTGACGGGAACGATGTAATACGTTCTTTCGGCCCTTTGGGGTGGGTACGTATAACCTGTACATTCAACTGGGCCGCGCTCGTGTTGTACTTGACCATTCTTCACCTCGTGCGTCTTGCCCGACGCAATCACACAGGTAGAGCCAGCGATGACGACTCAGACTCATCGGGATGAGGTTCTGAAAGCGATGACAGTGCTGACACTCCGAAATCAGATTCGGTGATTACTGAAAGTGTGTCTTAACCAACTGCGGCGTCGCCCGGAATTCACTGGGCGACGCCCGCCGCGAGGCACTGGTTTCCCGAATCAAACCCGCGAAAACCATCCGTCTCGTACATTGGTACGCGACATTGATGTATTCACTCGGCCTCACAATTTACCGGAAGCGTTGGACGGTCCTCGCGTTCTGGGCGGTACTGCTACTTATCGCCCTCCCGCTTGCCCCTCGGGCCACCAACGCATTGAAGCCGGGCGGATTCTCTAACGACAGCCTCCCGTCGGCTCAAGCTCGTGCCGTATTTCGGGACAAGCTCGACCTGACCCCGATGTCGTTCGAGTTGATTTTCCGGAGCGAAACCTACGGCGCGTACGAAGACGGGTTTACAGGTGATCTTCAGGCCGCACTTGCTCAAATAGGCGCACGCCCGGAAGTAACAAGAATTATCACGCACCTGGATGATCCTGCCCGGGTCTCTCCCGACGGCCTTTCGGTACACGTCACGATCGGGCTAAACCTCGATCTTGAGGACGCCCGGGAGTTTCTGGAAACGGCCCGGCCACTGATTGACCCCGGGGACCTGGAACTGACCTTCACCGGGGGTCCGCCGCTCTACGCCGACATCAGTCTCAGCAGCGAACGGGATGTCCGAAGGGCGGAGATACTGGCCTTCCCGCTGTCGACCATCGCACTACTACTGGTGTTCGGCACGCTCATCGCTGCATTCCTTCCTGCAACCGTAGGTGGAGTTGGGGTGGTGCTGGCGCTCGCTGCTGTGGCGCTCATCTCACGCGGTGTGGACATGTCCGTATTCGTACTGAACATCGTCACGTTGCTCGGAATCGGGCTTGGCATCGACTACTCACTCTTCTTTACGAGCCGATTCCGAGAGCAGCTGGCGGCCGGCGACTCGGTGGAGCAGGCGGTCGCCACGGCGCAGGCAACGGCCGGCACTGCGATTCTCTTTTCCGGAGTGACAAGTCTCATCGGTCTCGCCAGCCTGACGGCTTTTGAGTTCATGATGTTGCGGTCCGTGGGCATCGGGGCGGTCATCGTTATCACCGCCGCCATATTCGCCGCCCTCACGCTAATGCCGGCGGTGCTGGGCATCCTGGGACCGAGAATTAACGCTTTCCGGGTCATACCGCCATTCCTGAGTCGCACCGATCGTGACATGTGGGGGACTCTGTCGCGCTGGGTGATGGCGCGACCCCTTATGGTCGCCGTGCCGACCGTCCTGTTTCTGTTATTGCTCGCCTCCCCGGTGCGTGGAATTCGGCTGGGCACTGTGGACGCCACGATCCTTCCACCCGAGCTTGAGTCGCGGCGCGGATTTGACATCCTTCGTGATGAATTTGGACTGCTGAATCAGACGCAGATCCCGGTCGCCTACGTGTTCGATGAGGCCGAAGACATTGATCCGCTATCGCCGGGCAACCTGGAGCGGTTGTACGCCTTCGGGCGAGCGCTTGAGGGGCTCGACGAGGTGACGCAGGTTCGCAGCATTGTCAACATGTCTCCAGATCTCGATGCCAGCACATACGCCATGTTGTATCGAGTGCCGGAAGCAGTGACCGACCTGGCGATGCAAACCCTGTTGCGTGACAGCGTTAGAGATGGAGCGGTGCTCTTCCTTGTCGAATCGGAGATAGAACCATTCGGCCCGGAGGCGTCGAGCCTGGTTTCAGATATACGCGCGTTTGATCCGGGGCCTGAAGTCACATTGTTTGTAGACGGCGGATCGGCCGAAATTAAGGATGTCGTGGACAGTCTTTATAGCCGATTCCCGATCGTCGCAGGCATCGTGATCATCGCCACGTACCTTTCACTTCTCATTCTGTTCAGGTCTGTGATCTTGCCGATAAAGGCCATCCTGTTGAACGTGATGAGCATTCTTGCCAGCTACGGGGCGCTGGTATTTATTTTTCAGGACGGACACTTCGCTAGTCTGCTGAATTTTGAGCCGATTGGCGTGATCGAGGCCACCACTCCGATCTTGCTGTTCAGCATCATCTTCGGGTTGTCCATGGACTACGAGATATTCCTCCTGTCGCGCATCTCAGAGGCTTACAAGCGCAGCGGAGATAACACCGCATCGGTCGCCGAGGGGTTGAAGCGAAGCGGAGGGATCATCACTGGCGCGGCCTCGATATTGATCGTGGTGTCGCTAAGTTTCCTGGTTGCGGACGTTGTGCTGGTGAAGGCGATAGGGCTTGGGCTTGCGATAGCGATCTTTGTCGATGTCACGATCGTTCGTGCTTTGCTTGCTCCGGCGATCATGCGGTTATTAGGGCCGCTCAATTGGTGGATACCGCGCTGGCTTGACCGGATCCTGCCGCGTATCGACATATCGCCATGAGACGACGATTTGCCTTAATAACGATAAGCGCACTCGCACTCCTGGCCCTCGCATGCGCAGACACCGACCGCACGGTGCCAGTTCCCACTCCCGCAGGACTATCACCCACACCAGCGCCAGTACCCCTCTCGTTCCCGCAGGACGAAGGCCCGCACGAGAATCGGTTGGAGTGGTGGTACTACAGCGGTCACTTGCAGGACGAAGCCGGGAGCGAGTATGGCTTCCACTTCGTCGTCTTCCAGTCACTCAACTCCCTTATTTCCGGGAATTCGGAGAACGGACGAGGACCCACATACGCGGCTCAATTTGGACTTACAAATGTAGGCACGGGTGGGCACATTCAGGACGCCCGTTTTTCCAGCGGTGAACAGCCGCAATCCGGGCCAGGCCTGAGTGGATTACGGATTGCCGATTGGAGTCTTAGCGCCAACCCGGACCTGCACACGTTCGATGTCGGCACAGATGGCGTGGGGCTGTCGCTATCGATGACCCCATCAAAACCCCCTGCCTTGCATAACGACATCGGCTGGCTTGCGGGTCCCACGACAGGCTGGACTTACTACTACTCACGCCCGCGCATGGCCGCAGAAGGCACGTTGGAACTGGACGGCCAGCGATTCACGGTTAGCGGTGATGTATGGATGGACCACCAGTGGGGCGAGTTTTTCGTACTCGGGCACCCGGCCGGTTGGCAGTGGTTTGGGATCCAGTTGGACGACGGCACAGAATTGATGGTCACCCAGACTAGAAACGTCGATGGTGATATCGACGCGCTCTACGGATCGTTCATCGATGCCGACGGTTCACTCACGTCGATCGGCCCCAATTCCGGAGAGCTTGAGCTTACGACCGATGGTTCCTGGACAAGTCCGCACACCGGCGCCGAGTACCCGTCCGGGTGGGTTATTAAATTGCCGGAGGAAGAGCTCCAGATCGAGATTTACCCTGTTGTCGACGATCAGGAGATCATCTCGACAAGGCCAGATTCCGCGATCTACTGGGAGGGCAAAGTGTCCATTAATGGCACGCGGGCCGGTAATCCGGTAACAGGTGATGGATTTGTGGAGCTCACGGGCTATGTCCTTCCAGAAACGCTGCCGTGGCGGGATGGGGCGACGGCGGGGCGTCAGGTTGGGGTCACCGAATAACAACAGAGACAAACCGATGGAGGTGGGTGACGCGCGATAACCCGGATGGGTCATCGGCACCTCCGCGCTACCTCCGGGATAAGACTGGTAGTAACCGACCACCGATTCGGCACGAACGCACAACCCACGCACACCGTCGTGTCGTTCATAGTGACCGCTATCGTCACCGACTCAATCTGGATTCGTCGTTAAGGACGGTAAACCGGATGAATGATTGTGATAGGAGCCTGGCGGCCCGTATCACGGGGAATTAACAAGGGGGATCAGTATGATCAAGTTCAAGAGATACGGACGTTGCCAGGGCGATGTCTATTTCAACGCTGATCGACGTGGTGTGGATGTTTACTGCCTCCAATGCGGTTCCCGTCGTTTCTTCACACACGAAGACATGCGTGACCTGACCGCAAAGAAGGTCGAGGACGCACAGGCGGCCGATGATGCCCAGGAAGCCGCTTAACTAGCTCCCCAATTTGGCCGGTCCTCCTGCCGGCCGGACGGATGCCCCCGAGCCCAGAGATCCTTGTCGGTTCGGTGGTGGCGTCGGGCGGTTCTGTGCTTCATCTGCCCGAAGATATTCTTAGGGACCTGCCATGTGCGGGTCCCTATTTTGTGAACTCGCCGGATGTGCATGTGCTTGGCCGCACGCTCCGTTTGCCAGCACGCTCGGCCGGACTGGTGCAGAATCTTCATGGTCTGCGCTGATTATCCACCGAGCGCGATTGCGGAGCATCACAGGAGAGGTACGCCACTTGAAGATCACCGCCGTTTCTGCTGTCTATCCGAACTACCGCAACGTTCCTGCATCATGGCGAACCCATTTCTGGCAGATCGTTGTCAGGGTCGAGACCGACGCGGGTGTGACCGGGTTTGGGTACGGCGGCGGTGGAAGGGCCGCAGTAGAAGTGGTCAATCGACACTTTGCTGAGTTGGTCATTGGCAGCGAACTGGGTTCGGTAGACGACATAGCGGCCATCTGGGACCATGTGTACGCGGAGTCGCTTCCGTACGGGCGAAAAGGCGTCGCCGTGATGGCGTTGTCTGGACTGGACCTGGCGTTGTTCGACGCGCTTGGCAAAGCTGAGCAGAAGCCCGTCTACGATCTGCTTGGCGGGGCTCAAAAGGACAACATTCGCTCCTACGCCACCGGGCCCGACCAACCCTGGTACGGCGAACTCGGCTTCACCGCTACGAAATTCCCACACAGATGGACCGAGGATGCCGACTACGATTCAGCGATAGAACGTGCGACCATCGCCCGCGAAGCGATGGGCGACGACGGACTGGTGATGATCGACACGTATATGTCCTGGGACCCCGTAGTGACGACGCGCATGACGGAGTTACTGAAACCGTTCAACATCTACTGGTTTGAAGACGTGTGTACGCCGGACGAGCTGGAGGCGCAGGCGCAACTACGCTCGATTGCGGCGCCTGTTCTGATCGCGGGAGGGGAGCACGAGTTCACGCAATACGGGTTCGCCGAGATCGCAAGAGCCGGCGCCCTGGACCTGTGGCAACCGGACATAACGTGGTGCGGGGGGATCACGGCTGGCCTACGAATTCTGGACGTCGCGCGCGAAGCTGGAATTCCGGTCGCCCCCCATCGCGGCGGCGAAGTCTGGGGGCTCCACCTGACAGCGGCTTCAGATTGTATGGACCTGGCGGAGGTGTTGCCGGGGACACACGGCGGCGAACGTGATGATCTTTGGATTGGAGAGCCGACGGCAGTGGACGGCTACATTGCGCCCTCGGACGCGCCCGGGTTCGGCGTCCACCTGAACGAAGACATGCTCTAGGCGCCTGTACGGGTGGGACGCGAACTCCCATCGGTCATACCCTTCAGGCTCAGGCCCGCAACTCGCCCATGATGCGTTCACAGGCCTCCATGTAGACCGTGGCGTCCACGTTGTAGGCCAGGTACTGCACGCCGTTGCTCAGAAGCCAGCGTCCCATGTCTATGTCACGTGCATATGAACCGACCGACTTGCCGGCTTCTTTGGCTTTGCCGCACGCCTCGACAAGCGCCTCTTCGACGATCGGGTTTCGTACGTCGCCGGGAATGCCAAGTGACTGAGAGATGTCGTACGGCCCCAGAAAGTACACGTCTATGCCGTCCACTTCCATGATCTCGTCCAGGTTGTCTAGCCCGCGCTTGCCCTCGATGTGGCCGATAACGACAGTCTCTTCGTTCTGACGATCTGTATGGCCGGGAGCACCGTCTTTGAAGTAATCACCGGCGCGGGTGAAGATTGATAGTCCTCGCTCACCGATCGGTGAATACTTGGCGGAGTTGACGAGCTTTCGGGCGTCGTCCGGATCGTTGATCTGCGGCACCTGTACACCTGCGGACCCGATGTCCAGCGCACGGAGGATCAACCGCTCGTCGTTATCGCCGACGCGGATGATCGGTGCGACATCGGTGCCGTCCGCTGCGATAACCATGTCCGCAGCCGTTTCCATGCTGATCGGCCCGTGTTCGGAGTCGATGATGCAGAAGTCCATTCCCGAATAACCGAGCGTATCGATCATGGTCATCGACGGCACGATGACGAAAGGACCGATAACCGTTTCGCCGGCTTGAAGCTTTTCCTTCAACAGTCCGCCGCGAGATCCCATATAGATGTGCTCCGTTCGTAATTTGGACCTATTTAGTGGCTGTTCATTTCGCTTCTACCCGAGGCCCGGGAATGGGGCAGAGCGTGATGCACGACAGTCTATCGGTGATCAGAGCCTGGGAAGAGAATGCCAATCAACATTAGGGCGGGTTTTGTCACCAAAATAGCTGCCGGGCAGGGCCCTATTCGGACTCTTCCGGCAACGCAGGACGCAAAACGAAGTCGTAGATGGCCGCCCCGATGGGTCCGCCGATTAACGGTCCGATTATGTAAATCCAGAACCCGTCGCGCGGACCCGGGATGGCGATGTCTTCCCAACCGGCGAAGTACGCCACGATGCGCGGCCCGAAGTCACGCGCCGGATTCCACCCGGCCTGCGTGATCGGCGCGAAAAGCGAGATCAGCACGGCGACGGTGAAACCGATGAACAGCGCTGTCATCCTGCCCGCTGGCCGGCCGTTACGCGGGTCCACAAGCGCAAAAATCATCAACACGAGAATCCCGGTTCCAAGCGCTTCAACGCCCATCGCCGCAAGCGGGGACACGAGATCTCGGGCCGCCGAGTCGGTGCCAAAAATGTCCGGGTTGGGGAAGTACTCCCCGAACACCATGGCCGAGTGCTCACTGCCTGGCTCACCGCGAACGAGCCGGCGTTCGTCCTCAAATCGATCTATAAACGGCCCGAACGTTACGAGAATGACCAGACCGGCGAGCACTCCGCCGAGCAATTGGGCGGCCCAGTAACCCGGGAGAAGCTTTCTCTGGAATCTCTCAGGCCTGAATATGGCAAACGCCAGCGTTACCGCCGGATTCAGATGTGCGCCGGATATCGTGGCCGTGGCGTAGATAGCCAGCGTCACGCCAAAACCCCACACCACTGCTACCTGCCATAACCCCTGGTGTGCTCCGGTAAGCACAGCCGATGCTACGGCACCCGTGCCGAAGAGCACGAGCAGGAATGTTCCAACGACTTCAGCCGCGTAAACGCGCAATAGTTACCTTTCCTGCAGAGAAACATCACTTATCGACTCGCCGGTCGATTGGAGATAAGTCTAACGATGGCGGGACCAGAAATCGTCAACCTGCGTAAAGAATTTCTGCCGTGGTTCGTTCGCATAGCTAGCTGCTTCAGGCCCGTGCCGATCCTGAGCGCCGCGGGTGTACCATTCGGCCACTCACGCCCACAGCCAGGGCAGCGCGTCTCTTGCCCGAACAGTAGGAATCGCCCGCCGTGGGCATCGACCGGGAGATCAATTGGACAGACGCGACATCGCAGATAGTGAGTCTTCAGACGCTTCCCGCACGCGTGCGTCACGTCTCATTCCGGCGAGTCTGGCGAGATCATTCTCGTCACTAAACAACCGCAATTTCCGATATCTGTGGTTCGGCCAGCTCGGAGCTGCCACCGCCATGCACGCCGATCTTGTGGCGCGTAGCTGGCTCGTATATGACCTTACCGGGTCGTCGCTCGCGGTCGCCGGCGTCAATGTCGCTCGCGCCGTTCCGATGTTGTTGATCGGGTTGTTTGGTGGGGTCGCGGCTGATCGGTGGGACAGGAAGCGACTCCTGCTCATCATTCAGACGTGGAGCCTGTTTTTGAACGCGATCATGGCGATCATCCTGTTCGGCGGGTGGATCGAGATGTGGCACATATACGTGCTCGCATTCCTGCTCGGCTCCGGGATGGCGATGAACCAGCCCGTTCGCACGTCAATAATCCCGCAGTTGATTCCTAAAGAACAGCTGCTTAACGCAGTGGCCCTGAACTCGATCGCCATCAACGCAACGCGATTGATCGGACCGGCCATCATCGGCCTCGTGATCGCAGCCTGGGGCGTCGGCCCGGCATACCTGTGGTCGACGATTGCTTACGGAATTGTGATCTGGACCACGACACGTGTCGCGATGCCCCCGGTCAGCGCACTTGCCAAACGCGGAACACTGGTCGGCCAGATGATCGAGGGGTTCCGCTATATAGCCACTAACCGCCTTGTTCTGGCGCTTGTTTTACTCGGGCTCGGGCCGCTTGCGTTTGGCTTCTCGCACCAGATTTTGCTACCGGCGCTCGTTGTCGATGAACTGGGGCGTGACGCCGCGATCATGGGGTTCATCATGGCGGTTGGTGGGATCGGCGGGATCACCGGCGGCTTCTACATGGCGTCCCGGGTAGATCTTCGCCACAAGGGCAGGATCATGCTCGGTGCGGCCACTGCGTACGGCGTGGCGTTACTGCTGTTCGCGGGCGTGAACATGCTCGTGATGGTGTTTCCGCTCATCATCGCCATCGGCATATCGCAGACCGTATTCAGGTCCGCAAACACCACAACGCTGCTCGAGAACACGCCGGACCACCTGCGTGGCCGGATCGTGTCAGCCACGCTGCTGGACACAGCGCTTGCGCCGGTCGCCGGCATCATCGCTGGAGCGGCCGCTGACAGTGCTGGCGTGCCGGCCGGTTACCTTGTGCTTGGCGGTATGTGCCTTGGAATAGTAGTTCTGTCTATGCTGGCGTACCCGAGAATCAGGAACATTTAGGGACCGGCAGGCACCGGCGTTGGGGCCTGCGACAGGATGGTCCTGATCGTCTCGTACCAGAACTTGATGTCATCAATATGCAGGGCGAAGAAGGTCCCGAAAACCGGACTGTTGCCGTCCGGAGTAGTGACCCGGATGCCGCGGTTCATGCCGACCACCTCTCCGTACTTATTCAACACAGGACCGCCGCTTTCGCCGGGGTCGATGGCGGCGTCCATGGTCAGGTTGATGCCCGCAGGACCAAGGTCGATCATCTGGGACAGGACGCCGATCTTCACGCGCGCCGCGCCAACAGATCCGTCCGGCTTCGGGGAACCTTCGGAGTAACCAAGCGCCATCAACGGCTCGGCGATATAGTCGGCTGTCAGTGAGCCGGTACGCATCGGGACAGAATTCGTAGCCGCCGGATCGAAGAACAGTAACGCGAGGTCCCGTTCAGCGTCGGTGGTCGCCACTACCGCCTGGAACGGCGCGTCGATCGCCTGTCTGACCAGGACGATTTCGTTGTCGCCGACCACGTGTTGATTTGTCACCAGTACGCCTTCGTCGATGAGCCATGCGGAGCCCTTGCTGCCCTCGGTATCGATCTGGAATACGCCGAACACCTGCTCCTGGTAGATACGTGCAAAGTTCGGACCGGGCGTGGCCGTCGGGGCAGGTGTGGCGATGGGCTGGGGTGTGGGCGCCGGTTGTGGTGTGGCTGTTGGCGCGGGAGTAGGGATCGGCGGTATTCCGGCGATTGCCGTTGATACGGCCGCTTCCACCGCAGCCTGTTGGGCCTCGGCGATCGCCAGCGTCAGCTCCTCGTCGCTCAATCCGCCGCCGCAAGCCGCTGCAATCAGGACCATAACGGGCGCGAGTATCGCGAGCAGGGTGCGAGCGCCGAGCCGGGTGTATGGCGTGAATTTGTTTACGAATACGGGCATATGCCGAATTTGCCTGCGCCTCTGGGTGTCGAACTGGTCAAGGTGGTCATCGGGCGGCCAATCATGTGATACGACCGCCGGGCCAATTCGGAGCCTTTCCACCTTAAACGCTATTGAACTGGAGGAGATTATGTGCCGGTTTCAGACGAGTATCGGAACCGTTTAGGGGGTGAGGAACGCAAGATCCAGTAGATGTGGGTGCCCCTCCGCATCTGGCGAGAGAGCGGGAACGAGACGTGACAGCGTGATCTCTCGAAACTCCTCGATCAGGCTATTTCCCCCGGCGAGCCGCGCATTCACCCAGGAAACTGGGTCCTGGCCATCGATGGTCAGCAAGTAGTTGTAATAAGCCAGCGCCGAAGTTGCGCTCAACACGCCGGCCGTCCTCAACTCGATCGCCAGTCCCAACCCACCGACGTCCTGGAGGGCACCCAGCCACATCACTTCATATCCAAGACCGTGCTCCTCAAGATCGGCGGCCCTCTCCACCCGGCGATCCAGGAGGGCGTTGATGTCATCTAGAAGCACGTTCAGTTTCGGGTACTGCGTAAATCTCTCGCCAAGGAATTCTTCAATATGTCGCATCCCAACCGCCTCAAACATCTGCGCCTGCGCCTCCCCGATGGCTGAGCGCGCGTCGGATTTGATCGTTGATGAAGTCACCGGGTTCAGGATTCCCTGGCGAGCGTGCCCCAGCTCGTGCAACAGCGTCGCGAGAACACCGGTGGGTGTTGTTGACGCATCCACCCGAATCCTGGCGACTCCAGATCTCGACCAGGTCAGGCCTGCAGATGATCCGATCGTCGCCCGACAGTTCGCCAGCGATGTTTAGTATTCGGATAGCGTAAGCGTATCCTTGTTCTCGAGGCAGATCGTCAGGTTTTGAATCTCATACTCGGTACGCGGTAACAAGGATATCTCGATGCGTTCCTCTGGCAGTGTGGTTCCGGTCGAGAGAAAGTAGGCGGCGTCCGCCACCGTGGTCACGAGAGTTAACCAGTCGACGCTGGCAGCGGTTGAATCGTCCGCATTTGCCGTTTGCAGCATGAGATCCGGGATCGCGGCGAGCATCTCCCTGATCTCATCGTCGCTGTAGGTTGCTGGCGTCGCAGGGGCGGGTGCTGCACCAGCGATGGCCTCAAATTCCCAGGTGAACGAATTGTCGCCTTCGTCGGATTCGGTGACCTCGTTGGCCGAGTCGATTACGAGCCTGAGCGTATGAGTTCCGGGTGTAAGTCGATCGGCCGGGATCGTTATGTTGACCTTCCATACACCGCCGGGGCCGCCCGATGCGAAGCCAGACTCATCGATCTGGATGTCGTCTAGCAACAACCTTGTATTAAAAGAATTGAGACTTGAAACAGGACTCCCGTTGGTGATCGCATAGTCCACCATTCCCGCAGTGAAGGCAGGCACGTGTCCGTTGCGACCCTCAATGGAGGCCCCCGATGTCGTTCCCCTGACTACGAGCGGCGCGTCCCAGTCCAACGGCAAATACGTCACTAGGTTTGGCCGCGTAAGCTCGTCAAATGCGGGCGCTGGAATCGGCATCGGTTCCGGTGATGGTTCCGGGGCTACCGCCGGCCCGGTGCCCCATGTGAGGGTTGTGGTCACCGAGTTATCGGTTTCGTCCGACTCGTCCACCAGGTTTCCAGGATCGACGGATATCTTCAGCGTATGTTCGCCCGGGGTGATACGAATCTTGCCGCCCAACTCGTCCCAGTCGATTAGCTCTGATCGTGAAAGCGCTGAGATGCCTGGTATCACTCGTTGGTCCACGAGCAAACCATCGAAATAGACGTGAACAGCGATCGAAGTGTCGATCGAAGCGAGCCCGGCATTTTTTGCGCCCCACGTGATGAAGGTTGTGGCGTCAACGGTGACCGGCCCAGAACTCTTACTTCCGGCCGTCGCCGCGATGACCACGGCTTCACTTCTGTCCATCGCTGGCGCTATCACCAGATTTACGGATCGAGCTGCGGCATCCGGAAATATGAGAGGCTCTCCACCCCACATTAATGTCCGTTCAAAAACGTTATCGGACTCGTCGGATTCTGGAATTTGATCAAGTGCGTCAATGATCACCTTGAAGACGTGCTCACCCCGACCCAACCGTACGCGGTCGTTCAGTTCAGACCAGTCACGGATGCCGAACGTCTGGAACGGTGGCGCCTGGGAGCTGATCCATTTACTTACGAACACGCCGTCGACATAAACATGTGACTCGAACTCACCCTCGGTGGGAAACGGTGAGTCGTTCTCGAAGAACCAGTCCAGATAGGCGATTCTTCCGGTTCGCAGGTCTCCCGGCTCAGTCGATCCAGGTTGGGCGTGGACGGATAGCGGTAACTGCCCGGCGCCCGGACTCACAGGCCGCAAATTGATCTTCGGAATTGGCGTCAGGGTGGGAGATGGCGTTGCCGTTGGCGACGGTGTCGGACTCGCGGTTGGAGTTGGGCTCGGCGTTGGAGCAGGAGTCGCGGTCGGTAGGACGATTGGCGTGGAAGGGGAAGGTGTCGCCGGGGTCGTGGGTGTCGCCGTTGGCGTCATTTCAGGCGTGGCCGTAGGCGGGACAGGTGTAGGGGAGGCCATGCTGGTTGGTAGCGGCCGCGGAGTCGGCCCGGGACGTAGCACCGGGGGTGTCGATTCTATCGTGATGGGGGATGGAGTCACGGACGGCGTCAGGCTGGCCGTGGGTTGTGGAATATCGGCCGTGTTTCCGGAGCATGCGACGACGATCGCGCCGATCAAGATTCCCGGGAGCAGAGCAAACACTCTCATCCGGCGGACGACCGCGTTTCGGCGAGTTTGATAGCTCGTGTTGCCGACTGATCGAGGTCGGAAACACTGTGCTGTGCAGCCTCCAGGCTTGTCCCGTCCTTCAGCGCTTCCGAGGCTCGCCGTGAAAACACGAGCACGGCCTCGCTCACCTCGCGGCCTGTCGCCCTCCTGACGGCGGCGACGTACGCTCCCAACTGCAGCTCATATGCCTCGGCGGCGTCGGT
>Ga0209554_1001557_pt1 | contig 17260 bp, 15 predicted proteins | sample MarorgKNORR_S2LV_5_FD_188221 | JGI IMG/M metagenome (GOLD analysis project Ga0209554, IMG submission 188221) | Marine microbial communities from the Southern Atlantic Ocean, analyzing organic carbon cycling - Bottom_A/KNORR_S2/LV (SPAdes) (version 2) | ecosystem: Environmental > Aquatic > Marine...
CGGGAAGGCATCTCCATTGTCACCGACGCCATCACCATCAGTATCTTTCCATTCATCAGGATCATCCGGGAAGGCATCTCCATTGTCACCGACGCCATCGCCATCAGTATCTTTCCATTCATCAGGATCATCCGGGAAGGCATCTCCATTGTCACCGACGCCATCACCATCAGTATCTTTCCATTCATCAGGATTATCTGGGAAGGCATCTACATCATCTGTGTAACCATCATCATCCGTGTCTCTCTGGGATGCCGAACAGCCATACTCATCGGCTTCCTCATCGCTAGATGTATCGCGACATTCATCAGAGGCATCGCCTACTCCATCGTTATCTGTGTCTGACGACAGAGGGTCAAGCCCTTCTTTGATCTCCCATGAATCTGATAGACCATCCTCATCAGTATCCGCACTATTGGGGTTGGTACCATAATGATTAACTTCCTTACCGTCACTAATACCATCCCAATCTGTATCCCAATCATTTGGATCTGTGCCTGATGTGAATACCTCATAACCGTCGCTTAATCCATCGTCATCTGTGTCTATGTCATTCGGATCTGTACGATAGCCTTCCCAGCCCTCGGAGACAGAGAATTCAAAAGTGTCATTAACACCATCACAAGAAGTATGATTTCCAAAACAAATGGAGTGATTCCCTGGCTGATCGAGGAACCAGCCAGTTCCTCCATACGGTTCCAATTCAAAATTGTCCACGTCATCTTCGTATATCATTGCTGTCATGACATAGGTTGTATTGTCCTCATTGTAGACATAGACAAATGAACCATATGGCACGTGTTCACCAACCATATTTGGCTGATCATCATTCAACCAAGCTGAACCTGCAATAATTCCCGTCGGATCAAAGAGGATATCCAGTCTCCAGTTGTCGGCTGCCGGTCCGTTAGCTGCGTTACCGCTACCGTAGACTATGAACTGGTCTCCAAGAGACAGCTTGCCGTCTCGATTATTGTCGTTGAAGTGAACTGGGTATTCAGATCCATCGTCATACGATACATTATCGGCCCGGTTCTTCAACTGGTCGTCATCGCCTCCGTAGGCCATGTCGATACCGTGTTCTTCACCGCCAATAATCTGCATAGCAACCTCTCCGAAGCCATGACCTGAACCAACATATGTATCTCCATTCTCGTCTTTGAGGAAGAAGCTATAATCCTCTAGAGGATGATTGTCTCCATCTATGCGAATAACCACAATGTGATATATTCCATCGCTACCCTCCTGAAAAGAGAAAGTAATCGGAAGGCCAAAACTGCCATTAGAAACATGTATCTCATATTCATCAAATGAATAATGACCTATCTCATCTAAATCGCTAAGACCATCATCGTCACTGTCTGAATCATTGGGATCTGTCATAATCCAATAGACTTCTTCACCATCGGGTATGCCATCATCATCTGTGTCCCGATCAAGTGGATCGGTACCATAATCGAATATCTCATCACCGTCACCTAAATTATCATGATCACTATCCCAATCAGTAGGGTCTGTTCCATAAACAAAGATCTCGTCATAATCATTGATATCATCCCAGTCCGTGTCATTCATGTGAGGATTGGTACCATACACATTCTCCTCATACCAATCCGTTAATCCATCCCCATCAGAATCAATCATATCATCTGAAACATCAAGCGGATCTGTATCATCTAGGTTCACTTCCTGACCATCTGATCTCCCCCCACCATCGGTATCCCATTTAGTTGGATCCGTCTGATGATCATGGACCTCGGGGCCATCTTCTAACTCATCATCGTCACTATCGGCATTCTTGGGATCTGTATGATAACCTTCCCAACCTTGTTCCATAGTGAAAGTAACAGAACCGTTTACGCCATCACAGGAGGTATGATTACCAAAACAAAGGGAATAGTTGCCCGGGGTGGCAAAGAACCAGCCAGTTCCCCAATGCTGTTCCAGAGTAATCACATCCGTGCAATTATGACAGGGGGCTACGGCCGTAATAACATAACTTACATTGTCCATATTGGCCAAATGAAGGAACGAACCATAGGACAAGGTTCCATTGACAATTTCGGTTGTGTTGAACGAACCGTTATCGATGTATATTTGATGTTCATCAAAAGAAAAAAGGCCTACTTCGTCAGGATCAATCAAACCATCAGAGTCTGTGTCTGCAGAAGTGGCTGAGATATTGTACCAGTGAACCTCGGCTCCATCAATAATGCCGTCATCATCCGTGTCCCTGTCAAGAGGATCTGAATAATAATCTAGTACCTCTTCACCGTCATCCAGCATGTCCCGATCTGTATCACGTTCGGTCGGGTCTGTCTGATAGTCATTGACCTCAGAACCGTCATGGAGACGGTCACCATCTGTATCGTTGTCGGTGGGACTTGTGTTGTAATCATACACTTCGGCACCATCGCTGAGACCATCATCGTCTGTATCGGAATCATTAGGATCGCTACCCCAATCATATACCTCCATACCATCACGTAGTTCATCATCGTCTGTATCTGGATCATTAGGATCTGTCGGGCCCCAAGTATTGTTGTAAATCTCTTCATAATCACCTAACCAATCATCATCCGTATCCCATTCGTTTGGATCCGTACTTGAATTGAGTACCTCGTAACCATCGCTCAATCCATCATCATCAGAATCCGGATCAGTAGGATCTGTGTGAGTCCCTTCAGTACCGTTGACATTAAATGCCAAAGTGGAATTTGTTGCCAAAAGGATTATTTCGTAATGATATGCCCTATCAAAGAAAAATCCGTACTCGTCATCAGGGTATATCGTGAAGTTGTATGTCCAACAGTCGTCATCATCATCACAATTCTCCTCAAGTGTCACATTGTAGGAAGAATTATCCTGATTATGTATTATCAAGGTCGAGCCGAGTGTAAGAGAGGTCGTCATATTAAACACGAAACTACCATTTTGTATCGATGCAAAATATTCGTCAAAACTGAAGTCTCCAAGTTCGTCCGAATCTGATAAGCCATCGTCATCTGTATCTGTATCCAGGGGATCTGTATCGAACATGTAAACTTCAGGACCGTCCCATAGGCCATCATCATCCGTATCCTGGTCATTGGGATCTGTCGGACCCCAAGTATTGTTGTAAATCTCTTCATAATCACCTAACCAATCGTCATCCGTATCCCATTCATTTGGATCGGTTTGTGATGTGAGGACCTCATAACCGTCGCTCAAACCATCACCATCTGTGTCTGAATTGGTTGGATCTGTATCTGAGATGAGAACCTCATAGCCATCATTTAAATAGTCATCGTCTGTATCTGGGTCATTTGGATCTGTAATATAAGATAATGTGGAATTGTAGCCAAAACCCTCTTCATAATCTGTTAGATTGTCGTCATCCGTATCAGCCTTGAATCTATTGGTTGTATGTACATTTCCATAATAATCTTCCCAGCCAAAATATTCATCACCGTCACTTAAAGTGTCGTTGTCACTATCTTGATTCCAAGTACCATTATAGTTCCAGTATCCCCACTCCCAAGTATCAAAACCATAGGACGTGTTGCCGGAAAGACCTGAATGATTGCCGTTCACAAGAATTAATCGGACGTAATATTCCTGGTCAGTGGAGGAATTATAAGCATAGAAATCATCAACTTTCCAAACTTGGGATGATGTGGTGGGGCTCAGGGCGTGCAAATTGATGTATTGCCCTGTCAGGTTATCTACATTATCTACCTGTAATCCATAAGACCTAAAGTGAATTGTCGTATTGTCATCATCTTCCGAGCGCCACATTTCGTGAACTGTGGAACCATCATAGGAATCCGAAGCGACGTACACGAATGCGTCGAAATGAGTTGTCCAGTGACTATCCTCATTCAGATCGGTATAGTTGTATACTCCGGAATTATTGAATGTGAAATTGAAAGTCTCATTACAAGAACTTGTATTGGCTTCACAGGAGTAGGTCAGATTACCTGAATCGAATAAGGGGACACCAGTACTCGAATTATCTGTTGAAGTAACTGTGTGATTCTTCATCGTGTCCTGGTTTCTCCAAGTCACCGTATCGCCCTCGCTTATGACCAGATAATAGGGATCAAAACCATTGTCATCTATATCCACGGAGAAGGATTCTGCCTGCGATGAGGATACGAAGAACAACAAGGCAGTAAATGCTATAAAACCAAAAATACATTTAGTCATATGTTTACGCACCGCCAAACCAATTCTAGCCTAGTATATTTAGATTTGACAAGAGCAAACGCAACTATAAAGACCCATTGATTTGCTAAACATTATGGCTGTTTGGTACCGCTCCCACCAAGTCCCGTTCATGCTAACGGTGATAGCCTTCATGATTATCGCAACCGGGGGCTGGGTCCGTATAAGTGACGCGGGGGAAAGCTGCCCGGATTGGCCGACCTGCTTCGGTACTTTAGGATTTGATGTGTCGCCAGAAGAACAAGAACTGTGGTGGGAAGAGAACCCCGATGAAGTCGATTCCAGAGGGGCTGGTCACAGATATACGTCAGACCAGATCTTCACTGAGTGGTTGCATAGGGGACTGGTGGGAATAATAGGAATCCTGGTAATCTATAGCCATTACACTGCCTGGTCTCTACGAAATGAGATTGGAGATAAAACCTACAAACTGCACTATCTGGCAACTGTCCTGTTGGTAATGCAGGCTGTTGTGGGATACGTGACAGTCGATCTGGACAATGAACCCTGGACCGTGGCCCTTCACCTGTTCATGGCCTTGTTGTTCACCACCTCATTGATGGCCGTAGGCCTTCTGTGGTGGCAGAACCAGACTGGACTGCCGGATTACCTGACAGCTGGGAACGAAAAGATTCTGAATATCATATGGTACATGATGCTGTTCATACTCATCCAGTTACTGATAGGAGCCTTCATATCGAGTGGATATCACCGTGGTGCATGCGGAGTCGGTATGTGGAATGGATGGCCTCTTTGTCATGGGAAGATCATACCCCCTCTCACACAATTTGGTACGATAATCCAATTTGTACACCGTATCTTCGCGATACTGATTGCAGGATTGCTATTCTGGGGCCGAAAGTGGATAAAGGATAATGACGGAAAATCAATGCTGACCGTCCTTATCGATTTTTCTCTCGGCTTCTATATCCTGAACCTGGGAATAGGGGGGTTGTACCTCATCTCGGCTGGGGACGGGGAGTTTCCGGGATGGGTGTCATTGTTACACTTGCTTATCGGAACGGTAACATTCCTCGTGATTGCATGGGCGTATCTAATTTGTAATACTTCCCAGAAGGTGGTCGATAATGGCTGATAGACCCTCAATTCTTGAGGTATACTGGATTCTGATGAAAACCCGAGTGGTCTTGCTGCTTCAGGCCACAGCCATCTGCGGGGTTCTGGTCTATGATTTCAAGGAAGGCTATGACTCTGGAAGAGACCATGTGGATAGTCTAGTGTCCTGCGCCGTGGTCCTGATAGGGGGCTCTCTGGCCAGTGGGGGATCAATGGCCATCAATATGTGGTACGAAAGGGATATCGACCAACTCATGGAAAGGACGGTGAACCGACCTATTCCATCAGGCTATATTTCCCCCAATCACGCCTTGGCTTTCGGATTGACCATCTGCCTCCTGGGAATTGGAATTGTGACCCTGTTCGCTAATCAGAACGCAGGAATTATTACTGCCTTCAGCGCCTTCTTCTATATCTGCATATACACGATGTTGCTGAAACGGAGAACTCCTCAGAACATAGTCATTGGAGGATTGGCCGGGGCAACTCCTCCAGCCATCGGCTGGGCTGCGGCCTCGGGTGATATCGATTCGGCCCTACCGTGGCTCATGGTACTGACCATATTCATGTGGACACCGCCGCATTTCTGGTCACTGACGCTATCCAAAAGAAGGGATTATGGTGAAGCAGGGGTTCCAATGCTACCGGTTGTAAGGGGGGAGGACGTCACAAGGAACCACATTGCAGGCTATACTGTAGCACTGATATTCACTTGTCTCCTGATTTACATCAATGGAGAGACTGGACTTATTTTTCTGATTTCCAGCATGCTTCTATCGGGATACTTTGCTTTTCAGGCCTTTTCACTCCGAAAAACCAAGTCAGAAGAGGATGCATGGAATCTATTCAAATTCTCGAACGTATATCTCTATACACTATTCATATCTCTGGTCATTGATACTATCTACATGATAAGTCTAGGATAGAGAAATATGCTTTATAACCCCACCCTAAATGCAGAAAATACCGTACTTTCTTGAGGTAACAAAATGTCACTACTTGAGGATATTATCTTTTCTGACAATCCTAGTATCTGGCACGACTTCGGTGGCACTAGTCCCGGTTATGCAGGCATAACCTGGCAGATGATGATATGGTCAATAATCACAGGATTGTTGGTGTTCGTCTGGATGGCTTACAATCTCATCATGTTCAAACACAAGGAAGGTGATCCGGAGCACAATGATGGGCTGAAGGCCGGGTTTTTTCCTCATGAAAGGGGGGATCCCAAAATCGAAATAACCTGGACTGTCGCTCCACTGATTCTGGTCATCTGGCTGACCTACATTTCTCTGGCACCCCTGGATTACCTGTGGGATGTTCCAGATGAAGATGAAACCGACCTGGTCGTCGAGGTCGTCGCAGGACAATGGTACTGGTCGTTCAGTTACGAGGATGGTTACGATGTTCCAGCGAATTTCAATTCATGCGCCGAGATCGGCGAGATTAATGGATTAAACTGTTTTGAGATCCCCCATGATAGTATTGTACGTTTCAATATCAATGCCCTGGATGTCCTACACGCATTCTACATAGTCGAGATCGGGGTAAAACAGGATGCTGTGCCCGGGATAGAGACATTGGCATGGGTTGACACCGGTGATGTCAGTCCCGGAGAATACAATATCTATTGTACTGAATATTGTGGCAACAGTCACTCTCAGATGCTTGCAAAGTTGTACATCACGGTGGCCGAATGAACCGTAGAACCCTGAAGATTCTAAGTGTCGGATTCCTGGTATCCATACTGTTTGCAGTATCGGCTTTCCCCACAGGAGATAGTGTATCGAGCGGCATCACCGGAAGTACTACATCTATAGTTGACGCCACGGAGGGTTGTACCTGCCATACAAGCGATGCGACACCTGGCGTTATAATTGCATTAAACCTTCCGGATAATTTTACTGCGGGAGAAACATATACACTTACATTGAACTTCAGCGGAGGACCTAATGATGCGTCAGAAGGCGATAATAGGGGCGGATTTTTCATTAGGGCTTCACATGGTATCTTAGCACCAATTGAAAATGATACCCACGTACAAAAACCATCCGGAGAATCACATTTAACACACACGACCGAAGGTAATGATTATAGAGAATGGAATTTCACATGGACGGCCCCGGAGAGCGACAATATAATTGTGGCCTTTACCACATACGGAAACTCTGTCAACGGTGACGGAAATGCGGGCAACGAGGACCGCTGGAATTCAGCCACTTTTAATTTCAGAGGAGTTAACGCCGCTGCTGTGGTAGATGTAGACCATGGAGAATTATCAACCCCCCAGAAATTGATTTACGCGTTTACAATCATTGCAGTCACTCTTAGTGTCGTGATAATCGGCAATCGAATGGTGACCAAGGAACAGTCGTTCGAAGAGGTGCTCAAGGATTACTGGAAATACCTCTATCCCTGGCTGACCACCACTGATCACAAGTACATTGGAATCCTGTACATTGTCACTGGCTTTGCCTGGTTCTTCATTGCAGGCATACTGGGCCTGGTAATCCGATGGCAGTTGTTCGAACCACGTCTGGATGGTGACTTCCTGACCTATCAGGAATACAATTCCACCTTCACAATGCACGGGACCACCATGATCTTCATGGCTGCCATGCCTATCATCTTCGGTTTTGCAAATTATCTGATTCCTTTGCAGATTGGTTGCAGAGACATGGCATTTCCAAGATTGAATGCCATGAGCTACTGGTTGTTACCAACTGGCGGTATCGTGATATATATGGGATATTTTACAGGTGGAGCGGGGGATGTTGGATGGACTGGCTACGTGCCATACGCCACGTCCGAGGCTTCTACGGTACCTGGTACTGATTTCTGGGTGGCAGGCCAGATCATGCTTGGAGCTTCTTCAACATTGACGGCAATCAACTTCGTTACAACTATTCTCAGAATGAGGGCTCCCGGCGTCACCCTTATGCGAATGCCGCTTTTCACATGGTCCATCTTTGTGACTGTATGTCTATTATTACTTGCAATACCTGTTTTCGCGATTGCCCTGATTCTGCTACTGGCTGACAGGACGTTTGGAACACTCTACTTCAGCGGAAGCTGTGCTGGGGATCTGATGGGAACTACTGCATGTTCCGACCCGATACTGTGGCAGCACCTGTTCTGGTACTTCGGACATCCTGAGGTTTACATCGTGATCCTGCCGGCATTTGGTGTGCTGTCGGAGATCATATCAACCTTCTCACGAAGACCCATCTTTGGTTACACCTCGATGGTGTATGCATTGACGACCATAGGAGTAATCTCATTCGTGGTCTATGGGCACCACATGTTCACGACCGGGGCGGACCCCCTATTCCGTTTCGTTGTGATGCTGACGACCATGCTGGTGGCGGTTCCCACAGGAATCAAGATCTTCAACTGGCTAGCCACGATGACTGGTGGGTCGATAGTTACCAAAACACCCATGATCTTTGCATTAGGTACGGTCATAACTTTCACGATAGGGGGGATCACAGGGATAATTCTGGCCTCGATTCCACTTGACATCGCCTTCCATGACACCTATTTCGTGGTGGCTCACTTCCACTATGTACTGGTTGGTGGAACTATATTCGCATTCCTGGGCGGAGTGTACTACTGGTTCCCCAAGATGACCGGAAAGATGATGAATGAAACGCTAGGGCTGATTCACTTTGCGTTTTCATTTATCTTCTTCAATGCTGCCTTCTATCCAATGCACAATGTTGGTATCTCGGGAATGCCCCGGAGATATGCAACCTATGACCCTGCGTTGACAGAGATGAACCAATTCATTAGCGTGGCGGCTTTCATCTTCGGATTTGCACAATTGATATTTGTCTACAATGTGATCTATTCCTATAAGTACGGTGAGGAAGCAGGTGACGATCCATGGGATGGCTGGTCACTTGAATGGACTACCAGCTCTCCTCCACCACACAACAGTTTCACCGAGATCCCGACACTTAAATCAGCCGAGGAAGCTGAATGAGCGAGGAACATGGACATCATGGGACTCCCGCACCCTTCGTATTCAGTGTAGCTGTCGCCCTGATGTTCATTGGACTGGTCATGGCAACGGCCGGTGGCGAGGATAATGAAGGTGATGCGGGATACTGGTTCGTTTTCATTCTCGGAATTGCGGGGATGATCACTGGATTCATGATGTGGATACAGGACTACTGGGATCAGGATTCCGAGGAAGGTGTGGAAATCGTAGGGTATCACCCCTTCTGGGCCAGTATAACCACGCGCAAGTTCGGAATGTGGATATTCCTCCTGACCGAGGTCATGGTGTTCAGTACCCTGCTGAGCGCTTACGTGAGATACAGGGCTGCCATCCCGGACTATGCACCCAATATTGACTGTGGACTGGAGTTCGAGGAATGCTGGGTTCCTGCAGCGGATATTATACGCTCTCACCTGATATTTGGAGTGATAAACACGTTTGCTCTCCTGCTGAGCAGCCTGACCGTGGTCCTTGCTCTTTATGCAGCCAGGAACAACAATTCCAAGGCCGCGACCAGATACTTGATGGCCACGTTCTTTCTGGGAACTCTTTTCCTGATCCTCAAGGCATATGAATGGTGGGAAATGAAAAACGGCCACTTCTGGGGCGACCAGTGCAGTGTTACTGCCGGACAGGATATAGCCAATAAGTGTATTGCTCCGAAGTACGAACATGGATTCTGGCTGAATACCAGTCTGGAAGGGACGACTTTCTACATTACCACAGGGACCCATGGGGCTCACGTTTTCGTTGGGCTTCTGGCATTGGGATATCTGATCGCCAAGGCCAACAAGGAAGGTTACAACGAGAAATATCACGACACAATCGAACTATTCGGTCTATACTGGCACTATGTGGACATAGTTTGGGTATTCGTATTCCCATTCTTCTATCTGTATTGAGGCAAAAATGAGTGACGAACAAGAAACCGGAAACGAACACGATGAGCATCATGGCGAACACTCGTTCCCGGGATGGCTACATTCTGGTGAAAGCCCGATTCAAGGGTTCATGAAAGTTTTCGCATGGTTGATATTCTTCACGATACTGGAAGTAATGGCCATTCTCCAAGAATTCACATTCGGGGTGACGATGCTTATCCTATTCGGTATCGCTGCAGTGAAAGTATGGTTTATCGGTTCCTTCTTCATGCATATGGTATGGGACCCACCACTTGTCCATCGTACCGCAGCTGTCCCTGTGTTTTTCTTGATTGTAATGTTTCTAGCAATAGGATTGACATCCCCGGGTGCTGTGGATGACCTACGAACTATCTGTGGTTTCTAGTTGTTACTATACATAAACAGACCGATCACGGTCAGAAGGAAATAAGGAACCAGAGCGGCCGCTCCATCATAATCCTTGGAGATCCTCTGGCCAGCCATCAGGATACACAATGACCCGGCTGCCAGGATCAGACCGACTATCCCATAGGATTTATCGTCGTAAAACAAAACCATGATAGAACCAAACAGGGAAAGCAGACCTGACAACGTTTCAAGAATTGTGACCTGGATAAGACCTATTATGGAAAAATTAGACAGGATCGTCTTAGAGAATTTCTCCGTGATGAAATCTAGTTCGCCTTCCCAATTGAAAATCTTATCCAATCCCGACTGGGCCATTACGATTCCAATAAATATCGAGATATAGGCACAGATTATACTTATGTAACTGAAATCATGGTCGAAAAAAACCAACCCACTGTCACCAAAAGCTAGGAGTGTCATGAAACTTGCAGAAAAAGTGGGTATATGGGGCTTACTAAACTAAAGAAGCATCACTACATCATGATAAATTGAGGCATAGGTCCAGTCGTCTCCGCGCCAGACAACCCTCATATTTCCATCCCGATCTATAATGTACAGTTTGGGTGAGTGGCTGACTCCATAGTCTTTAGCTCCGTCAGTCTCCTCCTCGAACGCGTAGTTCAGGGCGCCGGCAATTACTTCTATCATTTCTTCATCTGACATGTGGCCCGCCTCCCAATATTCTAGATTCTCCAGTATCAGGTTCATTTGTTCACTAAGATTTATTGGTTCAGAACGATCCTCGACCAGGCCCACTAACTGTTCATAACTCTTGGAACCAGTAGCCTGGGCAACTATCTGGTCGCCCTCGAGCAATACCCAGCTAGGATAACTATTCATCCCGAAAACCTGCATCAATTGATGTGATTCATCATACAGGTAAGTCCAGGTTGTATTGTGCTCAACCGTGAAATTCTCTATAGTACTTATGTTATCCACGTTACCTCCAAGACTGTAACCTCCAATTGAAATTACACTGACGTTTGAAGAATAATTGGCATGAAACTCCTTCAGTGCCGGGATCTGATCCTGACAATGTGGGCACTCAGTATGAAAGAACTCGAGTAAAGTAAGGTTCTGTTCATAATATGTGGAAGAAGAATGCTCTGTGCCATTCATGTCATCCAATTTCCAATCTTGAGATATTTTTAGTGATATAAGCTGAGTGATGCCAGGGACCTCTTGACCAAAGAGAAGGGTTCCATTCATCAACTCATTTGCATTAACATTTCCACTTGACCACAGGTCAAGAGCTGTTAGTATGTCGTCTTCAAGAGTACCTTCCTCGAAAGTAGCATTCTTGTCATGGTCTGGGTCCTCGATACACGCATTTATGTTCCAGGGATCCTGCATGTAACCTGGATTGCAATGGCAGCCTTCGTAGTCTTCCATGTAGTGGCCCTTACCCCCACAAGCTTCCTCATCGATATTGACAACCACCCCGTAGTCATGCCAAACGGATGACATCGGACCTACTGGAGAATCGTCTGTAGATGTCAAAAACTGCCATGAGACATCATAAGAGGATGCAAAAGAAGCGAGTCTTTCAGGGGTATCTCGCTCAGGATCCACCGTAACGCTGAGAAATACAACCGATTCATTATAGTCGTCACCCAATTCCTCAGACAACTTGCTCATCTGATATGTGACGGCAGGACATACGTCAGGACAATAAGTATAGACAAATGTGATAACTACGACCTTGCCCTTGAATTGAGACATATTAACTGGATTGTTAAACTGGTCGACCAATTCGAAATCGGGTGCTGGTCCTGCAATACAAATCGGGTCAGGGGTCTCTTCACAGTCCTCTCCCCAGAAATTGTTATCCTCCTGCTGATCCAGACCATCAAGGCAGCCTGAAATGACAAAAAATGTGCACAGTAGCAGAGTTAATAATCCACGATTAGTCATAATAATTTCCATCGGACACGGATATTAAATATTTGTGATTAAAGATGCTTGTCGATCTCAGCCGATAGCTGGTCGTATGTTAGTCTTCCCTGATGCTGGTAAACTATTTCGTTATTCTTTACCAGAACCATCGAGGGGTAGGAGCTGAATCCGTAATCGCTCATCAGGTCGCTCGTGGGATCGTACAAATGCGGCCATTGGGAATTATGATACTCGAATTTGAACGAGGCTACGTTACCCTTACTATCCGTACTACTTCCCAATTTGTATCCACCGATTGAAAACATATTGAATGAATAATTTTCGCTTGTATCGTCCATGTAGTTATCATTTATCTCCTGCAGGATAGGAGCCTGATTCTGACAATGTCCACACTGTGACTGGAAAAACTCGACCAGGGTCAGCTGATCACCATCATAATAATCCTTGGATGAATAAATCACTCCCGTGTCGGCTTCCTCGAGTGTCCATTCCTCGGGTCGGGGGTTGCCCGGTTCATAGATAAAAACAAAGAATATGACAACCAGAAGAACCAATAGGGTAATTACCGGAGGTCCAAATCTCCACAGATTCTCATTGAAATTATCACGTCTGGCCTGCATCTTCTGATCGGTTGATCTCGATGCCTTCAGTTGCAGTTTGCGCCTTCGCTTAGATGCCATCTTTTCCTCCTATGAAGTTCTTGAGTTCTGTGCCATACGTCCTCAAAGCGAAAAATGTCGCTCCCAATGTCAGGGCAAAGGCAGTAAGACAGAATGGGCACCACTGATGGATGATAAAAGCTTCAGCGTACGTCAAGTAGGCCCCGAAAGCGCTTCCGGACAGTCCTACCAATGGAAGAAGAAGGACATTGTAGCGCGTCCTTTCCAGATCCATATTCAAGTAACGATCCAGAGCCAGTGAGAATAGGGCGATGAAACCAAGAACTCCAAACCAGGCGACAGGTATGCCGAGCAACTCGGCTTGCTCGCTGGCCAGGACCTCTCCACAATCAAGTCCGGGAAGATTCTGGGTCGGGCAGCCTCCTCCTCCAGCAACAAGGTGATGCAAATAGGTCAGATACAAGGAATCTATCAGACCCAGAACTGACAATGCCATTATTGTCAATAGAGCTCTATCCTCAGGCTCCGTATCCATGTTCAGGGGTTCACCTCCATGTATAAATAATTTAACCACGACAAGGCATTTATTATCTACCGTAATGGGGTAGACAGGGATATTCTATGCATGGACCTGATGAAGGAGTTAATGAACATACAGACGAGGCGAACTCTGCGGTAAAGATAGTTGGCGGGAACGTTTTCGTTGAACTTGATCCCGATCATCCCGGATTCCAGGATGAGGGATATCGGGCCCGAAGGAACGAGATCGCCAAGATTGCCATGGAATGGAATGATATGTCCATGGAAGAGAGAAGGACCACAAAGATCCCTCATGCCCCCTATTCCGAGGATGAAAACGCGGTCTGGGCTGCGATAATGGAGCGCATAAGTCCAGTCCATGAGAAATATGCGTGCCGCCAGTATCTGGAAAACGCAAGGAAACTAGGGCTTCCTAATGACAAGATCCCGCAACTTCAGGAAGTAAGTGAGAAACTACAGGGAATGACTGGTTTCAGGCAGGAACCTGTCGGTGGACTGGTACATCCCAAGACCTTCCATTCCGCACTGGCCAACAAGGTCTTCCTTTCGACCCAGTACATCAGACACTCGTCCAGACCATTCTATACCCCGGAACCAGACGTCGTTCACGAATTGGTAGGACATACTGCAATGCTCGGTGTACCTGAATGGGCCGAACTGAACATCCTGTTCGGAGAGGCAGACATGCGGACCGAAAGTGAGGAAGCCATCAAGAAGTTGGGTACCATCTACTGGTTTGTACTGGAATTTGGTGCATGTAGAGAAAATGGAGAAATCAAGGCCGTTGGCCCTGGTTTACTTTCTTCTTTCGGTGAGATGGAACATGCATGTACCGCCGGAGCTGGCTGTGGTACGAATGAAGCCTGCGTCTGTGACCCCAAGATCGAATACCGTACACCGGACTTCGAAGAGATGGAAACACGCCCGTATGACGTTACCAAGTACCAACCAATACTCTATGTGTGGGACTCATTCGGAGAGATGTACGAGAAAACCAAGGAATTCGCAATTCAATGGGGAACTGACGAAGACCCTCGAAAGGAACTACATCAATAATTATTCGGGTTTGTAAGCGTATTTTTCCAAGGTCTCCAAATCCACCATGGTCAAGGCAGACTCGTGGGTGGATTCCAGTACGATCTGGGGTGCCATATCAGAATCATGGGCCTCGACCCATCTTGAAAGACAAAGGCACCAGCGGTCCCCTTCCTTCAGACCGGAAAATCCGGGCATGGAAGTACTGAGATCATTACCGGCACCTTTCGAGAATGCCAGAAAGACATCGGTCATGACCACACAAGCCACATGCCGTCCGAAATCACGATTGTCGGTGTTACAACAGCCATCCCGAAGCCAACCGGTCATTGGGTCCGTTGAACATGGCTCAAGCTTGTTTCCTAGAACATTTATTGATTCTTCCATGTTCTATTTCTCGCGATCTTCGCGTAGATTCTCGATTATTGTGAAGGCTAGTGCGGCCCTCTCGTTACGTGAGAAGTCGGATTCCAGTTTTTCGAGCTCAGACTGTATCTTCTTTGATGATTCCGGATCCTCATTGGCGAGGCGCTTGGCGTCACGCATTTGGGCCTCATTGATACAGTAGACCGAATCCCCACCCAGAATGGATATTGGAGTAATGGCCATGATCAGACCGAGAAACTGGTCTCCACGTTCGGAGTGAAGTCGGTACTGAAGCTGGAACCGCAGCCACAGGAACCTTTGGCATTGGTGTTGGTAAGCCTGAATCCCGGTTCTATAAGGTCATCTGAAAAATCAATGGTCAGGCCATCCAGATAGATCGAACTTACCTTGTCCGAAACGATACGAAGGGGGCCATCCTCGTAATAAACATCATCAACTTCCTTCATGTCGTCGTCCAGAACAGCATCGTAGGTGTTTCCCGAACACCCCCCGGAGGTCACCCCTATACGGAGGAACACCTCATTCGAGACTCCCATATCGTGCAACCTTGATCTTGCCTTCTCAGTTACCTTGACGTCCATATCGGCCCAGATTTCATGGAGTTTTAATAGTTACTGTCAGCTATAATCGTAAAAAGCCACCATATATGGACGTGACATGAGGATAGCAATTCTCCTTTCGATGATTCTTCTGTTCACGCCGAGCACAGTTGCAGACGCGAGTCCAATGGAGAATTCATATGAGGGAAATCCAATTATTGTCATCAATTTGACCTACGAATCCGGAATCGGTGGCGGAGATGATTTCGAGGGTGAGATCGTTTTGGAACTGTTCCTGAATTGGGCGCCTATCACCGTTACTAATTTCGTAAACTTGGTAAATCAGTCCTTTTATGATGGTATTTTCTTTCATCGGATCATCAATGACTTTGTGATACAAAGTGGTGACCCTGATTGTAATTCAAATGGTGTTTATCCCATATCAGACCCGTCTTGTGGTGAAGGAGGGTCATCGGAAACCATTCAATTCGAAGCAGACGCTAATCTGACACATATCAATGGAGCCATAGGTATGGCCAGAGGACTTGATCCGGATTCAGCAACCAGTCAATTCTATATCTGTGATGGACCCCAGCATGATCTAGATAACGGGAACCGGACTCAGGAGGACGATCCAGGTTATGCTGTGTTCGGGGTAGTCAGGGAGGGAATAGAACTGGTACAGGCCGCTGCAGGAGTTCCAACCACCAATGATGCTGACGGGGACGGGAGCATTCCAAGGGTTCCGGGGGGACCGGACCGGCCTCTCTATGAGGTCCATATCAATTCAATCACCATAAGGGAATATGTATCTGCACCAGTCGTGGAAAAGACTGATGAGAAAGGCCTCTCCGGCCTATCGCTGAGCGTTGCGGCGCTATCAATAATACTTACCGCAATCGCCCTGAGCAGGAAGATAAATTCGTAACATGGAGTCAGTCATATTCCAAGCGAATGTTCTCGGAATGCTGGCCTACATTGTACCGGCAATGTTGCTGTTCTTCAAGATGATAAAGAGCGTTGAGGACAAACTTGTGGAACGCAAATTGTACCTTGCCTGCGGGATCGGGGTCGTCTTCGGGACGATTACCGATATCATAATGATCCTGGGTGGGATAGACCTCCATTCGAATGATACGGGATATGCTGCGATGATCCTGGTCTCACCGTTCGTCATGTTGATCTTCATGTTCATTGGCGTCAACCTGAATACCTTCAAGTCCGAACCTGCCGCCCCATTCTATTCGGCCGGTTTCGGACTGTTTTTCGGAGGTTCCATAGAGTTCTGGAAATTGTTGATGACCGAGGTGCGGTTTCCAGATATCGGAGCTGGGGATCTCCTGTTGGTCGCTGGTTTCGGTCTGGGTACCGTCCTATTCTTCGGAGGGGCAGGAATGTGGATATCCTATGGAATTGTGCACGGTAATGGGGTAAGAGTTGCTGGACGTCTGGCCTTCCTCTATCTTTTTCTGGCATTCCTGAACGCCAGTGCCCTGGAGAACGTACACTACGATGTTCATCGTTCGGTACTGGTCAGCCTAACTGCACTGGCTGGCTATTTTGCGATCGGGGCGGCCTCATTTCACCAAGCTTCACTAAGATTACCAAGTATATCTGAGATAACTAGAGATGACGGAGAAAGTAAAG
>Ga0209554_1001562_pt1 | contig 17229 bp, 21 predicted proteins | sample MarorgKNORR_S2LV_5_FD_188221 | JGI IMG/M metagenome (GOLD analysis project Ga0209554, IMG submission 188221) | Marine microbial communities from the Southern Atlantic Ocean, analyzing organic carbon cycling - Bottom_A/KNORR_S2/LV (SPAdes) (version 2) | ecosystem: Environmental > Aquatic > Marine...
TTAAGGCGATTGTATATTAACTCAGAAATTTCACGATTCTCTTCAGAATGGGTTGAGTGATACTGACTAAAATCAATATGAAAATCGTCTAAATCAGCTTGATGACGGATTTTTACCTGTTCTATAAGGGTTTCAGGCTCTAGCTTCATTTCTTTCGCTTTAAGCATAATCGGCGTTCCATGAGCATCATCTGCACAAACATAGTGGCACTCATTACCCATCATTTTCTGAAATCTGACCCAGATATCTGTCTGAATGGCCTCCAACATATAACCCAAATGAATTTCTCCATTGGCATAAGGTAGAGCTGATGTTACGAGTATTCTGCGTTTAGACATAGTCTGTCATCAATAATCCCAATATTATTAGGGATTGGAGAGATATTTGTACGATAAAATAGCGTTATTTTACCGACTGGAGTCAACAAATTGACAAATTTAACGCAAGAGAAAATTGAAAGCATTCTTAGCACTGTGATTGATGTGCATACCAATAAAGACCTTGTATCTTTAGATAATGTCAAGAATATTTCCATTGATGATGAAATAGTCAATGTTGAGCTTTTACTTAAATATCCAGCACTGAACTATCATGCAGAACTGCAAGAATCTATTGAAAAAGCCTTTTCTAAAGCTGGAATTAACTATTCATCTATCTCTATTAAATCAAAAATAGTGTCTCACACCGTTCAAGGTGGTGTTGAAGCTTTACCTGGCGTTAAAAACATTATTGCTGTCGCCTCTGGCAAAGGTGGCGTTGGAAAGTCAACTACTGCAGTAAATCTAGCGCTCGCACTTCATTCTGAGGGCGCAAAAGTAGCTCTTCTTGATGCGGACATTTATGGACCATCGCAACCACGCATGTTGGGTGTTAAAGAGCTTAGGCCCGAAGGCATTGAAAATGGCAAAATGAAGCCAGTTTTAGCATATGGAATACAAGTAATGTCAATTGGATTTTTGGTCGATGAAGCGTCCCCTATGGTTTGGCGTGGACCAATGGTCACTCAAGCCTTAGAGCAATTATTAAAAAACACCGAATGGAATGATGTGGATTATATGATTGTAGATCTTCCGCCAGGCACAGGTGACATACAGCTCACGCTATCACAAAGGATTCCTGTTAGCGGTGCTATTATTGTCACTACACCTCAAGACATTGCTCTTATCGATGCCAAAAAAGGTCTTGGCATGTTTGAGAAGGTCAATATTCCAATTTTAGGCATTATTGAAAACATGTCTATTCATATCTGCTCAAATTGCGGCCATTCAGAGGAAATATTTGGACATGGAGGCGGTCAAAGTATGGCCCTCGATTCTGAGACTAACTTTCTAGGCGCATTGCCGCTTCAACTAGATATTAGAACGGATGTCGATGAGGGGAAACCCACTGTCATAAAAAGCCCAGAAAGCAAGGCTTCTCAAATTTATCAAGAAATTGCACGTAAAACAGCAGCAACTTTATCACTACAAAGTAAAACGGTGGGCGCTTTTCCAAATATTACAATTGAGTAGTAAACGTTTTGAAGTTAATTGTTTTCGGAAACCTGGTTGATGGTGTATTTTGGTATCTCGATAACAATATCCTCCTCAGCAACAACCGCTTGACAGGAAAGTCGAGAGTCTGGATCAAGCCCCCAAGCTTTATCAAGTAAGTCATCCTCTATTTCGTCAGACTCTTCGATAGAATCAAATCCTTCTCGAATATAGACGTGGCATGTTGTACATGCATTAGACATCTCACAGGCGTGTTCAATTTCTACATCGTTAGCTAGTAAAGCTCTACAGACGGTAGTTCCAGGTTCAGCTTCAATGACGACACCTTCTGGGCAAAACTCTTCGTTAGGTAGAACAATTATTTGAGGCATATTATTCTTCTATTTTTTCACTAAACTCATCAACATTATGACCTTGCATGACGCTCATAACCGACTTGTTCATGCGCATCTCAACAAATTTAGCGCTTGTTTCTTCTAGTGCTTCAATTGCTGTTTTTATTGCTTTTGCATCATCTGAATCAGCCAAAGATTCAAGTTCATCTCTTGCTCCAAGGATATCCTTTAACAACAACTCATTAAGAAGTTCTTTGTCAGCATCTAATGCAGAGTTAATTGCCTCAATTGTACGATTAGCATTCACTTTTTGTTCCTGTAGTTGCCTCAGCAAAACGTCTTCTTGGGCGAAAATAACTGAATCCTTTAACATTTTTTCAACTTCAGTATCAGTCAGCCCATAAGAGGGCTTGATAATGATTTCTGACTTAACTCCAGAAGTTTGCTCTTTCGCGCTAACAGAAAGCAATCCATCAGCGTCGACTTGAAATTCTACAAGAATTCGAGCGCTCCCAGCAACCATAGGCGGTATGCCCTTGAGTTCAAACTTTCCAAGAGAGCGGCAATCTTTTGTTAGCTCACGCTCTCCTTGATATACATGAATGCTCATTCCAGTTTGTCCATCCTTAAAGGTGGTAAATTCTTGGGCCTTCGAAATAGGTATCGTGGTGTTGCGGTGAATCACTTTTTCAACCAGACCACCCATAGTTTCAAGACCTAGTGATAGTGGCAATACATCCAAAAGCAGGACATCATCTCGGCTTTTATTGCCTGCCAAGATATTAGCCTGTATGGCGGCACCTTTGACAACAACTTCATCAGGATTAATTGAGCATAAAACTGGTTTTTTAAACAACTCCCCTACCCTGTCCCTCACTGCGGTCATTCGTGTTGAGCCGCCAACCATAATAACATCTTTGATCTCAGACATTTCGATACCTGCATCTCTAACAGCTCTCTTTGTCAACAGCAAGGTTCTTTTTAATAACGGTTCAGTTAATGCTTCAAAGTGAGACTTGGTGATTTGGTAAAGCTTACCATCAACAAGAAACTCAGCTAAATTCTCACTAGCTAATGTTTCTTTTGCTGTCCGTGCAAGCAGTTTAATAGTTTGAATTTTAGCGGGTGTTAGCTCACCTAGATCGAGTACTTTTTTACAATCATCAACAATTAATGCATCAAAATCGTCGCCACCTAAATTGGAATCTCCACCAGTAGAAAGAACTTGAAAAACGCCTTTATTAAAATTAAGCAGTGAAATATCGAATGTACCGCCACCTAGGTCATAAACGGCATGAATACCTTCTTTCCCAGACTCTAAGCCATAGGCTAGAGCTGCGGCTGTTGGCTCATTTAACAACCTTAAAACCTTGATACCTGCAAACTTTGCTGCATCCTTCGTTGATTGCCTTTGTGCGTCATTAAAATAAGCTGGGACTGTGATAACAGCACCCACCAAATCACCCCCAAGTGCTTCCTCGGCTCGGCTTTTTAATGTGGACAAAATACTAGCTGAAATCTCGACCGCAGACAAATTACCCAATGCCGTTTTAAATAAAACGTTATTCCCTTTTTCAAGCAACCGATATGGACAATTTTTGAGTTCACTAACCTCTTTAAATCCCAAGCCCATAAATCGCTTGATTGAAAAGATAGTGTTGGTTGGGTCTGTTTGAGCATAAAGACTAGCTTCACTACCAACCGTCATCTTTCTGCCCTGTCCAAAATGAACAATTGATGGCAACATCACCTGGTTATTGTTATCCCCTATGATTTTGGTCTCACCACTAATGACACTCGCAACTAGTGAGTTTGTCGTTCCTAAATCAATACCATAGGCTAAATTGTGACGGTGAGGTGCAGTTGACTGACCAGGTTCCGAAATCTGTAATAATGCCATATACTTGTCCTATAACCATTCATCCATCAATATATTCGCTTCCTTGTTAAGTTGCTCATAAAACTTTAATTCCCTAACAAGCGTTTTGATCTCTTGTAAATCTCGTGAATGTCTGAAAGCTTCCGAAATTGACGCGACATTATCCCTGATAAAATCTTGTACTCGCTCTATAAAATCATCCAAAGCTAAGCTATCTTGTTGTTCCTTAATGCCTTCTAATTGCTCTCTTAGTTCAATTTGTGACAGCAAGAAGTTAGCATCCATATTTGTATCTTTTTCATCAAAAGGATTTACATCCTCTAAATTTAACAAATAGCTGGCTCGATTCAGTGGGGTTTTAAGAGTTGTATAAGCAGAATTTACAAGTGAAGTGCTTTGCAGTGCTTGGAGCTGCTCCGGTTGGCTTTTAGTTGCAAAATTATCGGGATGGAATCTTTTAACTTGGGCCTGGTAAGCTTTTTTTAAGGCTTCATTATCAACAAGAAAGGAGGTTTCAAGGTCAAATAATTCAAAATAATTTTGCATTACCCTAATACCTTTAAAACTTAACGAAACTAATTATACGGTAAATGATTCACCACAACCACATTCAGCTTTAGAATTAGGATTGTTGAATTCAAAACCTTCATTTAGACCATCTTTTTGGTAATCTACTTCAGTACCGTCAATATAAATTAAGCTTTTGGCGTCAATAACCAATTGAACACCTTTATTCTCAAAAAGGGTGTCATCCCCGTTAAGTTTATCTACAAATTCCATGTTGTAACCTAGCCCAGAACAACCAGTAGTTTGAACAGAGAGACGAACACCAAGACCTGAGCCACGATTTTCTAAAAAATCGGTCATGCGTTTTGCAGCATTGTCAGTTAAGGTGATTGCCATAATTATCCAGCTTTACTGTTCAGATCACTAATTGCAGCTTTAATAGCATCTTCAGCCAAAACTGAGCAATGAATCTTCACTGGCGGCAGTTCTAGTTCTTCAACTATTTCAGTGTTTTTAATTTCTGAGGCTTCGTCAACTGTCTTGCCCTTAACCCACTCAGTCAAAAGTGAAGATGAGGCAATCGCAGATCCACAACCATAAGTTTTAAATTTAGCATCTTCAATAACACCTTTATCGTTTACCTGAATCTGTAGACGCATCACATCACCACACGCTGGTGCACCAACCATCCCAGTACCAACATTTTTAGCGTCCTTATCCAGAACACCTACATTACGAGGGTTTTCATAGTGATCCAATACTTTTTTTCCATAAGCCATAAGTTACTCCTATTTAACGTTTTAATTGCATTCTACACAGTTTAAGTGTGCATTAATCTCATAATTTAAGTGCCTTTAGTGGGCAGCCCACTTAACAGTACTCAAATCGATGCCCTCTTTAAACATGTCCCATAATGGCGACAAATCTCTTAATTTTTCAACTTTTTCACGTACTAACCTGATAACATCATCAACATCCTTTTCGGTCGTATAGCGACCAATACTAAAACGGATAGAGCTATGTGCAAGCTCGTCGCTACGACCTAATGCTCGAAGCACATACGATGGTTCAAGACTTGCTGAGGTACATGCTGAGCCAGAAGACACAGCGACATCAGAAATAGCCATCATTAAAGACTCTCCCTCAACATAGTTAAAACTGATATTTAAATTGCCAGGGACTCTTTGTTCAATATCACCATTAATGACCACCTCCTCCATATCGGAAAAGCCCTCAAGCAAGCGATCTCGGAGCTGTTTTATTTTTTTACCTTCTTCTAACATTTCCGCCTTGGCAATGGCAAAAGCCTCACCCATACCTACAATCTGGTGTGTCGCTAACGTTCCTGAGCGCATACCACGCTCATGACCACCGCCATGCATTTGAGCTTCTAGTCGAACTCTAGGTTTACGACTTACATAAAGGGCACCCATGCCTTTTGGTCCATAGATCTTGTGTGCAGAAAAACTCATCAAGTCAACCGGCAGTGACGCTAGATCTATCGAGATTTTTCCTACGGATTGAGCTGCATCTACATGAAAAAATATTTTGTGTTCTCTACATACATCACCAATAGATTGTATGTCTTGGATGACGCCTATCTCATTATTGACATGCATAATTGAAGCTAGAATGGTGTCTTCTCTAATCGCATCTTTAAAGACGTTTATATCCAACAAACCATTTGACGAAGGCTCAAGATAGGTAACCTCAAAGTCTTCCCTTTCCAACTGACGACAGGTATCTAAGACAGCCTTGTGCTCTGTTTTCATGGTAATAATGTGTTTTCCACGCTTATGGTAAAAATTAGCAATACCTTTTATAGCGAGATTGTCAGATTCTGTGGCTCCCGAAGTCCATACAATCTCTCTTGGATCAGCACCTACCAAGCTTGCTACCTGAAAACGAGCTTTATCTACGGCTTTTTCAGCCTGCCAGCCATAGTAATGTGAACGAGACGAAGGATTACCAAAATCTCCTTCCTTGGTTAAGTAATTAGCCATTTTTTTAGCAACACGAGCATCCACAGGTGTTGTGGCTGAATAGTCCATGTAAGTTGGAGTTAGCATTATTAAATTTCCTTAATTATTAATTTGTTCCGATAGCTTCTCTTGTAGTTTGTCTTGTAGCTATTCTTGTAACTTCGTTTGTATTGTAGTCATCAATCACCTGTTGCAGGTTTCTGGTGCTCAAAAAACCCCTTATTTGATCACTAACCTCACACCAAAGATGATGAGATAGACATTGCTTACCTCGAAGACAATTTCTCAAACCGTGGCAACGACGTAGGTCGATATTCTCATCAACGGCCTCTATTATTTGAGTGAGTGTGATATTTTCAGCGCTAACATTTAAAAGATAACCACCTCCAGGTCCCCGAATACTTTTAACCAATGAAGCTTTCCTTAATTTCGCAAAAAGTTGCTCTAGATAAGACAGTGAGATATTTTGTCTTTGAGATATCATATCGAGAGTCACAGGTTTAGCTGATCCGTTTGAAGCAAGATCTAACATAGCAGTTACTGCATATCTTCCCTTTGTAGTTAATTGCATATCATTCTCGGTTTATTGAAATCGGTGTTATTATACTAGTAACCAAGTAAATTAGTCAAGTATTAAATTCACTCGATAATTTACTTGTTTTCAACCTCTTTTAGATCCTCTTTTACCTCTTCGGAAATACCAGATAAATTGGCAATCTGCTCATCAATATCAGCTAAACGTTCAATAATCGAATTAACAGCTTGGACCGTTGGGTCATTGGCGCTACTACTGGTGCTTGCAGCGTAGGAATCAAACTGATCATCATCGCTCACTTTTTTCTCAAGAACGCGGCCAGGAATACCGACAACAGTGCAATTATCATCTATGGAATTTACAACTACAGAATTAGAACCAACACGTACATTTTTTCCAAGGGTAATTGGGCCCAATATTTTTGCACCCGCACCGATAATAACTCCGTCCTTTAATGTCGGATGTCGTTTCACTTTATCCCAAGAAGTACCCCCAAGGGTTACCCCATGGTACATCATACAGTCATCACCAATTTCAGCTGTCTCACCGATCACAACACCCATACCATGATCGATAAAAAAACGGTGACCAATAACAGCTCCTGGATGGATTTCAATACCCGTAATCCAACGAGCAAGTGTCGAAATAAAGCGAGCCAACCAGTACAACTTGTATTTCCAAAGGAGGTGGGTAAATCGGTAAATAATTACGGCCTGAACTCCCGAATAACAGGTAAGAATTTCAAATACGTTTCGTGCAGCGGGGTCACGCTTAAAAACACTGCGTATATCTTCAATCATTTTCATATGTTAATTATACCATTATTGGTAATTAGGTTTTTTTCTTGACGTATAGTTTCAACATTGTTTATAAGGGTATCTTAGTTATAAGACTGCGTTGATTTAAATCGGCTATAACTCCACATATATTGATCAGGAAAGCGCCTTATCAGATCCTCAATTGCTCTATTCATAAGGGTTACCTGCTCGAATAAATCATCACTACTAGAAGTCAAATCAAGGGGCTCAAAGTTAAGATCAAAGCCTCTACCTTTTTTAAGGCGATTTGCCCAACACATAACAACCCGAGCATTATATTTTTTTGCTAATCTAACTAGTAACGTCATAGTGTTGACAGGGCTATTAAAAAAAGGCGCCATTATACCACCCTCTTGACCAGGATCCTGGTCAGGCAGTATGCCAACCAGCTCACCCTGTTTGAGTGCACGCTGTAATTTAAGAACGCCTGATTGGTCTGCACTGGCCATAGTTAAGTTTCCTTGATTTCTGCGTTCAAATAAGTACTGATTTTGTTGCTGTTTTTTTAAAGGCTTAAATAGAAAAGTTATAGCACGAGTATTGGCAATAACTCGTCCGGTAATTTCCCAACAACCGAGATGCGGAACAAGCAATATCGTGTTCTCATCTGTATCTAGATAATTTTCGCCATGAATATTTCTTATATGTTTTGCATTTTCAGAAAAACTTTGATTCCAAATGAGGCTAGATTCGGTTAAATTTTTTCCCGTTTCAATGAGAGATTTTTTAATTAATGAGCGCTGTTCATTTTTTGATAATTCAGAAAAACAAATAGCAATATTTTGCCTTGTTACTTTTTTTGCATCAGTATTTAACAAATATAATAACTGACCTATAAAGGCTCCCAAATAATGGTTTAGCTTGAGCGGCAAGTGAGAACAAAACGATAAAAAAAAACTGGTCATTTTTAGTTAAATAATTGATCAGTTGCTACCCGATAATCAATTATTATTTTTTGGTAGCTTGCTGCAGTTTGAAGGTTACTTAATCTCGCTAAGTTAGCATTTTTTTGAGCTGCAATCAGTAAACTCTTTTGGCCACGAGCGTTATCATATTTAGTCTTTTCTTCGATGACTTTTTCATTTGCCAATTCACCCTGTTCCAGACTAATATCAACCAGTTCAGCTAGAAGATCGATTTGAGCTAGTAGGTAGCTGATTTGTTGCTCCAAGTTTATTTCAGTTTCACGTCTCTGAGCATCCAATTGCGCTATGCTAATTTCTGCACGCTCTACATCAAGAGACTCTTTCCTTACTCCCAACGGGTACGAAACATCTACACCTATATTCCAGGAAAAATCACGGTTCCCAAAACTACTAAAGTATTTATCATCCTCTGCCTGACTAGCAATACCCATATTTAAATTCACGCTTGGCATGGTTTTATTTTCATAAGTTTCTAGCCGTCTCTGTAATTTACTCTTATCAAAATCAAACTTCTGCATTGATCTTGAATTTTTTACAAAAACCGCTGGCTCAACTCTCATAACAGATTGCTCTTTAAACAAGTCAAATTCAACAACCATTTCTGATTCTTTAACGTTAATGAGTGAGGCCAATTCTTGCCTTAATATGCTTAATTCTCGACTCGATTGAAGCCATTGCTGGTTAGCCTTTACGTAGGTGTCTTTTTCTTGTAATAAGCTTGATTTATCTATCAATGAATTTGAAAATTTCTCTTCAGCCAAATCTAGTTGTTGTTTAGATAATTCGAGTTGGAACATATAAAGTTGCTCTAATTCTTGTTTAAGGGCCAGATCAACCAATTTGGTTAGCTTTGAAGCCAAAAAACTTTCAGCCTGTTCTAGTAAGCTCACTTGCTTTGCCAGCAAGTCAATATCTGCAATGTCAACCGCAAGGCGGTCATTCAGACCATTCTGGTTTTGAAGCAAGGGTTTTACATAATCAAGCGAAAAGACATTGGTATTTAATACAGTACTATCTTTGTCATTACGACTCCATGAATGCTTTAAATTCAAATTAGCACCTGAATTAGCAATTTTTCTGTGAGCAGAAACCTCGTAACTTGTGGTATAAAGATCCTTATAGAGTCTAGAAGAGATATCATCTCCTGCACTAAAAGATTCATTCACACCCATCTGAATATTCCAATCTGCATAAGTTCTGGCAATTTTTTGGTCCACAAGACTTACCTTTTCAGAAAGAGATAGTTGTAAAAAATAGGGATGCGTTTGCATCAATTTAGCGCTAAATTCTTCAGCCGTAATTGCAATTACATTAGCACTCAAAAACAAACAAAAAACACAAGCAATTCTATTCCACATTTTCAGTCTCTCGTTTTATTATATTTATTACTTCATGTAAATTTTTCCCTGTTGTGTCAACAACAAGGGATGCCACCTCACGATAGTACACATCTCTAGCGTCTACAAGTTCAGTAATGGTTTTCCTTCGGTCAGCACTATTCTCCAGTAAAGGTCGAGTTTTAGATTTAGCAGTTCTCATCAGAAGTTGATCCACAGAAGAGGAAAGGTAAACTACTAGACCTACATTTTTTAATATTTCCCTATTCTTCGACAGAATAATAATACCGCCACCAGTAGCAAGAATTATATTCGACATTTGACAAAGATTTTCAAGTATTTTGGACTCCCTTTCTCTGAAGCCATCTTCACCTTCAATGTCGAAAATATGATCAATAGTAACACCAGTTTTATCAATAATTTCATGATCAGTGTCATAAAAATCTTGATTCAATTCATGAGCAAGACGACGACCAACAGTTGTCTTTCCGGAACCCATAGGCCCTACTAAAACAATGTTTTTTGAAGTCGTTTCCATTTTTTATAGAGTGTTGACTATTTTTCTAATTTATAGATAGCACCGCAGTATGGGCAATTAGCTCTCCCTTCTTCGTCAAACGAAAGAAAGACTTTAGGGTGCATGTTCCATTTTTGCGCCTCTTTTGGAGGGCAATGAAAAGGCAATTCATTTTTTGACACCAAACTATAATAACTAGTATGTTTAGAGGTCTTAGCATTCATGAACATCTCCCTTTCGCTAACCAGTACAAGTATTGATTATTGCGACCATGGACACAATCAAAGTAAAGGGATTGAAGCTTTTCAGTAACCGGACCACGAGTACCACTACCTATTTGTCGATCATCCAACTCCCTGACAGGTGTTACCTCTGCTGCAGTGCCAGTGAAAAAAGCCTCATCCGCATTATAAATATCATCACAAGTAATATTTTTTTCAACAATTTCGTAGCCAATAGCTGCAGCTAAAGTAAAAATTGTGTCTCGGGTAATTCCAGGTAAAGCGGATGACAAGTCTGGGGTATATATAGTATTCTCACTAACAATAAATATATTTTCACCGCTACCTTCAGACACAAAGCCTTTAACGTCTAACATCAAGGCTTCGTCATACCCTTCATTCAAAGCCTCTTGCAATGCCATCATTGAATTGACGTAGTTGCCATTTGTTTTTGCTTTACTTAGTGAGGCATGTCCATGATTACGGGTAAAAGAGGAGGTCCGAATGCGAATACCATTCTTCATGTTGTCTTTACCTAAATACGCCTCCCACTCCCAGGCCGCAATCATGACGTGAACTTTTAAATTATCGGCACGAAGGCCCATCCCTTCAGAACCATAAAAACACATCGGCCTGATATAAGCAGACTTAAGATTATTCTTGCTGATTACTTCTTTTTGGGCTTGGTTTAACGCCTCCTTACCAAAGGGAATTTTCATCCCCAGAATTTTTGCTGAATTAAACCAACGATCAGTATGCTCTTCGAGTCTAAATATTGCCGGCCCATTAGCAGTCTCGTATGCTCGAACACCTTCAAATGTTCCCATCCCGTAATGCAAGGTGTGTGTCAGAACATGCACTTTAGCTTTACGCCAATCTAGCCACTCTCCATCCATCCAAATGAAGCCATCTCTATCTTCCATTGTGCTCATAAATAAACCTAAAACTGAATAATTTTAACTACTGTATATACTCACTAAATAAAAGTACAATCTTCTATTCATTCTCGAATTAATATTTGGATTATACCCATCTCATAAGCTTTTTCACCAAATATAACATCATTTACGATAGACCTAGCCAATAGAATATTTTTTTCAAAATACATATGATATAAATTATTTATTAAAAACTTCAATCAATAAGTTTGTGATAATCACTAGGTATAATCGCTAATCAACAGAAACAGTAAAAGTAGAACACAAAACAATATGGAATTTAACTTTTTTACGTTTATTTTTTTATTCGCAATTCTGACATCAGTTATTGCCCTCTTATGGCTAAATTTTAGACAGGACAGGGCAATTAAAATTTCCTTTAATGAAGTCCCTGAAGGCTTCAAAGAAACAATAACACTTGAAGACCATCAGAAAGCCGGGCGCTATACCCAAGCAAAATTGTTAGCGAATCATTTTGAGATAATTTTTTCTACAATTGTGTTGCTTATATGGACACTTGGCGGGGCAATGAACTGGCTTGATGTTTTTTGGCATGAAAAAATCTCCGACCCGATATGGTTAGGCACTGTATTCATATTATCTATTATGCTTATTGCCAGCTTCATAGATCTGCCTTTTAGTATTTATCGTAATTTCATCCTTGAGGAAAGATTTGGATTTAACCGCATGACAATTAAAACATTTACTAGTGATCTTATAAAAGAACTAATATTGACACTTGCTCTGGGCATGCCTTTGATCTATGCAATCCTATACTTAATGAACATGAGCGCTATAGGTGACTATTGGTGGATCTATGTTTGGGCTATTCTAAGCCTCTTCACAATCATAATGATGTGGATTTATCCCACCTTCATTGCGCCAATTTTTAACAAATTTAAGCCACTTGAAAATAACTCCTTGAGGAATAGAATTGACAGTTTACTTGAACGTACAGGTTTTGGTAGTGATGGTATTTTTATCATGGATGGCTCTAAAAGGTCATCACATGGTAATGCCTATTTCACAGGTATAGGTAGAAATAAAAGAATTGTTTTCTTTGATACTCTTCTGAAAGGCATGGAAGATGAAGAGATTGAAGCCATTCTTGCTCATGAGCTTGGTCATTTTCACCACAAACATGTACGTCAAAGAATTGTAAGTTCATTTATTTTTAGCCTCACAAGTCTAGCCTTATTGGGGTATTTAATTAAGCAAGGTTGGTTCTTTCATGGATTAGGTATCTCTGAACCTTCATCTCATACGGCGCTTGTTCTGTTTAGTCTTACACTGCCAGTTTTTAGTTTTTTTATTACCCCTATCAGTAACCTTATTTCCCGTAAGCACGAATTTCAAGCTGACGCATTTGCTGCAAGTCATACCGATGCAAACGACTTAATTTCATCACTAACCAAGCTTTACCGTGAGAACTCTTCGACACTCTCCCCTGACAAATATTATTCAGCATTTCATGACTCTCACCCAAGCGCAATTCTGAGAATAGCTAGATTACAATGACATTAACAGCTTTTCTATGTCTCTAACTCGAAGACAAAAATGGCGCATCGAAAAAGTGCAATCTGAACGCATTGCTCGAGCAAACAAAGCAGCAATTGAAACCGAAAAAAATTTCAGAAATAAAGAAGTATCTCAAAAAGGACGCGTTATCACTAGATATGGTCAGCGCCAACTAGTTGAATCATCAACTGGAAAACTCTTTCAGTGCACTGGCAGACAAAATATAGGCTTATCAGTAGCCGGAGATGAAGTCATTTTTCAATCTGCAGGTGGTATTGAGGGCATCGTAACAGCAATCTTACCTCGAGAAAACGAGCTTTCACAAAAAAACAAATTGATTGCCACAAACATTGACCAGCTCTGGCTTGTTGTGGCGACAGAGCCACACTATCAATTTGAGCTCATTGACCGTTACCTGATTTTGGCTGAGAATTCAAACCTGCCCATCAACATAATTGTCAATAAAATTGAACTACTTAATGAATTAGATCAACTCTCCCAGGACTTTTCTCTTTACCAAAACATTAACTACCAAGTGCATTTTATAAGCATCAAAAAAAGACTCAACTTGGATTCACTGAAAAATCAATTGACTGACAAAACAAATATCTTTTTAGGACAATCTGGTGTTGGAAAGTCCTCACTCATTAATACTCTAATCCCTGACCTTGGACTTCGGGTTAACGAGATATCAGCGAAAAGTAAGCGTGGAAAGCACACCACAACCAATACCTCAATCTATCACATTCCGAGTGGTGGAGACTTGATTGACTCTCCCGGTATTAGGGAGTTTCAGTTAGATGATTTCGACGCTAAACAGATTCTGAATGGTTTTAGAGAATTTAAAGAACTTATCGGGAAATGTCGATTCAGGAACTGCCAACACATCAATGAGCCAGACTGTGAAGTCAAAGCTGCGCTTGATTCGGGTGATATTCATCCATCACGATACAAAAATTATCTAAACCTATTATCCGAATAGAGTTTCATTTTTTTTAAATATAACAACCCTTTCCGATATCACATAAAGTTCTGCTTGCCACTTTTGGGCTAAGCAGTTCAATGCCTTTTCACTAAAAAAACCGATATGAGAAGGATCATTCTTGTAGTACCATTGCTCAAAGTCTTTTTGAGGCGTGAGAATTTGAGTCATAATTGCAAGCACACCGTTACTCTTTAGTAGACCCATAAGTCGGCTTAATTCGACAAAAGGTTGTCTTAAATGCTCTACCACCTCGCTGGCAGTAATAAAGTCATATTGCTTTTCAAATACAACATCATTCTTGGCGTAAAACTTGTCATACAGATCAACGCTATAGCCACACCCTTCAAGCATCAGAGATAGTGTCGGTCCTGGGCCAGAGCCAAAATCGAGTCCACTTGCATTCTTGGGAATTCTCTCTTGAAGAGGACTTAATAGTTGAGACAAAAAGTTACGATACCTGTCATCCTCTGGGTTATTGTTGTGTGAGTCATATCGAGCCCTTTCACCCTTCTCTGAGAGGTGATAAATTTTAGGGACAAAAACGAAATCGCAATTACTACATTTCAAGTATTCACGATAACTATCTCTATGGAAGCTTTCTGTTAGATTGGAATTACATAACGGACAAACATCAATTGGCATCACTATTGCCCGTTATTGGTTTGAACTCTAATGATGATGATGTCCGTCGACATGAACGTGCCCATGTGACAACTCTTCAGCTTCAGCCTTCCTGATAGATTCGATGTTGACTGAAAAGTGAAGTGTTTCGCCTGCTAATGGGTGATTTGCGTCTACAGTGATTTTGTCATCCTCAACTTTAGTTACGGTAACAAGAAATGCATTGCCGTCTTGGTCTTGTGATTGAAGCTGCATTCCCACTTTAACCTCATTAACTCCCTGGAGTTCAGAACTTGGAATCTCTTGAATGGCATCCTGCATACGGAGTCCATAACCATCTTCTGGCTCTATAGAAACGTCCAACTTATCTCCCGCCTTGGAACCCTCAAGGGCGCTCTCTAGGCCAAGGATAATGTTGCCATGGCCCTGTAAAAATGGTAAAGGATCACCACCCTCAGAAGAGTCAATGACGTCACCTGCATCATTCTTAAGAGTGTAATGCATTAATACAACTTTATCTTTTCCTACTTTCATGTTAGTTCCAGATATAAAAAAAAGACCCCAGAAGCAATACCAAAGTTGCAAAGGGCTCTTGTAAATAGGTTAATTTAAACATATTTGTGAAATTTTCATTCTAGGTTTTCAATTCCTCACTCTTATTTATAATTATTTGAGTTAGACAATTAATGTGGTCCTCTCTGTCATTAAGTGCGGGTATATAGGTATATGACTCACCACCAGCACTCATAAAGTATGACCTGTTTTCTTCCCTAATCTCTTCAACAGTTTCTAGGCAGTCTGCAGAAAAGCCAGGACAAATAACTTGAACGCTTTTAACACCCTTACTAGGAAGAGATTTTAAAGTTTCATCGGTGTAATCTTTCATCCATTCCCCTACCCCGACTCTTGATTGAAATGTCATCTTATAATCATCGGCATTAAGATTTAATTTTGACGCCAGCAGATAACTGGTTTCGCAACACTGACAAGGGTATTTATCCCCTTTATCAAACTGACGTTTTGGAATTCCGTGATAAGACATCAATAAAAGGTCTGGTACACCATAAATTTCTTGAAACTCTTTCACACTATTGGCCAATGATTGAATGTATAAATCTTCATCGTTATAGCAATTAATAAACCCCAACTCTGGTACTTTCCGCCATTTTTTTATCTCATGACTAACTGCATCAAATGCAGAGCCTGTTGACGAAGATGCGTACTGAGGATATAGCGGTAGAACTAATATTTTTTCACAATTTTCAGACTCCAGCTCTTTTAATGCTGATGCAATAGAGGGGTTCCCATATCGCATTCCAAGGGTAACAGTAAATTCACCTGCCGACTGCTCATTGAGCGCTGCTTCAACCGCACCTTTTTGTTTTTTAGAGATTGCTAATAAGGGAGAGCCTTCACCATGCGTATCCCATATAGATTTATATTTTTTTGCAGATTTTTTTGGACGTATATTTAAAATAAACCCATTAAGGATTAACTTCCAAAGCCATCTCGGTGGTGGTGACCCGACAACCCTTGGGTCTGACAATAATTCCTTCAGAAAAGGCCTAACTGCGGCTTTAGTTGGTGCATCAGGGGTGCCAAGATTGGTAAGCAAGACTCCAATCTTTGGAGAGTCAGGCAGCTCATGTTTGTTCACAGATTTATACAAAGACAACTTTCAATTCATATATGTAATTTGAAACGATACATTATAGATCGGTTTCACACAAAATAAATTTACCGTGTATAATTAAACGTACTTAGTAACCAAAGTTGGTTGTTAAGACAAGACAATGACGTTTATTTGGGTAATTTTCCTGGATAAGCGTTTTTTTTCGTCAGTTTAAAGTTGAGCTGAACTGGTATAGAGGCCTGCTACCCTTTGCGTTATAAAGAGGGTAGCGGGCCTTTTTTTGTTTTCGTTTAAAGGAGTATTAACATGAAAATGGTCACAGTAGTTATCCAGCCTAAAAGGCTGGATAGTGTAAGACAAGCTCTTTCTGAGGTTGGTGTAACTGGCGTTACAGCTACTGAAGTTAAAGGGTTTGGTCGTCAAAAAGGCCACACTGAGCTCTATCGTGGTGCTGAGTTTGTAGTTGAGTTCTTACCGAAAGTTAAATTAGAAATTGCCATTACTGAAAAGCAGGTTGAAGAGGTGATTGACACCATCATAACAACTTGCAAAATCAATGGTGGAAAGATTGGCGACGGTAAGATTTTTGTAACAAGTTTAGAACAGGTGATCCGTATTCGTACGGGTGAAACCGGTCCTGAAGCAGTATAGGAGAGGGATATGGAAAATCAAATATTAGAATTACAATATGCCCTTGACACCTTCTACTTTTTAGTAATGGGTGCTCTAGTAATGTGGATGGCGGCAGGTTTCTCTATGCTAGAAGCGGGCCTTGTTAGGAGTAAAAATACAGCTGAAATTTTAACTAAAAATATTGGCTTATTTGCAATCGCTTGTACGATGTATATGGTCTATGGATACGATTTAATGTACGGAGGTGGGTTCTTGCTAGACGGTATTAGTGGCGAAGGCGAAACTTATTCAAATGCAGCTGACTTTTACTTCCAGGTAGTGTTTGTGGCAACCGCAATGTCGATTGTCTCT
>Ga0209554_1001566_pt1 | contig 17208 bp, 15 predicted proteins | sample MarorgKNORR_S2LV_5_FD_188221 | JGI IMG/M metagenome (GOLD analysis project Ga0209554, IMG submission 188221) | Marine microbial communities from the Southern Atlantic Ocean, analyzing organic carbon cycling - Bottom_A/KNORR_S2/LV (SPAdes) (version 2) | ecosystem: Environmental > Aquatic > Marine...
TGAGCGCAAGGCGCACCAGCCATTCGGCAACCCCGCCGGCCACCAAAATCAACGCCAGCTTGGCAATCAGATCGAACCACCGCTGCCGGGGTTCCGGATCCGCCACTTGATCCTTAACCCAGGCGAAAATGACCGGCGCGTCCCGAAACACATCGGCGGCGGCGGCCAAATGGCGGCTGGCTTCCCTGACGTTTTCCGACATGGCGGCGATCATCCGGGCGCCAGCGCCTGCCACGGGCGGCTCCACCGGGGTGTTTTTTCGGGTCGCGATCAGGGCGCGGATTCGGGAAAGCAGTTGTTCCCGAGCCGCTTCGTCCTCCATGACCGCGGCCAGGTCTTCCAGTTCCTGGACAGTAACGGCCGGGGCTGGTTCGGCCTGCTGGGCCTGTGCCGGGAATGGCCCCGACAGAACGAAAACGATAAAAAGGCCGAAAAGGCCGAATCGTCTAGCGCGCAATTTCGACCTCACCAGGGAAGCCAGCCACAAACGCCGCTGAGCGGTGTAATTTTTCATAGCCAGTCTTAATAATTCCCATAATAAAAACCGCCACCGCATATTCCGTGCAAACCTGCATCGAACATTCAAGAAATTCGGTATTGCATCCAGGCTCGAAGGATAGTCGGTTGCCTACCTCGACACCTTTACTTTACCATCTCCTTTTTGCCAACAGCCATCATCTCATCCCCCTATTCAAATCCACGCTACCCGGCCATTGTCTCGGTTTAGGGTTAATACCATCAGCGCAGCGACAACTCTAACTTCCGCTTTGGGTCATAAGCGGACGTTTTGCGACCTGTCTCCGAATGTCTGCTTTCGGGGTAATAGCGGGCGTAAATCACTCAGTGCCGCAATGTCCGCTAATAGCCAACAGCGGACGTTGAGGTCCTGCCGTTAGACTTTCGTTACCGCACTCCCTAAACTGCAACCCACAACCAAAACATTTCGGGGGAGGCTCTCGTGGCACGACCGGGCATGCTGGGCCATCTCGTTGACCTGGCCAATCTAATCACGCTAGGCGGTCTCTCGCTTGCTTTCCTTGCCTGCTGGGCGGTTTTGTCGGGATGGCCCTCCCTGGCCCTGGCCCTGGCCGCGTTGGCCGTCGTCATCGATAATGTGGACGGGTGGGTAGCCCGGCGGGCAGTGGGGCGCGACCCGGCGCATGAGTATTTTGGGCGGCACTTGGATTGTTACGCGGACTACGTCGCCAAAGGCATATTTCCCGTTCTGTATCTTTTGATCGCAACCGATATTCAGGTCCTGTCCGTGCCGGTGGCCCTGATCTACCTGATGGCGATTGCCGTCCGATATAGCTACGAGTTCGTGCCGGGCCGCGCTCATATCGGCCTTTCGCCCGACTATATGATTGCGTTCCTATGCCTGTTGCAGCTGGCGGCGCCACAAATTGGTTCGGCCTTTATCCCCACCCTCATGACGAGCCTGGTGGGTTTTGCGGCTCTCGCCATCGCGCCGTTTCCCTCACCGAAGTTGCAGGGCAGGGCTGTCGTCGGCTTTTGCTTCTTTCTTTTGGGTCTGGCGGTGGTTCTTCTGGTCGGCGATCTATTTCGGGCACCCCGATGATTTCCGGCTACATACTGGAGCGGCAAAACGGTATATTTGATCTCTATCTGGGTGACGATGTTGAAGGCGATCTGCATTTTGTTTGGCGAAGGGACAAAACCATAAGGGCTTGCTTTTTCGCTGGCTGATGACGAAAAACGTTGGTTCTTTGGGCAATTGCCGAACAGAATCACCTTAGACAAACTCAGGGCGCAAAAACCGGCCTTCACCAGCTCACAGGAGGTTCAATTCATGACCGAACTTATCCGCTATCAAATGCTCATCAACGGCGAATGGGTGGACTCGGAAGACGGTAAAACCTTTGTCAGCGTGAACCCGACCGACCAAAAGGCCTGGGCGGAAATTCCCGAGGCAACGGCCAACGATGTAGGCCGAGCAGTGGAGGCCGCCCATAGCGCCTTCAGCGAAGGGCCCTGGGCAAGTTTCACGCCGACGGAGCGCGGGCGGCACTTGCGCAAACTGGCTGACCTGTTGGCCGAAAAATCGGAAGAGCTCGGCCGGATAGAATCAATCGATACCGGCAAGATGCTGAAAGAGACCCGCTGGCAGGCCAAGTATATTGCCGAATTCTTCCATTACTACGCGGGCTGCGCCGACAAGATTCACGGCGAGACGCTGCCCATAGACAAGCCCGATATGCTGGCCTTTACATCCCGTGAACCGCTCGGCGTTGTCGCCGCCGTGGTTCCCTGGAATTCCCAGCTATTCCTGGTGGCGGTTAAGATCGGACCGGCGCTTGCCGCCGGCAACACCGTGGTGTTGAAGGCATCCGAACATGCCTCGGCCGCCATGCTGGAATTTGGCCGCATCATCGACGATGCCGGCTTTCCACCGGGCGTGGTCAATATTGTGACCGGCCATGGCGAGCCCTGCGGTAAGGTTCTGACGTCTCATCCCCTGGTACAGCGGATCAGCTTTACCGGCGGCCCGAGCACGGCGAAACATGTGCTGTATAATTCCGCCGAAAATTTTGCCGAAGTCTCTTTGGAGCTTGGCGGCAAGTCGCCGTTTATCGTCTTCGATGACGCCAACATCGAGAGCGCGGTCAACGGCTCCATCGCCGGCATTTTCGGGGCCACCGGTCAGAGCTGTGTCGCCGGATCCCGCCTCTATTTGCAGGAAAACATCGCCGATGAATTTCTTGAGAAAATTGTCGCTCAGGCCTTGCAGATAAACATCGGCGACCCGCTTGCCGAAGAGACCCAAATGGGCCCCTTGTGCACCCAGGCACAGCTGGACAACATTGAGAGAGAGGTTGCTTTCGCCCTCGAAGAAGGCGGTACGCTTCTATGCGGCGGCAAGCAGCCCGCGGGCCACAGCGAGGGTTTGTTTTATGAACCCACCATCGTTGAATGCAAGGCCCAGAACCAGCGAATCGTCGATACGGAGCTTTTCGGCCCTGTCCTAACCGTGCTGCGGTTTAAGGATGAGGACGAAGTCATCCGCCTCGCCAACGACACCAAACATGGCCTTGCCGCCGGAATATTCACCACCGACAGCGCCCGTTCTCTGCGCGTTGCCAAGGCGGTGCGCGCGGGCATCGTCTGGGTCAACACCTATCGGGTTGTCTCACCCATCGCCGAGTTCGGTGGCTTCAAGGGGTCGGGCTATGGCCGGGAATCGGGATTTCAGGCCATGTATGACTATACCCGGCCCAAAACCATCTGGATCAACACCTCGAGCGAGCCCATGACGAATCCGTTCGTCATGCGGTGAGTCAGGTAAACGCCGGGATCACCTCATTGCAGAACAGCTCCATTGAGCGTTTCTGCTGCTTATGCCCGAGCCCCATACTGGCGTAATAGATAAACTCATCCACGCCCAGGGCTTCGTAGAGCTTGAGCTTCTCGATGACCTCATCGGGTGTTCCGAACGCCAGATTGTCATGCAGCATGTTCGGATCGTACTCAGCGCGGTTCTCCAATTCGCCAAACTCAATCGCCTTCGGAAACCCGTTGTCCACATCGCCCAGGTTTTTGAACAAATTCTCAAACTGGCTCAGTTGCCGCTGGGCGGCCTTGATGGGAATATCGCGGTCGCTCGCGCTGTCGTAGACCGCCGTATGGCGCATCATGGCGAAGATCGGCCGCGGACAATCCGGATTGGCGGCAAGCGCCGCGTCGAAGCGTTCCTTGTACAGCGCCGCTTCGCTCATGGGGCGGGTCAAGGGCCATGACATGATGTTGCAGTTGTTCGCCACGGAGTAATCAAACGTGATCGGCGCCCGGGCGGCCACCCAGATGGGGGGATGGGGCTGCTGCAGGGGTTTTGGAACCGAGGTGGATTTTGGGAAGGACCAGAATTCACCGTCATGTTCGTAATCGCCCGCCCACAGGGCCTTCACCGCCGGTATCATCTCGTTCATATAGCGCCAGGCATCCGATTGCTTCAGCCCGGGAGCCAAGCGGTCGAATTCACGCTGATAGGCGCCCGAGCCAATGCCGAATTCCAGCCGCCCGCCGCTGATAAGGTCGGCAAAGGCAGCCTCGCCCGCCAGATTAATAGGGTTCCAATAGGCCGCGACCGCAACAGCGGAGCCTAATCGGATAGTATTTGTATGGCCCGCCCACCAGGTCAGAATCTGGAACGGGTTGGGCGCGATCGTCATCTCCAGCGCGTGATGTTCCGCCGCCCAGGCAATTGTGAAGCCTCCCTCTTCCGCCATCTGCACCATTTCAATTGTGTGCGAGACCACGTCACGCATATCGAGGCTGTCATCCAATCGCTCAAGATTGATCGCCAACTGAAATTTCATGATTTTTTTCCTGATCGCAATGTTACGACTGAAATGGTCTCACACTTCTTCACCGGTCTCCAGAACCATATATTGACTGCCGATGGCGCATCTGGTCTGGATACCGTACGCCATCAGCTTTTGAAAGCCCTCTGCCATGGGTGATGATTTACGCGACGCGTTGTCGGCTGTCACAGCGCCGATCGAAACGGCCGCAACCTTGCCTCCTGCAGTTTACGCGGATGCATCGGTGGCCGTGCTCGAACGTGATGCGGTGTTCCGCACCTCATGGATCGGGGTCGGCCGGGCGGATCAGTGGAAAGCCCACGGCGATTACAGCGCCCTCAACATTGCCGGAATCCCACTCATCATTGTTCGGGATAAATCAAAGACTCTGCGGGCTTTTTCCAATAGCTGCCGTCATCGCGGCTCCCTGATGCTGGAAGGCTCGGGCAGAATAAACGCCATAAGCTGCCCCTTCCATCTCTGGACCTACAGTCTGGAAGGCGATTTGCGGGCAGCACCCTCCATGCCGAAAGGTAAGGCGTTCGACAAATCCCAGCATGGCCTCATCGAATTCGGAGCCGCTGAACGGGATGGCTTTGCCTTTATCTGTTTTGATAATTGTACGAATGATATCGATAGCTGGCTGGGGGATTTTTCCGAGCTTCACGCGCCCTGGGCACTCGAAACACTGGTCACGACCCGGCGTCTGGAACTCGAGGTTGATTGTAACTGGAAGGGATTTCTCGAGGTCTTCAACGAATATTATCACCTGCCCTATGTTCACCCGGATTCCCTCAGCGATGTTTACGTCCGGCCGGATGCGGCGGACCGGGTTACGGGCCAGTATGCCAGCCAGTTTGGCGAGACGGAGGGAACCGGCGGGCTGCTGGCCGATAGCCAGCAGCATGCCTTGCCGTCAATTTCCACCATCGATGGGCGCAATCGTGAGGGTACACGCTATACATGGCTGTTTCCCAACATGACATTCGCCGCCAGCAGCGAAGCGATCTGGGTCTATGAAGCGACGCCCCTGGAAACCGGGCGCTGCCGCGTCGTCATGTCGGTCTGTTTCCCGCCGGAAACCATAGCCCATGAAGACTTCGACAGCCGCTCGCGGGTGTACTACGAGCGCATGGACGCGGCACTCGCCGAAGACATTCCCGCCCTCGCCCGGCACTATCAGGGGCTGGCATCCCCGTTTGCCAAACAGGGCCGGTTCTGCGCCGATCTGGAACCCAGCGTCGCCAATTTCGCGCTGTGGTACGCGGACCGCCTGCAGGCCCTGTTATAGCCGCCCGGCCTCTTTCAGCACGGCGTGGGCCGCCTTGAACGCCCCCAGACCAGCCGGGATACCGGCATAAATCGACACCTGTTTTAGCGCCTCTTTGATCTCGTCATTGGAGAGGCCGTTGTTGATGGCACCGCGAATATGCAGCTTCAACTCATCGGTTTTACCAAGCGCTCCCAACATACCGATATTCAACAGTGAGCGATCACGACGCGACAGGGCTTCGCCGCCCCACCCGTCGCCCCAGCAATAGGTCGTCACCTGCTCCTGGAACGCCATCATGAAATCATCGGCATTTTCGAGAGACCGTTCCACATACTCCGCGCCAAGCACGGCCTTGCGGATCTCCAAACCCTTTTCAAACATATTGTCAGCCATCAGCTGTTCTCCTCACATGATCCAAGAAAGATAAAAGCACCTCATTGACCTGCTCCGGGTCTTCGGCCAGGGCCATATGCCTGAGGCCGGACAGAATGACCGTCCGCGACCCTGAAATTTCGCCAGCAATAGCGTGCGACATCGCGGGGGGATTGCCGAAATCTTCATCGCCCGTCATCACCAAGGTTGGGCAGGATAGGGCCGGGGTCGGTGCTATAAGCTCCGCAACACCATTGGCCAGCACCTGATAGATTGCCGGATAGACCTGCTCGTCATTCGCCAGAACCCACGTGCGGACAAGCTCTATGGTCCGCGGATTGGCGGCCCTGAAGCGATCGGTAAACCAGCGCTCCAGGGCGGCCTCAACCGTTGCCGCCGGGCCGTCACGTCTCACCTGATCAAGCCGCTTGAGGATCGCTTCCTGGGCCGCCTCATCGCGCCTGTGCGGCGAATTCAGAATAGCCAGAGCCGACAGCCTCTCTGGGTAATCCATGGCAAAACGCCGGCCGATCATGCCGCCCAGGGAAAACCCAACGACAACGCAGGAGCGTATGCCGGTTTCATCCAGCAATCTGAGCAACTGGCCAGAAAACATTGATAAATCCGGTGTGCTATCGGGCGCCGGACTCTCGCCATGGCCATACAGGTCATAGCTCAGCACCCGGTGCTTTTCCATCAGCGCCGCCCGTTGCCATTGCCACATGGCCCGGTTGAGGCCGGCGCCATGGATCAGCGCGATAACCGGTCCGCTATCGCCATGCCATTCGTACGCTGTGCCGTCCGCTGCGGTTTGAGCCACTCTGGTTACGCCATGCCGGAAATCGGTTTATAAGCGACCACTTCAATTTCAATGCGCACGTCCACCAACAGCGCATTGACCACCGCCGAGCGGGCCGGGGGATCATGCGGAAAATACTCGCCGTAGACCGTGTTGAAGCCCGGAAAATCAGCCCGGTCGGCGAGCCAGACCATGGCTTTCACCACATCCTGCATCTCACAATCGGCCTGTTGCAGGGTATCCTTGATCGCATCAAGCACTGCGCGGGTCTGCTCCTCGATGTCTCCCTCCGTCATAGGTTCGCCGTCCTTAAACGGTATCTGCCCGGTAAGGAACAGAAAATCACCCGCCCGGATCGCGCGAGACAGGGATAACTGACGGCCCCCGATAACGATCGGCTCGCCGATAACTTTCTTTTGGCCCGACTGACTGTTTGACATGGTCGCCTCCCGCGAACTAACCGTACAGTACACAGTTCATCTGATCGCGTGAGTCAAGGATTTCGCCTATCGTATCGTCTGCCGGGCGGCCTCGCTGATCATCGTCATCGAGCTGCCATTGCGGGTTATTCGAACTGGCTCTCTCGCCAGCGGATGGCGGCCTTGAGGCCGTCGCGCTCAGTGACCTCCTTGAACATGCGGTAGCTCTCCGTCGGCGTCGCGTCGAGCATGGCGCCGAGCTCGAGGCCATAGCTCATGGCTTGGCGGAAGCCGGCGATTTCAGCGCCACGGTTGATCGACGCCTTGGTTATCCTCAATCCTTCGAGAGAGATAGCGGCGCAACGGCGGGCGTAACGAAACGTCTCGGCCTCAAGCTCATCGTCGGCGAACACGCGGTTGATCATGCCGATGGCGCAGGCTTCCTGGGCGTCGATCATGTCGCCGGTGTAGAGCAGTTCGCGAGCCTTCTTGAGCCCGACCATCCACGGCATCACGAGCATCGGCGGCGACGTCGAGAAGCGGATTTCCGGCTCGCCAAACTTTGCCGACTCTGTGGCGAAGGTGACGCAGCACATCATCGCCAGCTCGCAGCTCCCGGCCAGGCAGTAGCCGCGCACCATGGCAATGACCGGTTTGCTGCAGTCCCAAGGGCCATATTCGAAGTCGACGCAGGCCTGCAGCATGTTGCGCGTACCAAGCACACCCTCGGCGCCTTTGTGTTTTTCGCGCCAGTTTTCCTTAAGGTCGTAACCGGCGCCGAAATGCGGGCCGTTGTGGCCGAGCACAACAACGCTTATCTCGTCGTCGGCGTCTGCCGCGCGCAGCGCTTCGCTCAACTCGTCCATCATCTGAAAGTTCATTGCGTTCATCGCCTTGGGCCGGTTCAGCCTGATTACGGCAATTTTTTCCTTCTTCTCATACTCGATGGTCTGCCACATGGAATGTCTCCTTTTGTGATAGCGGTTCTATAGGTTGTTTTGAACGACCCAGCCGTCGACGTCAAACTGGTCAGCGCGGCGTTGCCGCACAAGACAGAAACCGATGGATAAACGTCACCCTGCTGTTCGGCAAGAGAGAGGACTGATCAGCGCCCCCTGCAATCCGTCATATGCTATAAAAGAAGCCGTTCCCTTGGACCGACAGCACCGGGAATATCTAATCGTGCGATACGGCGTTATTCATCGGCTCATCATCTTTGCCGTCATTGTGGCGATGCCGCTTGGGGCATCCTTGCCGGCTGTTGCGGCGATCGGCGATGTGCCCCCCGAGACGGCGGGGACGGTGTTGCGTGGCTTTGACCCCCTCCTGGTTAAGAATATCCAGAAGCGATTGCGGGAGCTGGGTATCTATGTGGGCCCGGCCGATGGCCGCATGGCCGACGAGACCGCGGCGGCAATCCGCACCTATCAAAAGCTAGCGCGTTTGAATGTGGACGGAAAGGTCTCGCGCGCCCTGCTCACCCGTCTCGATACGGCGGTGGTGAAGTCCGGGCGCCTGCTGTCGCGGGTGGAATCAGCGCGTCTTGAACAAACCGACGCGGCGCGCAAGGCGCTTGAAGACCATGCGGCGGCGCGCGACCTGCTGGCCGCCATACCGGCCCAGTCACCGTCCGCGACGACACCGGTGGGCGGCGAGGCGGCTTGCCTGGCAACGCCGGAGCCGGATTGCCTGCTCAATGAAGCCCTCAAGGCCGCCTTGGCGACAGGCAAAACGCACTTGCGGAACGGTGCGTTTCGCGATGTCGCTCTCGCCTGGACAATGGTCGGCGATGTTACGGCCGGCATTGCCACGGCCAAGCGCATGTCCGATCCCCGCATGTTGATTGTCGCCCTGGGAAAGATCGCTCGCGTTCAGGCCGACGACGGCGATTTTAAAGGCGCCCATACCACCGCGCTCGCCGTGCCGGACCCCCGGGTCAGGGCTCAGGCGCTTGCCGCTCTTGCCACCGTGCAGCTCGACGTCAATCTCGAAGGCGATGCACGCTACACCCTGTCCGAAGTACTGGACGCCACGGCGCGCATCACAACGCCGCTATGGCGAACCACCCTGATATGCAGGGTGGCCACCCTGCGGGCCCGGCTGGGCGAGGCTGAGATTGCGAATACAATGCTCGACCAGGCGCTTGAGGGCGCTCGCAAGATCAAGGGCCGCCTGGCCAGGGACAACGCTCTTGCGCGGGTGGCGTCCGCTCTGGCTGAAGTCGGCAGGCTCGATGAAGCCCTCTATACCGCCGCCTCGATTGGCCAGGCGCGACATCGCGTCCCCGTACTCATTCTGATTACGAAAATCTTTGCCGACGCCGGCAAGATCACGAATGCGCGGATAATCGCGAATACTATCGGTGATGCGCGATATCGGGTGACCGCGTTGATCAGCGTTGCCCTGGCCCAAGCGAGCGGCGGCGATGTCGGCGGCGCCCGGCAAACCCTCTCGGATGCGCGCGTAGCCAGCCGGGAAATCGATCGGGAGTATTCCCGGGCCTATGCCCTGAGCCGCGTCGCGCGGAGCCAGGCGGAAATCGGCACCATCGAGGATGCACGGGAAACCGCCCAGGAAGTCGACCGCGAAAAGCTGTACGCCTTGGCTCTTTGGGCCATCGCAGCATCGCCGGCAAGCCTCTGCGAGCAAGCCGTCTCCTGTGAAGACGAGACCCTGGCGTTCGCCGCCACCCGCAAGATCAAGAACGAATTGGCGCGCATTACACTGCTCACGGATATCGCCGTTACACGCGCCCAAGCCGGCGACCGTAAAGCGGCGATCAGCCTGTTCGATGAAGCCCTCGCCGTGGCGCAGGATCTGGTTAAGCCCTGGGCCCGGGCGCGCGCCCTGAGCCGGCTGGCAACGACCCTGTCGGCGATCCGCTAGAGCGGTCCGCGGTAGAGGGCGATTGTCCCGAAATTATGCGGCGAGGCCGAATTCCTGGGCGACCAGGGCGAAGGCGGCGATGATCTTTTCGATCTGCTGATCGCTATGGGCCGCCGATACGCTGCATCTCAACATGGAGATACCGTTGGGGGTTCCCGGCGGGACCGCCAGATTGGTATAGATCCCCTGGTCGAGCAGCCGTTTCCAGAAGGCGAATGCCTGGGCGGCATCGTCGAGCCTGATGGCGATGATCGGTCCCGGGGGGGCACAAATATCGAGGCCCAGGGCGCTCAAGTCACCATGCAGGACGTGGGCGTTTTGCCAAATTCTTACCCGGTGCTCATCGGTCGACGAAATCGTGCGCAGGGCTTCGATCACCGAGGCGACGTTCGATGGTGACGGCGACGCGGTGAACATATAGGGCCGGCTGGCGAGGCGGAGAAGCTCGAAGCGGGGATGATCGGAGACGCCGTAGCCGCCGATGGCGCCGAGGCTCTTGCTGAAGGTGCCGACCACGAAATCGACCGCCTCCTCGATGCCGTCGCTCTCGGCATTGCCACGGCCGTGCTCCCCGTAGATACCCAGCGAATGGGCTTCATCGACCATCATATAGGCGCCGTGCTTGGTCTTGACCTCGGCGAAATCTGCGAGCGGCGCAACATCGCCCATCATGCTGTAGACCCCCTCGACAACGATCAAACATCTGGCCGCGCCGCCAGGCACCCGGCCCAGTCTGCGATCGAGATCGGCCGCATCGTTATGCTTGAAGCGGACGATGTCGGCGCCGCTGAGCCGGCAGCCGTCATAGATGCTGGCGTGGTTGTCGGCATCGATCAGCACCGTATCACCGGGCCCAAGAAGCCCGGCCAGCACCCCGAGGTTGGCCTGATAGCCGGTGCTGAACACAATCGCCGATGAGCGCTGGAAGAATTTGGCTATCGCGGCCTCAAGGTCCTGGTGGAGGGCGTAGCTGCCGTTTGCGATGCGCGAGCCTGTTGTGCCGGTTCCCTCGGCGGCGACGGCGGCCCGCGCCGCTTCCATGCAAGCCGGATCGAAGGTCAGGCCGAGATAGTTGTTGGTGCCGAACAGGATGACGTCGCGCCCGTCGATAACCGCCTCGGTGGCCGATTTGACCCGGTCCATGCGCACATGGAAGGGGTTGACGCCGTCGCCGAGCAATTGTTCGCGGGTCTCGTCGAGCGCGTTGAATTTATCGAACAGGTCGCCGGAATTGTTCACGTATTTGTTCACGGGGCTCCGCCCTCAGCCTGCGCGTCAATCATCCGTCTAACGATGTCTGAAAGATCGCCCACGGTGCGCACATCGGCAAGAAGATTGATCGGGATAGAAATTTCATAGGCGTCCTCGATATTCATCAGCAAATCGAGTATGGCCACGGAATCGATATTGAGATCGGCGTTGATATCGGTGGCCTCGGTCAACTCGATACCGTTCTTGTTATACGGCACAAGCTGCTCACGGATTTGCTCAAATACCTTCGTGGGATCGCCGATTATCGCTTCTGTCACGGTTGTCTCTTGAAATGCATGAAGATCAATTACGAGGTTGTAACAAGTTCAACGGGGCGGGTTCAACTCACAATTTGCAACAATCAGGTTTCATTAATTCAGCCAGCCCTCGCAGCGATACCAGGCGATGGTCTGGGCGAAGCCCGCATCGAGGCTTATGCCGGGCGTCCAGTCGGTCAGCTCGGCGAGTGGGTTTTGGGCGCAAAGCCAGTCGGTGTGATAAAGCTCCCTGATCTTGTCCCGGGTCAGGTTCGGGGTCGCGCCGAACAGGGCGCAGAACCCCTGGTTGATCGCGGCCAGCCCTTCCATCAGGACGCGCGGCGGGGCAAAGCGGGTCATCGGCCGGTCGAAACCGCGCCCCGCGGCGGCGGCGATATCGGCCCAACTGTAGCCTTCGGCGCAGCCGTCGCGCAGCTCGTATGTCTCGCCGACGCCAATCTCCGCCGCCAGCAGCGCCACCACCGCCCCGGCCAGGTCGGCGCCATGGATCAGTGATAACCGCGCCGCCGCGCCGCCCGGCAGCGGCGCCAGCCCGCGCTGGTAGAGCCGGAAGAAATCCAGGGTCGCCCGGTCACCGGGGCCATAAACGGCGGGCGGCCGCAACACGGTCCAGGCGAGCCCGTCGCCATGGCGGGCGAGGGCGCGCTCGCCGGCCCGCTTGCTCGCCGCGTAACGGGACAAGCCCTCCTCCCGCGCGGCCAGAGACGACATCAGAATGAATCGGGGCGGGGCCGTACAATCCGCGGCGACAGCGGCCAGGCGCGCCACGCCGGCCTCGTTGACCGCATTGAACGCGGCCGCCGAAGCGGCGCGCACCAGCCCGGCACAATGAACCACCGCATCGGCGCCTTCGAGAAGGCGCTCGAGGCTTGGCCTGTCTTCAAGGCTGCCTTGGATGAGGGTGGCGAAATCCGGGCCCCGGCCGGGGCCCCGAACCAGGGCGCGGACGCGCCAGCCGTCGGCGTTGAGAAGACGCGCCACATGACCGCCGACGAAGCCGGTCGCGCCGGTTACGGCGACAGTGCCGAGGTCGGGCCTGGGATCAGTCAGCCGCGGCGAGGGAGGCAGATGTAGTTCGGGGGTTGCTGGGCTGAGTAACCAGCTCCGGCGCACATTGGGCGGGAGGATCCGCATAGCCGCCTTCGAGATATTTCGCCTTGACGGCGGAGCGGCTGAGCTTGCCCGACGAGGTATGGGGCAGGCTACGCGGCAGCGCCAAAACCACCTCGCAAGCGACACCGGCGGCGGCATGAACCGTCGCGGTGATGGTGCGAATCATTTCGCGGCGCAGATTGGGATCAATCAGTCGACGGCCAAGAACGATAACCACGCGCTCGGCGCCGTCCGATCCGGTAACCGAGAACGCCGCCACATCGCCGGTGCGCACACCGGACAATTGTTCGAGCGCCCATTCGATATCCTGGGGCCAAATATTGCGCCCATGGCAGATGATCAGGTCTTTGATGCGTCCGGTGATCACCAGACTACCGTCGATCAGATAGCCCATGTCGCCGGTATTGAGCCAGCCGTCCTTCGAGATCGCCTGAGACGACATTTCCTCATCCTGGAAATAGCCGGTCATCACGCTCGGGCCCTTGATATGAACGGTGCCGATTTCACGGTCGGCAAGGGCCGCGCCCTGATCGTCGCGAATGGCGATCTGATGGTCCGGCATGGCCTGGCCGCAGAGCATGAAGGGCCGCGTTTTGGGCACGGAAGCAGCATCCCCGTCGCATTTATTACTCTTGGCGGGTACGGCGCGCTGGTTCAGGGTGTATTGCGCCCGATCGATGCGATCCACCTCGATACCCTTATCGAGCGGCGCGAAACAAACCGCCAGGGTCGATTCCGCAAGCCCATAGCTGGCAACGAATGCAGAGCGGCGGAAGCCGGTGCTGGCGAAGGTGTCGTGGAACCGCTCAAGCACATCCGGGCGGATCATATCGCCGCCGATGCCGGCCGCCCGCCAGGCGGAAAGATCGAAGCTTTTCGCCGAGCCGTTCAGCGCCCGGCGCGAACAGAGGTCATAGCCCAGGGTCGGCCCGAACGACAAGGTGCCGCCGTTTGCGGTCAACACCTTGGGCCAGAGCAGAGGCCGGCGCACGAAATCCGAGGTTGCGATGAAGTCCATGGACATCTGGCAAAGCATGGGCGACAGGGCAAAGCCGACAAGCCCCATATCGTGATAGAGCGGCAACCAGGAAACGCCGCGGTCGCCGGGCCGCACGACCAGGCCGTGGCGGATGATGCAGCCCATGTTGCTGAGCGCCGCATGCTGGGAGATGGTCACACCGCGCGGGAAGCGGGTGCTGCCCGAGGAATATTGAATATAGCAAATATCGTCCGGACCGAACGGCCTGAGCTCGACACCGTCTTCGGGAAGGGCGTTGAAATCCTCCGGCGTTCCGGCCATTTGCACGGCAAGGCCCTCGACAGCCTCCTCAAGAAAGCCTGAGAATTCGACCGGCGCCACGGCCGCCACCGCGCCGGCGCTCTCAATCATGCGCGCGATGCGCTGCACATAGGGATCGTGCCCGCCCAGGTTCATCGGCAAGGGGAGCGGCACGGGCACGAGGGCGGCATATTGACAGGCGTAGAAGAAGCACAGGAAATCGGGGCTGGTGTCGGCAATGATGGCCACCCGCCCGCCGGCGGGCAATCGTGCGCGAATGAAGCGCCGGGCCAGGGCGACCGCGCGCTCGCGTATCTCGCCGTAACTCAGGCTGACACCAAGCTCGCCGGCTGCGGTATAAAAATTAGTGCCGGTTTGGCCCCGGGCCGCGTAATCGAGCCCTTCGGTCAAGGTGTCAAACGTTGCGGGCTTCAGAGCCAGACGCAGATTGCTTGTCGGTGTCACTCCCGACATCACATCAGTCTCCGAAAATTTCGGCAATGAGCCTGAACTGGCAATTCGACAAACCCCATACTCTAACTCGCCTCTGTTACTCAGCGTTGCCACCGAAAAACCAACTCGCCCCGCGCCTCAAAAAGCTGCATGACCCCCATCATGCCATGGCCGCCTTCCACCATGTTTCCAACCCGGATGAGACGTGCTCAGGAGTAACCTATATTAACGGCAGAGACGCCTTTACCCAATCCCTTAGTATTTACATTGGACTCACGTATAAACAGCAATTACTCATCTAGAATCCGTAGCTTACACCAAGTATCAATCCTATTACCCGATGTTTTGCTCAATAGCTACCGTTTTACAACAGTTTCATGGGGTTTTCACGATCACAAAATGTTACTAACTGTCATATTGCGGGGTTTATACTTTACTGAATACATGGATATTTAAAATCCTGGCGGTGTTTTGGTAGCAACGGCTACAAAATCAAATATCGCCGCGCGTCCGGATAATATTTTCCACGAGTTTCATATGGGCGGGCGTGTCCACATCGATGGCCGCATCGGCAAACGGCATCGCCACCGCGGCGGCGGTCAGGCCGAGCCGTCGGGATGCAGCGACGAACCCGGCCTCAAGCGTCGCCCCACCCGCCAGAAAACGCATGATGGCCAGCGCGCCAAAGCCCTTGAAAAGCCGCCAGGGATGCTTCCGATCCTGCTCGATCCGCCGCCAAAACGCCACCGCGTCCAGCGACCGCGGCGTCATGGCGGCAAACAGATTGCATCCCGTATAGCGCCCGCCGCGAAACCGTAGAAAGGTGCGCTGAGCGTCGGGATAGGCCTCGAGCACGACCGTGTCCGAGGCCAGCCCGACGGCGATATCGGCTTTGCTCTGTCGTGCCTGGCTGCAGAAATGATCGACCATCTCGGCGCGCAACAAGGGCACATCCGAGGTCGTCACCAAGACCGGCCAGGGCTGCGCCAATGAGTCGATAGCCTGGGCGACGCTGAGGCTCGGCGACTCGGCGCTGTCGATCAGGGCGATGTCGTGCGCCTCGATCAAGGCGGCGATGTCGGGCGCCGCCATAAGTGCTGCGGGATCATCGATGCTGATCGCCAGGGCGCCGACGCTGCGGCTCGCCACAAGCGCACTGAGCACCCGGGCCAGCATGGCCTGGCCGCCCATAGGGACCAGGCCCTTGTGGCTGCATTGCCCCGCCGCCGCGACCGGATCGACGCCGTCGCGCCGGGCCGCCAACACCAGCGCGGTAAACCTCTCCGTCACGCCAGGGCTTTTTCATAGATGCGATAGGTTTTGTATTGGCGCGCCCCGCAGACGTCGATAATCCGGCGCATGGGCAGGTTGCTCTCGAGCACCCAGGACAGTTCCGCATAGTCGAAGCCGGCGGCGGTGAGATCGCGATAGATAGCATCGATCGCCGTGAAGGCGAGCGCCGCACCCAGGGAGCTGTCGTGGTATTTCCTGCGCACTCCCATGAGCACAACGCGCGCGCTGCGCATGCGGCCGACCTTCAAGCGCCACAACAGCTTGGCCCAACCGAACGGCAACAGGCGCCCGTCGAGATCGGCAATCGCCTCGTTCAGGTTGGGCAGGTTGACCGCCATCGCCGCCGGCACGCCCTCGACCTCGACGATGCTGACCAGCTGCTCGGAGATCAGCGGCTTTATGCTCTTCGCCAAATGCTTGATCTCGGCGGCGGTGAAGGGAACAAAGCCCCAATTGCCGGACCAGGCGTCATTGAAGATATCGAGAATGATTTCGAGCTCCGCCTGATAGCGCGACTTGTCGAGATGGCGCAGTTTGATCGAGTTGCCGCGCTGGGCCCGCTTGATAATCGCCAGGGGACCGGACGGCAAGGCCTGGCTGCGGTCGAAGCGGTAGGCGAACAGATCATTCGCCTTGCTATAGCCCTCAGCCTCGATGCGGCTTGCATAATAGGGCGGCGCATGGCCCATCATCATCGACGGCGGGCTGTCGAAGCCGTCGATCAGCAGGCCGGATTCATCGTTGATAGACAGGCTGAACGGCCCGCGCGCCGTAACCATGCCCCTGTCACGGAGCCAGCCCTCGGCGGCGGCGAACAGGCCCTTGAAGACCGCCCCATCGTCGATGCCCTCGATGAAGCCGAAATTCCCGCAACCATCGTTATAGCGTTCGAGATAGTTGTGATCGAGCTGCGCGCTGATGCGCCCGACCGGCCGGCCATCGCTGATCGCCAGCCAATAGGCGACCTCGGCATGATCGAAATAGGGATTGGATTTCGGATTGAGATGGTCGCGCCTCTCAAGCATCAGCGGCGCGACCCAATGGGGGTCATCGGCGTAGATGTCGAAAGGGACTCTGATGAAGCGGTCTATACCGGCACTGTCGCCGACCTGCTCGATGCGGAGATCAGTCACCGCCAGAGGCATCGCTCGTTGCGCCGGGCGCAGTCGACAGCTCTTTGACCCAGGGGTAGCGCTCGCCTTCGGCCTCGTCATAGCCCAGGTTGAAGTTGGTGGCGCTGCGCGGGATGGCCTGGGCGTCGCCATAGAAGGTCCCCAGCACCCGGTCCCAGAAGAAATTCGTAATGCCGTAATTGCCCTGTTCGTTGTGGAAATGGTGCATCAGGTGGAGCTTCTTGATGCGCCCGATGAAGCGCCATTTCGGGGCATAGGAGAGATGCTGCATGCAATGGCAGAATTCATAGAAACAGGTCACCGCCATGCCCGTGCCGAATGCCGCGGCACTGCCCGCCGG
>Ga0209554_1001567_pt1 | contig 17197 bp, 14 predicted proteins | sample MarorgKNORR_S2LV_5_FD_188221 | JGI IMG/M metagenome (GOLD analysis project Ga0209554, IMG submission 188221) | Marine microbial communities from the Southern Atlantic Ocean, analyzing organic carbon cycling - Bottom_A/KNORR_S2/LV (SPAdes) (version 2) | ecosystem: Environmental > Aquatic > Marine...
AAGAAATCCCGAAAAAACAACAAAATCTGTTTCAGAAAGCGTTATGAGAGAAGTTATAGCAAATACCCCAATAGCATCTGCTTTAGCAGAAGGTAGAAAAGAAATAGAACTAAAATCTATTCAAGAAATACAATTGGTTTTAGATAATTATGGTGCAGGCGTGCAAATTACGCAACTACAACTTCAAAAAGTTGATCCACCGGATCAAGTGATTGACTCATTTAGAGATGTTCAAAGGGCTCGTGCTGATAAAGAAAAAATTATTAATGAAGCAAAAGCATACAGAAATGACATTATACCTAAAGCAAGAGGGGAAGGTGCTCAAATTATTCAGCAATCAGAAGCTTATAAAAAAGAAGTTATTGCAAGATCAGAAGGTGATATAAATAGATTTAACTCAATTTTAAGTTCTTATAAAAATAATGAAAGTGTAACAAAAAATAGAATATATTTAGAAACTTTAGAGGTAATATTGCAAAATGCTAATAAAGTAATAATAGATACAAAACAAGGCTCTGGTGTTCTTCCTTATTTACCTTTACCAGAAATTACAAAGAGAAAAAAAAAAAATAAAAATGAATCTAACAATATAAATAAAAATGAACCTAGCAATATAAATGAGGAGAATGTCCAAAATGTTCAGTAAAAAAATATTTATACCTATTATTTTATTTTTGCTATTTATATTATTTAGTGCTTTATTTATTGTTAAACAAACAGAACAAGCGCTGATTTTACAATTTGGTGACCCAATTAGAATTATAAAAAAACCAGGTTTAAAAATTAAAATTCCATTAATTCAAAATGCAATATTTTATGATACAAGAGTTTTGGATTTCGATGCTGAAGTAGAAGAAGTAATTTTATCAGACCAAAAAAGACTTTTGGTTGATGCTTTCATAAGATATAAAATCATTGATCCTTTGAAATTTTATCAAGCAGTGATTAATGAAAATGGTTTTAAAGCAAGAGTAGGAGGAATTATATCAGGTAGTTTAAGAAGAGTCTTAGGTAGTGATCCTTTGGAAGTTGTATTATCTAAAAATAGATCAGTATTAATGGACAAAATTCAAGAGGAAATAGATAAAGAAGCTGTTAATTTTGGAGTAAAAATGATCGATGTTAGAATAAAAAGAGCAGATTTACCTAAAGCTAATAGCGAGGCAATTTTTGCAAGGATGAGAGCTGAAAGAGAAAAAGAAGCTAGACAATTTAGAGCAGAAGGAGCCGAAGAAAGTCAAATAATTAAATCAACAGCAGAAAAAGAAAGAACTATAATTATAGCTGACGCAAACAAAAAATCACAAACAATTAAAGGTGAGGGTGATGGAGAAGCTGTAAATATTTATGCTAAAGGATTTAAAAAAGATGAAGAATTCTTTGCATTTTATAGATCAATGGAAGCATATAAAAAAGTTTTCGAAGATAGTGAAGATGAACCAACATTCATTTTATCACCGGATAGTGATTTTTTTAAATATTTTAATAATAAAAGCGGAAAGTAATTAAAAATTAATGCATGTCTTTTTTTAAAAATTTTTTTTGCTATTTAAGTGTATTAATACTTATTGTTTTAGTTACACCATCTACTAATTCACGTGGTATACCTGAAACTTTTTCGAAATTAGCAGAAGAGTTATTACCTGGAGTAGTTAATATATCCACTACTCAATTAATTGAAGATAAATATAACACTCGTCCACAATTTCAATTTCCCCCAGGGTCTCCTTTTGAAGATATGTTTAGAGATTTTTTTGATATGAATAGAAATAATAATACACCTAGAAAAAGAAAGGCCACATCCCTTGGTTCAGGTTTTGTAATAGATGAAACTGGATATATCGTTACTAATAATCACGTAATAGGAGATGCTGATCAAATTGAGGTTGTATTTCAGGATGAAACAAAATTGAAAGCCAAATTAGTTGGTAGAGATCCAAAAGTAGATATTGCTGTATTAAAAGTTAACCCAAAAAAAAGATTAAAAGCTCTTAAATGGGGAGATTCTTCTAAATCTAAAGTAGGAGATTGGATTTTAGCTATCGGAAACCCTTTCGGATTAGGAGGCACAGTTACTGCAGGCATAATTTCAGCTAAATCAAGAGATATAAGAATGGGGCAATATGATAGTTTTATCCAGACTGATGCTTCTATTAACAAAGGTAACTCTGGAGGACCAATGTTTAATATGGATGGGGATGTAATTGGTATTAATAGCGCTATTTTTTCACCATCTGGAGGTAGTGTAGGTATTGGTTTTGCTATTCCTTCTGCAATGGCAATAGATGTAATTGATCAACTTAAAAATTTTGGAAAAACTAGCAGGGGATGGCTTGGAGTTAGAATTCAATTAGTAACTGAAGAAATTGCAGAAGCATATGGCTTAGAGAATGCAAGAGGAGCATTGGTTGCAAGTGTTGAAAATAATAGCCCAAGTTTTAAAGCAGGTATTAAACCTGGAGATATTATTTTAAAATTTGACGAAAAAGATATAAAAAAAGATCGAGATCTTCCAAGAATTGTTGTAGCAACTAAGGTTGGAAAAAATGTACAATTAGAAATTTGGAGAGCTAATAGAATTATTAATTTGAATGTTAAATTAGGTGAACTAGAGTCCTTTGAAAAGAAAAAAAAAGCTGCAATTGAAACAAAAGATATACCAAATAAAATTGAGAATCTTGGAATACAATTAGCTAAAATTACACCAAACCTTAGAACTAGATTTAATATTTCAAAAGATGTTAAAGGAGTTTTAATTTTAAATGTTGAAAGAAATAGTATAGCTGATGATAAAGGTTTGAAATCAGGAGATATTATTTTGGCTATTGTTGATAACGATGCTTTGCAGATACATAAAAAAATTTCATCTCCTATTGAAGTTATTAATAAAATTAAACAGTTAAAAAAAGATAAAAAAAAAATTCTCCTTTTATATGTTAAAGGCTTAAACAGTACTCCAGGATATGTTCCATTGAAAATAGATGGTTAAATTAAGATTATCTTCTGGTTGTTTTGCTAAAAAAAAAAAAAATAAGTTTAAAATAATAATTATTGCTGGACCAACTGCTTCAGGAAAATCTTCTTTAGCATTACATCTGGCGAAAAAATATAATGGCATAATAATAAATGCTGATAGTCAGCAGATATATAAAGAATTACCTATTTTATCATCCCAGCCAAATAAAAAAGATTATAAGAAAATATCCCATAAGTTATTTAATTTTTTAGATTTTTATAAGCATTTTTCTGTTGATCAATGGTTTAAATTAGTAAAAAAAGAAATAAAAGAAGCTCAAAAAAAAAATTTATCACCAATTATTGTAGGAGGTACCGGGATGTATTTGAATACGCTTTTAAATGGTTTGAAAGTACTTCCAAAAATACCAATAGGGTTAAAAAACAAGGGAAAAAAAATAATAGAAAAAATTGGACCAAAAAACTTTTATGAAAAATTAAAAGAAAAAAATAAGACATGTGTTTATAAAATTAATCCAAATGACAAAATTAGACTTTTAAGATCGTGGGAAATATATGAAGTTTCCAACAAATCTATTTATGAAATTAATAAAGAAAATAAAGTAAAAAAATTAGATTCTTATAATTTTTACAAAATTTTAATTTTTCCCCCAAGAAAACTGGTTTATCTAAGTTGTAAAAAAAGGTGGGATAATATGATCAAATTAGGTGCAATTGAAGAAGTTAAATCATTAATGAAAAAAGAAAAAAAATTGAATAAAAAAAATTTAATTAAAACTATAGGTTTTAAAGAATTAAAAAACTTTTTATTAAAAAAAAAAAATATGAATATAACTTCCGAACTAACATTACAAGCAACGAGAAATTATGCGAAAAGACAATATACTTGGTTTAGACATCAATTTTCAGCTAATATAATATTTAAAGAAACATATGAGAAAAAAAATAAAAAATATTTTTTAAAAGAAATTCAAGACAAGTTGTTGACCAATTAATAAATCATAATTAAGTTTAATTAATAGTTTTTTTAAAAAAATATAATTATGCACGGAGCTAAAATAGTTTTAAAATCTTTAGTTGATCAAGGGGTTGATATTATCTTTGGGTATCCTGGAGGCGCAACTTTACCTATATATGATGAGCTTTTTAAACAAAGAAAATTAAAGCACATATTAGTAAGACATGAACAAGGTGCGGTTCATGCAGCTGAAGGGTACGCAAGATCAAGTGGTAAAGTTGGCGTTGTTTGTGTTACTTCAGGTCCTGGAGCAACTAATTGTGTAACCGGGCTTGCAGATGCATATATGGATAGCATCCCTTTAATTTGTTTAACTGGACAGGTGCCAACAAAACTAATAGGAAATGATGCTTTTCAAGAAGCTGATACCACGGGTATTACACGTCCAGTAACAAAACACAATTATTTAGTAAAAAATGTACAAGATTTAGAAAAAATAATACAAGAAGCTTTTCATATTGCTAAGTCAGGAAGACCCGGGCCTGTATTGATAGATTTACCAAAAGATGTTCAAAATGAAAAGTACATATACAAGGGAAAAAAAAGAAATAATAAGATAAATTATCAACCCAAAGCAAATATAAATTTAAACTCAATCAAAAAAGCTATAACTCTTATTTTAAAAGCAAAAAAACCAATATTTTATTGTGGTGGAGGGGTTATTAATAGTGGTTTAGAAGCCTCAAAAATTTTAACTAAATTAATAAGAAAAACCAAATTTCCGTGTACGAATACTTTGATGGGGCTAGGTTGTTTTCCAGCTATTAATAAACAGTTTATAGGTATGCTAGGAATGCATGGAACATACGAAGCTAATCTAGCTATGCACGATAGTGATTTAATAATAGCTGTAGGGGCAAGATTTGATGACAGAGTAACTGGAAATTTATCAAAATTTTCCCCTTTTGCAAAAAAGATTCATATTGATATTGACCCCTCATCTATAAATAAGAATGTAAAAGTAGATATTGCTTTAATTGGTGATGTTAAAATAATAATAAATTCTATTTATTTACAATTAGAAAAAAATAAATCTTTTTTAAAATTTGAAAATATAAAAAAATGGTGGTCTCAGATAAATACTTGGAGAAAAAAGAACTGCCTTGGATACAAAAAAGTTAATTATCCAATAAAACCACAATTTGCTGTTGAAAGACTTTATGAACTAACTAAAAATAAAGATTGTTTCATTACTACTGGTGTTGGACAACATCAGATGTGGGCAGCTCAATATTATAAATTTAATAAACCAAATAGATGGATGACATCTGGAGGTTTAGGAACCATGGGTTACGGACTTCCCGCTGCTATTGGTGCTCAAATTGCAAATCCTAATAAATTAGTTATTGATATTGACGGAGAAGCCTCTTTTCTAATGACGATGCAAGAATTATCAACTATATGTCAATATAAATTACCAGTAAAAATTTTTATTGTTAATAATAAATGGATGGGCATGGTTAGACAATGGCAAGAATTAATTCACAGTGGTAGATATTCTGAAAGTTATACAGAATCATTACCTGATTTTGTAAAATTAGCGGAGTCTTTTGGCATAGTTGGTCTTAAAGCAGAAAAAAGTTCTGAAGTTGACAATGCAATAAAAGAAATGATTAAAATTAAAAAACCAGTGTTGCTTAATATGGTTGTAGATCAAAAAGAAAACTGTTTTCCTATGATACCTTCAGGAGCAGCGCATAATGAAATTTTGTTAGGACCTGAAGATAAAACAACAGATGAAACAATTAACGAAGAAGGAATGGTTTTAGTTTAAGAAAAAATTGCCAAATCAAAAAAAAGAAAAACATACGATTTCTGTACTGGTTAATGATGAGCCAGGTGCTTTAGCTAGGGTAATAGGATTATTTTCAGGAAGAGGATATAATATTGATAGTTTAACCGTTGCGCCTGTTAATTTAACAAAAAAATATTCAAGAATTATTATTGTTACTTCTGGAACAAAAATAATAATTGAACAAATTATCCATTCTCTTGAAAGATTAATACAAGTTAAAAAAGTAATTGATTTAACTTTAGGTAATTCAACCAGTGAGAGAGAACTTGCTTTAGTAAAAGTTACTTCAAAAAATAACAAAATTAATTTATTAAAAAAAACAGCAAAAAAATATAAAGCTAAATTGATATTTCATAATTCAAAAAAATATGCATTTGAAATTACTAATTCTCCAGATATTATTAATTCTTTTATTTTTGAACTTAATAAAATAGGAACTATTGATGTTTCTAGAACAGGTTTAATAGCTATTTTAAAAAATTAAGATATGAAAGTTTATTACGATAAAGACTGTGATAAAGATTATATTAAAAATAAAAAAGTTTCAATAATAGGCTTTGGTAGTCAAGGGCATGCCCATGCTATGAATCTAAAGGATTCTGGAGTAAAAAATATTGTTATAGGTTTAAAAAAAAATTCTTCTTCAATTAATAAAGCTAAAAAAGCTGGTTTTACAGTTCTTTCTTCAGAAAAAGCTATTGAGTACGGAGAAGTTGTAATAATTTTAATTCCTGATGAACTACAACCAGAATTGTATAAAAAAATTATTAAGAAAAAAATAGCAAAAAATGCTTATTTAGGTTTTGCTCATGGTTTTAGCATTCATTTTAAATTTATAAAACCAAGAAAAGATTTAAATATATTTATGGTTGCTCCTAAGGGGCCTGGTCATTTAGTAAGATCTGAATATAAAAATAAAAGAGGAGTGCCATGTTTATTAGCAATAGAAAAATCTGTTAATAATGATACAAAAAATATTGGTTTATCATATGCATCTGCTATTGGAGGTGGCAAAACAGGGATAATTGAAACAACTTTTAGAGAAGAATGTGAAACAGATCTTTTTGGCGAACAAGTTGTTTTATGCGGTGGATTGACTTCTTTAATAAAATCTGGTTTTGAAACTTTAGTAGATGCAGGCTACAAACCTGAAATGGCATATTTTGAATGTCTACATGAAATAAAATTAATAGTTGATTTAATTTATGAAGGTGGAATAGCAAATATGAGATATTCAATATCCAATACAGCAGAATATGGTGATTTTTCTAGAGGTCCTAGAATAATTAGTCCTAAGGTAAAAAAAGAAATGAAAAAAATTCTAAAAGAAATTCAAAGTGGAAAATTTGCAAAAGAATGGATGAATGAAAATAAAAAAGGTAGAAAAAAATTTAATAAATATAGAAAATTAGGACAAAATCATAAAATTGAAGCAGTTGGAAACCATCTCAGAAAAATGATGCCATGGATTCAGAAAAATAAAATTGTAAGATAGTTCTTTTTTCGTACCTTTTTTTTTCTTTGATACTATATAATAAAAATGTAAATCGATTCAAATTTGATGAACAAAGATAATTATATAAAAATTTTTGATACTACTCTTAGAGATGGAGAGCAATCTCCGGGTGCATCAATGTTTATTGATGATAAAATAAAAATAGCTGAAGCTCTTGATGCTATGGGCGTTGATATTATAGAGGCTGGTTTTCCAGTTGCTTCCAAAGGTGATTTTGAATCAATAGAATTAGTTTCTAAAAAAGTAAAAAATTCAATTGTCTGTGCACTTGCTAGAGCTAAAAAGAAAGATATTGAAGTTGCTGGAGATGCAATTTCTAAAGCAAAAAAATCTCGAATTCATACATTTATTGCTACGAGCAAACTTCATATGAAATATAAATTAAAATTAAATGAACAGCAGGTTTTAGACCATATAAAATCAAGCGTTAAATTAGCAAAAAGATATACAAATGATGTTGAATGGTCCTGCGAAGATGCTTCAAGATCAAACAGAGATTTTCTATATAAATGTATAGAGCTTGCTATAAATTCAGGAGCTAAAACAATTAATATTCCTGATACAGTAGGTTATGCGATACCATTTGAATTTGCGCAATTAATTAGTGATATTAAAGAAAATGTTTCAAATATAGATAAAGCAGTTATATCAGTTCATTGCCATAATGATTTGGGGCTTGCTGTTTCAAATTCTATTTTTGCAATTACTACTGGTGCAAGACAGGTCGAATGTACAATTAATGGCTTAGGAGAAAGAGCTGGAAATGCATCAATGGAAGAAATTGTTATGGCTATAAAAACAAGAAACGACTTACTACCTTTCAAAATAGGAATTCAAACTAAAATGATAACTAAAACTTCAAGATTAGTTTCTAAAATCACAGGTTTTGATGTTCAACCCAATAAAGCTATTGTTGGCGCAAATGCTTTTGCTCATGAGTCTGGAATTCACCAAGATGGAATGCTTAAACACTCAAGCACTTATGAAATTATGACACCAGAATCTGTAGGTTTAAAAGAATCTAAATTAGTTCTAGGAAAACATTCAGGAAAACATGCTTTTAGTGTAAAACTTCAAGAATTAGGTTATAAAACCAATAAAAAAAATATTGATAAAATTTTTAATAGTTTTAAAGAATTAGCAGATAGAAAAAAAGATTTATATGAAGAAGATATAGTGGCATTAGTCGAAGATGAAATTATAAGAGTTGATAATCATATAAAATTTATTTCTTTAGATGTGCACTGTGGATCAACAGGATCTCAAAAAGCAGAATTAGAAATTGAGATTGATGGTTTTATAAAAAAAACTTCCTCTTCTGGGCAAGGGCCAGTTGATGCAGTTTTCAATTGCATAAACAAGCTTGTTCCAAATAAAGCAAAATTAAGTTTATTTCAAGTAAATGCAATTACAAAAGGTACTGATGCTCAGGCTGAAGTAACTGTTAAATTAGAGCAAAATGATAAATCGTATGTTGGAAAAGGAGCAGATTTAGATACATTAGTTGCATCAGCTAAAGCATATTTGCATTCTTTAAATAAAATATATATAAAGAATGAGAATAAATTATCAACAAATGTGTTAAATAGATAATTAATAAATAAAAATAAATAAAAAAAAAAAAAAAAATGATATTCTCAAAATTTCTAAAATTTCCTAAATTCAATCTAAGTTGGTCTTCAGATATGGCAATTGATTTAGGCACAGCTAATACATTGGTTTATGTAAAAGGTAGAGGGATAGTTTTAAACGAACCATCTGTAGTTGCTATTCAGGATACAAGTGATGGAAAAAAAGAAGTACTAGCTGTTGGCACCGAAGCTAAAAGCATGGTAGGTAAAACTCCAGGAACTATTAAAGCAATTCGACCTCTTAGGGATGGAGTAATATCAGATTTTGAGATAGCTGAAGAAATGATAAAATATTTTGTGAGAAAAGTTCATAATCGTAAAAGTTTTGTAAGTCCTAAAATTGTAATTTGTGTTCCATCTGGCGCGACTCCTGTTGAAAAAAGAGCAATCCATGAATCAGCTGAAGCAGCTGGTGCAAGAAGAGCATATTTGATTGATGAACCGATTGCGGCTGCTATAGGAGCTGGCCTTCCTATTCAAGAAGCACGTGGATCAATGATTGTAGATATAGGAGGGGGTACAACTGAAGTTGCTATTTTATCTTTAGGCGGTATTGTTTCTACAAATTCTGTAAGAGTAGGAGGAGAAAAAATAGATCAAGCAATTATAGAATTTATCAAAGATAAATACAATCTTCTTCTAGGTGAAGCTACTGCGGAATATATAAAAATAGAATATGGTTCTGCTACGCCAACAAGGGGTATGAACGGACAAACCTTTCATATAAAAGGAAGAAGTTTACATGACGGAATACCAAAACAAATTAAGATTGATACACTACAACTTTGCGAAGGTTTAGCAAAACCTGTAGCCACAATTATTGAAGCTATAAAAGTGGCTCTTGAAAATACTGATCCAGAATTAGCAGCAGATATCGTTGACACTGGTATCGTTATTACTGGAGGAGGCGCTTTATTAAAAAATTTAGATACTATAATTAAAAAATCTACAGGATTGCCAGTTTCAATTGCGGAAGATCCTTTAAATACAGTAGTTTTAGGCTGTGGTCTATGTTTAGACAATTTGGACAAAGTTAAGAATTTACTAACTTCAGCGTATTAAGCATTTATTTACTTAATTTTTTTTTATATCATTCAGTTAATATGCAAATTGACAGAATGTCATCATTATTTTCTTTAAAAACAAAAAGTAAAAAAACGTTATATTCAAATTATTCTTTTGTTTTTTTTGTTATTTTATCAATAACATTGATTACTTTTGATATAAAAAATATTATAAATTCACCAGTTATCCGTTCTAACATTATTAATTCAATTTTTTTTACAAAAGATTTTTTTTCATTTAACTTACCAAATTTAGATAAACTAAAATTGTCTTTTATTTCAAAGGAAGAATTAATATTAGAAAATAAATATTTAAAAGAAAAAATAGAACAGAGTAATTTATTTAAATTAAAATCTGAAAAATTAGAAATAGAAAATAATATTTTAAGAAAAGAATTATCTTTACTGCCACCAGTACTAGAAAATTATGTTTTTGTTAAAGTTACTGCTGATACACAGACACGCTATAACAAAACTATTATTATTAATGCTGGTAAAAATAGGGATATTAGAAAGGGAGACGCAGCATTAACATTTAAAGGTTTAATAGGTAGCGTTTTTGAGGTATATGAAAAATATTCACGAGTTCTTTTAATAAGTGATATAAATTCAAAAATTCCAGTTAGAGTAGGAGAAAATAATATAAAGGCAATAATTAGCGGAAATAATACTACTAAAATTGATTTATTGTATTTAAAAGAAAATCTTTCTTTTAATGATAATGATTTAGTTTACACATCAGGAGATGGAGGATATTTTAATCCAGGAATTCCTGTTGGTATTTTGAGAAAAGAAAATAGTATTATCTATATAGATCCACTTAATGATCTATCTCAAATTCAATATATCAATATTTATATAAACCAATTTAAAAATTTTTAAAATGTTTAGTAATATTAAATATTTTTTTAAAATTTCATTTCCAACATTATCAATATTTTTTTTGACTTTTATAAATCTATTTATTTCTAATAATTTTTTTGATTTTGGACAATTATTTGTATTTCAAGCAATTTTTTTTTGGATGATATATTTGCCTCAACTTCTACCTCTTTCTATAATTTTGATTATTGGAGTCCTTCAAGATATTATTTATCTTTCATCAATAGGATCTACAGCTTTAGTTTTTTTGTTCCTTGTATTTTTATTTAAAAAATATAATAAGCTTTTTTTAGAACCTTCTTTTTTTGAATTATTTATAAGTTTTATAGTTTTATTTACGTTAGGAATGATTGCTTTTTGGGCTTTAAATTCTTTAATTAATTTAAAATTTTTACCAATTAATATTAATTTTGTTTATGAAATTTTATTAAATTCATTTTTTTTTCCAATTAATTATTTTTTGTTACATATTTTTTTTAAAAAATTGAATTTAGATAAAAAATTATAAAAAAAATGTATAAGTATCCTAATGTTGACAAATTATTATCAAGGAGAACTTTTTTACTTGGTTTAGGAAAGGGCGTATTATTTTCTTCACTCTTTTTTCGTCTAATATACTTACAATTATTTAAATCCGATCAATATAAAGTTCTAGCAGACAAGAATAGAATAAGTTTAAGATTAATTCCCCCACCTAGAGGCAGTATTCTTGATAGAAACGATAACATATTAGCCTTGAATAAGAATAATTATAATCTGCTAATAGAAGGTACTAAAAATATATCTGAAATTAATGAAACTATAGAAAAAATTAGCCGAATTATTTTTTTAAGTGAAACAGAAATAAATAATATATTTGATAGTTTTTTAACTAAAAAAAAATCAGATTTACCAATATTTATCAAAAAGAATTTAAAATGGAGTGAATTGGCATCACTAAATGTAAATTTAATAAATTTATCAAATGTATTTATAGAACAAGGCATTAAAAGGGAGTATCCATTTCATAATTTAGCATCACATGTTATTGGCTATATGTCTAGTCCACAAAAATCAGATATTAAAAAAAATCCATTTTTAGAAATGATGGATACAAATATTGGTCGTTCTGGGATTGAACAAAGTTTCGAGAAAGAATTAAGAGGATTTCCTGGAACAAGACACTTAGAAGTTAATGCTCGTGGAAGAGAAATAAGAGAAATTAGTAAAGAAGAAAGTGTTAGAGGTAGTAATATTAAATTAACAATAGATATAAATTTACAAAAATATATTAATTCTTTATTAAAAGATAAGAACGGCTCCATTCTAGTCATAGATGTTAATAATGGTGAATTACTAGCTGTAGAATCTTCACCTAATTTTGATCCTAATTTATTTACTAAAAGTATTTCCCAGGAAAAATGGGATGAACTAATAAAAAATCCAATGGCACCTCTAGTTAATAAAGCTATTTCTGGAGAGTATTCACCTGGATCAACATTCAAATTAATAGTTTTATACTCAGCATTAATTAACAAAATAATTAAACCTAATGGTGCAATTAATTGTTCAAGCAAAGTAGAATATGGGGATAGAAATTTTTATTGTTGGTGTCATAAAAAAAAAACTGGATGTTGGGCAACTCAAAGCCATAGAAGAAAAGTTGGCCCGGAATTAGCAATAGCACAATCATGCGATGGTTTTTTTTATAAATTAGCAAAAAAGGTAGGTATTGAAAATATAGCAGAAACAGCAAAGAATTTTGGCCTAGGTTCAAAAAGTGGAGTAAATTTAAAAGGAGAAAAAAGTGGTTTAGTACCAAATAAATCATGGAAAAAAAAACATCATAAACAAAGCTGGAAAATTGGCGAAACAATGATTACTGGTGTTGGGCAAGGTTTTTTAACAACTACACCCATACAACTTGCAGTAATGATAGCAATGTTTGCTAATAATGGAAAAAAAATATTTCCTACTATTTATAAAAATATAAAAGGAGTAAATGCTAATGAAAATGAAGTTTTTACCAGTCAAACTTTATATCAAAAAAAATTTTTTTCATTAATTAAAAATGGTATGTTTTCAGTAGTAAATAAACCATTTGGCACAGCTTTTGGTTCAAGAACAAGCAGGCCGATTTTTGCAGGCAAAACAGGCACAGTTCAAGTTAGAACAATTTCAGAAAATGAAAGAGAATTAGGAATTATTCCAAATAAAGATTTACCCTTTAACCAAAGAGATCACGCGCTTTTTCTAGGTTTTGCTCCATATAAAAATCCAAAAATTGCAGTATCAGTAGTTATAGAACACGGCGGAAGTGGTTCAAAAATAGCAGCGCCTATTGCAAAAAAAATTTTTAAGAAAGCATTATTATAGAAAAAAAAATGAACGTAATAAATTTTTTACCTAGAATTAATTGGTTTTTCGTAATTTTATTATTATTAATTTCATCTATTGGAGTAGCATTACTTTACTCGATTGCCGGAGCATCATGGGATCCATGGGCATTAAATCAAATAATAAGGATTTTAATAAGCTTAGTGGCTTTAATTTTAATATCTTTAGTAAATATTGGGTTTTGGTACAAACTGGCTAATCCTTTATATTTATTTAGTATTTTTTTGGTTTTTTTAACTTTTTTTTTAGGAAAAGAGGTGAGTGGTGCAACAAGATGGATAGACCTTTATTTTTTTTCATTTCAACCAGCTGAGATTACAAAAATTTTTGTAATACTTGCATTAGCAAAATATTTTCATTCTATTAAACTTCAAAGTTATGATATAAAACAAAGAATTTTTTTTCCTTTACTGATTTTATTTATACCGGTTCTTTTAATTTTTAAACAACCTGATTTAGGAACAGCATTAATAATATTTTTTTCTGGCATTATTGTTTTATTTTTATCAGGTGTTCAAATTAAAACATTTGTTTTATCTGGGATAGGTAGTTTAATTTTATTACCAATATTTTGGGCATTTTTAGAAGATTATCAAAAATCTCGTTTTATAAATTTTTTGGATCAACAAAGTAATACTTTAGGGGCCAATTATCATATTACTCAATCTAAAATTGCTTTGGGGTCAGGGGGTTTTTTTGGTAAAGGCTTTTTAGAAGGCACACAAAGTCATTTAAATTTTATTCCTGAGTTGGAAACAGATTTTATTTTTTCTGTTTTAGGAGAAGAGTTTGGTTTTTTAGGAATACTATTTTTATTTTTTTTATATTTTATTTTAATTTGTTGGACAATAAAAATAAGTTTAGAATCAAAAAATTATTTTTCAAAAATTTTTGGTATTAGTTTTATTGCTTCTTTTTTTCTAGTTATTTTTACTAATATAGGTATGGTCACTGGTATTATCCCTGTTGTTGGTGTCCCTTTACCATTATGTTCATATGGAGGAACAGCAATTGTTTCAAATTTTATTGGTTTTGGAATTATATTAAGTGGTTATAATTATCGTGATTTTAAACTTCAAAATATTTAAAAGAGTTTGGGCGATTAGTTCAGGGGTAGAACAATAGACTCTTAATCTATGTGTCGCGGGTTCAATTCCCGCATCGCCCTCCAATTTTATAATATTTTTCAATTATAAATATAAAAAACTATTAAATATTGATAATATTAATTTATGGTTAATAACGGTACATCCCCAACAATTGAAGAATCACTCAAAATGATTGAGGAGAAGCTTAAGATTCAAAAAAAAGGTATTAGTGAAAAGACTAATGTATTAAAAGAAGACAGAACTAAAAGTTCATCTTTATCAAAATTATTTAAAGAAAATAAAGAAGAAAAAATAATAAAACCAAAAAAAAAAGATAAAGTTTTGTTACTTACAAAGAAAATTGATGATAAAGGTAAAATTGTTGATTTAAAAAAAGATGAAATTTCACAAAAAAAATTAAAAGTTAAACCTAAAAATATTGTTGAAAAGAAACAAGATGAAGGAACTGGTTTAGGTATTAAAGACCATAAAAATTTAAATAAAACTATTGATTTAGCTGTGATTATAAAAAAATTAAAAAAAATAAGAGATGAAGAATTAAATAATAATAAAGAAAAAAGTTTAAAAAAAAAAAATAAAGAAATTATAAAATTAAATGAAACTATAGATTTAGCAGAAGATCTTTTCAAAAAAGAACTCTTGGATTTATAGGTTTATTTTAAATAATTCTTTTTTTCTATATCTTGAAAGCCTACTTTCTTTTTCTTATATGGCTTAATGAATATGCCAATTACGGGTATTCAAGATTATAAACTTGCTTATAAAAGGAGTTAAAAATTATGGATAAAGTTCCTTCAGTTTTTAATAATCTAAGACCATTAACTATAGGATTTGATGATGTTTTTGATCATTTTGAAACATTGCTTGATGATGATTTTAGTGTTTCTTCTTCAAGAAATAACTATCCACCATATGATATTAGAAAAGTTGGTGAAAATAGATATAACATCGAAGCAGCCCTCGCTGGTTTTAATAAAAAAGATATTGAAGTAATTGCTAAAGACAATACTTTGACAATCAAAACTAAAAAGGAAAAAACATCAAACAAAAAAAATGGTAATGGTGAAATTCTTCATCAAGGTATTTCAAAAAGATACTTTGAAAGATCCTTTACCATTGCTGATGATGTTAAAGTTCTTGGAGCCGAGTTAAAAGATGGTCTTTTGACAGTTTCTTTAGAGCGTATTATTCCTGAAGAAAAAAAAGAAAAAGTCATCGAAATTAAATAAGAAAATTGAATGGGGTTGCTTTTTTCCCCATTTATTAAATATTTAACTTATCAGTTAATGGTTTTAAAAAGTTTTTGTATTTCATCCAACAATTTATAGAGCTTTTAAAAACAGGTTTTCTTGCTTGTACTAGACTTGCTGTTTGTATTGGTCTTTTATTTTTGTAAAATTCTAAACAACTTTCTTCAAAACTTAAATCTAGGTAATCTAATATTTTTTTCGTTTCATTTTTAACATTATTAATAACATCTTCATACTTTACATTTAATATTTGTTTGCCAAAAATCTTTTTATAATATTCCATTTGTTTTTCATAAAGCATATAAAAAGAAGTTAACTCTTCAAGAGAATAGCAATAAGCATGTCCTTCAGTAAAGAATGTTTTATAGCAAGAAAAGCAAGTATCTAATGGATTTCTTTCACAATGAATAATTTTTGCATTAGGTAAAGATAATTTTATTAATCCAATATTTATAAAATTTCCCGGTAATTTATTTGTTAAGTACTTATTTTTTTTTGATATTTTTTCAATTTCATCTATATATATTTTTCCTATATCAAAAAAACTTTTTTCAGTTAAATTGTTTAATATTTCTAAAAAATTCTTATTATTTTCTAAATTTAGTTCTTTCTGAACAAATTCGGTAAACAAAAATAATTCTCCACCTCCAAATATTTTACTGTGGGAAGAAATAATTTGTTCTATTAATGTAGTGCCCGATCTTGGCATACCAACAATAAAAATAGGCCTTGAGGATTTATGCCCAATATTTCTTTTTTTATTTGCTCCAAATTTATCAATAGTTTTTTTTAGCGCATCAAATTTTTTTTCATCATAATCAATAGAATAATTAATTTGTTTTCTTTTTAAATTATTCCCTAAATTATAATAATGAATTGCTTTGTCATATTTGTTAATTTTCTCGAATAATTTTCCCATAGTAAAATAAAGATAAATTTTATTCCCATATTTTTGCTTATTATCATTCTCCAATATTTTTAAGCTCTTAATATTTTTTTTGATTTCTTTATCATTTAAAAAATCAGCGATTTCATAATAAGCTCTTATCTCATTACCATCGGAATCTATTATTTTTTGAAAGGTTTTTTTTGCTTCACTAAAATTACCTTTAGATTTATATATTTGCCCTAGACCGATTTTAGCAAATTTAAAATTACTGTTAATAGATAAAGTTTTTTTGTAAGCATTGTATGCCTTATCTAAGTTCCCTCCTTTTTTACGAGTTAATCTTCCCAAAGTATAATGTACTTCATATTTATCAGGATGTAATTTACAAGAATCTTCTGAAATTTTTAACGCTTTATCTAATTCATTAATATCTTCATAACAATTTATTAAATTAAGAATAGATTCTAAATGATTTGGGTTTATTTCTAATGTTTTTTTATACAGTTTAATTGCTTCTTCGAATTTTTTTGACATCTCGAACAATCTTGCAAGATTAAAAAAAGCTGGGAAATAATTGGGATCAATCAAAATAATTTTTCTTAGAACTTTTTCTAAATCTTCTAAACGATTATTTTTGTGATGATTTGTAGCTTCTATTAACAGTTTTTGAATTTTTTTGTTTATTTTTTTC
>Ga0209554_1001568_pt1 | contig 17196 bp, 16 predicted proteins | sample MarorgKNORR_S2LV_5_FD_188221 | JGI IMG/M metagenome (GOLD analysis project Ga0209554, IMG submission 188221) | Marine microbial communities from the Southern Atlantic Ocean, analyzing organic carbon cycling - Bottom_A/KNORR_S2/LV (SPAdes) (version 2) | ecosystem: Environmental > Aquatic > Marine...
GACTAATGAAATCGGATAAGTGCAAAGGGGTTATCCGAAACCCCTTTGCATTATATTTTCCGATACAAAGGGGATTCAGTGGGCCGATACAGACGCTACGGTCTGCTCAGGCTTTCAGTTGACGCTTTGTAACTCGCCCAATCAAAGTGTACTCGGTCCACCAACAGCGATTTCAGGCAATTGTCTCAATTCTCCAAAGAGAGCAGGACCAGTAACATAAGTTCCGACAATTCCAAGTTCACCATTTGTATTATGAGCCAATGCAATCCAAGGTCTTCCCTCATCATCGATTTCGATGTCAATGAAATCTCCAAATCCTCCACAGCGCACATTACCACAATCATCTGTAATGTCAAGGGGGTCACTTGGCAAATTAACTGCAACAGTTGTAATCAGTGGATTTTCTGCAAATGCATCGGTCATTACCGACATATATCCTCCCCATCCACCAAGATCATCACCTTCGCCGATATATCCGACTACAACTCTTCCTTCTTCACCGGCAAAAATTGTTGGGAATCCAGTTTCGTTAACTCCAGGTGGTGCGACCATCATAGGTTCAGACCATGTATCTCCTTGGTCACGTGAATATGCCATCCAAGGCATATCGTCAATACTTATCCATGATGCGAATAGATTGCCGGCTTCATCTGCTGCTACGGCAACTTCGTGACTATGCCATCCCTCTTGCATTGGTACACTGGTTGTAATAGTATGTTCAGTCCAAGAATAACCGCCATCTAGGCTACGGTAGACCGCAGGGCCATCACATGAAGGATTTCCTCGGTATATTGCTCCATCATTAGAACCGGCAAGATGACCATGTAATCCTGAACATTGAGCAGTATCTGTTGGGTATCCCGGTCGTTGAATGTCCCATGTATGGCCACCGTCAAGTGAACGGGAGCATTGAGGTCCTGCCGCAGAACTTCCGGTATTGATACAGAATACGAATATTGTCTCATAGAAACCAATTCCTCCAACATCTAGCATTGAAGCAATGGATTGGTGGTCTTGAGGTGTGTAATATCCTTCTGCAGTAAATGGAATAGACCACGATTGTCCGTCATCATCCGAATATTCAACGAACATTGCAGTTAATGCGTGCATGTCAAATTTGACAATACGGTCGGTCCATTTGTCAACATAGATGTAGGGGTCATTAGAAGAAGGAACCATCCCAATATCAGGGAATACTGGATTAAATGGACCCATATTAGTCCATGTTTGACCTTGGTCCATCGATGTATAGACCATGCTTCCTCTACCGGCTCCGCCAAAAGATGCGAAGTGAATGCCACCAGTTGAGGTTACACCAATGGTTGGCTCAAAGGTTGTATCACCCATTCCGTAGTAAGTTCCAATTGCAGGATAAGGTGTCGAATTGCCAGTTAGGTTATCATATCCGATTGTATCATTGCTAGCATTTACTGCACCTGGATAATGATACCATGATGTTGTTGTGAACAATCCATCCAAAGGAGTAGTAACTTCCACTACTTGTTCAACTTCATCATTTCCAAAACATCCAGACAATGTTGCACTCAACATCAGAAGAGTAAACAAAATAGCGGGTGAATTGCGTTGTCCCATAATGTCGCGGGGCGGACTATTACACATGATACTAACGCTTGAATGCGGTCTTCTGTGATTTGGCAAATTTCTCAATCAATACAATTTGCTTGTTGGGGGGGAGTATTCAAAGAGGAGGGTCACTGTGTCAACAATATGGACATAGAGATTGTAATAGGTATTATCGCAGTTGTATTATTTGTGCTGTTTTTGATTTGGTTCTTCTCAACATGGAATCGGTTGGTAAGTTTGGAAGAAAATGTCAATCGTTCATGGTCTAATATTGATGTTCTTCTAAAGCAACGCTATGATATGATTCCTAACCTTATTAATATCGTAAAGGGATACGCTAAGCACGAATCTGCAATTTGGCAACAATTTGCTGATGCTAGAAAAATGGCAGCCGGTGCATTGGCTACCGGTGATGTCGCAGGAGTTTCCAAGGCGGAGTCCATGTTGGCAGGAATGCTCCCAAAAATCAATGTTATAGCGGAACAGTACCCCGAATTAAAAGCAAATGACGCCTTCTTATCTCTGCAAAATCAATTGGTCTCTTTGGAGAACCAAATAGCAGATCGCCGAGAACTCTTCAACGCTACAGCAACATCATTTAACAAAGTCATCCAAATGATTCCAACTTCAATTGTCGCCTCTGTTAAAAGTTGTGAACGTAGAGAATTATTTTTGGTTCGTGGAATCGAGCGCGAGAATGTAAACATACAATTCTAAATACATCGCTTTCATACAAATGGTCTGCACATGTAAAAATTTGATGTCGATGTCATCTGCATAACATTCAAACACCATTGGCATTAATTGAAAAATCGGAGGGATTTGGTGTTCTTGATTATCGGCTCTGGAAACCTCGCAATTCGGCTGGCAACTTGGTGTCAAGGTAGGGGTTGCATTGTTGTCGGATTGGGTGATAAGTTGCCTGTTATGCATCACGATGAGCTTGAAAATGTAGAAATAATGGCGCTACCACATCCAGTATCATTGAAATCGCTTCCACTCGGTGATAGGATGCCAACTGCAGTTTTGTTACTCGACCCAAGTTCTTTGGATGATCCCGACCCGATTCAAGCATTGAACACAATGTGGCCCAAGGTTCCAATTTTGACCACATTGCCTCTACAAGGTGATGGGATTGACTTAGTCAGTATCGATGATGTTTCATTTGCGGCAATCCAAGATAGAATTAGAGCATGGGAGCGAAAAGATGGTTCAACAGTTGTGCATAATTACCTTTCAAGCGTTCCAAGCGGCTCCAAGGTTGCAATATTTTGTCATGACAATCCTGACCCAGATGCACTTGCTGCAGGTCTTGCAATGCATGAATTTGTCAATACCTTAGGTCTTGATGCCAAATTATACCATGGTGGACTGATTGAACATCAGCAAAATAGAGCGATGGTTCGTCTTCTTAAAATCCCTGTACGACGACTAATATTAGATTGGGAAATTGAGGATGTATTAAGGGAAAGTGATGTAATTATCACTGTTGATTTCCATCGGCCGGGAGCGAATAACATTCTTCCTGAAGATTGTGTACCACACATTATCATCGATCATCATAGTGTTGAAACCAGTGTTGCCGCGGATATCTCAATGGTCAGCCCAGAGTTTTCAGCAACTTCCTCGCTGGTTGCTAGTCTGTTGATGAGTATTAATTTCCAGATGAATGCAAGAGTTGCAACCGCATTGGCATTTGGAATTAGAACAGATACATTAGGATTTACAAGAGATTTCAATGCGGTTGATATCAGGGCGTTATCATGGCTCAACGCATGGGTTGACTCCGACTTACTTCGTTCTATAGAATCACCCCCTCGCTCACAGCAAACCTTAGAATCATTCAGTGAAGGGCTCAATAACAGAATCCTAGTTGGAAAGACATTATTGGCACCGATTAGCGAAATGCCAAATAGAGATGCATTAGCCCAGATTGCGGATTTCTTATTGCCTACTGCAGATGTTGACAATGTCATTGTCTTTGGTCCAAGACGTGGACGGATTATTCTTTCAGCAAGGACTAGCAATCCAAATATTCACATCGGCCGTCTATTATCTGAAAAGTGGCCTGATGGATTGGCAGGTGGCCATAAAGCACTTGCAGGTGGGCAAATCCCCTTCGAAGTGCTATTGGATGAGGTGGTTGACGATATTGGCCAAGCAAGCCAAGATGCATTGAAAGCCATGGCGATTGAACTTGAAAACATATTCAATTGAATCGGAGGGATTGAATGACCACATCGCCATTTATTGATATCAATCCGAATCTCAGAATACTGGGAACTGCTCACGTTGCCGCGGCAAGTGTTGAAGCAGTAAAGTATCATATTGCCGAATATAAACCAGATATCGTAGCTGTAGAATTATGTAAATCAAGACATGATGCTTTGACTAGTGACCGAAGATTGGACAAGGAAGGATTGCTCAAAGTGGTTAAGGAGGGCAAAGCGCCTTTGGTTCTAATTCAGTCGCTCTTGGCTGCGGAACAGAGAAAACTTGGCTTGGATGAAGGGCAGCAACCAGGTGCAGAATTAATTGCCGCAGTCGAGGAAGCAAAGGCAGCAGGTTTGGAAGTCGCATTGGTTGATAGAGATATCCAAGTGACATTACGAAGAGCATGGAAGAATATGCGATTTAGAGAAAAATATAGAGTTCTAACTTCATTATTAGCACAAGACGACGATGATGATGAAGCACCTGATATCAATTCTCTTCTCGACGATAGTGATTTGTTATCTTCATTGATGGAAGAGTTGAGGGGATTTTCTCCGGGCGCTGGAATTGTATTAATCGACGAAAGAGATGAGTATCTGGCGACTAAAATTTCGGCACTCAATGCAGATAAAAAAGTGCTTGCAGTAGTTGGTGCAGGGCATTTGAAGGGAATTGAGGATTACCTTGTAAACGATAAATGTGATATCAATCGAATTGAGGAATTGCAAACTATCCCTCCAAAAACAGTTGCAATGAAAGTACTACCATGGGCAATACCAATACTGGTGATGGGATTAATGGCCTATTATTTGTCAACAGGTAGTGATGTTGACTTAATTCAATTTTTCACCATATGGACTATTGCCAACGCAGTTTTTGCTGCAATTGGTTGTATTTTGGCAAGGGGTCATCCATTTGCGATACTTACAGCAGCACTCGCTTCGCCAATAACATCGTTAAATCCAGCATTAGCAGCAGGTTGGTTTGCTGGGTATGTTCAATTGAAAATGGCAGAACCCAGTGCCGAGGATTTGGCAGAATTCTTAAGATTGGACAATCTTGGAATGTTTTGGTCAAATAAAGCAGGTCGGGTTTTGATGGTAACAGCATTGACTAATCTTGGTAGTATGGCTGGCGCATGGGTTGCGGCAGCAGGATTGCTCGGTGGATTTGGATCGTAATCTCATAAGGTGTTGAGGACATTGAGCAAATCAATATGCTCTTCGACATCGTGAACTCGCAGAAGATCTATTCCTTCATCATGGGCAAAGGCTGCAATAGCAAGAGTTCCAGACAATCTGTCATCTGTTTTTGTTTTTCCAGTTAGTTGTGAAATCATCGACTTTCGAGATACGCCCCATAGAATGGAATAGTTTTTTACTCCCCGAAACAGTTCATGTTGCTGAAGTAATTCCACATTATGTTGTAGAGTTTTCCCAAATCCGATTCCAGGGTCTAAGCAGATCAATTGGGCGGGATGTCCAGCCATGACCAATGCGTTGGCAATTTCTTTCAAATTATCCGAAACTTCTTGACTACAATTTTGGTAAGTTGGGTTTGATTGCATATTATTTGGCTCTCCCTGCATATGCATTATACAGACAGCACAACCACTGTCAAGAACGACCTTGACCATCTCAGAATCACGAAGGCCTGAAACATCATTGACCATATCAGCACCTGCTTCTATAGCCTGCCGTGCAACTTCTGGTCTTCGAGTGTCAATAGATAGCAAACCATCTTGATTTACTTGTCTTAGTCCAACAATAACAGGGATTACTCGGTCGAGTTCTTCTTGCTGTGAAACAAAGTCTGCATTTGGCCTTGTTGATTCACCACCGACATCGACCCAAGTTGCGCCTTGTCGCCACATTCTCAATCCATTCTCTATTGCGCTCTCAAGGCTGGATTGTCTTGAGGCTGCATGAAATGAGTCTGGAGTAATATTGAGAATCCCCATAATGATGCACGAGTCTTCATCATTTCTGCGTAAAGCAGCAGAAATCACATCTCGGCGGTGATAATTGGGTCTAGAGTCGCCCTCCATCGTCGTGGCCAGTGCGGCAGGTTTGATAAGATGTGATAGTGAAGGCCGTCGCATGTCCGAAGAGGCTGAATCTCAATCTGATGATGATGAGATGGCAATCTCTCTCCCTCTTGAAGCGGATGACCCCAGTGAATCCAATCTTGAATTAGCCAATCGTTTGATTGAAAGATTAGATCCTGCAAACCGAGGTACATTAAGAGATATGATCTCTAAAAAGGGGCAACTTGGTGGCGGATTGGTAACATTGATGGTTGTATTTTGGTGGTTGGCTGTAGACTCTGCTACCGATAATCTAGATATTGGAGTTTCCAAGTTCTTTGCTTTTAATTTCTCAGATGTTGCTCTGATTGTAATTGGATTGGCTTTATTCGCTTCAATCCTCAAAGATTTGAGCAGGGAACTTGGACTTTTGGCACCTTCATTTATTTCAGGCGGAATGCTAATTTTCAGCGCACTATATGTTTTTGAGCCCCTAATCAATGGACTTTGGCCAAATGATTTTGACTTGAATGAAGGATTATTTAGAACTTTTAGGTTGGCTATTCTCTGGATTGGTGTTACAGTTGGAGCAACAATGTTAGTTGATTCTGCACTGCTGATGTGGTTGAAAACATTCTGTGATGCCAAAGGAATTGACATTGAAACAAAGATGGCTTCTGAACCACCTGCCGAGGAGTCAGAAGATAGTGAAGTTTTGACGGAATTTTTGTGACGGCATCCTCTTGAAGGACTGGTTGCTGGCTTGCGACATGGCAGGTGAAAGGCTTGATATTTTGCGCCTAGGTTACCGCAAAGGGCGTGACCCTCGTATCACTACCCACCTCGCACTTGTTGCAAGGGCGCTTGGAGCAGATCGTTTCTTGCTCGCCGGCGATGAAGATAAAAAGATGTTTGATAATGTTGAATCTGTCAATGCACGCTTTGGTGGCAATATGCAGTGTCAACACATCAAGAGTCCGATGAGTTGGCTTCGAAGGTTTGTTTCTGAAGATGCAGGTGATGGTGAGTCAGGAGTTGCTATTCATCTCACAATGTATGGTGAACCATTTAGAGATGCGATTCCAAGAATTAGGAGAGATAGGCCGGTTGCAATAATTGTTGGAGGTGCCAAAGTTCCGGGGGATGTTTACAAATTATCACAGTATAATGTTGCAGTTGGCAATCAGCCACATTCTGAAGTTGCTGCTTTAGCACTATTTCTTGATGCGTGGTATGGAGAGGCTTCAAGCGAAAGGAATTTTGAAGGTGCCCGCTTGATTATTGAGCCGTCGCTCAATGGTAAGAATGTCATTGATTTAGACCGTGAAGAAGAGTAGTAAGTATTTTCTTACATAACGCATATAACGGTATTTAACTCGTGCTACTAATCGTTGCCTAATTCATGAATCTCATCGCAATGTCAACCTAATGATTATGAGTCGCCGCAAACGACCAAAGTTGATGTCGGGAGGTGGTTCACAGAACGGCAGTTTCTCTCCCGGTTCTCGTTGTCGTGGAGTTGACAATGCTCCCACTTTTTTTGATGCTGCAGATGGTTTGGTTTTTGGTGATGAATTACCACCTGCGGCAAGCGGCCAAGGTGTGCTGTTAACAGCAGATGGTGGACGCTATGAAGGCTCTCTTTTTGGTGCAGAAAGATATGGTGAAGGCGAACTGGTTTTTACTACCGGAATGATGGGATATCAGGAATCATTGACCGACCCTTCATTCGCTGGCCAAGTGTTAACTTTCACATATCCTTTGATTGGAAATTATGGGATTCATCAAGGAAAGTCAGAGTCCTCTAGAGTGTGGCCACGTGGAGTAGTGGTCAGGCATGCGATGACTCAGCCCGACCATCGGGATTCAATTGCAACAATTGGTGAATTCATGAGATTGCACGGAGTACCAGGAATTGAAGGCATCGATACGAGATCTATTACCCGTAGGGTTAGAGAACTTGGCACTGTATTGTGCGTATTCGGGCCGAAAGACTCTGAGCAGCAATTGAATGCAAGATTGCAACAGATGACCTCACCCGATTTGCAAGACCTCGTTGATGAGGTTTCAATCGATCAGTCAGTTATTCTCAATGAGGGGGCAGTCGATGAATTGAATCGGCCATTACCTCGTCTTGGTGCATTGGATTGCGGGATAAAATACAATATTTTGAGAAACCTTTGCCGTCATTTTGAGGTGATTTGGTGCCCACCAGATACTGATTTTACGATTTTGAAAGATGATTACCACATCGATGCGTTATTCTGTTCAAATGGACCGGGTGACCCTGCACATGGCGGAAAAGCAAACGATGCTAAGAACACATTAGCCGCTGCCGTCAAAGATAAAATGCCAGTGATGGGCATTTGTTTAGGTCATCAATTGATGGGGCTTGCATCAGGTTTACAGACATATAAGATGAGATATGGACACCGTGGTGCAAACCAGCCGGTTATTGACTTAGTAGATGGAACAGTTTCTATCACTAGCCAAAATCATGGATTTGCAGTTGCTGACCCAGAGTCTGGAATGTTAGCAGCTCATCCGAGTGGTGCTTGTTCAGAGTTGGTTGAAAGTCAACATGGAGCAGAGGTCATAGTTCGTTATGTCAACGCAAATGACCGAACTGTTGAGGGATTGGATATTGTTGGGCATCCGTCATTTACTGTTCAATTCCATCCTGAAGCATGCCCAGGACCAAATGATGCTGCACCATTATTCCTACGATTTAGAGAAATTGTAGATTCGCATATGGGAGGTGGCTTGTAATGCCAAGGCGAGATGACTTAGAGACGATTCTCGTTCTAGGTAGCGGCCCGATAAAAATCGGTCAGGCTGCAGAGTTTGACTTCTCGGGAAGTCAAGCAGTAAAGGCATTAAGAGAGGATGGTTATAGGGTCATATTGGTTAATTCCAACCCCGCAACAATTCAAAACGATCCGGAGATGGCCGATGTTGTATATATCGAACCGCTATTGCCAGAAACGATAAAGAGGATTATGGAAATAGAGAAACCTTGTGCCTTATTAGCAGGAATGGGTGGCCAAACAGCACTAAACATTGCTAGTGAATTAGCACATAATGGTACTTTGGAACAGTTAGGTATTGAGTTAATAGGTTCTGATTTGGATGCAATTGACAAAGCAGAGGATAGACAATTATTCAACGAGGTATGCGAGTCTATAGGATTGCCACTGAGCGAGGCTATCGCCTGTACTACACTGGATGAAGTCATTGCAGCAGCAGAACAACTCGCATCTTGGCCGATATTGATTCGACCTGCATTTACCCTCGGAGGACTTGGTGGAGGAACTGCTTGGGATTTGGGGCAATTGGTGGAAATTGCCACATTAGGTCTAAGAAATTCAAGAATAAATCAGGTATTGATTGAGGAATCAATTCTTGGATGGCAAGAATTGGAATATGAGGTGATGAGAGATGATGCGGATAATGTAATCATCGTCTGCGCAATGGAAAACATAGACCCGATGGGTGTTCATACAGGGGAATCAGTAGTCGTTGCACCACTTCAATCATTCAGCGATGCAGACCATCAGATACTGCGAGACCAAGCCATAGCCTTAATTCGGGCATTGAATATTAAGGGCGGTTGTAATGTCCAATTCGCTTTTAACCAATCCACTGGTGAAATTAGAGTGATTGAAGTCAATCCTCGTGTTTCTCGTTCATCAGCACTTGCCAGTAAAGCAACCGGTTATCCAATTGCCCGTATGGGTGCGAAAATTGCAGTGGGATATACACTCGATGAATTACCAAATCCAATCACTGGAGAAGGAACTACTGCTGCCTTTGAGCCAACTCTCGATTATTGTGTTGTCAAAATTCCACGCTGGCCATTTGACAAGTTCCGAACTGTCGATAGAACACTGGGTACCAGCATGAAATCCACCGGCGAAGTAATGGCGATAGGTCGTAACTTTGAGGAGGCATTCCTCAAGGCATGGGCAAGCCTTGAGCAAGGGTATGCATATCCACGCCCTCTAACAAGAGCTGATGAATCAGAGGGTGAAGGAATGGCTTCAAGGGCTTTGGAAACACTTCCAGATAGCACTCTTGTCGAATGGTGCAGGGTTGCAACCGACCGGAGAATGGGCGCATTAATCGAAGCATTTAGACGCGGCTGGAGCGTAGAGAAAGTACATGAAATTACTAGGATTACGCGCTGGTTCCTATACCGCTTTGAACACATTGCTCAGATAGAAGCAGAAATTTCTGCAACAGAAACCTCTCCAAGCCAATTGCAATATGATGATCTGAGATATTGGAAGAGTCATGGCTTTAGTGACGCACACATAGCAGACGCACTGGCAAAATTCCCTGCATCGGGTCCTAAATCTATAACGAGTAGCCACAATGAACATGCGGTAATGCTTCGCCGCCATAGTTTGGAATTACATCCAAAATACAGAATGGTCGATTCTTGTGCTGCCGAGTTTGCTGCCAAAACTCCATATTATTATTCAACATATGAAATTAATGACGCTACAGGAATAGACTTCTTGTTAGATTTAGAAAATAGAACAAAGCAACGTTTGGTTACAATCGGTTCTGGACCGATTAGAATTGGCCAAGGTATTGAATTTGATTATGGCTGCGTACATGCTGTAAAGGCAATTCGTGAAGCAGGTCACGATGCGATTTTAATCAACAATAACCCCGAAACTGTTTCCACTGATTTTGATATCTCTGACCGCCTCTACTTTGAACCCTTGACTTTGGAATATGTTTCGGAAATATTATTGCGCGAGAATGCACATGGGATATTGTTACAGTTTGGAGGACAGACTGCAATTAATTTGGCAGAACCATTGGACCAACGGATGCCTCACTTGGAAAAGTCAGGGCTCAACATGAAGATAATGGGTACTTCATGCGATGCTATTGATGAAGCAAGTGATAGGGAGAGGTTTGAGAAGTTTGCTAAGCGTAATGGAATACGCATGCCGCGTGGGCAAACCGGCACAACAGCCGATGATGTTCGCGAGGCGGTCAAGAACATTGGTTTCCCAGTATTGATTAGACCTTCATATGTGCTTGGAGGAAGGGGAATGGAAATCCTATCAAATGATGAGCAAGTAAATGCTTACTTAGAAGAGGCTTACCTGGCACCCGACAAACCTTTGTTGATCGATGAGTATCTTGGCCATGCTACTGAACTCGATGTTGATGCTGCTGCTGATGGCGAGCAAGTATTGGTCGGTGCAATAATGGAGCATTTAGAAGAAGCTGGAATTCATTCTGGAGATTCAACTTGCTTTATTCCGACGCAGAATATTTCTCAAGATATGCTGGACAGAGTTGAAGAGCAAACAAAAATCATCGGTATAAAACTAAAAATAAAAGGCTGTTACAATATCCAATTTGCAATACAAGGCGATAATCTATACTGCTTGGAAGTTAATCCTCGTTCGTCTAGAACCGTTCCATTTGTTGCGAAAGCAAGTGGACTGCCACTTGCAAGAATTGCTGCGAGAATAACGATTGGAATTCCGCTGTCACAACAGGAAATACCTCGTCGCACCACCGGTCATGTTTGTGTTAAAGCGCCTGTATTCCCGTTCATTAAGTTGAGAGGATTAGACCCAGCGCCTGGACCTGAAATGAAATCAACAGGGGAGGTATTTGGTTCTGATGTTAGAGCAGACTTAGCATATCTAAAAGCCCGTTTGGCAACTGAAGTTCCAGTCGCCACCGAAGGTGGAGCATATCTTACTGTTAGGGATGAGGATAAGAAAGACCTAATCCCTATTGCTCGATCATTAGTAGATCTAAACTTCACAATATATGCAACATTAGGAACTGCAGATGTATTGCGCAAAGCCAATATCCCTGTGACAACATCATATCGTATTGCAGAAAGAAAGCATCCTGACTCATTAGATTTGATGAGAAAGGGTGATGTCAGTTTCATAGTAAATGTGCCAACAATTTCGGGTGGGGCTGTTAGGGATGGAAATATGATGCGGCGTTTGGCAGTTGAATTGAATATTCCATTTGTTACTACAATGCGCGGCGCGGTAATGGAAGTTGCAGCAATGAAGGCAAGGCTAGAGAATAACCTTGAACCTAGGCGCTTAGAAGTCCATTACTGATTCATTCAACAAGCATCGTATGCTTCAATGATGTATTTTGTAAGAGGGCTTGTCCAAGCGAGTTCACTAATACCTGCTTCTCCTTCAACGTCATAGATTCTAACAACATCACGAACACGAACATTGCCATCGCTTGAGCGAGCAAGAATTGTTGCAGCCTTGACTTTCTTTCCAGTTCCATGAGGGTCGTAAATCGTATCCAGTGCTTCTTCAAGGAACCAATCTGCCTTACCCGCAGCCTTACCTTCGTATGTTTTCTTAGGTGTTTTTGCTCCAAACATACCCCCTCCAGTCTTTTTCTTTGTACCACCAGATGTTGGTTTCTTTGCAGTTGCTGATTTTGCTGCACTCTTACCCTTCGATGCTGATTTTGAAGAACTCGCAGCACTTCTTCCAGATAATTCACCCTGCATTTCTGAGCGAATTTCTTTTTCCAATTCTTTGCGGATTGATTTTTCCAATTTTGCACGTAATTTTTCTTCGATTGCTGCAGGATTGTTCTTACCCGCAAGTAAAATTGCATCATCTCTTTCATCTGTCACTATTTGCATTGTTCCAAGATAATGCGATGCGACTTGAATTAGAGCAGTTTCCATAGAAGCCTCAAGTTGCATTGAAACAACATCATTGGAAGATTCTCTCCACTTTCTCCATTGTAACATAGTGTTTGCATGGATGTCAGAACCACATTTCGGACAGAAACTGCGCTTTGGTGGTTTTAGGACGGGAATTGCTCTCATAGCATCAGGGTCAATACCTTCGTGCTCACCACTAGCAACATCGTGAATATGAGTCGATGCTTCCATCCCATTACTCATCGCTTCTCTGAATAAACCTTCTTTCAAATCCAGTTTTCCTGCTTGAATTAAATCCCACCCAGTGGTGTCTCTTACTACAGCAAGAACTGCAGCATTAGCAGCCGGTGATTGACCCCATTCATAGTCCATAAATGTCTTTGAAGAATCCTTTTCGTCGTCTTCACCAACAGCGAATGCTGCTGCGAGGTCAATTTCATCACCTTCTGCAGGTGCGGCAATACCGAGAAGAATTGGATTTGCACCATCTTCAACTTTGGCGATCATGTCGAATTTTTCAGCCATGGAAAGGTCATCGCGAATACGAATTACTTCCTTCAATTGATTCAAATCGTGGCCTGTTGAGGTGATTGGACCTTGGCCTGATAGGTCATGGCCACAAGACAAACAGAACTTTGCTGCCGCCTCAACGCCTGCTTCACAGGTTGGACAATAGACTCCGGCCATATGGTGCGAAGGCACATCACCACATTTGAAAGGTTATGCTTGATTTGTGCAAAAGCAAGTAAATTACCGACCACTTCTGCAAAGCCGTGAACATTGTAGCACTCCCGTAGGGAGTGGCCAATATTTTCAAATCATTAATTGCTTATTATTGATTTTGGCAACAAGAATCTAATTGCATTAGAATAATATTTTTGTCCATTTCGGCAAGAATCGGTGCTAATCTCGGGCCCTTTTCCAGACCCATTAATGCAGCATATGCAGCACGATAGGCACTTCTTGGACTCAGTCCTATATCCTTGGCTGATTGAGGTATTGCACTACCTATTGATTCAACATCCCATTGGCAATTACGTAGGGTTTCAGTCAATCTTACCAATGCAGATTTCTCTTCATCGTTTAACAGTGATAATGCCTGTATATTCGGTGATGATAAAATATTGACTCTCATCTCTTCTGGGAAGTGCTCACTGGCTATCCAATATCGCATCCGTTCAAGGCGGTCTTGTAGTTGCTTAGTAGGCTCTTTTATCGCCCCAGATTGAATTAGGCTTTGCCAAATAGCATCATCACTTGATTTTGTTTGGGCTAATAATGCCAAATGCCTAAATGACACTGAAGTTGCTTTAGGTATTTCTCCTGGCTCAACCATCGATAGGCGAAGTGCAGCCTTTGCATCTTCAACTTGGACAAGTTTTCTTCGGCTGATATTTTCATCATTCATTTCATCATCAAAATCTCTAGTGCAAAGTCTTTCAAATTCATCTGCCAGAGTAACAAGTCCCATTCCAGTATCAAAATCTATCGCCTTATTTGGCTTTGAGTTGGCAATCAATAGCCTTAGGATTTGAGGAGGAACTAGGCGTAATGCTTCAATTGGGCCAATGGTATTTCCAGAAGATGAAGACATTGCACCCTTTCCACGCAAACTAATCCATTCATAGGTTAGTGGTTGAGGTGGTTGATGGCCAAGCAAGGTGGAAATTTCTCTGCCGGTATCGTATGATCCACCTGCAGCGCCGTGGTCCTTTCCAAATGCTTCACAAGTAACTCCAATCCAACTCCATTTTGCTGGCCAATCAATTCTCCAAGGCAACTTCCCTTGTCCCTTTGTAATATCAGAAGAACCTTCAACACCATGAGAATCAATCCAATAAACTAACGGATATTTGTATCCTGTGACCTTTACTCCATCCAGTGACCCCTTGGAATCAAGAGGGCTCCACGGGAACCAATCACTTGTCAAATCTCTGCTTGAGACCCTTTCAATAATTTCTCTAATTTCATCAGCTGAATCACATGCAACCTTAGTTAGTTGTGCAAATTTCCCCTCTTGGTAAGAGCGTAAATTGTCAATAATTCTTGGCCTAACTCCAATCGCTGCCAATGCCTCCATAAAAGGAGTTAGGAAATGGTCAGCATAGGTCCACCCCTCGTCATTAAATCGCTGCCAATCGGGATTATTATCACCTTCTCTTGGTGCTGGTATTGCGCCAAGTTGATGGCCAATGAATTGCTCAAATTCAGCTCCTAAAAAGCTGTAGACTTTACGCAATGGGTCTGCTGAATCTACAATGAAAATGAAGTCGACATCAAGGCCCGCATCCTTTGCTGCTCTGGCCAACATATCTCCTGTTAGGATTTCTCTTAGGTGGCCAATGTGAAATTCACCACTCGGAGTAATACCGGTTGAGATTATGTGAGTATTACCTCTATGCGACAACGATTTGGCCGCTACATCTGCCCAGTGCACTATGATTCACCTCAAACAGTAACGGCTCTAATGATTCCACGTAGTGGGACTCCATCAATTTCGTTGCGTGTGGTTTTGTTTACCAATACTACAACAAGCCCGACATCTCCACCACAATCACGAATTGCTTTTATTGTATGAGACATTGTGACTCCAGATGAAAGTACATCGTCAATGATAGCAACTTTTTTCCCGGCAACTTGCCCATATTTGTTTGAAATCGAACCACCTCCATTTCCACTATCAGTGGTTCTATAGACTGTCATTTCAGAATCTATCATCCGAGCAACTTCATGGGCAAATGCGATTCCATTGATTGAAATTCCTACCACGGTATCAATTTCACCCACTCCCATCTCTTCATCTACTACATCACCCATTATCGCCCCAATCGCCGCAATGCGGCCTGGTTTGACCCCGATTGTCCTCCAACCGATTCGTACATCATTTGGACGATTTTCTTTTTCTCCAGCGAGAAGCCAAGCAATAGTATCTTGTGATAATGATAATTCATCTGCAATCTGTTGTGAGTTTAATCCTTCAACTCGCAAATTACTCGCGAGGGTTCGCAATTCTTCAATACTTAATACCATCAAAGCAAAGGGGGTCGTTCCCCCCAATTCAAACCTTTGCCTGTTAAACCTCCATATAAGCAACCTATTGGCCTACAAAGGCTTCAAGAAAGGTCGCCACAGGGAAGGGACATGGGCGACTTCGAATACGAGGCACTTCTCGACCGAGCCAGAGATAATATTCCTGAGGAAATTTCTTCAGGTTCTCGATGGAAATTACCAGTTCCGCAAATAATGATCGAAGGTTCAAATACCATTCTTAGAAATTTCAGTGAGTTAATTTCAATGATGGATAGAGATGAAAATCATGTTTACCAATTCATTCTAAACGAGTTGGGAACTTCAGGCTCAAGAGATGGGCCACGTGCTAGATTCAAGGGGAGAATACCACCAAAGAGAATCAAGAGAACTATCTTGAATTATGTCAACACATACATCAAGTGTAGTCAATGTTCAGCCCCAGATACTCACTTTATCAAAGAGGATAGAACCACTCTACTAAAGTGCCAAGCATGCGGTGCAACAAGACCAGTCAAACTTTGATTAGTCTAACTTGAGCAATTGCTTTTCAGCAATCTTTCCTGTTTTCAGGTGCTCAAGAATTGGTATTAGGTCGCTTTCATCACCGATGGTATACCATACTCCCTCTGGATACACAACACAAGTGGTCCCTTGTTCACAATGATCAAGGCAACCAGATTTTTGGACACGTACATCGGTTAGACCTGCTTTTATCGCAGATAATTTTAGAGCCTTCATGTAATTTAGACTGCCTCTAGCAAAGCAATTTACCTTGCCAGAACCTTCAGGCCTCTGATGTCCGCAAATAAAGACATGGCGCGAATATCCAACATTGCCCTTAGGCATTGGAATCAACCCCACAGGTGAGCATCATCATTACCGTTTTTCTGCTTCTCTACCATTTCGTGCAAGCTGTTACGGCGCTTCATATCATCTCTCTCAAATGCCAGTAATTCGGAATCGTCAATATATGCAGGACGAGTATGCGCTACCAAAACGACCTGAACGATAACATCTCGCGAAATATAGTGATTTTTTCCATCTTCGGCCAGTAATTCTATGCTTGATTTACCGCTCGATAATAAGCGTCCTCTAATCCAGCCATCTTCGCCATCGGTAAGTGCTCTTGCATCCATTAGAATCTCAACAAGATCATCACGGCGTAGGCCATGGCGGCGTTCCAATAGGCTTCCACTGTGTATTCCAATGCTGGAATCAAGGTCTGGAGAGCCCATATCCTCCCACAATGTTTTCGCCCACCCGGGTAAATGAATGCTGTTTTTCTTCTTCGCCATGTTGTAGTTGATTAGGTGACGCTACTTGAACGCTCGCACTTACAATAATAGATTTTTTGTACAAAAAGTCGTTTGAAGTACAAAATTAGGCCTCAATGTCAAATAATTGCTGAATATTTGGAGGAGTGCCTTCATCAAGGGTGGGCTACCGGCTTGGATTGGAGGAATAGGCTTGAAGGTCTCATGGCGAACTTTATCGACAGTTCTTTTGGAGGACGAAGTTCTCGACAAAGCCTTCTCTCGGGCGCGAAAAGCTGCGGATAGGGTCGATGATTCTGACCGTGTATTTCGAGTGAGAAAACAAATGAACAGAATGGTTCAAACCGCAGCCGATGTTATTTTCAATCAGTTTACTGATT
>Ga0209554_1001569_pt1 | contig 17178 bp, 12 predicted proteins | sample MarorgKNORR_S2LV_5_FD_188221 | JGI IMG/M metagenome (GOLD analysis project Ga0209554, IMG submission 188221) | Marine microbial communities from the Southern Atlantic Ocean, analyzing organic carbon cycling - Bottom_A/KNORR_S2/LV (SPAdes) (version 2) | ecosystem: Environmental > Aquatic > Marine...
CTGAGTTTCCCAGAGCCTGCTCCCACAACCCCCGGCGGCCTTCAAAGGGTTCTTTAGGTCCGGTCATGCCCTGTTGCGCCAATTGAGCGGCGAAGATTCCCGCCCTGGTGGCCGTGGCGGTGGCGCACCCTTTCCACATGGACAGTTCGCCGGTGCGGGTGACTCCCAGGGGTAGGTTAGGGGCGATCGCCAAGGATATGGCGTGACCCATCCGTTCTTGGTTCAACCCTAAGAGTTTCCCGGCGGCGCAGGTTGCTCCGATGATGGAGAACATTCCCTGGTCCCAGCCAAATTCGCCGGTAACTACTTCATCGCTCAACCGGCAGAACACCTCGTATGCCAGAGCGATGGCGGTAATCACGCTGCGGCCATCGCTTTCAGTGGGGCCGCCCAGGGCCAATGCCGCCGGAATCATGTCGCTGGGGTGGCCGCCTCCAGGCGAGAAATACGAGTCGTTGCAGTCTAGATAACGGACCATCACGCCGTTGGCGAATCCGGCCATGTCCGGAGAGCTGTATAACTGAGTCCCCAATATCCGCGAGGGAGTCGAGCTGGTGACGGCCCCGGCCAAATTCCTGGCAATCGTTGCCGGTTCGGAGTGGAAGCCACCCACGGCGCAACCCAGGGTATCCACCACGGTGCGCTTGATCTGGTGGACCACCCGAGGGCTCAGGTCTTCGTATTCAAGGCCGCAAGTGAAGGAACTTAGTAGCTCGGTGGTTTGGTCCATTTGTGGCTCTCCTTGTGGACGGGGGAATTCCCCCCAATCCCCCTTTACGAAGGGGGGCTAGATGTCTGTTGACTCCGCTTCATTAGGGGTGGCTAGAAATTCCCCCACCCCCTATAGGAAAGCGGTGCTCGCTGGTAGTTAGCGCAGGACGGCTTCGGCGATGCGCTCCAACTGGTCGCCCATTTCATCTTCCGTGTCGCAGTGCTCCGGACGGATCACTACCCGGTTGGCTCCGGCGTTGATCAGGGCCTGGAGGGCCGCTCGATCGGGGTCTTGGCCGTAAACAGTTATCGTAAGTGACGCAGGGTCCCGCCCGGCTTCTTCGGCCATGGCATCCAGCTTGGCCCGGCTTTCCTCAATCTGGGCAGGGGTGACCCGGTTGGGCAGCCATCCGTCGGCGTGGGCTACCACCCGGCGCAGCACGTTCTTGGCCATTCCACCCAGGAGTATGGGTGGGTGGGGTTTTTGGATGGGTTTGGGGTAGGATCTGACGGGAGGGAAGTCGAAGTACCTTCCATGATACTCGGCTTCCTCTTTGGTCCAGAGTTCCTTCATGACCTCGATAGCTTCACGGGTCTGGGTCCAGCGGTGGTCGAAGTCGCCGCCCATCAACTCGGTTTCTTCCCTAAGCCAACCGGTGCCGATGCCGAAGACGAACCGGCCGCCGCTAACCCGGTCCAAAACGGCGATCTCTTTGGCCAAGAGGAGGGGGTTACGTTCGGGCACCAACGTGATACCGGTGCACAATTTGATGGTGCTAGTCACCCCCGACGCACGGGCCAGAGCGATGTACGGGTCGGTGAAGTGGGAATAGTTTTCGGGGATCGCGCCGCCGGTGGCCGGAAAGGGGCTGTCGCTGTGGACCGGCACGGCGGGATGTTCTGCGTACCAGATCGACTCAAAACCCAACTCCTCGGCTTTTTTGGCGATGAACGCGGGGTCCAGGGTGTAGGCCGGGAGAGGTATCGACGTTCCAATGTCCATGCGGAGTTCCTCCTTGATCGGCTTATCTCTTACTTCAGGTTCAGGTCAAACTTAGATAGTCATCTCCGATGGCTATTCTTCATCCAAGTCATCGGGCGGGTCGCCGCCGGTGAAGCCCCGCCACCAGGTCTGGAAGTTGTCGTCACCGTATTTGTCCCGCAGGGCGGCCAGGTGGGCTTTGGCCGGAGCCAGGGCGGGCAACTGGTGTTCCGTCGCCAGACCGTGAGCCCGGGTGGCCCACTCCAGAGCTCCAGGCAGGTCGCCACGGTCTTCCGCCAGTTTCCCTAACTGGCCGTAGGTCCGGGCGGTGCGGTCAACATCGCGGACCTGCTCAAAGTTTTCCCTGGCACGTTGATACCACTGCTCAGCGTCATCCAGAAGGTTTTGCTCGTGAAACAGGACGCCCAGTTGGCGGCATTCGTCACCAGCTCCCCGCCGGTCGCCCAACTCCTCCCGTTTTTCCAGAGCCAATTCGAACCACTCTTGAGCCATCTCATAAAGCAATCCCCGGGCCTGGGATAGCAGGCCTAAGTAGTGGAACTCAACGGCCATCTGAGACTGCAAGCCCAACCGGTGGGACAGACCCAAGGACTGCTGATACCAGCTTTCCGCTTCTTCGAACATATAACGGGCGTGGAATACGGTGCCCAGTTCGTGGTAAACCAGGACAACCATTTCCTCATCCCGGTTTTCCTCCAAGATGGCCTGGGCCCGGCGGTACCAGCTTTCCGCTTCGTCGTACTCAAACTTGTATTGGGAGGCTAGACCCAAGGCCCGGAAGTCTTTGACCAGTTCTTCCGGGTCTTGCAGCCTCTGATGGACCTCCAACGCTTTGCTGAACCACTCTTTCGCTTCGGTGTAATAACGCTGATGTTGCTTCACCTGGCCGATGCAGTAGTAATCGTCGGCGGTGGACGCTTCGTCTTCGCCTGTCTCGATAATGGCCAGGGATTTTTGGTACCACTCTGACGCGTCATCCAAGTGCCACCGATGCTGTTCCAGAACGCCCATCTGATGGTAAACGGCGGCTGCTCGTGGGTCAGTCTCTTTGTCGGGTAAAGACTCCAGGTAATCCATCATCTGCTGGTTGAGGTCTTGCGCGTATTCCAGGTTAAGCTGCTCGGTGGCTTCACTGGATTCGGTGCCCACCAGATACAGCCACAGGTCGATCGCGCCTTTGGAATCGGCTTCGGTGGCGCCGTTGCCCTCGGGGACGATGTCTTGAAGCAACTGGCGGCGCAGACGGCGCAGTTCGGGGTACCGCTTTTGCATCCGGTACACCTGGGCCAATGGTTGGACCAAAACCTGGGCCGCGTCCCACTGGTGGTCTTCCAGAGCCAGACCTAGCGCCTGGGTCAGGTTGCCCTCTTCGGCCAGGACCGCCATAGTCCCTGAGTCCTGGTTCTCATACAGAGTTTCCATAAAGTAGTCGGCGGTATCCGCGTAAACCCGAACGAACTCCTGCTCCAACTGGCGGATGGCGGCAGGGGAGAGTTGTTGGTTGATCTGGCGTCCGTAGAACCAGGGCAATGTAGGATGAATCTGGTAGACGCTTGGTGTGACCGATTGAATGAATCCCGCGTCCCGGGCGGACCGCAGCAATGTCCGGCAAGCGCCCCAGCCCAATTCTTCGCCCATGACGGTGTGGTAGGCTCGCTCCTGGGTGATGTGAGTCAGGATGTCCAACATGACCCGCTGCTGGAACATGGACAGGAAGGGCAGATGGGTCCGGCTGCGGCGGGGCATCCGCGAGAATGATTGGTCCATGATGGCGGTCAGGAATGGGTCGCGGCCGGGCTCCATGGACGACTGGTCCAGCTCTTCCACGCGAGTCTGTATCTCTCCCAGCACCACCGAGGCCGGCACTTCTTTAAGCAGAGGAAGGACTATCTGCATCGCCAACGGATGTCCCCCGATGAGGTCTAGTAGCTCAAGGTAGGCGAGGCCTAGTTGGTTGTCGGCCTGGTTGCCCGGAGTGAGATCGGACGGCCCGGTACTTTCCTGAATCTTGCAGGCTAACTCCATCCGGTCACCCTGGCTCGGGGGAGGGAGTTGGTAGGAGTGGTGGGGAACTGACAGCCAGGGTTCCTCCGGACGGCGGGTGACCAAAAGTGCCCAGGATCGGCCCCCGTCGATCGCTTCGGCTAAAAATGCGTCCAGTTCCGCCAATTCGGCCTGGTCCAACATTCCCGAGCCGTCCTCACCGGGGTTTCCACCGGCGTGCTGCAGGGCGTCCCAGATGATCAGCGACGGTTGCTCTCGGAGATAATCTACTACCCATTGGCGTTGATCGGGACCGGACATGTCGGCGAAGGACAACCCGGCGACCGAGGTGCCGATCTCGTGTACGACACGTTCCAGTCCCGCTCCTATGTGGAAAGTCGTGTAAAAGACCCCGCCGGGACGAGCGCCGGTTTTTTGCAGCCATCGGGCTAGACCCAGCGCCAACTCCGTCTTCCCGGCGCCGGTGTTCGCGCTCATTAAGACAACTGGTTGGCTCTGGAACGTTCGTTCCAGTTGGCGAAGCTCGGCGCGCCGCCCAACCAAACCGTAAGGGCCTTCTTGAGGGAGTTGCTGGTCGAGCTCGGTCCCCTCCTCCGGTTGAGACTGGGGCGTCAGGGGATCGGGTTGCTCAACGTGTATCGCTACCGGAACGTAACCACGTGATTGATATACTTGAGGGGCTATCCAGTCCCAGAACGGCGCTTTGCCGGCGGCGCAGGGCCGTAGCGGCTCGTCCATCAAGCCCCGCCGGGCCGTCGAGGTTGCGGTGGGTACATCGACCCCCGCCACGATTTGCCGGAATAGCTTGTCTACGAATATCGACCGGGCCGTGGGGGTCAGCGGTACTGCCACTGAAACCACCAAGGGTACACCGGCTGCAGACAATTCGGCTGCGGTGTTAGTGGATCGGTCGGGAGACGCGGCGCCGCCACCGTTGATCAGGACCATCGGCACGCCAGCCTTCACCAGCAACTCCGCCACTTGAACCGAGCCTACTTGGGCCGCATCGCCATCGTTAGACTCGAGTAGGATCCCGCCGCCGGTATTGGACTGGGCGTCGAAGTGGACCAAGTGATAATGACCCGGACTCTGGGCTAATCGCTCGGCTAGGGCATCTAATGTCGGCGGCTGCAAGCAGTCCAACTGCACCACTACGTCCAAAGACTCCAAGACCTGCAACGTTTCTGCCGCGATGCTCCCTGCGTCGTCCGGAGAGTCTCCATCTGGGTAACCATTGGCGGGAGATGGGGAAACCAAGAGCACGTTGAACTGCTCTTGGCTCAATTCGGTGACGAATGGGTCCATGGCGCCGGACGATGTCCGCCGTAGCATCGATCCGAATTGTGCCGGAAGAAACCCTTCCTGCGGGGAGTTGAGCAACTCCCATGGCAGGCCAAGAAATTCGGGGCGGCCGGATACTATTACCAGTTGGTAGTTTGAGAGTCCTTCTTCTAGGGCGGAAGAGTAACAGGCCTGGGCGTCCTCGCTGGACTGGAACACGGTCTCGAAAAGCGAACGACCCAAGGCGTGGAATCTTGTCTCCACCTCACCGGCCCGTGCTTTCGCGTCGCCGAATGGGTTCCGCAAGTATTCGTTGAAATACCAGCCGATCTCTGTTGAATCTGAGTCCGTGAGGGGAGCTTTGAAGGTCACCGGCGAGGCGGTTCGCCTACCTTGGCTGCTGGTAAGAGCCAACTGTACTTGGCCGGCTTCCGCCAGATCGATTATCTCCAGTATTCTCTCTTTTTCCTGGGTCACCGGATGCTCCTGAGTGGATTGTTCGCAAGCCTTCCCATTTCTTGTCAACCAGGTGCGCCTGAGTTAAAATCAGCCCCGTGCCTGATGGCAACCGGGTAGGCGGCAGAATATCCGAGGGGAACCTGGCTGTTCGTAGCTGTCGAGGGTCCGCAGCGACCGCCCTATACTACCATCCACCAAACTGCCCGTCCAACGTTTTCGGCTAGGCCAAACACTCAAGGGGTAGCTATGGGTATCGGTATCCTGATTGAGTTGCCGACGAAGAGCTGCCACCTCGTGCAGTTTGTTAGGGTGAACGGCAAAGCGCAGCTTAAGCGCGAGAATTCTTAAGGAGCGATCCAGATGATTTCAATCACCGATGAGATGAAAGAAAATGTGGAAATAGCGCTGGCCGACGGCTACGCCTGTCTGCTGGGAAGCGTGTCCAAAAGCGGCGAGCCCCAGATCAGCCCCAAGGGCAGCGTGTTGGTATATGACGGGGAAACTCTGGCTTACTGGGAGCGGGCAAAGCGCTCGGCGTTACAGAACGTGGGCGAAAATCCCAACGTGGTGATCTACTACAACCATCAAGCCAAGCGCTTGCGATGGCGGTTCCACGGCAAAGCCACGGTTTACGAGGACGGTCCGATTCGCCAAGAGGTGATAGACCGTTGTGTCCAAGAGGAACTGGACCGGGATCCCGGGCTGTTGGGAGTGGCGGTCCTAGTCAAGATTGACAAGATCACCGAGCTTTCCGGGAACGTGCTGCAAGAACGGGACTAGGGGGCGATAGGCTGATTCGGGTCATCACTCGAAGAGTTGGACCACCGCAAGGTCCAACTCCGGTAATACCCGGGATCGCACCTGCTCCCCCAAGCCGGAAATGCCGAAGCGGACCCAAACCCCTTCGGTCAACCCCAATATCTCCACGCTTCGCGCTTCGGGTGATACCAGCCAACATTCACCAACTCCAAGCGTTGCGTAGTCGGATAATTTTGCCTCCAAGTCGGAACGGGTATTACTTGGCGACAGGATCTCCACAACCAGATCGGGCGGCCCCTCTACTTGGTCTCCCAGGATGCTTGCGTGTTCGTTAGTGACGAAAAGCAGGTCCGGCTGCCGGGTGCGCAATGGTTCTCTCCGGATGATGACGTCCACTGGGGCGAACAAGACTTCCCCTAATTGTTGACCGGAGACGAACTGGTGCAGCTTGGAGAATAGTTTTCCGAGTATCCTTTGATGTGCAACAGTAGGAGTGGGGGCGATAGTCATCACCCCATCGACGATGTCAAAGCGGACTTTGATCTCTGGAGTTTTTAGGTACTCTTCGTAGGTCAACCGATGTGTTTGTGTGGACAAGGGATCTCCTCACGGAATAACGACGAACACATAAGCTGTAGTCTGAATATTCAGGGGTTGGCAGGTGGTTTCTGAAATTTCCCGCCAAACCCCCAATGCTCCGGCAGCCCAGACTCCCTAAGTCTCTCCGGCCCGGCGGGCGTCGGCTCGCCAGTCGTCGGGGCTGGGCCCACGGTCGATCAGCACGTCGATGACGGCGGGTAGGCCGGAAGCCTGGGCTTGGCGGATGGCGTCGGGCAGGTCCCTCGAGTCACCTATCTGGATACCGAAGGCGCCAAATCCCCGGGCTACTGCCCCGTTGTCCGTGGTCACGAACTCCGATGCGATTCGGCGCCCTTCGGGTTGATGCTGCCGGACCATGCCCAGCGCGCCGTCGTTGAACACCACGCAGATGATAGGCAGGTCGTACTGAACGGCGGTGGACAGGGCGTTCACCGTCATCATGTAACCACCGTCCCCAGTGACGCAGACCACGGGACGGTCCTTGTAGACCAACTTGAGCCCCACCGCCGCGGGCAGGCCCCAACCCATACCGGCAGTCCCCCCTGGGCTGAAGAATGTGTTGGCCTGGCGGGCTTGGTACAAGTGCGCCATCCAGGTGCGGTTGTTGCCGGCGTCTAAAGCAAATACCGTGTCGGCGCTCAGGTTTTCGTTCAATAGCGCAACCAAACGTTGCGGGGTGACTGGAGAGCTGTCACGGTGCATCTCCGGGTCGTCGTAGAAGGAATTATCCTGTTTTCGCTGAGGCAGGGCGTCGGCCCACGCCTTTCTGCCCGCGGCTGAGTTGGCGGCGGCCGGTTGGGACGCCTCAACCAATTGAGACAGGATACTGCCGGCATCGCCGATAAGCCCCAATTCCAACGGGAATGTCCAGCCGGCGTTGCGGTCGTCGATGTCGATCTGAATGATCTTCTGGCGGAGCGGGTCGAAGATACTGGGCCGCTCCCGAACCGTGTCTTGGGGAGTCAACTTTGCTCCCACTACCACCACCGTGTCAGCTTCGCCCACTGACCGGTTGGCGGCTTCCTGGCCGTACACTCCGACCATCCCCACGGACAAAGGATGGGTTTCGGCGATGGCGCTCTTTCCTTTATAGGAGGTAGCCACCGGCATGTTCCAAAGCTCCGCCAGTTCTTGTAATTGTTGGTGTGACTTGGACATGTGCACGCCGTTGCCGGCCACCAGGACGGGGCGTTGCGACTGAGACAGGATATCGATGGCCCGCTGGATGTCTTGAGGAGCGCTTTGGGGTTTGGCGGTGTTCAGGTATCCGGCGGCATTGTGTATGAACGGGGGAGACTCCAAGTCTACTTCACCGCTGATAGCCGCCGACCGCATGACGACGCAAGCCGGCCCGGGCCTGCCGCTGGTGGCGTGTTTGATGGCCAACTGAGTCCCAATGACCGCTTCCTTGGGGTTGGTGGCCAGGGTCGTGTACTTGCTCATCGTCTTCAATATCGTGGTGATGTCCATGCTGCCGTACTCTCCGGCCCCGGACTGGTTGGCCGCATGAAAACCCACTCCGCCGTCGGAGGTGTCGGTTATCACCACCATCGGTGAACTGCTCAGCATGGCCTCCATGATGCCGAAGGTGGCGTTGGATGCCATGAACAAGCCCTGACCCATGATTGCCGCCGGGCGTCCGGTAGCCCGCCCGTAGGCGTCGGCCATGATGGCCGCCACTTGCTCGTGCCGGACCAGGATAGTTTTGATGCGGTCTTCTTTGCCGTAAAGCAGGTTGTAGATCTGTCCGGTGCCACCGCCGGGGATACCGATTACGTATTCAACTCCTGCTTCTTCCAGGGTTTGGACGATCAATTCGTCGGCTGTGGGCATAATGTCTCCTTGGAGCTATCAGCGTTCGGCTATCACCATGCAGCTTTTAGCCCGTTATAGTAGCATTCTGACGCTGAGGGGATAATACGACGTGCCCCGTACACGGTCAAGGCGCATCGTTGGGCATGAGGTTCTAGGCGTGTGGGAGTGGCATGGGATTTCTTGACCCGGTTCAGGCGTGAGCGTATTATCCCAGCAGTCAAACTGGGCTGGCGGGCAGGCCGTTCTGATAGCTGATGGCTGACCGCTGAAAACTCGTCTCTTGGAGGTAGCATTATGCGCGGTGGCGATGCAGTCATTCACGCTCTTGAAAAGGAAGGTGTCGAGTATATTTCGGGGTTCGCGGGCGGGGGCGAAGTGCCCCTATGGCCGGCTCTCCGGGAATCCAAGACGATAAAGGTATTCTCGACTCGCCACGAGCGGCAGGGCGTGGAGATCGCCGACGGTTACGCTAGGGCAACGGGGAAGGTAGGTGTGGCCTTGTGCGGAACAGGGCCGGGCGCCACTAACACCCTGACCGGCATCGCCGGCGCGTTCGCCGACAACATTCCGGTCCTGCTGCTCATGGGACAGCATCCCTTGGGCAACTTGGGCAAGGAGATTCAGCAAGAGGTTCCTTCCAGCATCTTCGATAGCTTCGTCAAGTGGAAGGGCACCATGTCCAAGGTAGAAGATATTCCGGGGATAATGCGCCGGGCGTTTACCGCGCTGCGTTCCGGCTCCCCCGGCCCGGTTGTGCTGGAAATGCCCCTGGACGTTCTCTCGTCCGAGGCGGCGGATTCTGTTCTGAATTACGAACCGTTGGGGCCGGGACGCAAGCCAGCGGCCGACCCAAGGGATATCGATAGGGCCGCCGAGATTCTAGTGAACGCCAGCTTCCCAATATTGAATGTGGGCGGTGGTGTACTGTCCGCCGAGGCATGGGACGAAGCCAAAGAGTTGGCGGAATTGCTATCCATGCCGGTGGCCACCACGCTGGTGGGCAAAGGCGCTTTCCCTGAAGACCATCCTCTGTCTTTGGGCGGCGGCGTATATCCTAGGAGCAAGTACGCATCGGGCCAGGCTCTGCACATCAACCGCAAGGCGGACGTGGTGTTGGCCGTGGGCAACTCCTTCCGGTTGCCCAACGCCACCGACGGCCGCCCGATCCCTGAGAACGTCAAGCTGATTCACATCAACGCCGACCCGGAAGACTTGAACAAGATATATCAAGCCGACGTTGCTATCTTGGCCGACGCCAAGCTGGCCCTGCGAAGCTTGATCGACGCGGTACGCGACCGACTGGGACCTGGAAAGGGCGGCGTCAAGGAAGAAGTGGTGTCGGAGATCCAGCAGGCAAAGGCCAAGTGGCTGGGTGAGTGGCAGTCGGTATTTACCGATCCATCGGTACCGACCAATGGCTACCGGGTGGTCCACGACTTGATGCAGGTTGTCGACCTAGACCGCACCATCGCCCTCCATGACGCCGGAGGAAGCCGGGGCTATCTGTCGCCTTTCTGGGTCGCCACAAAACCCCGAAACTACATCGCCATGGGTGGGATGGCGGCCATGGGATGGTCCATGGGAGCGGCAGTGGGAGTCAAGTTAGGCCGCCCGGACCATTTGGTGTTCCATTTGCTGGGTGACGCTTCATATGGAATGGTGGGCATGGAGATAGAGACTGCCGTCAGAATGGGTCTGCCTACCCTGACAGTCCTTCTGAACAACGGAGGCACCGGTGGCGGCCTGATGGCGATGGACCGGCCCAACGCAGCGCCCCCGGCCATGGCCGAACTTGGTGGCAACTTCAGTCTGGTGGCCCAGGGTTTGGGGGCCTACTCCGAAAGGGTAGTGCAACCCGAAGATATCATTCCCGCCTTCCGACGGGCCATCCATGCCACCGAGTCCGGACAAGCGGCTCTGGTAGAGGTCATGATAAAACCCATGCGCACCCCAGAGGCCCCCGACGATTGGTCATTGTGAGGAGCGATTAACTTCCATGAAAAGTATCGAGATCGACCGTAATAAACGCCTTAAAGAAGAACCCGGTAAGGGCCACAACCGGTGGCACCCCGATATCACGCCGGTGCTGGAGGTGGACCCAGGGGAAGAAGTGCTGTTGGAGACCCGGGACGCATCCGACGAGCAAGTTAAGCCGCATATGACCACAGCCGACATGGAGGGCTTCGACGCCAAGGTGGCGCACCCGTTGACCGGGCCAGTTTACATAATCGGAGCATCCCCCGGGGACCTGCTGGAAGTCGAGTATATTGACGTGATTCCCCAACCTCGAGGTTGGACGCGGAGCAGGCCCGGCGCCGGGTTCCTGCGGGACCTGTTCACCGAGCCCTATATCGCTCACTGGGAAATGAGCGACGGTTGGGCGACTTCGCCCCAGTTGCCCGGCGTGCGCATACCCAACGGGTCGTTCATGGGCACCGCCGGCATCGCGCCGTCTCACGCTCAGTTGGAGGAGTGGACCCGCCGGGAGGCGGACCTAGTGCGGCGGGGCGGAATCGCCCAGCCGCCGGATCCGGAAGACGCGGTGCCCTCGGGTGGTGACATCGCCGAGACCGGCCTGCGCACCATACCGCCCCGCGAAAACTGCGGAAATGTAGATGCCAAGCAATTGACCAAGGGTTCACGGCTGCTGATACCGGTAAACGTGGACGGGGCCTTGTACTCTGCTGGGGACGGACACTTTGCCCAGGGCGATGGGGAGTGCTGTATCACCGCCATCGAGATGGGCGCTACGGCGGTGGTTAAGTTCAAGTTGCATAAGGGGGAAGCGGCCCGGCACAACATCAAGTTCCCTCGGTTCGCCCATCCCGGCTATTTCATCGCTCCGGAGTGGGCGGCTCCCCGGAACTTCATCGCCACCATGGGGATGCCCTTCCGGGATGATGGGACCCAGGAAGGCGAAGACCTGACCTTGGCGGCGCGCCACGCGTTGATCCAGATGATAGATCTGCTCCAGGAGCGAGGGTGGTCCCGCCAGCAGGCCTATATCATCTGCAGTGTGGCCGTGGACCTAAGAGTTAGCAACATTGTGGACCTGCCGAACGTCACCGTGTCGGCCTTCCTCCCCGAAGACATCTTCCAGGGTTAAAGGCGGGATGGGACTGTGTGGCCCCTTCCGGATCCCAAGACGAACAAAGAGCCCCCGGCATTTGCCGGGGGCTCTTTGTTGACATAACACCTGCAGTAGCAATAATGTCGTCCTTGCCGAGCGTTAACAAGGATTTAAGACCTTGCAGGCTACCTAGGTTGGGTGACCGGCCTAAACAGGCCCACAAGGCCGGGCATCCAAAAACCGTGGTTAACTGGCGCGCTTTACCTCGAGGGTCTCACCCGGCGCCAACGCTACCCGTCGTACATTTATCCCCAACTTCAGCAACCAGTATCCCAGGGTTGCTTTACTCACACCCAACTCTTCGGCGGTGGCTGACAAACCGACTTCATTGACCATCTCAGGTAGGAGGCGCTCCAGAGGCCGTTGGTGATCCCGCTCGACTCTTTGCATCAGCTTAGTCTTCCTGGCCATAATGTACCTCCAATGTACTGAAGTGGACTCTCGGTGTACCGAGGTGTAAACACATTAGCATATGGTTGTGTTAATTGTCAACATTTGTTTAAAAAGGTTTTAAGTTTTTCCTAAACAAAACTAGAACACGTAGCTAATTACGCCTGGTTTCCCATTGACCCATCTTCGCGGCGCTGCTAAACTCTGGCCTCATGGAAATCATTGAAACCATAGAAATCATGTTTCTGGGAATCATCACTCAGGTCTACGGCGCTATCGGATGGCCCGGGGTTGTGTTCCTAATGGCCATTGAAAGCGCGGCCATACCTTTCCCCAGCGAGCTGATCATGCCGCTTGCCGGTTGGCTATTGATCCAGGCTAAAGGGGGAAGTGTGTGGTGGGTGCTATTAGCTGGGTTCTACGGCGGCTTGGGGAACCTGCTGGGCTCATGGGTAGCTTATTGGGTTAGCATGAAGGGTGGACGGCCCCTTTTGCTGAAATATGGCAAATATGTACTAATGAGCAAGGACGAGGTTGATAAAGCCGAGATCTGGTTCAATAAGTACGGTGAGTGGGCCGTCTTCATCGGCCGGTTACTGCCGGTAGTGCGTACATTCATCAGCATCCCCGCGGGGTTGGCCAGGATGAATCTTTGGCGCTTCTCCCTGTATACCTTCGCCGGTTCCTTTATATGGAGTCTTGGATTGGCTTACGGCGGCTTTTTGCTAGGCGAAAACTGGGAGGACCTGCGGGCCGTGATGCGGCCCTTCGATATCCCTATCTTGCTCATTCTGGCTGCCGGAGCGATCTGGTTGTTGGTGCGCCGCATCAAATCGATTCGGGCTCAGAATAGGACTTATGACGCAGCTGATGGGACATCCGGCTCGCTGGACGAGTGATCCTACGTCCTTCCTTGAGCCAATTGAGGGCATGTTACCCGCCTCGATTGACACCTCCAGACCGGTAACTTAAGCTGGTTGTACTCCAACCGCCAACCGAATTTGAACCGTGTCTAACGAGGATTGAGGATGCAAGCGCCCACCCTTCGAGACGTGTACGAAGCGAAGAAGACCATCGCGCCCTACTTACCCATGACTCCGTTACACTTTTCTCCAGGACTCAGCGGCTTCTTGGACGCACAGGTTTATCTGAAACACGATGAGTATCTACCCCTGGGGGCATTCAAAGCCAGGGGAGGAGTCAACCTGTTGGCCCACCTGAGCGAGGAGGAACGCGGCCGCGGGGTTATTACCGCTTCCACCGGCAACCATGGCCAGTCCATCGCCTATGCCTGCGGATTGTTTGGAGCCCGGGCACTTATCGTGCTACCGGAGGAAGCTAATCCGGTAAAGGTAGCCGCCATGCGGGCCTTGGGCGCCGAGTTGATCTTCCACGGACGAAACTTCGATGAGGCTAAGGACTATTGCGAGCGGCTGGCCGCCGAGGAGGGCTACCGATACGCGCACCCGGCTAATGAACCTCTGCTCATCGCCGGAGTTGCCACTCAGACATTGGAAGTTATTGAGGACCTGCCCGACGTGGAGGTTATCGTCGCTCCCATGGGTGGGGGCAGCGGCGTTTCCGGCGCATGTTTGGTGGCCAAATCGGTGGACCCTAACATCCAGGTCGTGGCGGTTCAATCGGAAGCCGCACCCGGTGGTTACCGGTATTGGAAGGAAGGGCGGCCGGTGGAATCTGCAGTGGAGACCTTTGCCGAAGGGTTGGCCACCAAAGTAGGCTACGACCTGCCCCAGTCGATCCTCAGGGAGCTTCTCGACGACTTTATCCTGGTGAGCGACGATGAGATCCGTTCGGCCATGGGCTTACTGGTGGAGAAGGCTCACACCTTGGCGGAAGGCGCGGGAGCGGCAGCCACCGCCGGCGCCGTGAAGATCAAGGACCAGCTTAAGGGTAAAAAGGTAGCGATTACAGTCAGTGGAGCCAACGCCACAGTCTCCCAGTTGATAGAAGCTTTCCAAGTGTACCAGAAGGAGTAGGGCAACCCTTTGGTGTAAGCCTGAATTACTCGCTAGCGGACATGTATCGGGCCAACTCGTCCCGGCTGAACTCGGGCAATGGCGTCTCCCCATGGAGTTCGACCATCTGAAGGCCTTCGGCGGCATCCATCATCGTCCCTATCTCAAACGCGTTGATTCCTTCCTTGTCCAGGGATGTCAGTAGATTAGGTACATCGGGGGTGGGCAAAGTGATCAGTAGCGCGCCCGAAGCCAGTAACCCCATCGGGTCCAAGCCCAGCACTCGGCAGACCTCCTGACACTCGGGCAAGATTGGCACACTGCCTTCCTCGATGGCCAGCCCCAGCCCAGAGGCCTTTGCAACCTCTCTCAGGCCGGTAACCAACCCTCCTTCGGTAACGTCGTGCATGGAATGAACCTGGCTTGAGGCGCAGGCGATGCGGGCGTCGTTAAGTACACTTATACCCGGTACACTTAATAAAGAGGCGGCTTGATCGATCTCCCGTTGAGTCATTCCGCCCTCAAGTAAGGCGGCTGGGCGCTCCCGGGCCAGTAAAGCCGTTCCCTCAATGGCGATGCCCTTGGTTAGCACGATGCTGTCGCCGTCTTGGGCGCCGCCGGTGAGTATCAACCGGTCTTGCTCAACTTCTCCCAGCATCGTCCCCATGATGATCGGCCGGTCGATGCCGTAGGTCACCTCGCTATGTCCTCCCACCAGGGAGACATTCAGGGAGCGGCAGGCTTCCAGTATCTGGTCGAACACCGCCTCAGCTTCGTCCTCGGTGAACCGTTCCGGCACCAACAGAGTGGCCAGGAACCACTTGGGTGTCCCACCGGTGCAAGCAACGTCGTTGGCATTGACCTGAACGGCATACCAGCCTATTCGGTCGGTGGCGAATGTTACCGGGTCGCTCTTGGCCACCAGCAAGCTTCCCCCAGTTTGCAGCACCGCTGTATCCTCGCCCACCCGGGGCCCCACCACCACTCGGGGGTCGGTAATGTCTACCTTGGCCAGGATCTTCTCCAGCAGGGCCGCCGGGAACTTTCCTACTTCCAAAGTCAACTCCTTGGATATATTTAGTTCCAGTTCGCCGATGCCAAATCATTCTAAAGGCCTAGCCGCCGGCTCCGGGAGTAAGCTTGCCGTGGTCCCGCCGGCCAGATAATAGCGGACGAACGAATCCTGATTTCCTATCCTGGCGTAGCTTCAGGTATAACGGATGTTACTGGAACACTAGAATAGTCGAATTATAACGGTACATAATCTGTCTTGGGACCGGGTTCCTTGTAGTCCGTAATAGATTGTGATAAAAATAACAAAGTGGTATCTTCCGCAGATTAAGGAGAAACGGTGTTACAAGTTATCCTAAAACTAACCGGTATTTTCGCGGTCGTGTCGTTCTTGGCTATCGCCTGTGGTGGCGGCGATGGCCCGACGCAAGCTCCGCGGAATACCACAGCTCCGCAGAACACAACAGCTCCGCCTGACGTCTCTTTTGGCCAACCGGGCGGCCCGATACCGCCCCACGCTTTCGTGGGGACAGTGACCGTTGACGGAGCGACTGCTGTCGATGGCACCCAGGTTACCGCATTTCTGGAAGGCGTACCGGATTCGGTGGCGGGGACCACGGTTACCGATGGCCGCTACGTTATTAAAATAGTCCAACGTAGCAGCACCCTCTTCGCCGATCGAAAGATAACCTTCATGATCGGCGGTCGGGACGGTAGCCCCACGGCTGTCTGGACCTCCGGGGAGGCCACGGAATTGAACCTGTTGGTTGACTCGGGCGCTCCGCCTGCGGTAGATGCTCCGCCCCCGGTCGACGTTCCGGTGGGAGCGCTTGCAATCTCCACCGACGGTGACACGCTGAAATTCGACCAAGCTAGCCTGGAGGCCAAAGCCGGGTCCAAGATTACGGTGGTTTTCCAGAACGCCTCCACCATCAATCAGCACAACTGGGTGTTGGTACAGTCAGGAACGAAAGATGAGGTGGCCGCCGCCGGGACCGAAGCGGGAGCCGAAGCTCACTGGATTCCCCGTAGCGACGACCGAGTGCTCGCGAAATCTGACCTGCTGGAGCCCGGTGGGACCCAGGAAGTCAGGTTTACCGTGCCGGCCGCCGGTACCTACCAATTCGTATGCACATTCCCTGGTCACAATTTCACCATGTTCGGTGACTTTGTAGCGACCCCGTAAGCCTTGGCCGGGTTAGGGCTGCAAGAACTGATGTGTCTCTGCCCGGCCCAGATAACTTGTGCTAATAGCCGGTCAGAGCCGGTTTACAAGCCTAGAGGACCTCTGATACGATGGTTCCATGGGCTCTAATAACCCCAGCTACTTGCGTGGCGCGTTCGTCTAGTTGGCCCAGGACACCGCCCTCTCAAGGCGGAGATCGCGGGTTCGAATCCCGCACGCGCTACCAATCATAGGCATAAAAATGGCCCCCGGAAAACTCCGGGGGCCATTTATTTTGAGGTTTGCTAACATTTTGCTAACAAGCGTTTCACCGTACACCTTCCGGGTCAATCGCCATGGCCGATTCAAATCTCGCCACCGCATCCTCTTGCATGTTCGGAAGGACGTGGGAATAAGTGTCCAAAGTAATGACCACGCTGGCATGCCCCAACCGTTCGCTGACTACCTTCGGGTTAACTCCCTGTTCCATCATCAGAGTAGCGTGGGTATGCCGCAGATCATGGAGTCTGACGCCGGTAAATCCGAGCCTTCGGGTTAATCGGCGGAAGGCCAGAGTAAGCGTTGAAGGCGCCCTGGGAGATCCGTCGGGATGTCCAAACACCAAGGAATCCTCGGTGAGTGGGATGCCCAAGAGTTCAGTATCTCGCTCCCGGCTCTCCCGGTGTTGCCGTAGTTCGATGCACGAAGACGGGGATAATGCGATGGTCCGCCGCCCCTTTGCTGTTTTGGGTTCCTGGTAGACGAATTGCCCGTTATCCAGCTGATGCAATACCTGAGAAACCCTCAGAGTGGCATAGAGCAAGTCAATGTCCTTCCATCGGAGCCCCAGGAGTTCTGAACGCCTGAGGCCGGT
>Ga0209554_1001570_pt1 | contig 17167 bp, 16 predicted proteins | sample MarorgKNORR_S2LV_5_FD_188221 | JGI IMG/M metagenome (GOLD analysis project Ga0209554, IMG submission 188221) | Marine microbial communities from the Southern Atlantic Ocean, analyzing organic carbon cycling - Bottom_A/KNORR_S2/LV (SPAdes) (version 2) | ecosystem: Environmental > Aquatic > Marine...
GGCGACCTGGACCAGCCAGCCACGGGAATCGTGTTTACGCTCCCGATCGATCGGGTCGAGGGCCTGGCGCCAGAACGGGGACACGAGGCCAGCCCAATCTGATGCAACCGCTCGTCGGCGCCCTTGTCATCATCGTGGTCGCCCTCGTGGGCGCACGAATCTCCTTCTCGAACAAGCGTGTGCCGACCGGACCCCGTCTCCTGTTTCGCACAGGAACGCACTTCCTGATCGTCGGCTTTCTGATCGGCCCTACCGGCCTTGGAATCGTGACCGCGGAGGCGACCAGCCAGCTCTTCCCGTTCCTCGCGCTCGGACTGGGGTGGGTCGGCTTCCACTTCGGGCTGCAGCTGGACCTGCGTAATCTGCGCCGCTTCCCGCTCGCGTACCACGGCCTCGCGATCGGTCAAGCCGTGCTGGCCTTCGCTCTGTTCTTCGGCGTGGGCTGGGGGGTCCTGTTGCTCGCCGGTCTCTCGGACCGCGTGGCCATCCTGCTGCTGCTCGGCGCCGCGAGCACGGCCGCGGTCACCGCGCCCGCCGGCATCGCGATGGTATCGTCGAACTTCCTCGTGAAGGGCCGCGTGCGGGACCTGCTGTTCTTCGTCGCATCCGTGGATGCGTGCGTAGGAATCCTCGCCCTGCAGGTCACCTATTCCTTCTATCGGCCGGCCCGGTTGTTTCCCAGCGAGGGGCTACTGTTGGAGCCCACGCAGCAGGTGTGGTTCTTCCTGGCGGTGGGGCTGGGCCTGGCAATTGTCTGTGGCATCCTCTTCCTCTGGTTGGTGCGCGTACGCCCCGCCAGTGAAGAGTTGGTCCTCTACCTCTTGGGCATCTGCGCTTTCGCCGCGGGGGCCGCTCTACAGTGGAGCCTGTCCCCCCTGTTCGTGGCAATGATCGTAGGAGCGCTCGTGGCCAACCTGTCGCGCGCGAGACGGCGCGTCTTCGTCGTCATGCAGCGATGGGAACGGCCCGTCTACGTGACGTTCCTACTGCTTGCGGGGGCGCTGGTTCAGTTCCCCACCTGGTGGGTCTTCCCGTTGGCCTTCGCATACGCGTTACTCCGATTCTCATGCAAGGCGGCGGCCACCGCGGCAGTGGTGTCGGTGATCCCGTTCGACTTCCGCGTGCCCAAGACGGTCGGCCTGGGTCTCATCCCCCAAGGGGGGATTTCGCTCGCAATGGCCGTGTCCGGGGTGCTCGTATATGCCGATCTTCAGTTTCGCGGACTCGACGCGGAGGCAACGCTGCTCGCGGTGATCGTGATCGGCGTCATGCTGTCCGAACTCAGCGGTCCCTTCTTGGCGATCCGCCTGTTGCGCGCCGTTGGCGAAATCGCACCGGGCGTCGAGGAGGCGATCGCAGAAGGGGACAACCGAAGGGCCCGCCTCGAAGCGTTCAAGCCTGGGAGTGGTTAGAATTGCACATGGAGATGCCTCTTTCGCTGGTGCTGCTTCAGAGCCCTGTCCTCGCCGACGGCGGGCTCGCGATCGCTGCCGATGTCGCGATGATCGTGGTCGCGGTCGCGATCGTGGTGACCGCGGTCACCGCGGTGGTGCTCATGCGCAAGATGAGTCGCACGATCGACGGAGTGCGCACGGGCATCAACCAGAACCTGGGGCCCGTCTCCGACCGCGCACGCTCCATCTCGGACAACGTCGACTTCATCAGCCAAGCCTTGCGCACCGATGTCGAGCGGCTCAACGGGTCCGTGCGCGCCCTGAGCGACCGACTTCACCAGGCCTCGGACCGGATGGAGGAGCGCATCGAGGAGTTCAACGCGCTCATGGGGGTCGTTCAAGAAGAGGCAGAGGGTATTTTCATCGACACGGCTGCGACCGTCCGCGGTGTGCGCGAAGGCGCCGCGGCAATCACCCGTGGGGCCGCGAAGCCGACCGTCGATGCGTCACCGGCGGGAGGCGCGGAAGCGGCCGATTTGCTCGATGAGGCCTCCGAGCCCGACGACGACGTCTTGGAATCGCGAAGCGCCGAGGAAGCGGAGGCTTTGCCCGCGAGAGAAGGCTGAGCCTATCGGTAACCGAGTGGCTCCGCTCCTCATCGCGCTCGGCTGGCTGGTCCTGGTGCCGGAGCCAGCCGCCGCCTGGGGCCCCGCGACGCACATCGCACTCGGCAACATGGTGCTCGGCGCACTTTATCTGATCCCACCAGCGATCCGCACTCTGATCGAGCGCTATCCTCTCGACTTTCTCTACGGCTCGATCGCGGCAGATATCTCGTTCGCGAAGAAGTACGTACCCGAGGGTCGGCATTGCCACCAGTGGTCGATCGGCGAGGAGATCCTCGACGCGGCGGACAGCGACCGCCTGCGTGCGGTTGGATACGGCTACCTCGCCCACCTCGCCGCCGACACCGTTGCGCACAATGTCTTCGTCCCTCGGCAGCTCTTGCTCACGAGTACGACCCAGGCGCTGGGCCACACGTACTGGGAGCACAGAATGGATCTGCACCTGGGCAACGACTTCCTCAAACAGGCCCGAACCCTGGTGGTCGAAAACGACCACTCCGATGCAGACGCCTTATTCGATGAGGTCCTGAGCCGTACGATGTTCAGCTTCACGACCAACCGCCGGATCTTCAGAGGGATGATCCGCTTCACCGGTCATGATCGATGGCATCGGATCTTCGAGCAGGTGCTCGCCAAGTCGCGTTTCGACCTTCCCGATCCCGTGGTCGACCAATACTTCGAGCTCGCGTTCGAACGCGTCATCAACTACTTGGACGCCCGTGCCGACTCGGACACCGCCCAGATGGACCCGATCGGGGAGGTCAATCTCAAGCTGGCCAAAATGGTGCGCCGGCGCGCGCTGTCCGACCCCGCCACGGACCACCCGGATGCATTGATCGAGATGGCCGACGCCTTCTTTCCGTTTCCGGAGGGGTCGCCTAACCCAGCCGTTCGGCGAGTAGCTCGTTCACGCGTCTCGGGTCCGCCTGGCCCTGAGACCGACGCATGACCTGGCCGACCAGGAACCCCAGGACCATCCTTGCACCGCCCCGATAGCGCGCGACCTCGTCGGGGTTGTCCTCCATCACCGAGTCCACCCACTCGGAGAGTCGGCCCGCGTCCCGCACTTGGACCAGACCCTTCGCCTCCACGATCTGGATGGCCTCACCGCCCTCCTCGGCCATGAAGCCGAGCACCTTCTTGGCGGCCGAGTCCGAAACGGTGCCGTCTTTCACCAGGGAAATGAGCTGGGCGAGCGACGCCGGTCGAACGGGCACCGTACGCGCGTCGTCTCCACGCTCGTTCATCAAGGCCTGGAGGGCTCCCATGACCCAGTTCGACGCACTCTTCGCCGCGGCTCCGGCCCCTACCACCTGTTCGAAATAGTCGGCCGTCGCGGCGGACTGGGTCAGGATCTCGGCATCGTAGGCGGGCAGTGAATAGTCGGTTTCGAACCGCGCCCTCCGGGCGCGCGGCAACTCCGGTAGCGCCCGTCCGGCCGCATCGATGTCAGCTTTAGAAATGCGTAGTGGTGGAAGATCGGGCTCGGGGAAGTACCTGTAGTCGTGGCTCTCTTCCTTCGAGCGCATGGGCCGCACCTCCCCGGTGTGGTCGTCCCAGAGCAGGCTCTGCTGATGGATGGTTCCGCCCTCCTCCAGCACCTCGATCTGACGCGCGATTTCGATCGTGAGCGCCCGCTCGATGCCCGAAAAAGAATTCACGTTCTTGATTTCGGTCTTGGTCCCGAACTGCTCGACCCCGCGCCGGCGAATGGAAATGTTCGCGTCTGCGCGCAGGCTGCCTTCTTCCATGTTGCAGTCGCTCACGTCCACGTACTCGAGTGTGTGCTTCAGAGTCCCGAGAAAGGCACGCACATCGCCTGGTGTGCGCAGGTCCGGCTCGGTGACGATTTCCACGAGCGGCGTCCCAGCACGGTTCAGATCGACCGCGGTCGCTCCGGGAACCCGATCGTGGATCGACTTACCGGCATCCTCCTCCATGTGTATTCGACGGATGCGCACGGAGTGCGGCCCGTCGCTTCCGTCGAATTCGACGACGCCGTCCGTTGCCAGCGGCCGATCGAACTGGGTGATCTGGTACCCCTTGGGCAGGTCGGGATAGAAGTAGTTCTTCCGCGACCATACGCTCGTCTCGTGTACCGTACAGTCGAGCGCGAGCGCCGTGCTCAGGGCGAGCGCGACCGCCTCGGGATTGGTCGTCGGCAACGCGCCTGGAAGGCCGAGGCACACTGGACAGACGTGGGTGTTCGGCGCGTCTCCGAACACAGCCTCGTTCCCGCAGAAGAGCTTCCGAGACGAGCGCAGCTGGACGTGGATTTCGATCCCGATCACCGCCTCCCAGGTCACGGCAAACTCCCGGGCGAGCTCGCCTCCACGGCCCCGGCCGCGGCGAGCATCGTCGACTCACCCCACCACGGGGCGAGCAGCTGTCCCCCGACGGGTAGCCCGTCCACATAGCCCACCGGCACCGAGACGCCCGGAATACCGGCCAGGTTCGCCGTGACCGTGAACACGTCGGACATGTACATCGCGAGCGGGTCGCCCGTGCGTTCCCCGAGCGAAAAGGCCGTCGTCGGCGCGGTCGGAGTGAAGAGCACGTCGACCCGCGCGAACACCTCCGCGAAGTCCTGGGCGATGAGGGACCGCGCCCGCTGCGCGGTGCCGTAGTACTCGTCGTAGTAGCCGGCCGAGAGGGCGTATGTGCCCAGCATGATGCGGCGCTTCACTTCGTCACCGAAACCGCGTCGGGTCTTTTCGTACATCGAGGCGATGTCCGAACCTTCCTGGCGCACGCCGAAGCGCACGCCGTCGTAGCGCGCGAGATTGCTCGACGCTTCCGCTGGTGCCAGCACATAATACGCAGGGATCGCATACGAAGTGTGGGCCAGCGAGACCTTTTCGAGACGTGCGCCGGCCTCGACGAGACGCTCGAGCCCCGAGTCCAGCAGCGAACGAATCGCAGGGTCCAGCGCGTCCGGGAAATACTCGGCCGGAACGCCGACCACCATGCCCGCGACACCCCGGCCAACGTCGTCGGCGTAGTCCGGCACGGGGGTATCGGCCGTGGTGGCGTCGTGCGGGTCATGGCCAGAGATGGCACCGAGCAGCGTGGCCGCGTCCGTGACCGTGCGACCGAGAACACCGACCTGATCGAGCGACGACGCGAAGGCGGCGAGACCGTAGCGACTGGCACGACCATACGTGGGCTTGATGCCGACCACGCCACAGAAGGACGCCGGCTGGCGCACCGATCCACCCGTGTCCGAACCGAGCGCCATGGTGGTGTAGCCGGCGGCGATCGCGGCCGCGGAGCCCCCGGAGCTTCCGCCGGGGACGCGGGACCGATCGTGAGGGTTCAAGGTCGGTCCGAACGCCGAGTTCTCGGTAGACGAACCCATCCCGAACTCGTCGAGGTTGGTTTTTCCGATCACCACACCGCCGGCGTCGCGGAGCTTGCGCACGACGGTGGCCTCGTATGGGGCCTGGTAGCCGTCGAGCAAACGCGAACCGCAGGTGGTCGGTAGCGCGGTCGTCGAAATGTTGTCCTTCACGGCAACCGGGGCACCGGCGAGTGGTCCGTTCGCGCGCGGCTGCACGTCGTCCGCGTCCGCGAGAGACAGGAAGGCGTTCAGTCCGCCGGGCCCCGCCTCCGACTCGGCGATCCGCGCCAGCGCGCTCCCCGCGTCATACGTCATTCGGACGGCCCGCGGTGCACGCCGGGCGGCGGCGGCACGATGAAGAAGCCCTCCCGCCAGTCGGGCGCGAACGATGCGGGCGACTGCCGCAGGACGTCTGCTTCCTCGGCCCCCTCTGGTCGCGTCGCAGGGAGTGGCGAGCGGATCTGAGGGGTGAGATCCGAGGTCGCGGCGAGATCGAGTGAAGCCAACTGGCCGATGTGTCCGAGGATCCCGTTGAGTTCGGACGTGAGCCGACCGAGCTCCTGCTCGCCGAGTTCGAGTCGCGCCAACTCGGCGATCCTCTCGACGTCCGCGCGCGTGACGCTCACGGCCAGTCCTTCTCGAGCGAAGCGTATCGCACCAGCAGCTTCTTTTGGCCGATGTCGTCGAAGTCGATCGTAACCTTGAGATCGCGCCCGAACCCCGTGATTTCAACCACCGCGCCGGATCCGAACGTCTGATGCAGTATTCGCTCGCCTTTGACGAAGCGCGGCTGATCCTGGTTCATGCCTGCGTCCTGCTCGGGTTCGTACGTGGGTTCCGAGGGCTCGTCTCTTCGGTGCTGCGATCGGTACCCGCCGCGGTGCGGTGTGGAATGCTGCAATCGTGTCAGTCGCTCACTTCTGCGCCTGTCCAGTAACTCCTCGGGAACCGCCTCGACGAACGAGGAGAGCGTTCCGTAGGTGAAGTCCCCTGCACGTCTGCGTTGGCGCGCCCAGGACAGGCACAACTTGTCCTCCGCCCGCGTGATCCCGACGTAAAACAGGCGTCGCTCCTCCTCGATGGCGTCGACCTCATCGTACGCGCGGCTCAACGGAAAGAGTCCCTCCTCCAGCCCCGCGATGAAAACCAAGGGGAACTCCAGGCCCTTTGCGTTGTGGAGCGTCATGAGCGTGGCGGTCTCCGCGTCCGGATCGAGCCGGTCGACGTCGGCCACCAGGGCCACCTGCTGCAGGAACAGATCGAGCTCGCTGAACCCGTCCATCTCTTCCGCATCCATGCCCTGCACCAGGGCGGCATCGAAGTCGAGCGCGCCGGCGATCAGCTCCGACACGTTCCGCGCCCGATCCTCGCCGTCCGGCCCTTCGTCGTACAGGTGGCGCACCAGGTCGAGGTCCTCGACGAGTTCCTCGAGCAGCTCGCCGATGGTCGCCCGAACCGCACGCAGGCTGAAGCGCTGGATGAACTCCGCGAAGCGCATCAGCCCCTTGGCCCCGGCCGCCCGCACTTCCAGGACTTCGTCCGCGCGCGCCGACGCTTCCAGAAGGGTCAGGCCCTGCTCGGACGCCCAGCGCACGAGGTGCTCCTGCGTCGTCAATCCGACGCTACGCCGCGGATAATTCACCACACGGCCGAACGCCGTGGCGTCCTTCGGGTTGGAGATCAGCCTCAGGTAGGCCAGTACATCCTGAATCTCCCGGCGTTCGTAGAAGCGCACGCCGCCGACGACCTGATAAGGGACCCCTTCTCGCCGAAACGCGTCCTCGAGCGCCCTCGCCTGGGCGTTGGTGCGGTAGAGGACGGCACAACCGCTGTACGAGAGCCCCGGAGTTTCCCGGATACGAGTCTCGATCTCTCCCACGATCCAGCGGCCTTCGTCGTTTTCGTCGAACGTCTCGACGAGCGTAATGTTCTCCCCGCCGACGCGATCGGTACGCAGCGTCTTTTCAGGGCGGTTCTTGTTCTCGACGATGACCGCATTCGCGGCATCTAGGATGCGCTCGCTGGAGCGGTAGTTGACCTCCAGCGCCACTACTCGAGCGCGGGGAAAGGCGACTTCGAAGTCCAAGATATTGCGGATGTCCGCGCCCCGCCAAGCGTAGATCGACTGGTCCGGGTCGCCCACGACCATCAGGTTCTCGTGCTCCTGGGAGAGTAGTTCCACGAATCGGAATTGAGCCCGGTTCGTATCCTGATACTCGTCCACGAGGATGAACGAGAAGCGCTCTCGATACCGTTCCAGCAGCTCTGGATGATGCTCGAGCAACTCGACCGGCTTCATGAGCAGGTCGTCGAAGTCGAAGGCGTTCTGCGCCTTGAGCGCCTTCTGATACTCCGGGAACACGCACCCCACATTTCGTACGAACAGATCGAACGAACCCTCGGTCTCTTTCGCGAACGTGTCGCCATCGACGAGCAGGTTCTTGGCGTTGCTGATCTCCGCTCTGAATGCCTTGGGACTCCAGCGCTTGGGGTCGAGCCCGACCGAGTCCTGCACGCTCTTCACAAGGCGCAGCGACTGATCAGCGTCGTAGATACTGAAGGTTCGGTCCCAACCCAGCCGGTCCGCATGCCGACGCAGTAGGCGTGCCCCCACCGAGTGGAACGTGCCGACCCACATGCCCGACGGCGCCGCCCCGAGCAAGCCCGTGATGCGCTCGCGCATTTCCCCGGCGGCCTTGTTCGTAAATGTGACCGCCAGGATCCGGTCCGGCGGCACGCCGTGCTCGCGAATGAGGTGACATATGCGCGCGGTGAGGACCCTCGTCTTGCCGGAACCAGCCCCTGCAAGCACCAGCACGGGGCCCTCGAAGTGGGAGGTCGCCTCTCGCTGTTCCGGGTTCAGTCCCTCGAGGTGCACCAGGCCCTGTACTTCAGGCATCGGCAGCCGGTAGTCGAATCTGGAAGGTGGTCCCCTCGAAGCTCTCGAGCAGCTCGATTCGGCCTCGGTGGACGCTCTCTACGATGCGGCGGGAAAGCGCGAGCCCAACGCCCCAGCCGCCCGACTTCGTCGTGACGCCCGGCTCGAAGATCCGGTCCCTGACATCTGGGTCGATACCCGGCCCCGTATCGCGGATACGCAGCGAGATCCACTTGCCGCCGACCTCGCGAGCGTAGATGGTGATCTTTCCGCCTCGGCCCGCGAGCGCGTCGAGCGCGTTCTTGACCACGTTTTCCAACGCCCAGATCAGTAGCACCTCGTTGCCCTGCACCCTCGGCAGACCCGGCGGGATGTCGACCACCAGCTCCACTGCTTTGCGGCTGAGTCTCGGGATGCGAGCCGCGAGGTACTGCTCCAGGTCGCTCACCACATCACGGACCGACAAGGACTCCAGGTCGGGCTCCCGACCGATGAGCTCGAAGCGGTGGCTGATGCGCTCGAGCCGCTCGAGATCCTCGCCCATCGAGCCCGCAATCTCGCCGTCGCTCAGCGTGCCGGGCCGCTCCCCGTGCGGGAGCCGCAGGACCTCCAGCCACCCGGCCAGCGCGGACAGCGGCGTGCCCAACTGGTGGGCGAGTTCGCGGGCCATCGAGGTCCAGGCCTTCTCGCTTTCGGCTCGGCGCTGGGAACGGATCACGACGAAGCCGATGAACACGGTGAGCAGAAGGCCGCCGGCCTGCAGCCACGGTGTCCAGCGCAGCTTGCGCGTGCTGCCGTAGTGCAGGTGCTGCCCACTCAGGTCCCCCAAGAGCGCGTGCTGCTCGTCCAACGCGCGAACGTAGGCTTGCACGGAGGCCTGCCCTTCTGGGGTCTCCAGATCGGCTTCGAAGTCAAGATTCTCAGCTGCGAGAATCGTGTCGCCGGGTCCCGCCATGACGAGCGGTACGCCCGCCCCGTTGATAATGCTCTGGAGGTTGAACAGCGCCTGGTCGACAACGGCGGGATCCATGGTCGTCAGGCCTGTCTGCACCTCGTGGTAGATCTGGCTAAGGCGTTCGTCGTTGTCCTCCAACGCCCTCACGATCTGTTCCGTGTAGACGAGGTACCAAGCCAACAGCCCGACGAACATCGTGGCCAACGCGATGGGCCACTTGATCTTCAACACGGGACGAGGAGCCTCATGCCAGAGTCAGTCCGACGATGTGAGGCGGTCCGAGCCCACGTACGGGTGCAGGACCTCCGGTAGCGTCACGCTGCCGTCCGCCTCCTGATACGTCTCCAACAACGCCGCCATCACGCGTGGCAGCGCGAGCGCGGAGCCGTTCAACGTGTGTACGAACTCCGGCTTCTCCGCCTGGGAGCGTCGGAAGCGGATGTTGGCGCGGCGCGCCTGGTAGTCTCCGAACGTCGTGCAACTGGAGACTTCGAGCCACTTCGCCACCCCTGGAGCCCAGACCTCGAGGTCGTATGTGAGCGCCCCGCTCTGTCCCAGATCGCCGGAAGCGAGCAGAAGGCGCCGATAGTGCAGCCCGAGTCTTTCCAGCAGGACCTCGGCCTCGCGCGTCAGCTGCTCCAGTGCCTCGCGGCTTCGTTCTGGCAGTTCGTAGCGGACGAGCTCGACCTTGTCGAACTGATGCACGCGCAGCAGGCCGCGCGTGTCTTTGCCCGCGGCTCCCGCCTCGCGCCTGAAGCACGGAGAATACGCCGTGTACTGCACCGGCAGATCGTCGGCAGTGAGCAGTTCGTCCCGATGCATGTTCGTGACCGGCACCTCGGCGGTCGGAATCAGCCAGAGCTCGTCGCGCTCCGTCTGATACGACTCCTCGGAGAACTTGGGCAACTGGCCGGTACCGGTCATTGCGTCGCTCGTCACCAGGTACGGTACGCGTATCTCCGTATAGCCGTGCTCGCTCGTATGAACGTCGAGGAAGAAGTTGATCAGCCCGCGCTGCAGTCGCGCGCCCGCGGCCCGCAATATGGGAAAGCCCGAGCCGCTCACCTTCGCTCCCCGCGGGAGGTCGAGTATGCCCAACCCCTCCCCCAACTCCCAATGCGGGCGCGGCTCGAACTCGAAGGTCGCGGCTTCGCCGAAGCATCCCTGGACGGTGTTCTGGTCTTCGCCGCCCTGCGGGACTTCGGCGAGTGGGGCGTTGGGCAGGGCGAGCAGCAACGCCTCGATTTCCGCGTCGGCCGACTTGATGGTGTCGTCGAGCTCGCCGATCTGATCGCCCACGTCGCGCATCGCGAGGATGAGCGCCTCCGCGTCGCCTCCGGCGCGCTTGAGCTCGCCGATACGCTTCGAGTCTTCGTTGCGTCGGGCCTTCAAGTCGTTGACGGTGGCGAGCGCCTCGCGCCGCGTCGCGTCCAACTCCAAGACACGGTCCACCTGGCCCGGCAGGCTCAGATCCCTCTTGGCCAGCGCTTCCTTCACGGCCCCGGTTTCGTGGCGAAGCCGGCGGATGTCGAGCATCAGTCGGGCGGGATGAGGCGAAGGCTGTTGCAGACCGGGCTCGCGTCGAACTGGAACGTGAGCGTGCCGCCCGCCACGTCGACAACGAGCGGCTCGAGCTTCGCATAGTACGAGCAGGCCGTGCCGAAGATGCCGGGGGTCTGGCCGGTCTTCACGACGTACACCGAACCGAGCGAAACCGGCACAGGGTCGGAGGCGGTGTAGAGCGCGGTGTCCGACGGAGCATCCACCAGGTCGTTGAAATCCTGACCCGGCAGGGCGGCGATCCTGGCCTTCGACGAGATGCCCAGCGCTCCGGGCGGCAAGAGCACTATCTGCCCGCCTCGGGTATCGACCGCGATGTCCCAGGTGCCCGTGGCGGTGGCCGCTTCCACTTTGATCTTAATGCGATGTTTGAAGCTGAACGCCGCTTCCAGGTTCAGTTCGGGACGGGCCAACGAATAGAGCAGGACCGTATCGGGAGCAGCCACCCACGGGAAGATGAAGGGGTCGTCACTGCAGGCACCGAGTCCCACGGAGAAGGCTACGAGCGGCAACAGCAGGGTCCGGCCGAGACGATTCGGCCGGCCGCGGACCATCACTCGTCGGAGGCATGGGTGCGATATCACGTGACGTTCCTTGATCGGGCGGCCTTGATCATTGCAGCCTTGATGACGCTGCGTTGGGAGGCCGAAGGGAGAGCGAAAGGTGCCTGAATTCCGAATGGGGTGTCAACCCCAAAAAAGCCCTGTATTTCCTTGACTTTACCCCATGTGCCAGGTAGGTTCCCCGCCCGTCGTCGCCGGCTTCCCAGTCGCGACCGCGGTCGGCCGGCCGGGGGGCCCGCGAGTGAGGAGCAACCGTGCCCGACCAGCCAGCCCATCAAAGAGGCGGGCGCATCCTCGTGGTCGACGATGAGCCCCACATTCGTCGGGTGCTTTGTACGATTCTCACCAGCGACGGTTTCGACGTCACCGAGGCCAAAGACGGCACCGAAGGCATGGACGCGGTACAGTCGGACGCCGAATACGACTTCATACTTCTCGACTTCATGATGCCCGGCGCGACCGGGCTCGAAATCCTCGCGCGGGTCCGGGCCGATAGCCGCCGCGCCGAAACGCCAGTGATCATCTTGACGGCCAAGGGCCAGGACACCGATCGGGAAGCTGCGATGGCCGGCGGCGCAGACGACTTCCTCACCAAACCTTTCAGCCCCAAGAAGCTCGTTGCCCGAATCCGCGAAATCCTCGACGCAGACTGACGACTCGCTCTGGACGGTAGTCCTCGCCGGAGGCATCGGCTCTCGCTTCTGGCCGGTGAGCACGCGGGAGAGACCGAAGCAACTGCTCCCGCTCGCAAGCGAACGTCCGCTCATCGTAGACACCCTGGAGCGCGCGCAGGCGCTGGTGCCTGAGCAACGCCTGCGCATCCTGGCGGGCTCACACCTCGCGCGACCCTTTCGGGCCCAGCTCCAGGGCTTCTCCGACGAAGTCTATTGGATCGAACCGCAGGCACGGGGAACGTGTCCGGTGCTCGCCTGGGCCGCCTGGGAGATTCATCGAACCGATCCCGACGCGGTCATGGTCAGCCTTCACGCGGACCACCGCATCCACCCCATCTCCTCGTTTCAGCGCACGATCCAAACGGCGGTTCAGATCGCCCGACGTGACGATCTGCTCGTCTGCATCGGCGCCGTGCCAGACCGCGTCGAGACCGGTTTTGGGCATGTCGAACGGGGGGAAGGCCTCGAGACGAGCGACGACATCGCCGCCCACCGTGTACACGCCTTCCATGAGAAGCCCGATGCCGAGACCGCTGAGCGCTACGTGCGGGATGGTTATCTCTGGAACACCGGCCTGTTCGTTTGGAAGGTCTCGACCTTCCTCTCAGAGGTCGCCGAACACGCCCCCGAAGTTTACGAGTGCCTGACCGTGTTGGACGGCGGCGGGGAGTCCGCAGTCGAGTCCTTCTTCGCAGCCGTCCCGGCCTGCTCGGTCGACACGGCGGTGATGGAGCGATCTCGACGCGTAGGGACGGTCACGGCGCTCTTCTCGTGGGACGACGTGGGCAGCTGGGAAGCCCTTTCGCGAACGCGCCCTGCGGACGCGGACGGAAACGTGCTGATCGGTGATGCGGTGAGTGTGGACGGGAGCGGCAACATCGCGTTCGTGGATCAGGGTGAGGTCGTGCTCTTCGGCGTCGACGACCTCGTTGTGGTGCGGACCGGTGAGACGACGCTCGTGATGCCGAGAGGGCGTGTTCCGGACATGAAGGCACTTCTGGCGGAACTCGCCGGAGACGACGTATGAGCGAGACGAGGCTGTATCTCTTCGACGACAGTCGCGCGCGGCGGTGGGCGCCCTTCTCTCTCACGCGACCCGTAGGCGAGTTGCTCTTCGGCTGCATGACGTTGCGGTCCCGCGCCGAGAGGGTGCTGGGCATCGCATGCGCCGGCCATGTCTCGCGGACAGCGCTTCGCGGCTTCGACGAGGAGGGCGCTGCGCCGGCTCTAGCCCTCGACCGAGTCGCGCGGGATGGCCCGGTCGTCTTGCTCTCCAGCCGCGCGGTAGCGGACGCACAGCCGGTCGAGTTGCCCACGGTGCCGGCTCGTATCACGGTGGGGGGGGCGCCGGCCGGGTGGTTTCTCCCGGCGGGGTCGGATCTCCCCTCCGAGCTCTGGATTCGCAATCCGGGACATGACCGGACGGGCGGAGCCGAGCTGGCGCTCGACGGCGTAATGCTCGACCGACCTTGGGATCTCGTGGCGCAGAACCCCGGTCGCGTCCGAGCAGACGTCGCCGCGATGGGCATCGACTCCGTCGTGCCTACCGACGTGGTGGTGATCGGCGACGGCAAGGTATCGATCGCGGAGGACGCCGAGATCGAGCGGAGCGTCACGCTCGACACCCGCCGCGGACCGGTGTGTTTGGACCGCGGAGTGCGCGTCGAAGGACCAGCCCGACTTACCGGCCCGCTCTATCTCGGGAGAGGCACGATCGTCGTAGGGGGCTCGATCTCGACGTCCTCCGTGGGGCCGGCGTGCCGCGTGCGGGGTGAGATCTCGGAGTCGGTGCTGGCGGGCTACGTCAACAAGGCTCACGAAGGATATCTGGGCCACGCGCTCGTGGGACGTTGGGTAAATCTGGGCGCCCTCACGACCAACTCGGACCTCAAAAACAACTATGGAAACGTCACGGTGTGGACCCCCGACGGCGATGTCGACACAGGCCAGATCAAGGTCGGCTGCTTTCTGGGCGATCACGTAAAGACGGCAATCGGAACCCTCCTCAATACCGGGACGGTGGTAGGAGCCGGCAGTAACGTCTTCGGGAGTTCGATGCCGCCGGTGGCGGTGCCACCCTTCAGCTGGGGTTCAGGGTCGAGCCTGACCGAGCACAGGCTCGACAAGTTCCTCAAAACCGCCGAGCGCGTGATGGCCCGCCGCGACATCGAACTCACGCCGGGCGTCCGGAGGGTGCTCGAAGTCGCCTGGGCCGCTACCGCCGGACGCCGATCGGAGTGACGCAGATCGGGCTCAGCGAGGCATGAGGGTCTCGGTCCTCGGCAGCGGCAGCTCCGGCAACGCGACTCTTGTGTGGGCCGGCAACACGCGCGTGCTCGTGGACGCAGGCTTCAGCGGAAAGGACCTGGCGCGGCGGCTAGATCTGCTCGGCTTCGCGCCCGAGCAGATCAATGCCATCATCGTTACGCACGACCACGGCGACCACACGCGCGGCATGGGCATCTTCGCGCGGCGCCACGGCACCCCACTGTACATGACCGCGCCGACCCGGGCGGCCTGTGCGAAGCTGCTAAGGGGAGAAGAGACGATCGTCGAGTACGGGCCAGGACGACCCTTCTCCGTCGGGGACCTCCGGGTGGAACCCTTCCCCACCGTGCATGACGCGGCGGACCCAGTCGGGGTAGCGCTGGTCGACGAATGCACCGGTCTCCGCTTGGGGGTAGCCACCGACCTGGGACGGCCCACGGCTCAGATCCGCCACGCTCTGTCCGATTGTGACCTCCTGATCCTCGAAGCGAACCACGACGAGGTCCTCCTTCACACCAGTCGCTACCCAGCCTCGGTACGTCGCCGCATCGCCTCGAGCCACGGGCACTTGTCCAATCAGGCCGCCGCGCGCTTCGTGATCGACCTTCTCCACCCGCGCCTCGCGGGCGTGGTATTGGCCCACCTTTCTGCCGAGTGCAACCGGCCGTCCCTCGCGCACAGCGTGGTCGGCGAGGCCCTCGAAAAAGCGGGCTGGTCCGGGCACCTCGAGGTCGCGCTGCAGGATCGACCCACCGCGCTGCTGGACGTGGAAGAACTTCGGTACAGGACCGGCCCGAGTCAGCTCAGCTTCTTGTAGTCGCTGCGGCTACGCACACCCCCAAACCAGCGGCTGGAGTGTCCGGCCGCGACGCATCGCTTGCTCCACGAACCAACGGGTGTAGACACGTACTTGTTGTCCCCGATCATAGATTTCCACCAGATACAACTCCGAGGGGTCGTACGTATCCAACTCCGCGGCACCGCCCCAGGCCGGGACTTCATCGATGCACAGCGAAACCGTGATACGCCTTCCGCGGCGCATCGCGCACAGCTTGTTGGAGTCGGCCGGACAAGGGCGCGCGAAGGGCACCTCTCGGCGAACCAGGTCGTATGCGCTACCCCCCGATCTCAGCAGCCGGGCCTGGTCCAGCACACGCACGGAACCGAACGAGAAGCGACGGCGTCGCTCGAAGCGGTCCACGAGGACCTGTAAGCCCTCGAGCGCGATCGGGTTCGGCGGCAGCTTCACCGTCGTGAACTCCTCCGGAGCTGTCGGGGCGAGCGTCGCCTCCACGTGAGAGTATCCCAGCTGCTCGACGGAGATCGGGTATCCGAACCGACTCGGATCGACCTCCAGAACCCACAAGCCGAGTGAATCCGTCATGTACCCGGAAAGGGAGCCGATCGGCATCACGATGGCGCCCTCGATGGGACTGCGCGTCTGCTCATCGATGACCCTGCCCCTCAGCAGGACCCGGTCCTGCCCGGTCGGGACGTCCTGTGCCTCGGTGTCCAGGGCCGAGCCGAACAGCACCAGCAACAGGATGCCGAAGCGAGCCGTGCTATCCGCTGCCGTCGATCTCGGCGTGGCGCGAACGAAGAGCCTCGTCCGCGAGCGCGGTCGCGCCCTCAGCGGCCCGGTTGAGCGCCCCGCAGGTGCGCGCACGGAGGCCAAACAGGTCATCCAAGAGCTCTTCCGCTGACAAGATCGTGACGTCGCGATGCTCGTATTCGTGCTCACGGATGCCCTCCAAGATCGCTCGCCACCGAAATCGATCGTCGCCGGTCGCCTTCGCGAATCCGGGCCACATCGGGAGCTTCACCGTGATCTCAACCCTCACCTCGGCCGTGATGACGGAGCAGCTTCCGCTGGCCGGCTGATACCGCCATCGCGGTACCACCTCGTACACCGTTAGACCCTGGCTCAGTGGCCCGCGTTCCCCCTCGAGCCGCATGTGGTTCAGGGCGTCGATAACGTCCGCCAGCCTCTCTTCCGCTACGGGGTAGCGTTCCTCCAAGGCCGTGATCTGGAGGCCCGGGCGGATTTCACGCTGGGCACGACCTTGACCAGCCGCGGGGGCGGCGGTCAGGAGCCCGAGCAAGACGGTGACAGCCCCGTATCTACGCATGAGGCAACATACACCGGGAAACCTCGGAGCCTACACGTCCCGGGTACGACCTCAACTGCCGGAGCTACCAGCCCAGCAAGCGCAGAAAGTCGTTGGAGAGCGCCCAGAGCATTATTCCCACGACCATGAGGAAGCCCACGTTGCTCCACTTGAGCCTCTGCTCCAGGGTGAGCCCCCGGCCACCCCGCACCGCCTCGATGAGGAGGAACATCAAGTGCCCGCCATCCAACACCGGAATCGGGAGCAGGTTCAGCACCGCGAGGTTGACGCTGAAGAGCGCCATGAAGCGCAAGAACATATCCATGCCCGCGGCGGCGGCCTGCCCGGACGCCTGGCCGATCGTCACGATGCTGCCGACAGAGCGCGGTGAGATACCGCCGGTCACGAGGTCTCTCAGGAAGCCGAGAATGAGGCCGGTCACCGCGACCGTCTCTTGATACCCCCGGACCACGGCGGATCCGAATGAGACCGGCGAATAAGAGATCTCACCCAGCGCGTGGTAGATGCCGACCTTCCCCACCATCGCAACGGTGCCATCCACCGCGCGCTCCTCTTCCGAGTCGAGCGTGACGGCCCGTACGATCTCCCGCCCTTCGCGGGACACCACGAGCTCTACGCGCTCCCCCGGACGATTCTGGATTTCCTCGACGAACTCGTACCAGTTGCCGACTTCGGTGCCCGATACCGAGACGATTCGGTCCCCCGCCTCGAGTCCCGCCTTGTCGGCAGGAGACCCCGGGTTTACGTCGCCCACACCCGCGTCGATCCAATAGAGCACCG
>Ga0209554_1001572_pt1 | contig 17159 bp, 16 predicted proteins | sample MarorgKNORR_S2LV_5_FD_188221 | JGI IMG/M metagenome (GOLD analysis project Ga0209554, IMG submission 188221) | Marine microbial communities from the Southern Atlantic Ocean, analyzing organic carbon cycling - Bottom_A/KNORR_S2/LV (SPAdes) (version 2) | ecosystem: Environmental > Aquatic > Marine...
ACATGTCTATTTTTTTCTTCATCATTATCAAAAAGATCAACATCTATCGAAAGAGGTTTTGACACACCAATTGCATAAGCAAGTTGTATTAAACATTTATCAACTATTTTGGATGCCACAACATTTTTTGCCAAGTATCTAGAAGCATAAGCTGCTGATCTATCAACTTTTGTTGGATCTTTACCTGAAAAAGCACCACCACCATGAGGTGCTGCACCTCCATAAGTATCAACTATAATTTTTCTACCTGTCAAGCCGCTATCTGCGTCGGGTCCTCCTATAATAAAGTTACCAGTTGGATTAACATAAATTTCTTCCTCATCTAAACCATTGATAAGATTTTTTGGAATAGATCTTTCAATGTAAGGTTTTACTAATTCTCTTACTTGTGATTGATTTACATCTGCTGAATGCTGAGTTGATATAACTACAGATCTAACTGAGGATGGCTTTCCATCTTTATATTCAATAGTAATTTGGCTTTTTGAATCTGGTTCAATATTTTTTAACTTTCCAGACTTTCTATCTTCAGCCATAAGTCTTAATATTTTATGAGAATAGTATATAGGCGCTGGCATTAAAACATCAGTTTCATTACAAGCATAACCAAACATTATTCCTTGGTCGCCAGCTCCTTCATCTTTATTTCCTGATGCATCAACTCCCATTGCAATATCTGCTGACTGAGAATGTAAAAATGTGTCAATGCTTACATTTTTCCAATGAAAACCTTCTTGTTCATAACCAATATCCTTAATGCAATCTCTTACTTTTGATATTAATTCATCTTTTTTTATTTCTGGTCCACGAGTTTCGCCTGCCAAAACAACTTTATTAGTAGTTGTTAATGTTTCGCAAGCAACTCTTGCCTGTGGTTCTAAACCTAAATAAGTATCAACTACCATATCAGATATTCTGTCACAAACTTTATCTGGATGTCCTTCAGAAACTGACTCGCTAGTAAATAAATAATCTTTCTTCATTATCTCTTCCTTTTATAATTAAAAAAAAGTAAACTAATATAAAATAAGATGAAATAAAAGAATATCTTGTTGCCAAATTTTGAAAAAAAAGTCCTTTTTGAGTTTTTATAATTATTTATTTCAATTACTCCCTTATGAGTTGACTCTAGCTTGTCAATTATTATTCCGTTACTATCTATATACGCTGAAATTCCATTATTAGACGCACGTATTATATTTTTTCCTTCTTCGATTGCTCTAAAAATAGAATGGGAAAAATGTTGATATGGTCCTATAGAATTGCCAAACCAACCATCTTCCGAAATATTAATAATAAAATTGGTTTTATCTGATTTTAAATTAATTTTTCCAGAATATATTATTTCATAACAAATTAATGGAATAAAATTAAAATTTTTGTCATCCAGAAATATTAAGTTTCGATCATTTCCTGCACTAAATGACTCGTAGCCATAACTAATTTTCTTTAATCCGATTTTTTTAAAAAATTTTTCAAAAGGCAAAAATTCACCAAATGGAACAAGCTTAATTTTATTATATTCACTAATTAAATTTAATTTATTATCCAAAATAACCATTGAATTATATATTTTTGAAGAATTATCTATTATTTTTTTAGTATTTATTCCCATTATAATTATATGCGTTTCCGAAAATTTTTTTGAAAAAATTTCTTTAAAACTTTTTAATTGATCAAGATTAACTCCAGCTAATGCTCCTTCAGGAAAAATAAAAACAGTATTATGTGAAATATTAGGATTACTTAATTCAATTAATTCTTCAATTATAATTCCTTCATTATTAGGTTGAAAAAATCTTTCAATAGAAATTTTTGGGGAAATTACCTTTATTTTAAAGTCTTTAAATTCGGTATATAATTTTTCGTTATTTTTTATCTTTTGATGACCATAAAAATGGTTTGATACCAAAATTACGAATAAAAAAATAAATGATATTAATTTAAATTTTAAACTTTTTTTAAAAAAAACAACTAAAGGTAATAAAAAAATAGTTATCGATATTAAATTAAAAGAATAAGTTCCAATTAATGAAAGAATTTGTAGAGAATTTAAATAGCTTGTCCAGCTATATACAATTAAATTCCAAGGAAAACCTCCAAGTACAAATCCTCTAATAAATTCTACAACTGCAAAAAGTGACGAAAAAATTAATATTGATGAAAAATTTTTTCCCAGTGTTAATCTTGAAGCTGCTACAGTTATAAGACCATAAAACAATCCTAAAAATGATGGAATTAATATTAAAGCAATTGGAATAAATGGTTTAAAAATATCTTCAAATGTAAGTGAATAGGCTATCCAATATATATTGGAGAAAAAATATCCGAAACCAAACAACCAACCAATTATAAAACTTAACCAAAAAGAATTTTTTTTTTGAATTTTTATCAAGAGAAATAATAATGAAGGAAAAGTTATGAAATTTATTATTACAAAATTATAAGGTGGGAGACTAAAAGATGTTGTAACCCCTAAAAACAAAGGCAATAAGTAGAAGTATAAATTTTGATTTATTTTTTTTATCAATTTTTTTTGTAAAAATTATTTAATATTAAGTCTTCTAATTTTTTCATTTTCTTAAAATCATTTTTTTTTTTGTGATTATGGCCTAATAAATGTAGATAACCATGAATCCACATCTTATCAAATTCTAAAAAAAAATTTGAATTTTTGGATCTTTTATTTATAATTTCATAGCTAATTGCAATATCTCCCAAATATATATTTTTTTTAGATTTTATTTTATTATTAAATGAAAATGAGAGAACATCAGTAGGTTTATTTTTATTTCTAAATTTTTTATTTAATGCTTTCATTTTTTTATTATTTGTTAAAAAAATAGTATAATTGTTAGATTTATTTTTAAAAAATTTTAGTTTGTTTAATTTTAATATTTTTTTTTTAATATAATTTTTGGGATTCTTAATTTTTTTTTTCCAAAGATGGTGATCTAAAACAACATCTATACTATTCATTACTTTGATCGGAGTAAGCCTTAACTATTTTTGAAACTAATGGATGTCTTACTACATCTGAGTGATCAAAATCTACAACTGAAATTTCTTTTAAATGTCCCAAAAGTTTTTTTGATCTATTTAAACCTGACAAACTTTTGTTAGATAAGTCTATTTGCGAGGGATCACCATTAATAACAATTTTCGAATTTTCACCAATTCTAGTTAAAAACATCTTTATTTGTATATCAGTTGCATTTTGTGCTTCATCCAAAATTGCAAATGAATTTTTTAATGTTCTTCCTCTCATAAAAGCAATAGGTGCAATTTCTATGTCTCCAATCTCAATTCTTTTTTGAACTTTTTCATAATCTAAAAGATCATATAAGGAATCATATAGAGGTCTTAGATACGGATCTACTTTCTCTTTCATATCTCCAGGTAAAAAACCTAATCTTTCTCCAGCTTCAACAGCAGGTCTTGATAAAATTATTCTTTCAATTTTCTTTTCTAGCAACATTGTCAAAGCTACTGCTACTGCTAAATAAGTTTTTCCAGTTCCCGCTGGCCCTGCAGAAATAATAATGTCACTTTCTTTTAAAGCTCTTACATATTTTTTTTGTCTTTCAGATCTTGGAATAACTGATCTTTTTGGAGTTTTAATTATATATTCAATTTTTTCTTTAGAATTATTCTTTTCTTCAATCATAAACTTATTTATAGATGAAATTATATCTTTTTTTTCAATTGATTCATTATTAATAAATTGTTCGGCTAAAAACTGTATCGCATTTTTAACAATTTCATTTTTTCCTGAATCACTTTTAATCAATATGGAGTTACCTCTAAAATATATATTGGTATTAGTAAGTTTTTCTAATTCTTTAAGATTCGAATTAAATTCTCCTACAACACCCATTAATAGATCATTATTCTGAAATATTACGTTAATAGAATTGTTGTCCGAGTAGACGTATTTTAAATCTGAACTTAATTTCTTTAATGATGAATTGCTCAATTTTTATGCTGCTTTTATACTTTTGTTCAACTTTGCTTCTCCAAATAAATTATTTTGGTTAGAACGATTAATTAAAACTGGCACAATCTTTCCTTCAATATTTTTTTCTCCATCAAAAATAACAGCTGTCATATGTTCTGTTCTTCCAAAAAACTTGTTTTGGTTACTAATCTTATTCTCAACCAAAACTTTTACAAGTGTATTTTCTGTCATTTTATTTTTAAAACTTTGATGACTAAATAATTGATCTTGAATTAACTTTAATCTTTCTTTTGCAATATTTTTATCAATTAATTTTAAATTAAATGCTGCCGTTCCTGGTCTAGGGCTAAAAATAAAAGAATAAGAATTAATAAATTTTATTTTTTTAACTAATTTCATTGTATCTTCAAAATCTTTTTCAGTTTCCCCTGGGTATGCAATAATAAAATCACTAGAAAATTCAATTTTTGGATTTATTTTTTTTAATTTTTCATAAACAGATAAATAATATTCCACAGTATGATTTCTATTCATTAACTTTAAAATTCTATTAGATCCACTTTGGATAGGTAAATGTATAAACGGAACTAGTTTTCTACTCTTACTATAACATTCAACTAAATCATCAGTCATGTCTATAGGATGAGATGTAGTATATCTTATTCTCTTAAGTTCAGGAAATTCTTCAAGTGCCATGATTATATTTGACAATCTAAAATTTTTATTTTTTTCCTCATATAAATAAGCATTAACATTTTGACCTAAAACGGTTATTTCCTTAGATCCATTTTTAATTAGTTGTTTAGCTTCATTTATAATTTTATAAAAAGATCTAGAATATTCAGGGCCTCTTGTATAAGGAACAACGCAAAATTTACAAAACTTATCACAACCTTCTTGTATTGTTAAAAATGAAGATACTTTAGTATTATTATTTCTAATTTTGTCAAAATAATCAAATTTTAATATAGTATCAAAATCTGTTTGTTCTTCTTTTTCTTTCTTTTTTATATGGTTTAAAATTGAGTCATTAATTTTATGATATGACTGAGGTCCAATTACAATATCAATATATGGCTCACGTTTAATCATTTCATTATTTTCTGCTTGAGCAACACAACCAGCAACTATAACAACGGGTTTTTCTTTTAATTTAAAATTTTTTTTTACCCTTCCTATTTCATGATAAACTTTTTCCTTTGCTTTATCTCTGATGTGACAAGTGTTTAAAATATAGCAATTCGCTTCATCAAATATTTCAGTTTTTTCGTAACCAATTTTTGAAACAGATTCGAAAATACGATTTGAATCGTATTCATTCATCTGACAACCAAACGTTTTTATAAAAATTTTTTTGGACATTAAATTAGAATTTTTTTTTGACTCCATATAATTCTAGCCTATGATCTACTAATTCATACCCATATTTTTCAGCTACTTTTTTTTGCAATTCTTCAATCTCATCGTCTACAAATTCTATTATTTCTCCAGTCTTTATATCTATTAAATGATCATGATGACTTTCACTTAGTTCTTCATATCTGGCCTTGCCACCCTTAAATGCATGCTTTGTTAATATGCCAGACTCTTCAAATAATTTTACAGTTCTATAAACTGTTGCAATACTAATTTTTGAATCAATTTTTGATACTCTATTATAAAGTTCATCTACAGCTGGATGATCATCGGATTCGGACATAACTTTTGCGATAATTCTTCTTTGGTCAGTTAGTTTTACATTTTTATTAATACATTTTTGCTCAATTGAATCTTTCATTGTTATATTTTAACTCGAATAAACAGGATTAATCAAATTCTTTGTTAAAGCTCCTTTTTTACACAAATTAACAACATTTTCATAATTCATATCTTTTAAATCATTAGAATTAAATCCATATAAATTTAACTTATTTGTTATAGCTAAAGCTTTAGCCACGGCAATGGAAGTTCTAATTCCAGAAAATTTTCCAGGACCTTGATTTACAAGTATATTATTTAATTCACTTAGTTTTATACTATTTTCATTAAAAAAATCGAAAAGTTTCATAGATAATTTTTCATTATTATTCTTACTAGCTTCAATAGATTTGTGATAAGAGTTATTATTAAATTTAGAAAAAAAAATTATTTTATCTTGTGTTCCGTCAATGATTAAAAAATTCATTTATATAATAATATTTACTTTTTTTTCAACTACTTTATTAGCAGAAAATAACAGATATTTTAGTTTTGATAAAGGATTAGTATCTTTAATTTACCACAGATTTGATGAGTCAAAATATCCTTCAACAAATGTACAAATGGATATTTTTAAAAAACAAATTAATATAATAAATAAAAATAATTATATTTATTATAATCCAATAAATTTCGATAATTTTTTTAAAAATCCAGATGCAGAAAAAAAAATATTAATTACAATCGACGATGCATTCAGTTCATTTTATAAAAAAGCATGGCCTTATTTAAAAAAAAATAAAATACCTTTTATATTGTTTGTTTCAACTGAACCAATTGGAAAATATGGATACATGAATTGGGATCAAGTTAAAGAAATAGAAAGAGAAGATTTTGCTTTCATAGGAAATCATTCTCATTCTCACGAATATTTAGTAAACTATCAATTTAATGATTTTAAACAAGATATAAATCAATCAATAAAGATGTTTAATGAAAAACTTGGTTATAATCCAATTTTCTTCTCATACCCTTTTGGCGAATATAATTTAGAACAAAAAAATTATATTAAACAAAAATTTAAATATGCCTTTGGACAACATTCGGGAGTTATTGATTTAACTAAAGATAAATTTGAATTACCAAGATTCCCTATTAATGAAAAATACGGTGATTTAAAAAGATTTAAATTTTTAGTAGATTTACTTCCACTTCAATATCAAAATTTAGTTCCAGAAGAAAAATTTATTAAAGACGAAAATAATCCGCCTGAAATTACTGTTAATTTTTTTTCAAATCAAAAAAATATTCATAATATAAACTGTTTTTCTAATGAAGGAAATAAGTGGGGAAAACCTGAAATAAAATTTTATGAAAAAAAACTCGTTGTAAAATTTAATGAAAAATTTTTTTCTAGAAGAGGAAGAATAAATTGTTCACTTAATGATAGTGAGGGATGGCGATGGTTTGGTGTTCAATTTACTATAGATCAATCTTAAATTAATTTTTTCATTAATTCACTATTTGGCAATAATTTTGCATCGTCAAAATCTCTTAATGAATTCTGTTTAATTATTTGTTTAAGTGTTTTGGTATATTCTACGCCGGTCGCTGCATATTTATCTAAATAGTCTGCTAGAATTAAACTGTCTAATTTTTCACTATTGTCTCTTGCGGCTGCTCTAATTTTTCTAAATTTTCTGTAGCTTGAATGAGTATTTAAATTTCTAAAATATGCTTTCACTGATGCTTGCAAAACTTGAAATTTCATAACTTTGTGAGATTTATCACTATCTGCAGCTAAAGGTTTTATTCCATTTCCAGTAAACGTCCACTGTCCATATAAAGCATTACCTTCTAAAGCAAATCTTGAAGTTCCCCAACCTGTTTCCTTTGCAGCCTGAGCGATCGCCAAAGAAACTGGAATTTCATCCATTCTAACTTTCAAAGTTAAAAGATCCTTATTTTTAACTCCATATTGTTTGAATTTCATTTTTAACCACTTGATTTCAGAATTAGAATTATTACTTCTGTTTAGAATAACAAAAAGTTTTTTTCTATCTAATTTGATTTGATTATTTTCTTCTAAAATTAATGGAAGAACAATTTGAATAAATAAATTTTTTCTTTCCTTCGTACTCTCAATAATTTTCATTTCATTTGGAAGAAGTTCTAAATTTACAGGTTTAACTAGTTTATTTTTTCTTACATTTTTCAAACTGTAGTTTGTGTCTTTAAACAATTGTTTAATTGTAGAAGCACTTAATCTCACCGTGGATGTTGGAATATCCTCATATTGAAATATGTCTTCAAAAATCTGAAGATTATCTAATTGATCGTCTTGTTCTTCTTTTTTAATTTTTTTACCAGTTAAAACTTTTTCTAAATTGATTTTTGATTCATTTTTTATTTCTAGTGATTTAACAAATAAATTATTTTTTAAAATTACTAACTTTGGAGTTATGAAAAAAAATAGAGTGATAATTAAGCCCGTTAGGCCTGTATAGTAAAAACTTTTTAGAGTGTTATTTGTTCCGCTAAATTTAAAGAATTTTCTTAACTTTACTACTGGTATTGCTGGGTATGGAAATTTAATTTTCTTTTTCATTCTATATAGCTATTACCTCTTTTACCCCTGGTATATAGTGACACAATAAATTTTGCACCCCTTGTTTTAGAGTCATGATTGAACTTGGACATCCTGAACAACTACCTTCTAATTTAACTGTAACAATACCGTCTTTAAATTCTTTAAACTTTATATCACCTCCGTCACTTTCCACTGCGGGTCTTATTTTGGTATCTAAAATTTTTATTATTTGTCTTTCTATATCAATTAAATTTTCATCTGCTTTGGTTGCGCCAATATCTTTATCAATTACAAATTTCTTACCTGATTGATAATATTCGTTAATTAAAGAAATAACGATATGTTTTATATCTTCCCAGTCGATGTCTTTTTGTTTATTGACTGAAATAAAATCCGATCCCAAGAAAATACCTGTTACACCATTTATTGAAAGAACATTTCTTATTAAATCATTATTTACGCTATTTTTCTCCGTTATTTCATAAGAACCGCTATTCGATACAGTTTTGCCAGGCAAAAATTTAAGTGAATTCGGGTTGGGTGTCGCCTGGGTTTGAACGAACATAATTTATATATAATTAGTATTTATATATAATCGTTATTATACAAAATTAAAGTAAAAATTACAAAATCACTAAAAACCAACTAAAGTTTTCATTTCAGTAATTTTTTTCGACGATAGGTTGTCTGCTTTTTCGCTTCCTTTTTCAAGAATTTTATCTAAATATTTTTCATCTTTTAATAAGTCTTTAATTTTTTTTCCAATCGGTTCAATTTTACCAACCAGTAACTCAGATAAATTATCTTTAAATGAAGAAAAGTTTTTACCTTCAAATTCAGATTTTACTTTGCCTAGATTTTGATTTGATAAACTAGAATAAATGCCTAGTAAATTTAAAACCTCAGGTCTTTTTTCTAAATCATCATTTTGATCTGGCATTGGTAAAGTATCGGTTTTTGATTTTTTAATCTTATTTATTATTAAATCTTTATCATCACTTAAATTAATTCTACTAAAATCAGAAGGATCTGATTTGCTCATTTTTTTTAAACCATCCTTCAAACTCATTATTCTTGCAAATTCTTTTTGAATCAAAGGTTCAGGAACTTTTAAAAAACTAGGTGCATTAAAATCATGATTAAATTTTTGTGCAATATTTCTACATAGTTCTAAATGTTGTTTTTGATCTTCTCCTATTGGCACGTGAGTGGCATCATAAAGTAGAATATCTGCGGCCATTAGTACCGGATACACATATAAACCAACGCTAACTTTTTCTTTATCCTTTCCTGCTTTTTCTTTAAACTGCGTCATCCTGCTTAACCATCCCATTCTTGAAACACAACCCAATATCCACGATCCTTCAGCGTGAGCAGGAACTGCTGATTGATTAAATATAATACTTCTTTCTGGATCTAATCCACTAGCAATAAAAGTTGCTGTGGTTTCTCTAATATTTTTTTTTAAAATTTTAGGGTCTTGTTTTGCTGTTATTGAATGAAGATCAACAACACAATAAATACATTCATTTTTTTTATCATTTTGCAATTGAACAAAATTCTTTATTGCTCCTAAGTAATTCCCCAAATGAAGATTGCCGGTTGGTTGGACGCCAGAAAAAATTTTTTTATTCATGATTATTTATATTTTAATTTAATATCACTCAATTTAAAAGCTTTAGCAAAAATTGAAACAAGCAGATAACATATTAAAGTCGCTAATGTGCTTAGTAAAAGATAAATAAATTTTAAATTTTCCGAATAAATTAATTTTTCACTAATTAAATTCAATAAAAAATAAAAAATTAATCCCATTATTAAAGATGATAATAAAATTCTTGGAAATCTATATAAAAAAATACCATTAAATACAAAAAAATCTTTTTTTCTAGAAAAAATATATAAAGTAATTGCATTAAACCATGATGCAATTGAAGTCGCAATCGGTATTATTATAAACCCTACTTTTTGAAAAAGTGAAATGCTAATTAAAACATTTAATAAAACAGAAATTAAAGAAATATAAAAAGGTGTCTTTGTCTCATGCCTTGCAAAAAAGAAACTTGAAAATACTTTTATTAAAGAAAACGCAGGTAAACCAAAAGCAAAATAATATAAAGCCAATGCTGAATTTTGAACACTCGTTTCAGAAAAAGAACCATAACCAAATAAAGCCGAAGTAATTGGAACTGAAGCTACAAACAAAGCAACTGTAGCCGGAATACTCAAAAACAAACTTAATTCTAAAGCTTTGTTTTGAATTGATATAACTTCTGAATTATTTTCTGTTTCAATTAATTTTGATAATTGTGGCAGCAATACAGTACCAATTGCAATTCCAGCAATAGCAAGGTTTATTTGATAAATTCTGTCTGCATAATACAAATATGAAACTGCGCTTGCCTGAAAAGACGCAATAATAGTTCCGATTAATATATTTATTTGTGTTACACCTGATGAAAAAATGCTTGGTAATAGTTTAGAAAAAAACTTTTTAACTTTCTCATCTATTGAAATTTTAACTGAAAATTTCGGTAAATAAAATTTTTTTACATAAAAATATAAATATACAAATTGAGTTATCCCAGCAATAGTTACCGCATAAGATAAATAATAAACAAGCTTATCTCCTAAAATATTTCCAAAAAGCAAAACAGATATTAAAAAAATATTTAAAATTACTGGTGCTACCGCTGCAACTGCAAATCTATTATGAGAATTTAATATTGCTGAAAAAAAAGATGACAAACTAACAAAGAATAAAAATGGAAAAGTTATTCTTGTTAAGTTAATTGCTACATTCATTTTATCTTCAGTTCCACTAAATCCAGGAGCAATAAGAAATACAAATGCTGGCATAAATATTTCGATGATTAAAACTAAAAAAAATAAACATAAAATTAATAAACTAAACACACTTGTTGCAAATTTTTCTGACAGGTCTCTTCCATTGGCTAGCTCCGTGGCATAACTTGGAATAAAAGCTGCATTAAATGCCCCTTCAGAAAATAACCTTCTAAATGTATTTGGAATTCTAAAAGCAACAAAAAATGCATCAGCTAATGGTCCTGAGCCAAGAAATATAGCAATAAATATATCTCTTATATAACCAAGTATTCTGCTGATTAGTGTAAAAAAACTAAATGTGGTTGTTGACTGAAATAGATTCATAAATCATATTGGTCTTAAAATCGCTTTAATTGTATACCTTATTACATTAAATGAAAAAAACTAAAATTGATCATTACACTGATAAAGAAGCATTAGACTTTCATAATACTAATAAATCAGGGAAGATAGAAATTATTTCATCAAAACCTCTGACTTCCAAAAGAGATTTAGCTCTTGCTTATTCTCCAGGCGTGGCTGCACCAGTAAGAGAAATTGCAAAAAATCCGGATGCCGCGTATGACTACACTACTAAAGGAAATTTAGTAGCAGTAATAAGTAATGGTTCTGCAATTCTTGGTATGGGTAACCTTGGTGCTTTAGCTTCTAAACCTGTAATGGAAGGAAAAGCGGTATTATTTAAACGTTTTGCAGATATAAATGCGATTGATTTAGAAATAGATAGTTCAAATGTAGATGAAATTATTAATAGTATTACGAATTTTTCAAAAAGTTTTGGCGGAATTAATCTGGAAGATATTGCTGCACCAGATTGTTTTATTATAGAAAAAGAATTAAAAAAAAAATTAGATATTCCTGTATTTCACGATGACCAACATGGGACTGCTATTATTACTTCTGCAGCTCTTATTAATGCACTAGATATTTCTAAAAAGTCTATAAAAAAAATAAAAGTTGTTATTAATGGAGCTGGCGCTTCAGCAATGGCTTGTGCAAACTTATTTGAAAGTAATGGAGTTCCTAAAAACAATATTACTATGCTTGATAAAAAAGGAGTTATTTATAAAGGTAGAGATAATTTAAACCAATGGAAATCTGCTCATGCAATTCAAACAAAAAATAGAACTCTTGATCAAGCGATTAAAGGCGCGGATGTCTTTTTAGGCTTGTCAGCAAAAGGTATTCTTACGAAAAAAATGGTAAAAAATATGGCAAAAAATCCAATAATTTTTGCTTGTGCAAATCCAGATCCCGAAATTACACCTGAAGAAGTTAACGAAGTGAGAAACGATGCAATAGTAGCAACCGGCAGGTCAGATTATCCAAATCAAGTAAACAATTTACTTGGCTTTCCTTATATATTTAGAGGAGCTTTAGATGTTAGAGCAAAAACTATTAATGAAGAAATGAAGATTGCTGCAGTAAATGCCATTGCAACTCTTGCGAGAGAAGATGTTCCAGATGAAGTAGCGGCTGCAATGGGTGGAGGGGAAAGGCCCAAATATGGAAAAGACTATATTATTCCTTCAACTTTTGATCCTAGATTAATAAGTGTTATTCCTGTAGCCGTAGCAAAAGCAGCAATTAAAAGTGGAGTAGCAAGAAAAAAAATAAAAGATTTTGAAATTTATAAAGAACAATTAAAACAAAGGCTAGATCCTTCTGTTACAATTCTCCAAGGTATTAATAGTCAAATTAAAAAAACACAAAAAAAAGTTGTATTCGCAGATGGAGAAGATGAAAATACTTTAAAAGCAGCAATTGCTTTTAAAAATGATGAATTAGGAATTCCTATATTGGTTGGAAAAAAAGAAAAAATAAAAGAAAGCCTTAAAAAAATTGGATTGAGTGAGAACTTTGATATTGAAATAACTAATTCAACGGACTCAAAAAAGAGAAAAAGATATACAAATTTTTTATTTAAAAAACTTCAAAGAGAACAAGGGTTATTAGAAAGAGATTGCGATAGAATGGTAAGAAATGATAGAGTAATCTGGGGGTCTTGTATGGTTTCATGTGGCGATGCAGATGCAATGGTAACTGGAAATACAAGGCGTTATTCATCATCTTTGGATAAAGTAAAAAAAGTAATTGAACCAAGACCTGGTGAAATTATGTTTGGTTTAAATATGATGGTAAATAAAGAAAAAACAGTATTTATTGCAGATACAACTGTAAATGAATATCCAAGTTCAGAACAACTTTCGAAAATAGCTATATCATCAGCAAGAGTAGTAAGATTATTTGGTTTTAATCCAAAAGTTGCTTTTTTATCTCATTCAACTTTTGGTCAACCAGTAACTAGTAGAACAAAACATATAAGAGATGCTGTAGAAATATTACAAGATAAAAAAGTCGATTTTCTATTTGATGGTGATATGCAACCCGATGTAGCCTTAAACGAAGAATACAAAGAGCTATACCCTTTTTCAAAAATTGTAGGAAATGCAAATATATTAATTATGCCTGGTCAACACAGCGCCGTAATCTCATTTAAAATGATGAAAACTTTGGGCGGAGCTAAAGTAATTGGACCATTATTAATTGGATTAGGACAAGCTGTTGAAATTGCTCCACTAAGATCTTCTACTTCAGATATACTAAATTTAGCTTCTGTTGCTGCTTATTCAGCTGGTGTAATAGATTACGGTAAAAAAAATTAATTTTTTTGAATTCTTAAATCTTCAACTAATAAAATACTTGCTATTACATCCTCTACATCCAGAATTTCTTTTGCTTCATTAATTACTTTTTTTCTTTCATCTTTTGTGTGAGCAATACCATAAATATAAATTTTCTTTTTATGAGTATCAATCTGATAATTTGTTGATTTTATTTCTTTATTAAAAATTAAAGCAGTTCTTAATTGTGATGTTATTAATAAGTCTTTGGCTGACTGTTTAAAATTAAATTCCTCTTTTATTTTAATGTCATTTTTAACTGATCTTGCTCCTTTTGTTTCCCACGCTAATTTTGTTATTTGTAACTTTTCATCAACCTCATCAACTTTTCCAGTAATAAATATTCTTCCATCTATTACTTTTACATTTAAAGCTAATAAGTAAGTCGTTTCTGCCAAAGCTAATCTTGCGGCTAAATTTTTTTGCATTATTGAATCGTCTATTTGCGTTCCTAATGACCTAGGATCTAGTGCAACACTAACTCCAGTGCCGAAAACTCCTTGAGAAGCTGTTCCAACACAACTATTAAAAAATAAAAGAATAAAAAAAATATTAATAATTTTTAATTTCATTTCTTTATACTTAAACAATAGTTATATATTTCTTTTTTTGATATTTTTCTTTCTTTCGTTATCAAATCAACAATATCCTTTATACTTGAGTTTTGAATCATTTTCTTTATTTTTTTCTTATCTAGATCATTTAATGTAATTAAATTATTATTATTCTCAGAAATTACTAATGTCAATTCTCCCTTTGGAATCTTTTGAAAAGGTTTTAAATCGTCAACATCTACTCTAATATATTCTTCAAAAAATTTGGTCATTTCACGACAAATTAAAATTTTTCTTCCAGAAAAAAAAGTCTTTATATGTTCAATTGAATCATTAATTTTATTTGGAGAAATAAAAAAAATAATTGATCCATCGATATTTGATAAGTTTTTTAAATCGTTTAATAAATCTTTCTTTTTTTGAGGAAAAAAGCCATAGAAAAAATATTTTTCAGAAAAACCACTTACCGAAACTGCTGTTGATACTGCAGAAGGTCCTGGGATAGGATAAATATTAATTTTATTTTTTACGCATTCATTTATAACAATTCTTCCAGGATCAGAAATAGTTGGAGTTCCCGCATCAGATATTAGTGATACAATTTTTTCAGATTTGAGTATTTCAATTATTTTATTTAAGTTTTTTGTTTCATTAAACTTGTGATTTGAAACTAGTTTTGATTTTATTTTATATTTATCTAATAACTTTCTTGATGTTCTAGTATCTTCACAAAGAATATATTCTGAATTCTTTAAAATATTTATTGCTCTTAATGTTATATCTCTTAAATTGCCAATTGGCGTAGAAACAATATACAATCCAAAATTAAGTTTATTTTTTGTTGTATCTGACAATGGAATCATGAAATTATAATCATTATAATACTATCATTAAAATGAAAATATCACTCAAAATTATAATCCTATTGATTTTTATCTACCCTATTAGTCTGCAAAAGCTACAAGCGGAAGAAAAAATAAAAATTGGTTTATTAGTTCCACTATCTGGAAAACAAGGTGACATAGGAAAATCTATTTTACAGTCTGTAAGGATGGCAATAAATAAAATTGACAGTCCAAATATTAAAATATTTCCCAAAGATACAAAAAATGATCCACTAAAAACTCTCTCAGCTGCAAAAGAACTTGAGCTAGAAGGAGTAAAAATTGTTATAGGACCCATATTTAATAATAATCTTATTTATTTAGATGAATTAAAAGATATGATTTTTTTATCTCTAACTAACAAAAATATTAACAACCCTAAAAATGTCATAAGTGCAGGAATTAATGCTAGTTCACAAATTAGGACCATTATAAAATTTAAGGAAATGAATGACATTCGTAAAACAATTTTTTTAATTCCAAATTCTAACTTTCAAGAAGAAGTTGAAGAAGCAATTTTACAATCGAAAATAAAATTAAAGTATGTACATATATATGAAACAAATCCCATGGAGCTTACAAAACAAATTGAAAAAATTACTATGTACCAAATAAGAAAACAAAATCTTATAGATGAAATTAAAAGATTAGAAGATTCAAATGAGGAAAATAAAGAATGGAAAATTGAAAATTTGAAAAAAAGAGATACACTTGGTGGCATAAATTTTGATTCTGTAATTGTTTCTGATTTTGAAGAAGGCCTGAAAAGTGTTTTTACATCTTTATTATATACAGATGTTTCTCCTCAAAGAATTTATTATATTACATTAAATCAATGGTTCGACGAATCTTTTTTGAAAGAAAAAAGTTTGCAACCATTATATTTTCCTTCAATAAATAAAGAAAATTATGATGAATTTATCAATGATTATGAAAAAATTTATGATGAACACCCCAATCAACTTTCTTTTTTAAGTTATGATTTAATGGGTTTAGTCTATTATCTTGTTTATCAAAACAACTTTGAAATAAACAAAAAAATTTTTTACAAAAAAAATCAATTTAAAGGAAAAGTCGGTATCTTTGAAATAAACAAAAATAGAATTAATCACATTCTTAATTTTTATAAAGTAGAAGACAATGAATTTAAAAAAATTTTTTAATTTTCTTAAAAGCTTTTGATCTATGATCAATTTTAAATTTGTTTCTAGGTAACATTTGTGCAAATGTCATTTTTCTTTTAATTGGAATAAATATTGGATCATAGCCAAATCCATTTTTTCCTTTTTTTTTGGATGAAATAGAACCTTCTATTTTTCCAGTTCTACTAATATTTTTACTATTAGGCCAATAAATGGATAGAACACAAACAAATCTAGCTTTAATTTTTTTATTTTTCCAATTTTTATCTTTCTTGTTTAACTCTCTAAATACTTTTTTTATTGCTATATTAAAATTACCTTTTGCTCCCGCCCACCTTGAAGAAAAAATTCCTGGGTTTTTATCTAAAACATCAATTTCTAAACCTGAATCATCTGCCAAACAAATCATTTTAGCTTTATTTGAAAAAAATTTAGCTTTAATTAAAGCATTTTCTTTAAATGTCTTGCCATTCTCTTTTGGACTTTCAATTTTTAAGCCCTTTGGAGAATAGATTTTTATATTATTTGGAAGTAAATCCTTTATTTCTCTCAATTTTCCAAGGTTATTAGTGCCTACAATTAAGTTAATAATTTTTTTTCTTTTCATCTAGTAATTATTAATTTTCTTACCATATAAGACTTCATGGAAAAAGAGCAAAACCCAAAAGCTGAAGAAAAGATGAATAATAAAACAGAATCATCGGAAACTTTGGAAAATAATGAAAAAGAAAGTGAAGTAAAAATTACACCTGAAGATAAAATTAAAGAAAGTGAAGTAAAAATTACACCTGAAGATAAAATTAAAGAAAGTGAAGTAAAAATT
>Ga0209554_1001575_pt1 | contig 17134 bp, 25 predicted proteins | sample MarorgKNORR_S2LV_5_FD_188221 | JGI IMG/M metagenome (GOLD analysis project Ga0209554, IMG submission 188221) | Marine microbial communities from the Southern Atlantic Ocean, analyzing organic carbon cycling - Bottom_A/KNORR_S2/LV (SPAdes) (version 2) | ecosystem: Environmental > Aquatic > Marine...
AGCGGACAGATCCATTAAACTCATAAGCCATCCACCAAATATTGATCCTTCAGGATTTGTATCTGCAGGCATAGCAACCATTTGTATAATTAGTTCGCCGAGCATGGTAGGGATAGTAGTTTTTTTCATTATATTAAATCTAAGATTCGTTTTGCATATAAGGCGGCATCAATTGCACCTGCTTTACCAGTTGGCATACATGCAACTGGAACACCTTTAGGTATTTGAGAAATACATAACGGCCGATCCAGGTGTGTCATTGGAACTACAATAACTGGTAAATCAGTATAAGCAGCAACAACACCTGGTAATGCGGCCGACGCTGACATACCTGCCGTGACAATAATAACTTTACATTCTTTACTTACATTTTTAATCGATTCTCTAACTTTTTCAGGTTCTCTATGTGCCGATGCTACAATAACAATAAATTTTATGCTGTGTGCATCAAGAGCGTCCATACAATGACGCATTACTTCAGTGTCTGAAGTACTCCCTAGTATAATTCCTATGCTCATAATTAACCAACACTACCTTCCAAACTAACACTTAACAAAGCGTTCGCTTCGGCAGCAAACTCTAATGGTAAATTTTTCAAAACATCTTTGCAAAAACCATTAACTAACATATTAACAGCATCTTCTTGATCTAAACCTTTTTGCTGTAAATAAAACATTTGTTCCTCTGACAATTTACTTGTAGATGCTTCATGCTCTACAATTGATGTATCATTATTAACTTCTATATAAGGAATAGTACTTGCTTTACTATTTAAATTTAACAATAAACTATCACATTGCGTATAATTTCTACTATTTTCTGCTTTAGCACCAATCCTTACTAATCCTCTATACGTTTGTATACTTTGTTTTGCACTAATACCTTTGCTAATAATTGTACTTTTAGTATTCTTTCCTAAATGAATCATTTTAGTTCCGGTATCTGCTTGTTGATGATTGTTTGTTACTGCAACAGAGTAAAATTCACCAACACTTCCGTCTCCTTGTAATATACATGAAGGATATTTCCAAGTGATGGCCGAGCCTGTCTCAACTTGCGTCCACGAGATTTTACTATTTTTTCCTTGGCATTTTCCTCTTTTAGTAACAAAGTTAAAAATGCCGCCCTTTCCATTTTCATCGCCTGGATACCAGTTCTGCACAGTTGAGTATTTAATTTCTGCATCATCTAATGTTATTAACTCTACTACTGCGGCATGCAATTGATTCTCATCACGCGCCGGTGCAGTACAACCTTCTAAATATGAAATGTACGATCCTTTGTCTGCAATAATAAGTGTTCGTTCAAACTGTCCTGTATTTTCTTCATTAATACGAAAGTAAGTACTAAGTTCTAATGGACATCGTGTTCCTTCTGGAATATAAACAAAACTTCCATCACTAAAAACTGCACTATTAAGTGCCGCAAAGTAATTATCTCTCTGTGGTACTACACTACCTAAATATTTTTGAATTATCTCAGGGCATTTATGAACCGCCTCACTAAAACTACAAAAAATAATTCCTAACTTACCTAATTCCTTTTGATACGTTGTACCTAAACTAACACTATCAAATACTGCATCAACAGCAACACCTGCTAATTTTTCTTGCTCTCTTAAAGGAATACCTAACTTTTTAAAATCATCCAATATTTCTTTAGGCACGTCATCAATGCTTGCATATTTTTTCTTTGGACGAGAATAATAACAGATGTCTTGATAATTAATTTTTGGGTATGAGATATTTGGCCAATTTGATGGCTCTTTCATCGTTAACCATTTTTTATATGAATCCAGTCTCCATTCCAAGAGCCAAGTTGGTTCGTTATTTTTAGAACTTATTTCTCTAACAACACCCTCATCTAGACCGACTTCGAATTTTTCCGATTCAACTTCGGTGACAAATCCATGCTTATATTCATTTATTTCTAAAGACATATGTGCCCCCTATTCAACAGGTTCGAGTTTTACTACTAAAGGAAATTTATTATCTCGAGACATGCTGGTTGCTTCTAATGCTTTTTGTTCAGCAATTTCAAAATCATATATTCCGGCAATACCCGATCCGTCGGAATGTATTGTTGTAGTTAAATTTTTTGCAGATTCCATATTATGATGAAATACATCAATTAATAAACTAATAACAAAATCTATAGGAGTATAATCGTCGTTCATCAAAACAACGGTATAACGCTTTGGCGTAAAAATTCCAGTAGCATCTTTTGTTTTAACTACAACATCATCGCTTGTGCTTATGCCCAATTTATCAGTTCCCATACATGTATTTATTGAGTATTTTATAATACACTATTTTTCAGTGCTTGTCAAGGGTTCTTTGGAATAAAAACATCTGGCGAAATTATTTCTATATGAATTCGATCAGATTTTTCTTGGTCGCCGCGGCCATCTTTCTTCCCGTCCTTTTGTTTTTGTCCCTCTGTTTTTAAAAAGGCAACCTTTCCTTCCCCTCGACTTTCAGCAACTTCTCGTAACTTCTTATGCATTTCTGTTGTATAAGGAAGTTTATAAGCCCGCGGCGCTGTATATTGGTCTGGATACATGAACCAATGCATTGGATTAAATAATTCCTTAATAGTTAGAGGTCTTGGTTCTTCGGGTGGATTAATTTCTCGTAGCCAAACATATATGGCCCCGTCAGTATTATGTACTTTACTAGGTTCTTTAATTTGAAACCAAATAATTTGTGATGTTTGTGTTTTAAAATCTTCTTCAGATGGCCAGCCCATAAAATTATTAAAGGTATATGCTAACGTTATTGCAAACCAAATAGACAATGATATAATTAATGTTTTAATTATCCAACGCCCTCTAACGCCAATAATAAACCAACAAAGAAGACTTGCAATTAAAGCATACAAGATAGTAATACCACTTATACCGCCCCAAATATTACTCCATTCCATAATTTACTCCTTGCCTTCCTTATTGTGAATCCGCGCCTGGTTGACTTAGTCCTTGATGGCGAGGGAAATTATCACTAGCTGGAGTACTTATTGATTTTGAAACCAACGGCATATATAAAAATCTTGTGTCAATAACTTCACCATCTGGATCTAATGTAAATCTAATAATTGTTTTTTCTTCCCACTTAACTGAAAGTATTTGTGTTGTTGAATATATTAATGTTACAGTTGGGTTTAATTTTTCTAACGTTACTGTAACCGGAACTGGAGTTGTACCCGCTTTACGATACATATGAATATTTAATACATATTCTCCGCGCATAATTCCACGTATAGTTGTAATTTCTCTATTGTATGGATAATTGATACGTCCTACACCCGGAACATATTGATTATCATTAAGGTGACCTAAATCATCTCTATCAAGATGCATTAAGCCAACTTCTTTACTACGGAAACTCAGTAACTTTTCAGCGGGATCTAGTAACCAAGTATCAACATCATCTTTAAAACCGTTTGGCCAAGTAACTGTAATTACATATTCGGCTTTTTGCTCAATGTCTTTCTTCTTTTTAATAGGACTGATTAGCAAGAATGCTATAATGAATAACATTACAAAACCTACTAATGTATTAAAAAGTAAATCTAAAAAAGAAGTATGTGAATGATATTTTCCTTTACGTCTGATCATCCCGCTCCGCCTCTAACCTAGAAATTTCTGATGAGTAATTAAAATATTGTAACTTTAAAAACGCACTACTAATTAATCCGGCGGCTGTTGTATATAATGCTGTTCCCATGCCTGCGGCCATATGTGAGAGAACGTTTTGTAGAGAAGCATGATTTGTTACATCAATATTAGCAAAGGATGAGGCCAACATAAAAATAAAACCTGCGACTGTGCCAATCATACCAAGTGTTAAACAGAAATCAGATGTAAACCATCCTAACTCTGCTCTTGAATATGCTCGTTCGATTTGTTTTCGATTAATATTTTCTGTACTAGTTAATGTAAATGTATCAATTCCACATTTAACAGACATTACACTTAATAATAATACAATCAAAAAACTTAACTTAGTTACATCTACTTGATATACTTCATCTATAATTCCCATCTCAAATGCGCCGATTGATGCTAAAATCATTAATGTTACAAATAGCCACCATCTCAAAAATGGTCGTCGCTCCCGACTAAGTAAGTCATGTATCATAAGTAACCACCTTTTTATACTTGATTATCATTAACACTATTTATTCATAAACCTATATGTATAGAATATCAAAAAAATAGCGGGAGATAATTCCCCCGCTATTTAGAGTAATTTTACTTACTGAAAGGGATGACTTTCGGTTTCATCGCTTCTGGTACATTGCGTACCAAATCAAGAGTAAGCATTCCATCTTTTAATTGTGCTTTCTCAACTTCCACGTAATCAGCAAGCCTAAAAGATCGACTAAATTGACGTTCCGCAATTCCTCTGTGCAACATATTGTCATTTTCGCCTTTATCTTCAATTTTGCCTACTACCGAAAGGTTACCATCCTCCACAGTAACAGTAATGTCTTTTTCGCTGAAGCCTGCAACCGCGAGGGTAATGCGATAGGATTCGTCTGAAAGACGCTCTACGTTATATGGGGGATAACCTTGACTTGTAGTGACAGAGTTCTGCCACTGTCTGCCTGTCATCTCATCAAAGAGACGATCAAAGCCTACTGTCATACGGTGTAATGTGGGTAAGTCGAACCGAAGTTCGTTAGATATATTATTCATCGCTTTTCTCCTTATATTAAGCAAGTTATATTAGTAAATCCCAATATGTGGCAATCTACTAATAGTATTTATACTTCATTATCGAAGCATATATATAATATAACACTTTTTTTAAAAAATACGACCTTTAATTACACTTTTTATTCAAATAAATCTATTTGTGGAACATTATCACTTTCATCATAATACCTTCCCCTATTACTACGAGGTTGGCGATCGCTACGGACTTTATGATATCCACCGCTACGAGATTTATTACCATTCTTTTCTATTTTATTAACCCATACATATATTCGATCTGCTTGTTCTAATACCAGATCTAATGGGTCTTGTTCGCTAGAGATTGTTACTGCCAATTCTACACATTTTAAGCGAACTTCATATCTACTTATCGCACTCATTTAAATAAACTCCAATATTTTTATTTTTTATTATTAATATTTTCGAGCAATTGTTCCGTCACCAAATTTTGCCTCAAGAACCGCTTGTTGTTTTTGCCATCGTTTAATTGCTCTGGCTTTTTGTCTACGTCTACGTTCACTTGGTTTTTCATAACACTCTCGTTTCTTTAATTCTTTAATGACACCCTCGTTATTAACCAGTTTCTTTAACTTACGTAAAGCACGATCAATATCATTATTATGAACATAAACAACTAACCCCTTCAGGCCCTGTTTCTCTTCATGTTTTCGATTTTTATCAAAAACCCTACGGGGTTTATTACTACTATACTTATTATACGCCATTCGATTTTACGCCTCCTTTCGCGTTAAAATACACCAAACATTACGACCTTGAAAATCAATAGGTCGATCAAACTTAACTTCAATTGGGTCACAATAACTTATTAAATTTTCTATAATACTTTTTGCTTGATTTTTATAGGCTTGTTCTCTGCCTCTAAATTTAATTACAATTTTAACCTTGTGTCCCTTACTTAAAAATTCAACTGCTTTTTTTGCTTTAATACCAACATCATGATCCTGGGTTCCGGGCCGCATTTGTATTTCTTTTAATTCTACTCTATTGGCTCGTTGTGTTTTAACCTTTTCTTTTAATGCTTTCTTCTCATTATATTTAAATTTTGCAAAATCAATTATCTTTGCAACAGGAGGCTTTGCGTTTTCGGCAATAACAACTAAATCTAATCCGAGTAATTTAGAGTGCTTGAGGCCTTCATCCTTAGACATAACTCCGAGTTGTTCACCTTTCTCGTTTACAATTCTTAACTCAGTAAACGGAATCTTAAAATTTACTAAGTACCTTGCGTCATCTTTATTATGACGTCTTTTGTATTGACCCATTATGTTATTTTTGTCTCCTGTTCGTAAATCAATGTTCCAGCAAAATCAGCATCTTCTAAAAATCTTTTATTAATAATAATTTGTGCTACTCCATCTTTTTTCAATTTAGTAATATTATATTGCAAATTTAATAATTTGTTTTCAATAATACCTCGCAATCCTCTAGCGCCAAGTTCCATATCTAATGTTTCCTCTGCTAAAAAATCATATGCATCTTCCGTAAATGTTAACTCCAATTCGCTTAACTGAAATAATTTTTGAAATTGCTTTATTACAGCATTTTTTGGAACTGTTAATACTTTAATTAATTCATCTTTTGTAAGAATATCAACAATTGCTAATACAGGAAATCTTCCCATAAACTCTGGTATCATTCCATATTTAATCAAATCTTTATGCTGTGCATTTTGTAATACGTCTGAATTAGTATTAGATGATAATTGTGCATTAAATCCTACACTCGATCCTGAATTTATTCGTTTACTAATAATATCTTCTAATCCAATAAATGCTCCGCCAACTATGAATAATATTTTATGTGTATTAATTTCAATCATTTCCTGACTAGGATGTTTTCTTCCGCCTGCAGGAGGTACTCTACATATTGTACCTTCAACTAATTTAAGTAAACTTTGTTGTACACCCTCACCACTAACATCTCTTGTAATTGAAACATTTTCTGTGCGTTTGGCTTTCTTATCTATTTCATCGATATAGATAATGCCGCGCTCTGCTCTTTCAACATCATAATCAGCATTTTGCAATAAACGATGTAAAATATTTTCTACATCCTCACCTACATATCCTGCTTCTGTAAGGTTGGTAGCATCTGTTAATGCTATTGGTAAATCTAAGTATTTTGCAATAGTAGTTACAAGTAATGTTTTGCCCACCCCTGTTGGTCCAATTACAATAATATTACTTTTTTCTAATTCAACGTCATCTACTATTGGATTAAGAATTTTCTTATAGTGATTATGGACAGCGACACTAAGAACCTTTTTGGCCTCGTCCTGTCCAATTACATAGTTATCGAGGAAGCCTCTAATTTCTACTGGATCAGGAATCTTTAATTCTTTATTTAAAGACGTTTCTTCATCCGTGATAATAGTTGCACAAAGTTTAACACATTCATTGCAAATATAACAGTCTGGGCCGGCCATAAGTTTTTCAACATCGTTCCGGCCTTTTCCGCAGAATGAACAATTTAATGTTTCATCAGTACTCATTCGTTATTGTTCTCATTCTGATTCTGCAATTGAAACATATTCCATCGTTGTTTCCAATGATCTTTCTTCCCTGTAATTTTTGTAATGCCCATATTTTTATAAAGAAAAACATCTCTTTCTGATTTATCTCTAATTTTAATAGCCACTTCAAATAGTTCGTCCTCTGTTAAATCGTCAGTTTGTATTTTATCTTTTCCTGGTAGTATATGATGGCCGCCTCTTTTATTTCTAATACCCTGTAATGATTTTATATCAGGTTTCCTTACGTCTTTTTTTTTAACAGGCGTTGGCACCTCTTTAACTTCTGGTTCTAACTCAACTGTTTCTGCTTCGAAGGCCGCGCGATGAATATTCATTGACATATTTGGTTCATCTTCTTCAAATACTTCCTCTTCATTAACTACTACGTTATTTACCGTGTTAATTTTTTTTTTGACCTCATCACTTTTAGCAATTATTATTTCATCATCTTTTTCTTGCTTTTCAGCAAAGATTTTTAAAACTTTTGGTATTGTTTTACCCTCGTCATCTTTACCCCAGTATCGCATAAGACTCATGTTAGCGGCAATAACCATACAAACTGCTAATGGATCAAATACAAATATTAGTAACATTATAACAAATCTTACAGCATTGTCAAGATTATTCTTTGCATCTTCGCCATAAACTAGTTCTGCTACGTACATAAGTGGGCCTACTTCTGCTTCAAATTTGCGTAAAGCACTTTCTATTGTAAACTTTTTTTCAGTTAAATTATCAAGTTCAAGATATGATAATTTAATAATTGCTGACTGTTCTGTAACAATAGTCTCAATTGCGCCATGATCAATATAAGTTATTGTACCACGTATAGCATCAATGGCTTCTTTGGCACCTCTAACTTCTAATTCTGTTGCTCCGCGCAATCTTTTAATTTCTGCTATTGCAATAGCAATTTCTGGGCGTTCAGCATTACGTATACTTTCAATGATACTCATTAAACGAATTTGTTCTGTTTGCACCCTTTCTTTATATTCTCTAATTGCCGCGGCAGTTCTAATACCTAACTCACCATCAGCAATTTCACCAACCAATGCTTGTAGTTTCGTTATTTCATCGTTGGCGATATATCTTTCTAATTGATCGAGATCCGAGTTAACATCATTTAGTTGATCCACATAAGGTCCTAACTTTTCAGAAATAACTCTATCACCTCTATTAATAATATCTTGCTGTTCCTTAACAGCCGGTTTTAATCTTTCATAAGCATTATTAATCTGGCTTTGTAATTCATTAATTCTTTCACTTGTATCCGTTGAAGTATTAACTGCTTGATTTTGTACATTGGTTATCTTTTTGTTTGCACGTTCTATAAGATTGGTTTCTCTATCTATTAAATTTACAATGCGTTCAACTTTGGCCGCCAGGCCGCCGCTGTTTGCAACGTGTTCAATATGAGATTTAGATAGGAAACCAAAGATGCCCATCGATGTAATAAGCATTAAGCCTACAACAGCGATCGAAAGGTATATTCTAAGTGTCTTTGGAGCAACATGCCAGTTACGGTATAACCAACTTGCTGATACCAATTTGCCAACTTCTAGTGTACTTGCCATGATTATAATAGGAATCACAGCAGCACCAAACAATGCGCTTAACCCGATAATACTATACCAGGCCGCTACTCCAGCAATTGACAAAGCAGACAATAATGTAATAATAGCAAAAGTCATATATTCTCTCCCAAGCCCAATTGGACCTTTGCTGTATTTACCGGATTTTTTAAGGAAAATAATAGTATCATATATTATTTAGGAAATTTTATAATAAAACTTCCGCCGGACGGCTCGAGAAATACATTTGTAACTTTTGGATGACTTGTTGCCCATATAGTAAATTCTTTAAGAATCTTTCCTTTACCAGTAATAACTCTGGCTGTTGTATCTCCGTCTTGGTGGCATTCATTTGCGAATTCCTTAAACATATTCCAGGCCGGATGAACTTCTTTGCCATGTAAATCAAGTTCTGGCAAATCATTATCTAGGTGTTGTTTTATATCTTTCTGCATATCCCTCTGTAACCAATTGTTCATTTATATTTACATAACCATCAGACATCTTCGCTGATGGAATCATTATAATGCCTAAAATCCTACCATATTTTCCTCGTTTATTTAAAATTGTCTTAATCATAAACTCTTTTGGCAACAATTCTTTTAATCTATCTTTTGCGGCATTACCTCGTTTTTTCTCTTCTAAGTCCAAAGTACGAACCTCAGGAGTATTAATTCCATGCAACCTTACTCGTTGTTTAATTTGAATACCAAACCCGAGATCAATATTAACATCAATGGTATCTCCATCAATAATTCTATTTAAAGTTGCTTTATATTCATACATAATAAACTCGTTATATTTAACAGTATATTCTAACTTGCATAATACTGTAAATATTGATACGTCTTTTTAAGCATCTTTTTAATTACTGGATGCTTCATATCTTTCTTAAAATATTTACCATATGCCCATAATGTTAGACTTGGAGATTTGTTTGCTTCACTTGATATCTTTGAAAAACCGCGCAACTCCTGCATGGACTGTTCCGGTGTAAGATTCGCATTATGCAATTCTATTGCAATATCATGTGAATGGGCCTCGATTTCATCAGCATCAGATAGATAATCAACTTGCTCTTCATCTGGGGTACGCATAAATTTTTTTAATATAGAACGAACATCATCGGCTTTTTTTGTGTCCAGGCCATCTCTAGCATTCCATTGTTTCCTATGAATGAATTCATGCATTAACGCTTGTTTAACTCGAAACTTTAATTTTTTCCAACCGTCATCATCTACGACAATACCGCTTGTATCATCTGCATGATGTGCTAATACTAATTCAATATTCTCCCAGTCCATCCATTTAGATGGATCAAAATATCCATTTAAATTCATTGAAGTAGGGTCAATTGCGTTACTATCTTCTTGTGTAGTAACTACAATACCATATTTTTTCCGCAGAGCTCTTTGCAACTTCGCTGCAATTACTTTAGGCGGAAGTTCTTTATTAACTATAAGATGCTTAACCCTTTCAATCGCATTATCTACAGTAATAATATTCTCTGGTTCTGTTACTTCAAATATAATCATCAATAGTATTTATTGCGCGACGGGTTTCATTAGAAACGTGTGGCCACCAAGTATTGTTGTAACTTTAAACTTACGAGCCCAATGTGGTGGATCTATTTTCTTATGTGCAAAATAATGTGTTGCACGATTGGTTGGATCTATACTAAGGCCGGTATACGCATGAACGGCCGCTTGAACACTATCTTTCCATCCTTTTAAATTTTGTTTAATATAGGTTTTTTTAATTTTATACATTAATTTTATTTGATCACTTTTACCATCGCAATACCAACTAAATTGACATTTGTTTTTAACAGGCCAATATATACGGTTACTATCAGATAACATTTTATTTTTTCTAGTTGTCCAACTTTCTCTAATTGGACCTTGTTTAATTACTGCACAAATTGTATTAGGAAAATCATTACGATAAACTCGATTTAATACAACATGAGCAACTGCTTGTTTTCCAATATCTGGCTCGCCTCTTGCTTCGTGATATATGTTTTCTGCTAAACAATATATCTCATCAACATTTTCTTCTATTTCATCTAGAACAGTTGACTGAAACCATGTTCCAGTAAAACTTAAATAAGCCAATAAAAAATACATAGGTAACTCAGTCATAACTGAGATATCTTTTCACTGCAATTAAAAATTATATTGGAAAACGCAACCAAGTTAGCTCATTTTCAATACAAATGCCGACGATCGAAACTTTCGGGTTGATCTTCTCTAAACTTCGATAGTGCTCTATAATATCTGTTGAAACTACTGAACAATCTTTACTGCTCCAATATAGTTCAGGATATTCAACTGTATAACATCCTGTTGATAAACAATAATATAAAATTAACACGAATTCCATTTCTTTTTCCTTGTGAATGGTGCCCTTAGAGGGAGTCGAACCCCCACGCCGTTAGGCACTAGAACCTAAATCTAGCATGTCTACCAATTTCATCATAAGGGCGTTGATTCATTTTATCTTCTTCATTCTTTTAATACTTATCACTTTATATTCCTTACCAATAAGTTCATTGTCAACAATATCGCCCTTTTCTTTTCCCATCAGTTGCTGTCCGAGCGGACATTTATAACTAATCCAACCAATTTTAGGATCACTTTCATGTTCACTAACAATATTATATTCAATTTTTTCATCAGTATCTAAATCTAATAAAGTTGCCCTAGTACCAAAAACTATTGTCTTTGTTGAAACTTGTGTAAGATCAACAACATAAATATTTGCTATACAATTATTTAATTCTATTAAACGTCCCTCTATAAAACTTTGACGCTCTCTGGCCGCGTGATATTCTGCATTTTCGGAAAGATCACCATGTTCTCTAGCAGTAGCAATTGCTTCTATAATTAGAGGGCGTTCTTCTTTATATTTTTTTAATTCAGCATAAAGATGCTTTGCTCCTATGCTCGTTACTGGTTCCATTTTTATGTTGTCCTAAATATTTTTTGTATGTGGCCGGCATATACATGATGGCCAACGTGATTCAATTGTATATTTGGATCTAGCCAAATTTCGCCACCAATTGATTGCCAGCGTCTGCAAAATGTATAATCCTCACTAAGATATCTATTTGAATCTTTATCAATCGATGTATCAAAAAAAGCATAAAAATCATTTGATACACTTGAATGAATATTTATATCATTTGTATACTTTATCTCTGGGAACTTGTTAATTAACTGATTAAATACATCTCGTTTAATTAACATAAAACCAGTACCAGCATCTTTTAATTTAAACAAACCATTCTCTGAAATTAACTTTCCATCATCTGTTGTTTCAAAATTTAAAGCATAACTTGTACTATGCAGTTCTGTATCTTGTATTGGAACTATACCTGCTGTAATATCTGTGTGCAGGTCTTGCCATTCAATACCTTTTTTAGGATAAGCACCAACTACAACATCTTTATCATGGTCTAATAACTTTAAAATACTATCCCAATTAAATTCAATATCAGCGTCAACAAACATTAAATGAGTACACTGTTGTCTTTCTAAAAATGCCGCCACAAGCGTATTGCGAGCTCGCGTAACGAGACTCTCATTTGCTAATGTCATTGATGTAAAAGGGATGGTATTACTTTGTAATACATTTGTAAAATTTAACATACTACGATGAAATGGTTCGGTGACTAATCCACCATAACAAGGTGTGGCCAGAAATACATTGGTATTTCTGATTTTATTTAAGTCAACAGTAACTTGTCCAGATGGGGCGGCTTTAATTCCTGCCATTTATTAATCCTGAGACAAAAGTTTCTTTAACCTTCGATCAGTATAGGAATATTCCACACGTTCATCAAGATCTGTTAACAAAGGTTTTACATTACCAGTATATCCTATTTCATGCAACTTACTATTCACATTTTTAACAAAAATCTTATCCTGAGACAAAATTAGAGGATACTGCTTCGTGTAGCCTTCAACGTGTACGATCAACGTACCGCTATCAACTTCTAGACGGCAGGACCACTCTTTACCGAACTTGTCTGATACTAACTTTGGCGTTATCTTCGTCATTACACTTCCCTCATATTATATGCTATTATAATACTGTTTATGAATTTTGTCAATGATAAAAAGCGGGTTATTATGGGGTTATCGGCTAAAACCCGGTGAAATAGACGGGATTGATGTCTCTTTATCTGTACCAAACGTACTATCAAGTTGGGATTTATCAGGTGTACCATCGCGTTTTCCTTCGGTATCAATCCATTTTTTTGCAACTGAACTTTTAGGTTTTTCTTCTAAGAACTTCCGCATATCTTTCCATACAAACTCAAAGTTATTTTTTCTTTCTGGATCTTCTAAACCACCTGAATTATCAACAATATAAAAACTCTTCGGGCCAAACAATTGCTGAAACTTCATCATATTATCTTGTACTTCCTGCCAAGCTTTTTTAAGAATTCCTGCTGGTACTTTCCTGCCGCCTCCTTTTTCAAAGCGATCTGTGTTGCGTTGTATAGAAACTTCTAAGTTTGTATTAACAAATATCATACGAGTTTCATAACCAATTTCTTCTAATTCTTTTTTAATTTTTGCAACTTTACTAGTATCTTTAGCAGTACCATCAATAATAAGTCCTAATCTACCTGCAATATATAATGCTTGTTGATTACCAGTTATGCCTTTTGCTTTAGCACGAACAACGTCTCGTTCCTCTTGCTCGTCGTCCGGCATATCTTTGCGTAGTCCTTCTTTATCCATAAGCAATTCTAATGCTTGGTCTGGATTAACTGTTTTTAATCCTACATTTGCTAAAATTTTACCAGCAACATAACTCTTGCCCGAACCGGGGCCGCCAGCAAGGAATACCGCCTTAAAAATCGACGGATCATTTAATCCTTCATTTGTAAAGAGTTCTTGTAAACGCATACGTGTATTTATGCATTAAAGTAAAGATTGGCGTCCCCAAACGGATTCGAACCGATGTTACTAGAATGAAAATCTAGCGTCCTGACCAGACTAGACGATGGGGACTTAATGAATTGTTTTACCTGTTGGGTCTATCGTATCACCAGGAGACCATGTCTCCTCAATATTATTAGCTGCTAATTCGAGAATTGCTCTAGTATACTCAACACCAATTTGGTCTTTATATAATGCTACAGCAACTTTTAAAACACAAGCGGCAACTACCAGCGGTTCAATTTTAATATTTGTAATCTCATTATTTACTAAATCCCACAGTTCTGCTTCAACGTGACGCATGTTTTGCATTGCTTTATCTTTTTGTTCATTACTTTCCATTTACTTTACCTTTATCTAATCTTTCCTCTGCCAATCTTGCGGCCACCATATTAGTCGGTAAATGTTCCTTATGACTAATTTCGTATACTTGAATCAATCTATCATAGATATAATCTATAGATGATGCAACTTCAAACTCATCATATGAATCTGATAGCTCGGCGGCACTATTAGTTACGCCGCCAGCATTAACAAGATAATCTGGAGCATATAAAATATTTTTTACAAGCATAGCATATCCAGCAAGTTTATCTTCAAGTTGATTATTTGCTGATCCACAAATTATTTTACATTTAAATCTTTCAATAGTATCTTCATTTATAATTGATCCTAACGCACACGGAGCAAAAATATCACATTCAACATCATAAATTTTATTTGGTTGCTTTATTGCTTTTGCACCAAATTTAGCAACGGCTTTTGCTAACACTTCCTTGTTTGTATCGGTTACTGTTAACTGTACTTTTTTCTTTTTAAGCATAGATGCAAGACGAGATCCAACTGCCCCCAATCCTTGTATAACAACATGCACCCCTTCTAAGTTTCTACCTGGGGCCATACCATCTCGCAACGTATTAATGCTTGCTTCCATTCCCCGAACAATACCTAATGCTGTCGGGGGTGATGGATCAACACTATGTATGTCTGGATTTACGTGTGCAACATATTCAGATGTTTGTGCTATTACACGTAAATCATGAATAGTAATTCCTACATCCTTACCAGCAATAAACTTGCCACCTAAAAATTGAACCAACTCTCCAAAACTTTTTAATAAGTCTTTTGTTTTCTCAACACCTTTAAGATTAATAACTCCCTTGCCGCCGCCGTAATTAATACCTGCTAAACTATTTTTATATGTCATTGCCTTAGCAAGTAAAATACTATCTTTCCGGGCGGCATAAGGCAGGGCGTATTGCCAGGCGCGAATACCGCCTAACGCTGGCCCAAGTTTTGTTGAATAAACACAAATAAAAGCATCTAAACCAGTTGTCTTATCTCTACCATGAACTACCCGTTCACAATATGGTATTTTTAGTTCTTTAATTTCTAAGGCCATTTTATTATATTACACTAAAATTTTATGTGTGTCAAGCCAGTTTCTTCTTTAAACTACTACTTGTAGTAGTATATTGAAATACTAACTGTTCGCCTGGCCTTGCTCTATAAAATGCTTCTTGTACTGCTAAAGTTCCTTCATGAAACCCTGACAATATAAGATTTAATTTACCAGGATAATAACACATATCTCCAATAGCGAACACTCCTTTCATGTTTGTTTCAAATGTTTTTGTATTAACTTTTATTTTTCTTTTGAAATCATCTAACTCTAATCTCCACGATCGGATTTCATCTAAATTAGTATTCAACCCAAAAAAGATTAAAACTTCATCGCATGGCATAATCTGTAATTCTTTATCTACTGTAACAATTGCATAATCTAAATAACGCTTAGGATGTTCTAACCGTTCTAATTTTCCGGTCACTTCTTTAACATTTGATTTTGCTCGCATCTTCTTCACAGTATGCGGTGAGGCTTTGTAACGTTTACTTCTATGTATTAACGTAACCTCTGTAGCAATGTCTGCTAACTCTACAGTCCAATCTAATGCACTGTCGCCGCCACCAAATATTAAAACACGTTTATTAAAGTACTTTGATTTATCTCTAACAGCATACTCTAATCCTTTACCTTCAAACTCTTCTAATCCTTTAATATCAGGCTTCTTAGGTTTAAACGTTCCTGCGCCGCCGGCGATAATTACATTAGATGTTATAAACTTTTTATTGCCATTTGTACTTAAAGTAAATTTACTATCTCTTATTCCGCCTACGGATCTATCCTGTAACAATGTTGTAACAGTTTCATGTAAATGAAATATAGGATTAAAAGGTTTGATTTGTTTTAACAATGCATCAACGTGTTCTCTTGCTGTTTGATTAGGAACACCTGGAATATCATATATTGGTTTATCAGGATACAACTCAATGCACTGTCCGCCGATCTTATCTAAACTATCAATTAAATGACATTCTAAATCTAATAGGCCTGCTTCAAAGACGGTAAACAGGCCAACCGGGCCTGCTCCAATTATTACTATATCAGTTTCTATAATTTCTGGCGTTATTAGTCTCATTGTACATATTTATTACTGTGTACCATTAACTCTAAACATATTGACAGAGGTGTAAGGAATCAAACCCCCTCCAACAGTTTTGGAGACCGTCGTGCTACCGTTAACACTTTTCTCCTATAAAAATAATTTCCAAATTGCAATACCGTTCATAAGTGTAAACCATGAACATAGTAATATAACAAATGCCGCTTTTCTTATAACTGCACTAATTACACCTAAAATAGATCCAATAAAATACATTGGAATAAAAATTTTAGTTGCGGGATCTAATACAGTAAAAGTTAATACTGCACTTGCGGAAATTAAAAAAGAGGCCTCTACCATTTCACAATAAAAGGCTGTTGGGCTTAATCTATAACTCTCTTTAAAGAAGTTAGTTACTTTACTAAAACTTAACAATTATCCTCCAAAAATTGGTGGTCGCCCAGGGTATTGAACCCTGCCAAAGACCCTCATCTGGGGCAAAGAGTTTATAAAACTCCTCTGAACACCTGTTCTGACGACCTTAACAAATTGGAGGACTGGGTGGGATTCGAACCTGCATATACCTGGATTGCAACCAGGGCCCTAGCCTTTCGGGTCACAGGCACATGTCTCCAATCACCACTTCCTGTACAGAAGTCGATTCAATTTATACCTAAAGAGCCAGGCAAAGCCAGAGCTTCGGTGTAGCTGTCACATAAGACAGCAACTTGGGCTCTTCTCCTTTGGCATTTTTAGGTTTCCAACCAAAAATTCTTAGTATGATTGGATTACGTATTGTGATTAGTTTCATGATACTTTCCTATAGGTTGGAGGACTGGGTGGGATTCGAACCCACGATGTGAAATAACAGATTAAAAGTCTGTGCCGTCGGCCTCTTCGGTTACCAGTCCGCT
>Ga0209554_1001576_pt1 | contig 17111 bp, 13 predicted proteins | sample MarorgKNORR_S2LV_5_FD_188221 | JGI IMG/M metagenome (GOLD analysis project Ga0209554, IMG submission 188221) | Marine microbial communities from the Southern Atlantic Ocean, analyzing organic carbon cycling - Bottom_A/KNORR_S2/LV (SPAdes) (version 2) | ecosystem: Environmental > Aquatic > Marine...
CTCCATCACTCCATCACTCTATCACTCCGTCACTCCATCACTCCATCACTCTATCACTCCGTCACTCACTCACTCACTCACCCAAGTTCGCCCGCTCAATCCGGCACCGCGATGACCTCCGCCACCGCTTGTTGCAACTCCACCAACTCGCAAAACACACCATCCATCTCCAGCAGTTCGTCGTGAGTCCCCACCTCTACGATCCGCCCCCCTTCCAGCACTACCAACCTGTTCGCATTTCGCAACGTCGACAACCGGTGAGCGATGGCGAAGGTCGTCCTCCCTTTGACCAGCAGCGCCAGCGACTCCTGAATCTGCTTCTCGGTTTCGACGTCGACCGAGGAAGTGGCCTCATCCAGCACCAGCACTGCCGGGTCGTGCAGAATCGATCGCGCGATCGCCACCCGCTGCCGCTCTCCTCCCGACAGACCCAGCCCGCGCTCGCCGACAAGCGTATCGTAGGCGTCCGGCTTGGCAAGAATGAAACCGTGGGCATTGGCCAGCTTCGCCGCTGCCACGATCTCCTCAAAGGTCGCGCCCGGTTTGCCGTAACTGATGTTGTCGGCAATCGTGCCGCTGAACAGGACCGGCTCCTGCGGCACCACGCCGATCTGCTTCCTCAGGTCCTCAAGTCTGATACGGCGGATATCCACGCCATCGATTTCGATAACGCCGTGGTCGACGTCGTAGAACCGGGACACCAGGTTCACCGTAGTCGTCTTTCCCACTCCAGACTTGCCCACGAGCCCGATCATTTCCCCGGGTTCCACCTCGAGCTCGATCTCCTTCAAAACAGGCTTGCTCTTGTCGTACCCGAAAGTCACGTTCTTGAAGGTCACCCGCCCTTTCATCTCCGGCATTGCCACCGCGTCCGGATCCTCGTAGGCCTCGGCCGGCGTATCGATGACCTCGAAGATCCGCTCGGCCCCTGCAAACGCCCGCGTCATCCAGGAATTGACCTCGGCGAACCACTCCATCGGGCCATACACCAGCCACATATAGGAGTACAGCGCCAACAGCACGCCGATGGTGATCTCATCATCCAGAACCTGAATGCCCCCAACAGTCCAGACGATGATCATGCCGAACCCGGACACCAGTCCCATCGTCGACCACAACACCCACCAATTCCTCGCGGTCCTGCGGCTGATCGCCCCCAGTTCACTATTCTTCTCGTCGAAGGACTCGATCTCGCGCTTTTCCTGGGCGAACGCCTTCACCACCCTGATGCCGTTGAGCGCTTCGCTCAGCCTCCCACCCAGGCCCGACCATCCCCTCCCGTACTTGTGAAAAATCAAGCGCATGCGCTTCCAGAACAAGGCGCTCCACAGCAGCAGCAGGGGCAAGGGCAGAAGGATATAGAGCGTCACCTCCCAGCTCATGGTAAACATGAATCCCAGAATTCCGACGATCATGAGGACGTTGATGATGAGGTAGGGCAGGCCGTCGATGAGGAACTCCTCCAGCATGCTCGAATCTCGCGTAACCCTCGAGATCAGACTCCCCACCTGCCGCTTGTCGTAGAACTGCAGGGAGAGCATCTCCAACCGTCGATAGAGCTGAGCACGTATGTCCGCCGTCACTCGGGCGCTGAGCCAGGTCACAACCCAGCCGTGGACGAGCTCAGCCGTCCAACTCCAAACCCGCACCCCGATCAGTGCCAGGACCAGAAGACCCAGCAGCGTGACCCGCTCGTCCACCGTGGCGGTGCTTCCCTCCGGCGGCAGCAGCACGTCGTCCGCCAGGCGCATCATCACCAGGGGCGGAGCAAGCTCCGCCAGGGTTGTGGCCACCGAACCCAGGGCCAGTATGGCGACTCTCGTCTTGTGGGGCGCCATGTAGGAGACGATCCGCCCCAGCGTGTGCCACCGCCGCACGCAGGCGGGACAGATGCCGTTCTTTTCCGGCAGCAGACGATGGCATTTCTCGCACCGCAATCGGTCCAGCTTCGGGTTGATCAGGAAGGTCTCTCCCTTCCGCAGCTGCTCGAGCCCCCGCGCCACTTCCGAGAATTTGATCGCCATCGAACTCGTATACGGCACCAGCAGCGTCGGTGCTTCCTTCCGGTCCACTTCCAGACGCCCGCCGCCCACCAGCGCCTCGGCGCGTACGGCTGCCACATCCGCCACCAGCACCTCGACCACGTCGTCTGGGCCCGTCCCATCAATTACCAGCACCCGCTGGTCGGTCACCACCACCCAGCGGGTGCCGTAGCGACCGGCCAGATCGAGGTCCGCATACGCGCGGATCAGCACGTCCTCACCAGCCGGAAGGGAGCGTCGGATCCTCTCCTCCGTCTGGTCGTCGATCGGCTCCAGCAGCCTGGGCCTGGAGTTTTCGCCCTCGTTCTCGGTCATACGGGAAGCACCCTCAGCAGGTCATACAAAAAAGGGCCGCCGGAGTGATCTCCCGCGGCCCAAAACAAGCCCAAAAACAAGATCTGATGCCGTGTTCCGTGAATTGACCCCCATCTTAGGCGGTTGCAATACCGCAACCTCCTCCCAGCGGAGGCGGTCAAGATAACCGGCCAAATGGACAATGTCAATTTGCTTCGCCGGTTGAGTCTGTCCGAGTGCCATTCGGGGCTGCGCCCGATCAAAACCGGACGGGTTCATGCCCATAGCCACCTCTCATCAGACAGATCCGGCGACCAACCCGGTGCTACTGGAGCAGCAGCAGTTTCCGCAGCTGCACGGTCTCGCTCGCCCTCAGACGCATGAAATACACGCCAGTGCCCACCCCCCGACCCTCGGCGTCGAGCCCGTCCCAGGCAACCCGATAGGCGCCAGCAGATCTGCTGCCCTGTATCAGCACGCGCACTCGCTGCCCCCGCAGATCGTAGATGGCGAGCTCCACATCGGCCTCTTGAGGCAGCCGAAAAGGAATGGTGGTCCGGGCGTTGAAGGAGTTGGGAAAGTTCTGAGACAGCTCGAAGACTGGCGGCGTTTGCCCCTCTCCTTTATCCTCCACCGCTGCCACCGCTGCTGCCACCGCTGTTTGGGCCGGCGGCAACGGCAAGGTGGCGTAGTATATCGTGCCCGTAGAATTCCTCGGATTGCTCGGCAGCTCGTAGAAGGCGATGTGTGGCTGGCCGGACGGAGCCAGCGCCAACGAGGCGAACTGGCCGAGCGCCATCTCCTCCTGCCTGGGTCCGGTAACGGTCTGTATCAGCCATTCCGACTCATTCCGGGTGGCGTAATGCAGCCCACTTCGATCCGAGAACGCCACCCGTGGCTGGCCCTCACGATCGAGAGCCAGCGAGGTCGTCTTGCGGGCCCCGAGGAAGGAGATTTGCATGTCCGCCACGCCACCTACCCGCTCGACGGTGAACCCCCCGGCCTCGAAATGGGCGTACATCACATTGCCCGATGTGGGCGTCTGCCACTCGAAGTAGGAGATGTGAGGCCGGTCCTGCGCGTCCAGGGCCAGGGAGGCGAACTTCCCCACGTCTCCACTGCTGGCCACCGTCACGATCACCCAGCCGTCGTCGCCCAGGACGGCGTACATCAGGTCGCTGTCCGCGCCGCTCGTGTTCAGATTTGCCTTGCCGCTGTGGTAGACCACGTGGGGGTGCCAAACTCGTATTCGATAGGACCGCTGCCGATCTGGCCGATCGTCCACTTGCCGTCGACACGGTGGTAGTACTCGACACCGGTGACACCGCCGAACTGCGCCGGATCAATGGCGACCAGGTGCACGCTACCGTCCGGCTCGATAGCGAGAGATCCGTCCCAGCCGTCGTGGCCGGAATCGAACAGGGTCTCCTTCTTCCAGTCACCGAGCTCCTTGAAAACATGTACAGCGTCGCCCAAGTCGGCCAGGAATTGCGTTGACTGGTGGTCGTGGTAGTAGATGTGTGGTTGGCCTGCCGCGTCCAGGGCCAGAGCCGGCTTGGTGCCCGTGTCAATCTCCTCGATCACCCTCTCCTGCCCGCCCGCGGCGCCAGCGACAATCCCGAGCCCGGCGCCTAAGGTTAACGCCCTGCGCAATCTATCATGGTAATCGCCCTCGCCGTCAGGCCTCCTGTACGGCCCGAAAGAGTGTGACGCACCTTCGCCGGTGCAGATCGTTGCGTATATCCCTTAAGAAGAAGCCAACCGGAATCCCCAACCGTCAAATCTTCACATTCCCACCACCGCCCCTCAGCGGGTCGCCAGGCCCCAGTCCTCTTCCCATTTCCAGTCCCCAGACCTATAATGGCTACCTGACGGCCTGAAGAGAACCCAGATGCAGACCACCCGCAGAGAATCGCGCTAGCGATTCTCGGATCGAGGCGCCTGACCCACCATTGGGCCCGATCCCTCGATTAGCGCCGGCCGGATCAAGGCGCTCGATCCACCGCTGGTTGAGAATCACCGGGTAGCGCCGCCAACGCCCGCCACCCCGCAGAGAATCGCGCCAGCGATTCTCGGATCAAGGCGCTCGATCCACCGCTGGTTGAGAATCACCGGGTAGCGCCGGCGAACGGCTCGAGCCGGCGGATCTCCAGCACCTGCTCGGCCACCTCTTCGGCCGAAGCATCTAGCATGCGCTCCCCCTTCTCTGCCGATGCCGGCCGCGGGTCGCCGACGCCGCCGTGTCTGGTGCGCTGATCGAAGCGGTAGTAGGAGGCCACCCCTGACACCCGCATGCCATCGCGCTCGCCATCGGCATCCAGTTTGTCGGTCCGCACCAAGTCGGGGCGCATCGCCATCACCATCGATGTCTCCGTCTCCCCGGCGTGACCAGAGCCTCCCCCGCCCAGTTCCCGAATCGCGTCGAGCTTGTCGCCGCTCGCCCACGCCCAGCGGAAGTAGAATTCGACCTCTCCTTCCGGGTAGCGCTCCATCAGCCGCTGCAGCAGCACTGAAATGCCAGAGCTGTTGCCGCCGTGCGAGTTCTGCAGCAGGATCTTCCGAAAGCCGTTGCCGACCATCGAGGCGACGATGTCCATCATCAACAAAAGGTGGGTCTCCGAAATCGCACTGATCGTTCCCGGGTAGCGAATGTGATGCTGTGAGTATCCGAGCCATTGGACGGGAAGCACCAGCACATCGTCCCGAATGCGTTCGTGCACGCGGCGGGCCACCTCCCCGCCGATCATGCTGTCGGTAAACACGGGGAGGTGAGTGCTGTGTTGCTCGCACGAAGCAATGGGAATCAGCACGACGATGTCGCGCGGCAGGGCGGCGATTTCAGGTGAGGTCATCTCCATCAAGAGCATTGGTGTTCTCCTTGGTTTCTTGGGAAAGTCCGGCCCGCTCTGGCGAGCGGCGCCGCGTCTGCAGCGGTCTCGTCATGACGATCCCCGTGCTGATGCCGACGAGCATGCCGATTGCCAGGGCCTCACCCAGCGTCTTGAACACTTCCATGTCAAAGGAGTAGGTGTCCACAGCGCCGCCGCTCGATATTACATTTTCTTGGCGATGCCGTCCGCCAGCGAGCCCGGTTTGATACCGACGACCAGTACATCCTCCCGTCCCGACCTCGCCGTAATCAGACTGAGGGGAGAAACCCGGTACACCCGAGTCCCGGTGCGCCGCAGTCGATATAGCTCTCCGAGGGTACCCTCCGCCACCGCCGAGTCGGCGAACACGAAGGCCAGTTCCCGCGCCCGACGCACCGCCGACAGTCCCATCACCGTGTCGCCCGATTGACAGCCGATCCCCACCAGCGACGCCAGACCCGACGCTGCCTCCCCCTCCAGCTCAGTCACATCCATGGTAAGTCCGCTGGGCGCGATCCCGAAACCGGCATTGCTCGACGCCGCGAACCCTCACTTGAACGCCGGCTTTACCTGAGCCGAGCCCTTGGCCGCCGAAAGGTTAGCCGCGTGCAGCACACCGATAACGCGTCCCGCCGACTCAGCGGTCACCGCCAGCTTGGCGCGGCCCTGCAAGTGGCGGTACACATTCTGGTAGTAAGCGTCCCAGTTCGACTCGGCGAAGGGCACCTCAGCTGACATCTGGCGACCATTGACGATCCTCTTCACCAGCCACTTGCCGTCCCCCGCTTCAATCGCGCCCTGCTCTCCCAGAATCCGCCACCGGGGCCTTGGGCTCATGGCCAGATTGGAAATCGTCAGGGTCGCCTCGCACCCCCCCTTGAACTTTACGGTGAATTCCGAGTGGTCCTCATTGGTGTAGTGCCTCCACTCCTTGTTCTTGACCTGATAGCCGCTGACCCAGTCGATCTCGGCGGTGACGATGTTGAGAACCCAGTCGGTGAAGTGGGCACCCCAGTCGTAGATGGCCCCGCCGGAGATCTTTCGACTGTTCCGCCACCAGTCCGGCTGCACGCCGTACCCGTTGCCGCCGCATTCGATGCGGAACACCCGCCCAATGATCTTCTCCTTGCGGATCAGGTCGCGCAGCACCATGAAGTCGCCATCCCAGCGCCGGTTGTGAAAACAGGACAGCATCACCTTGCGCCGTTTGGCCAGGGCGATCATGTCCTTCACCTCCGTGCCGGTGAGAGCCATGGGCTTCTCGAGGACCACGCCCACCTTGGCGTCCAGACACTGCAGCGCCAGCGGAGCGTGGGTGTTGTGGGGAGTTATCACCGTCGCCAGATCGAGCTCCGCGTGGCGGAGCATGTCACCCACCCGTTCGTAGACGGTCGCCTCCGGCCACTCCTCAGCCGCCACCTTCCGCCGTTTTGGGTCCAACTCGCAGATCGCTGCGGCCACCATTCCCGCGTTTTTCGACAGAGAAGTGAGATGCGCGTTTCCCATGCTGAAGGCCCCGCCATAGCCAATTACTCCACACCTGAACACCTTCCTCGCCATTGCGACAACTCCTTACAAAGATTTATGTGGCACATGTAGCCAGCAGTTGAGACCCAAGGCTAGGCCAATCCCCCTGGCCTGTCAATCGGCTTTCCACCGGGCGGTAGCAATAAAAGAGCCCTCCAAGAATCCGTCCTCGGAGGGCCGTTGTAACGGCGTCATTAGCGTCGTCGCTACCTGCGATGCCGCCTGCTATTCGGAGGGGTAGGTCAATCCCCACGCGCCGCGGATTCGATCCATGATCCTCACGATCCCCAGGGTCTCATCGAGGGGCATGATCTGACTCTCCAGGGCGTCCTCGCGCAGGCAGCGCCCCACCTCTGCCGCCTCGTAGTTGAATCCATTCCCCTCCAGAGGCAGCTCGACTCCCTCCGTTCTTCCACCAGCCCTGAGAGTGGCGCTCTTGGTGGAGTGAAAGTCCGGATCGATCTCCACGATCCCCTCCGTGCCGATGATGCGGGCCTGGTGCGGCGTCTGCGTGCGGATGGCCGACGACAGCACGGCCAGCTGTCCACCCGCGTACTTTAAGATGAAGGCCGCCTGCTCGTCCACCCCCGACTCACCCAGGTGGGCGGCGCTTTCCACCGATGTCGGATTCGGCCCCAGTACCATCGAGGCCAGAGAGAGGGTGTATACCCCCACGTCCAGCAGGGACCCGCCGCCCAGGTGCAGGTCGAAGAGTCGGCCTTCGGGGGCGAATTCGGCCCTGAAGCCGAAGTCCGCGGTCACCATCCGGACCTCTCCCACCGCGCCGTCGGCAATCCACCCGCGCACCACACCCATCACGGGCAGGAACCGCGTCCACATGGCCTCCATGAGAAACAGCTCGCGCTGGCGGGCCTCGCCGATAACCTCCTCGGCCTGCGCGGCGTTGAGGGCGAAGGGTTTTTCGCACAGCACCGCCTTGCACCCCCGCAGGCAGAGCAGGCAGTGTTCCCTGTGGAAGGGGTTGGGCGTCGCCACGTACACGACGTCCACGTCCTCATCCTCGGCAAGGCTCTCGTAGTCTGCATGCCGGTGAGGCACGGAGAATTCCTCGGCGAACTCCCGCGCCCCGCCGGCAGAGCGAGAGCCCACGGCGACCAGGTCTGCGTAGTCCAGAGCAGCCAGCCCAAGAGCGAACTTATGGGCGATGGCGCCGGTGCCGAGAATACCCCAGCCGATGCGTCTGCTCATTCGGTCTTTCGCGGGAATCAGGCTAACCGCTGATTCGCGGAGCTCGTTTGGTGGATGCGCCGCGATGCTGATCTCACCCTACTTCGATTCAATCGTCAAGAGTCCTTTTAAACGATCCCGTCTACGCCATCTTGTGTGCGACTCCTGGATCTATCCACAGTATTTCGTGTACGGGCACTAGTGTGTCCCCGTTTTTTCGACATCGTACTTCGACTCGTCAACCGCGTATTTACTCCGAGTGGGCCCACCGTCGAACAGGTTCCTCAGCGCTTCGAGGGAGTCCATCACCGGGACCTCCTCCCTGTCCTCCATCAATACGACTGAATTCCTGCAGATGCCGATGAATTTCATGTTCTTGTCGCGCGCCAGCAGATAGTCCTTCCACGAGTCGCCCACGAAGAGCACGGACTCGGGCGCCAGCCGCTCCTCCGTCAGCCTGGCATCGATCTGTGCGGACTTGTCCTGTCCAGTCCGGTACCCGCTCACCAAGTCCACCCAGACATCCAGCTGCACCCGGCTGGTGTACTCGAGGATGATCTCGTTCCGCGTGCTGCTGCAGACAAACGTCTTCAGCCCCTTGTCCCGCAGGTAGCGCAACACAGGGATCGTGTCCGCAAACAGAGGCTGGCCGTAGATGCCAGCGGCTTTCCGCACCTCGAAGGCCGCGGCCACAGCTGTGTTTTGAGCGTGCCCCGGAAAAATCTCCTGCAGCTGGCTGGCAAAGGTCAGCCCGGAGGTCTCCAAATATCGCCGTCGGGCGAGGGATGTCGCCACCCCGTACTGACCGGCGATCAGCTCCACCGCCAGCTCGGTCAGAAACGGCATGGTGTCGGCCAGGGTACCGTCGAAATCGAAGATAACCGCCTCGATTCCCTCCGCGGACAGGCTCCGCCTCTGCGTCGGGCGCTTGGCCTGCCTGCTGACACTGAGGTACGGTGTCGGTGGCACCCCGCGCTTCCGCGTGACAGCTCCCCCAGCCAGGGGACCTGGCCTGTCCTTGGTCCGAGAGATCGGCTCGCGGCTCAACGCGGCGCGCGTCTGCCACAGCCCCAGCTGCATCTGCCCTGGAGTCCCGCCGTTCCCCGGGAGAATCGAACCCTCGAAGACGAGGCGTCCTGTATCCCCCACCCTCCCCTGGACCGCCGACATCTGGCCCAACTCGGTGCGCCTTTCGGCCGCAACCGTCGCGGCGCCGTTCGCCGGTGCCAAAGCGGGAGACGCTGGTCCGTTGCCAGCCTGGGCCGCCCGCCACGACACCAGCAACCTCCAGCCCACGACCAGGTTAGTATGCCCCGCGACGAGCATCAACCCGGCCAGAGCCGCAAGGGGATGGAAATAGGTGGCCAGGCCGAACCCGAACAGGGTGAACAGCCGCACGTCCCGACCTCTACCCGCGGCGATCCACTTGCCCGCGTATTTGTAGTTGAAGTTGACCACGGACTTTGCCGAGGTGTAGCTCACCATCAGATGTCCCACCATGGCCATGGCGGTGACAATGGCAATCAACAGCGGATCCCAGGTGACACCCAGGAGTTCCTGGTTGCCGAGGTGACGGAAGGCGTAGAAGCCTATCCCGGCGAACATGGCACTGTCCGCGTAGCGGTCGAGCACTGCGTCCAGGTAATCGCCCATCTTAGACTGCAGCTGTTTGAGTCGCGCTATCTCCCCGTCACACCCGTCTAGGATACTGGACAACTGCAGCAGCAGGGCGCCAGCGAGCGCCTTGCCCGCAAAAAAGCACGCAGCGCTGACCAGGGCGACGAGGAAGCTCACCACGGACACCTGGTTCGGGGTGACCGCCGGATAAGACCTGATCAGCAGGGGGGTCAGAAAACCGCTGGAAATTGGCCGGTTCAGGTAGCGCGACACCCATCCATCCGCGGGTTTCGAGGACAGCGAAGCCAGCAGCTCCGACTCGGTCCGGGTAAGTGCTCTGTCGTCGTCTACATCCATCCAGAAACGACCCTGTATGTCAAAGGCCCCCACCCTTCCCTGTTTGGCCAACACTCGGATCGCAGCCGACAGGGAGCCGCCCTCACCCAGGCGGCTGCAAGCATCGATCGCATCGAAAAGGGCCCGCGAACAGAGGAAGATGCCTGTATCATAGGCATCGTACGAATCCATCTCCTTGCCGATTCCGGTGATGCGCCCCCCTTCGACCGTCACCTTGGTCACGTCTTCCACGTCGACCCGGCCGTTCGTGGCCACACCGTAGTCCACGGCCAACCGGACCTCCTCGCCAGACAAGCGCTCATCGCCCAGACGGATCAGGATCTCCGGGTCGAATACGTGGTCTGCCATGAGCAGAAAAAAATCGTCCTCCACGAAATCCCGCGCCCTCAGCACAGAGAGCGCGTTTCCGGCTTCCCAGTCAGCATTGACGACGGGCGTGATACGCACGCCCATCCTCGTGCTGAGGTCAGCGAGAAAGGCACGGACTTCCTCTGCCCTGTACCCAATGACCACGCAGAAATCCGTCAGCCCACTGCTGGCTGCCGTGCGTATAGTGCGCTCGATAAGCGGCATACCGAGCAGCCGGACCAGTGGTTTTGAAGGTCCCCTTTTCGACAATCGCGTACCCCTGCCAGCTGCGATGATGACACATTTCCTCAACAGATTTCGGCTCCTTTCAGATTTTCCTTGAACACTTTCAGATTTTCCTTGAACAGATGGGCGTCAGACTACATATTTAGAAATGGAAAAAGGGGGAGGTACTCCTATCCCCACTTCTTCCACTCAGGTCGTTAGCCCACGCCCCGCCAAGGTAAGCGGCTAACGGCCTTTTTTTGCTATCACTTGACGCCGATCCGCGCTCATCAGCCTCGGAATGTCCGCGACAGCCGACGACAAGGTGGAAAGCGGCGAGCGAATAGAACGAAAAACCGCACGTGCATCTTTTCGGCAGTGCGGCGTATCAGGAACCAGAGCGGGCCAGCGCCCCCAGGCACGGTCGCTGCGGCCACTGCCGCAGTCTGGCACCCATGGACACTCTAATTAAGACTTCCCGGCCACAGGCCGGATCGCTGTTTATCGGGTACGCTCCGCAAACGCCGCGACAACGAGGGGCTGAGAGTGCCGTGCGGCCAGTGACTACTGACAAAACAAGCAGCCGCACGGTTGCGGCCCTATGTTTGTACGCACTGCCGAACTGCCTGTCGCTTGGCGGCACAGGCCCGAACACGAACCTGGATCTGGATTGGGTGGAGAACCAGGATCTAAATTGGGGTGTAAAGGATAGGAAAGCCGCCGCACCGCGTCAAGACCCCACCGTATCCGCAACCGCCGACGATGCCCTGCGCGAGGAGATCAAGACCAATTGCCAGAGGGTAAGCCGCGGGCTCTCTCCAAGGCCACTTGAATGGGATAAATCCGAACTTACTGGACGTCGGAGCGTCCCCTGACGCGCCGTTTCCTGTAGGTCCCCATGATGGAGGGCGACGTCACATTGATATTGCAACCGTCCATTTTGTGTAGTATTTTGCAGGCCTGAGGGAAAAATGAGATACCAACGGATCTGACGGAATGACAAGACAAGATGCGCCCCCATAAATCGACGTTGAACAGACTGGTTGCTGATGTCGTCAAGAGCGTGAATCACCTCAGGATCATCCTCTTTGGCGGGGAGGGCAGGGAGAAGCGGGAGGGCAGGGAGAAGCGGGAGGGCAGAGCGATATGCGGCACGGACGCGGCAGTGACTCCCTGACGGCCACTACCTCAGGAGTGTCATCTCTGGCCAAGTTCCTCGGTGTTTGCTGTGTGTTTCCTCCTTGCTGGCTCGGGTGTGCGAGAACGCTCCAGCCCGATAGCCGCGGGCTCACAGCTAACCTCAGAGAGGAAATATGAGCGCCAATCGTCCTGCAATCTGGCTGCTAGTAGGGGTCGTACTGGGATTCGGCCTGCCCGTTCTGGCCATCATCGGGTTGATCGTAACCCTGGTGGCGAGCGCGGCTCAACTGAGCGGACCGACATTGTCGTCAGCGAACGAGACCGCCCACGTCTCCGGGCCGACAAGCGGGGACGCCGTTGCGCTGATCGACATCAACGGACCCATCACCAGCGGCAGCGCGAATGTATTCGACGCTGCCGACATGGCTGCCTCGGGTGACATCGTGCCGCTGATCAGCACGGCAGCGGAGAGATCGGATATCAAAGCCCTGGTGTTGCTGGTCAACAGTCCGGGTGGCTCGGTTGTGGGGTCTGATGAGATCTACCACGCGCTGCTCGGCGTTGACAAGCCGGTTGTCGTCCTGATGAAAGAGGTAGCGGCTTCCGGAGCCTATTACCTCAGCATGACGGCCCGTCACATCGTCGTCAACCCGAACACCCTCACCGGCTCGATCGGCGTCATCGGCCAGTTCGCCAACGCGCGCGAGCTGATGGACAAGATCGGACTCGAGATGACGACGATAAAATCGGGCAAGTCCAAGGACCTCGGCAATCCGTTCCGCGAAATGACCGCCGAAGAGCGCGCCATCTTCCAACGCATCATCGATGAGACCTACGATCGTTTCGTCGACATCGTCAGCGCCGGGCGCGGCATGCCGACCGAGCAGGTGCGCGAGCTGGCTGACGGTCGCGTGTACACCGGGCAGCAGGCTGTGGACCTGGGATTGGTCGATGCCCTCGGGTACGAGGAGGACGCGATAGCGGCCGCCGCGGATTTCGGCGAGATCGACGGCGAGCCCCGCGTGATCCGCCTGAAGCGCGGAGCAACGCTGATCGAGACGCTGCTACGCGGCACCGGTCACGATCTGAGCGCCCTTGCCGATTTCTCTCGAAGCTGGCTCCGACGTCGGATGACGCCCTCGTTGGAGTTTCGCTGGGAACCGTAGGAGCAACCGCCGCCGACTTGCATCGGCAACGGCCCTCAACGCGCCGCCCTATGGCCTGGAGGCAGAACCCGAGGTTCTTCAGTCAAAGATTGCCAGCCGTGACGACAGCCGCGCCTTTCCACCCTTTGAGTTCCCGACCGCCTGCAGATACTCCCCCGCTCCCGTTGAGCAGGGCTTTTGTCCCGACACATAGACCATATCGGAGCCTGTTTCGGCCGCTCGTAGTATTTCGTAGGGGGTTTATGGTAAGCCGGTCCAAGCGCCGATTGGCCTGCCTTAGTGCTTGGTCGTCGCTGATCTGGTCGCGTACCTTGAGGCGAGCGTGCGGATTTGACGGCCCATTTCCGCAAGGTGTTCGACATCGTGGGATTGAGCAAGGATTTGGGTAAATGAGGGTGAGAAAGCTGCTGTTTCGGGCTCGTAGGCACTCCGCGGGCTGATCTCCATGCGAACCACACAACGCCTCTGCGCCGCCCTGCTGCTCCTGGCGGCCCTGTCCTGGCCCCTCCCTGGCGCACAACGGCAAAGTGGCCGAGGCCGTCCCTCTGGCGGACATCACCATTGACGGATCGCTTGACGACTGGCCGGAGAGGATGCGCATGTATCCCATCGCCTGGGTGCACCCTACCTCCTACAAGACCGAGCCGCCGACCGGTCCCGACGACTTCGACGCCCGTTTTACTGTCGGCTTCGACCCGAAACGCAGGGTTCTATATGTCGCCGTCGTCGTGCACGACGACGACCGTGTCATGGGTCCTGGCGGGGGATTCACCGGTAAGGATCTGTGCGAGGTGTACATCGACAGAAACCACGCCGCAGGCGGGCCCCGGGATAGATCGGCGGAGCAGTATATCCTGACTGCGGGAGCCGTCCGACCCAGGCTCTTCGGGGGCGACATAGCCCCTTCGGGGTTCGTGGCTTTCCCGGCTGGATGGGGCCAGTCACAGTGTATGAGCTATAAATCCCTGTTTTCGAGGACGACCCGGAACGCCGTCGAGAGATTGCCTATGGAGACACGATGGGCTTCGATGCCGTCGTCCTGGATGCCGACGGCGAAGATTGGGGCAACTGGGTTGCATGGACGCCGTACGGCGGCAAATGGCAAGCCGCCCTGATCGGCGACGTCGTATTCGTTGCCGGTTATAGCGGGGATTCACTCACAGAGAGAGTAAACCCCACGCCCTGGGCCAGAGAAGGGTCGGCGGCGGGCGCGATCCGGGGCCAGGTGCTCACTCACAGACAAGAGCCCCATGCCGGTCTGATCCTGCTCGCCCGCAGGGGCGAACAGATCCTGGGTCGACTGCGGACGGATGCCGAGGGCCGGTTCCGATTCTCGGTGTTGCCGGGCGAATACGCGCTGGAACCAGCACCCGACCAGCAGACAGGGCCGTTTGAACGCCAGAGTGCGGTGGTGCGTGCGGGGCAAGATACCCGGCTCGATCTGGAGGTGGCGTCTCCGGAAACTGTAACAGGCGCGGCCAAGATCCGGGACACATCAGAGCCTTTCGCCCGCCTGCAGCTGCTCTTTACCCAGGACGATCTATCGGTAGCCAGGACGACGACCGACGAGCAAGGCCACTTTCGGGTCGCACTGGCCCCGGGCGATTATGTGCTGAAGCCAAGGGCGGGCACCGAGCCGTTCGCAGAGCGCGTCTCCGTGGGCACTGGCGAGGAAACGCACGTCGAATTGGAAGTGACGCCCGCGCCGCTGGTGGCGCGATTCTCGTTGCTCGGGCCGCCGGAGCGGGCGACGGAATTGCAAGCGGCGTACGACGAGCGCTTGCTGCCCGTCCTGCAAAGGCACGGCTTGGTGCAGACTTCCAAGACAGGACGGTCCACACCAGCGGGTGTGGCCAGCCGCTATTTCGCGTTCGACACGAGCGCGGATGTAGGCAACAAAGGCCTCGAACTCTGGAGCGATACGGCTTTTGTCGCTGCGCTGCGTTCGCTCGGAGCTATGTTTGGCACGCCCCGTGCAGAGGGGTTTATAGACCACGGCGTTATCACGCATGTACCGTGGGCTTTCGGAGAGCGGCGACGCGCCGGAAGCGGAAAAACCGTTGCGGCCGGACCTGGAACGAGCACGAGGGCCAGGGGCCGCACGGTCACAGCCGGGGCGGGCCGGAGGCAGGGCGGCTGGCAGAGCTTTGGCGTGGCCGACGGGCTGCCTTCCAACACAGTGTATGCGATTGCGCAGGATCGCAGTGGCGATCTGTGGTTTGGCACCGAGGCCGGCGCCAGTCGCTACGACGGCGAGACCTTCACCACCTACAGCACCCAGAACGGGCTGCCCCACGACTGGGTGGTGTCGATTCTCGAAGACAGCCGGGGCAGGCTGTGGCTGGGCTCGGGATCCTACACCGGGGGCCAGCAGGGCGGCGGGGAGGGAGGGTTGAGTCTTCTTTCAGGGGATTCTCTCAAGACCTATAGCGAAGTAGATGGCCTGGTCGACGGCACGGTTACGGCCCTTCATGAAGATCGACGGGGCCATCTGTGGATCGGATCATGGGGAAGGGGCGTAAGCCGATACGATGGCCGTTCGTTTACGGTCTACACGATGGACGACGGTCTGCCGCAAAACAGAATAACCGCCATCTTGGAGGATGGGCAGGGCGATCTGTGGTTCGGGTTCCAGGACGGGGTGAGCCGCTACGACGGTGAGCGATTTGACACCTATAGCAAAGGTGACGGCTTGGCCCACAATGCCGTTCAGGAAGTGCTCGAAGGATACCGGTGCAGACGCTGCTTAAATGGGTGCCGCAGATCGGCAACCTGGACAACCTGCGCAAGCTCTACTTCACCGGCACTTCCAAAGGCGTCGAATACGCCCTGGCCGGGTTGCATGTGAGCAGCCGCCAGAACACCAACTGGGTGTGGGGCACCTTCGAACACCAGATGACCCCGGGCCGCTGCGACGACATCGGCTGTTTCGACACCTTCGGCACGACGCGACCGGAGGTTCCTCCGACCAGGGAGGAGGTCAATACGCAGTACGGCCCGTGCGAGAAGACACCGGCGTTGCAAGACCTGATGGCCGCCGCCGACCTCTCGCCGGTCTGGGGAAACTACTGCCTGAAATCGACGCAGGTCGACTACTACGCCGCCGACGGCACGCCCTATGTGCTCGGCAACGCGGTGATCGAACGGATCGTCGGCAATGGCACCGTGGCCGCCTCGTCGTGTATCGCCTGCCACGCCTACGCCTCGTTCGGCGCCGACGGCGCGCCGACGGCGGCGGCGAAACACGCTCTGCCTTTCAACCCGACCGGGAAACCCATCCCGGAGGTGCTCGCCGACGCCCTGCAATTCGATTTTATGTGGGGTGTGATTTTTGCGCCTTGAAAAGATGGCCGCGACACTAAATGGGTGTATCGCTCTATAGCAGGGCGATACACCCGCAGACGCTAAACAAAGGAATTCAAAGCTGCCAACGGGCTGGTGGCCGATGGCTTGGTAGGACCCAACACCATCGCAGTGTTATTCGCAGATGGCGCGCCCGACGAGCCGGAAGAGGACAGGTTCTCTTCCCGCGTTTACGATGCAGTTTCCCCATACTTTTCCAACAACGCACTGACCGGAATCCCATTGATCGTCATGCCCTCCACCCGACAATCTACAAGGTCTACGTTCGAGAAATTAATTTTGATGAAGTTGGAACCGCTTAGGTTGATGTCCTCAAAATGAGACTTACTCAGGTTGATGTTGTGGTATTTCGCCTGCTGCATATTAATATTGTCGAAGACCGTGTACGGCATAGCGACATCTTCGAATGTCAGCCCGGTGATACAACCACTTATTTTCCCTGTGACTTTTCCGACAAACGCGTCATCCTTTGATGGCGCCTGGTTCAGCAAGGTATCTTCGGCCATGATAATCCTTTCTTTTAATCGTTTGCGAGCAGTGTGGAGGCGGCGCCGTACGGCGGGCGCCGAGATGTCTAAAAAGGCGGCGATTTCCTTTTGGGGATATCCCGACATGTAGTAAAGCGTCATGACCTGCCGGTCGTTGTTCGGCAGCTTGGACAACATGTCCCAGATCATATCTTTGCGGTTTTCCCGTTCCATATGCTCGTGTGGGTCGGGTTGGTCGACAGGCACATGGTCAGCGGTGTCCGGCGGGGCCGTGGGCAGCGTTTTGCGGCGCGTGATGCGATCGCAGTGTTTGAACACCACTTTCTTGAGCCAGGCGGGAAACGAACGGAGCTCATACACCTGGTCGATGTGTTTGAACGCATCGACGAACGCGTCCTGGGCAGCGTCCTCTGCATGGTGAAAATCACCGAGTACGGCGTAGGCATAGCCGACCGCCAGATCCTGATACCGTCGTACCAATTCCCC